>ENA-OWNT01001219-OWNT01001219.1-seawater-metagenome-genome-assembly--contig:-NODE-1219-length-34864-cov-4.624860_pt1 | contig 34864 bp, 30 predicted proteins | sample MGYA00238136_ERZ651165 | MGnify/ENA primary metagenome ERZ651165 (study PRJEB26861, sample SAMN08777766) | seawater metagenome | isolation source: coastal seawater | place: USA: Florida | collected...
CCACTCCGCTTCTGGCTTCACGAAGTCGAGCGGCATGGTCGATTGGATCTATCCCTGTACTGAGTAGCTGCCGTGCTTCCATCGCCGTCTGCCGAGCGGGGGCAACCCGGGTCTGTGGATATGTTCCAAGGCCCATGTCGCGTCGCTTGCCACTCGTCGGCGAAACAAACCTAAGGATGAATTTTCCGGTCCCGGCTCTGGAACCTGGCTGAAATTAGATCCCCGAAACACCCCCAACATGTAAGGTCTTCCCGCCGGGCTTCACTCGCTTAGCGTTAAGATCGGTCAACATGTGAATTAAACTCTGTGAGTTTAGACCCACATTCGGACCCACATAGTGTATGCGCTTGATTGAAACAATCTGCGACAGTGCGTGTCAATATATCTTGTAATAATGAATAAAAATAATTGTTTAACAAGCCAATTCCGCACGCATTGCGACGTATTCTGACACATAGATGGCGGACTGTCTCTCCGCCACTTTCCCAATGTTGGTGTAGCAGCCCTGTCGCGCTCAACCCTTTGCCACCTTGAAGAACAAGTCGATGTCGGGCGGTTGCGCCATTGACTGCCTATCGTAGTGTTCCCAAGAACACTGGTCGCAAAAGCCTTAGCCGGCTGGAAAACGGGCTGACGGCCAAGGCCCCGGAGGCGACTCTGGTTGGGGCTTTTTGGGCCTGACGCAGGATCGGCGTTGTCAGCCAAGCCGCGTATAGCGCCGGGCGGGCGGGTTTTGGAACAACGGTTTGCTGGGTCAACCCTTTCTCAAACCTGTTCAAAGCCCTGTTCGCCAGTCTTGTCACCCCTTCCGGGCGACCATCCAGCAAAGGCACACGCCCGCGCGCCTCCAGCTCTGGCACGGCGCGCAGGAAGTTGGCGACACCCGCGCCCCATGCCAGATCACGGATAACGGGCTCCGCCTCTGCCGGTGCCCCAAGCGCCCGCGCGGCAGCCCAGATCAGATTGCCCGACGTCGCGTCGATATAACTGTCGAAATGAGCCTCGTCCTCGAACGCATCGCGATAGATGTCCCATCGGCGGGCGGCGGCGATTGCGTCAAGCAGCGGTGCATCTTCAGGGCGCAGGATGTCGGCCAGCGGTTCCACGACCTCATGGGCGCGCGGCGGTTTGCCTTGCCCGATCTCCTCGGCCACGTCCCGCCAGAATTGCAGCCGCATCTCGGCGATCATCGGCTCTGATGCGGCCCAGGGTGCGCGCGCGACCTCCAGGTTATACGCATAAAGCGGGAACAGAACCCGGCGCGCCGGTGGCGGCGCGGCCATGGTGGCCCGAAACCGGTCCGGGTCGCCCTTGTGAACCAGCTCGGCGCAGGCCTGCACGCTCATGCTGCCGGGGCCCCGTCGCGCACCAGTTTCCAAGTGACCGCGTCGATCAGCGCTTCAAAGCTTGCGTCCACGATATTGGGCGACACGCCCACAGTGGACCAGCGCCGCCCGGTGCTGTCCTGGCTGTCGATGATCACCCGGGTGACGGCCTCGGTCCCGCCCTGGGTGATGCGCACCTTGAAATCCACCAGCCGGATATCGTCGATATAGGACTGGTAGGGCCCGAGATCCTTGGCCAAAGCCTTGGAGAGCGCGTTCACAGGCCCCCGATCGGCGCCGGTTTCATCCATGCTTTCGCTGACCGACAGCATCTTTTGATCGCCGACTTTCACCACAACCACAGCCTCGGACAGGCTGACCATCTTGTTGTATTTGTTCTTGCGCCGCTCAACCGTGACCTTGTAGCGCTTGACCTCAAAATAGGTTGGCAGCTGCCCAAGCGCCCGACGGGCCAGCAGTTCGAAACTGGCCTGCGCGGTGTCGTAGGAATAGCCCTCTGCCTCGCGCGTCTTGATCCCTTCCAGAATGATGCCAAGCGCGGGATCGCCTTTTTCAACGCTCAACCCGGCCTCGGACAGGCGGCGGATCAGGTTCGATTGCCCCGCCTGGTTTGACATCGGGATGATACGGGCATTGCCGACGGTCGTCGGGTCGATATGTTCGTAAGTGGTGGGATCTTTCAGGATCGCGCTGGCGTGCAGCCCGGCCTTATGCGCAAAAGCGGAACTGCCCACATAAGGCGCCTGCCGAAGGGAGACGCGGTTCAAAATATCGTCCAGCGTACGGCTGATCTTGGTCAGGCCGGTCAGCGCGTCGAGGGTGATTCCGGTTTCATAGCGGCTGGCATAGGGTTCCTTCAGCAACAGCGTCGGGATCAGCGTGGTGAGATTTGCATTGCCACAGCGTTCGCCAAGCCCGTTCAGCGTGCCCTGAATCTGGCGCGCACCGGCCTCGACAGCCGCCAGGCTGCCCGCCACGGCTGTTTCCGTGTCATTGTGGGTGTGAATGCCAAGCCGGTCGCCGGGAATGCCCGCTGCGATGACATCGCCGGTGATACGGCCAATCTCTTCCGGCAAGGTGCCGCCATTGGTATCGCACAGCACAATCCACCGTGCACCATTGTCCAGCGCGGCTTTGAGGCAATCCAGCGCGTAACCCGGATTGGCCTTGTAGCCGTCGAAGAAATGCTCCGCGTCAAAGAGCGCCTCGCGCCCCTGGGCGGTCAGATGGGCGATGGATAGCGCGATGTTGTCCACGTTTTCCGGCAGGGTAATGCCAAGCGCGGTATCTACGTGGAAATCATGGGTCTTGCCGACGAGGCAAACAGCGGGCGTACCTGCGTTCAGGACGCCTGCCAAAACCTCATCATTCTGTGCTGACCGCCCTGCCCGCTTGGTCATGCCAAAGGCGGTCATGGTGGCACGAGTGTCAGGGGCGGCATCGAAAAAAGCACTGTCGGTGGGGTTGGCGCCGGGCCAGCCACCTTCGATATAGTCGACCCCGAGCCGGTCGAGCATTGTCGCAATGGCCTGCTTCTCGGCGGTGGAGAACTGAACGCCCTGCGTCTGCTGCCCGTCGCGCAGTGTCGTGTCGTAGATATAGAGGCGGGACTTGGTCATCGGTCACCACCGCAGCAAAAATCTTGCCCACGATTTTTGCAGCCGGAAGAATTTTGAACAAAATTCTTCATGTCAGCCCCTCCAGCTTCACGGGGTCAAAGGCAGGTGTCGGGACAAGGTCCACCCCGGCCTTTGACATGCGCACCTCGACACCGGCCTCGACAAGCGCTGCCTTGATCCGGTCAACCTCGGAAAAATCCTTGGTTTCCATGGCTTTGACGCGACTCTCAAAGAGCGCAATAGAGAGATCATTGAGAAGCGTTTCTTCAGAATGATTGAGTTCGCAATTCTGCTTCTGATCTAAGTAACTTAGCAGGTCTATCCCAATAAGATTGCATCCAGCAAAAAGCTGTCTAACAAAATTGCCTTCGCGCGAGTCTGCTCTATGAAAGCCAGAGCCCGGATAAATTGGTCTGGACAAGCCGATCAAACGACTAAGAGCCAATGACGTGTTTAGATCGTCAGCCATCGCTTCAACGATTTCTAGGGGTGCAAAATCAATATCGAATTGAATCTCCTGTACATCTCGCTCCGCGACGACCCAAGGGTGCGCGCTGATAATCTGGGACCACAGGTTTAACTGAATCTCAGCAATTCGAGCCTTCTCCGCCGTCCAATCCATCGGCTTTCGATAATGCGTCGATAGCATCACGAACCGGATCACTTCACCAGGGATGCCCTGCTCCAGCAGGTCATGGACGGTAAAGAAGTTGCCCAAGGACTTGGACATCTTCTTGCCCTCGACCTGCAGCATCTCGTTATGCAGCCAATAGCGCGCGAAGCCGCCCTCGGGATGGGCGCAGCAACTTTGCGCGACCTCGTTTTCATGGTGCGGGAACATCAGGTCATTGCCGCCGCCGTGGATATCAAACGTCTCGCCAAGCAGCTCATAAGCCATGGCCGAGCACTCGATATGCCAGCCCGGCCGCCCCCGGCCCCAGGGCGACTCCCATCCCGGCAGATCGTCGGAAGACGGTTTCCACAGCACGAAATCCATCGGATCGCGCTTATAGGGCGCGACCTCGACCCGTGCGCCTGCGATCATGTCATCGACCGACCGGCCCGAGAGCTTGCCATAGTCGGCGTAGCTTTTCACCGAGAACAGCACATGGCCCTCGGCCTCATAGGCGTGGCCCTTGTCGATCAGCGTTTCGATCATCGCGATCATCTGGTCAATGAATTGCGTCGCGCGCGGCATCTTGTTGGGGGCCATCACACCAAGCGCGGCCATGTCGTCCAGATACCACTGGATGGTTTCTTCCGTGATTTCACCAATCGCCCGGCCCGTTTCAGCGGCCTTGGCGTTGATCTTGTCGTCCACGTCGGTGAAATTGCGCACATAGGTGACGTGATCCGCGCCGTAGACATGGCGCAGCAGGCGATACAACACGTCGAATGATACCGCAGCCCGCGCATTGCCCATGTGCGCCCGGTCATAGACCGTGGGGCCACAGACATACATGCGCACATTTTGGGGGTCGAGAGGTTCGAACACCTCTTTCCTGCGGGTGCGTGTGTTGTGAAGCTTGATCGAAGTCATGCCTTATCCTCACGAGGGACGCTCGCGGGCGGGCCTATCAACTTCTGCACATGTTTGGAAGCAACGAACGGACCGCCCTGACGATGTCAGCCGGTAATAATGCAGCAAATGGTACAGATGCATACGTTCATGACGGTGACCCTAGACCGGTTCCGACGCCCTGCCAAGCCCCTCCGGCAAACTGTCGGGGTGGCGTTGACAAGGCAGGCGCGATCTGACCCCCTCGGGCCTTGGATTCGAGGCTTCAAAGACAGGTGCGGCAATGCAGCAATCACGGCGGATTTCCACGCTGAACGGGGATGGTGACGATGGCTGGGGCCTGTTCATTGCCGCCCGCAAAATGATCGCCGAAGGGCACCCGGTTGTCGAGCTGACCATCGGGGAACATGACGTGCGCACCGATCCAGTGATCCTTGACGCCATGCACGCCTCGGCGCGGGCCGGTAACACCGGCTATGCGATGATCCCCGGCATTGACGATCTGCGTGACACGGTAGCCGCGCGGGTGCAGGACCGGTCCGGCCAGCCCACCACCCGCGACAATGTGATGATCACCCCCGGCGGTCAGGCAGCGCTGTTCATGGCCCATCACGCGGCCTGTGACGAAGGCGACCGCGCCTTGTTCATCGACCCCTACTACGCCACCTATCCCGGCACGATCCGGGCTGTGGGCGCGGTGCCGGTCGCCGTCAAGGCGCGGTCTTCTCACGGGTTTCAACCCGACCCCGAGGAGATCGCCAAATCTGCCCCGGGCGCCAGATCGCTGCTGATCAACTCCCCCAACAATCCCACCGGTGCCGTTTACGGGGCCGAGACGATGCAGGGCATTGCCCGCGTTGCGCAGGATCATGACCTGTGGCTGATCTCGGACGAGGTCTATGACACGCAGGTCTGGGACGGCACGCATATCAGCCCACGCAGCCTGCCGGGAATGGCAGATCGCGTGATGCAGATCGGGTCGCTGTCCAAAAGCCACGCGATGACCGGGTCCCGCTGTGGCTGGATCGTGGCGCCCGAAGAGGTGACGGCGAACCTGATCCAACTGGCCACCAACACCAATTACGGCGTTGCGGGGTTCGTGCAATCCGCCGGGCTGTTCGCGTTGGAGTTGGGCGAGGAATTTGAGGCGCGCATAGCCGAACCGTTCCGCCGCCGCCGGGGCCTGGTGCTCGATCTCGTCGCGGGTCAGCAGGTCGTGCGCGCCATTCCGGCACAGGGTGCGATGTATGCGATGCTGGATATCCGCGCCACGGGCCTGAGCGGCGAGGCTTTCGCCTTTGCCCTGCTGGAAAAACACCGGATCGCCGTCATGCCCGGCGAAAGCTTCGGCTCTGCCGCGGCGGGGCATCTGCGTGTGGCCCTGACGGTTGAGGATGAGCAGCTGCGCACAGCGGTGGCAACCTTGCTGGAATTTGCCGCGGAACTGGCGGAACACGCGCGGAATTGACGCCCGAAAACCGGCGTCCCGACAGGTGGGAATCGGCTAGGGTCCGGTTTATGAAAATGTTCGACCTGCCCGACTCCGACACGCTTTATGCCGCGCTCTGCGCGAAAGATCCTGGTTTTGACGGGCGGGCCTATGTCGCCGTGCGCACGACCGGCATCTTCTGCCGGTTCACCTGCCCGGCCCGCAAACCGCTGCGCAAGAACTGCACGTTCTACCCCACGGCAGGTGCCTGTCTAGACGCAGGGTTCCGCGCCTGCAAACGTTGCCATCCGCTGAACCAGACCGGCGATCCGCTGGTCGAGGGGCTGCTGAACAGGCTGGACGCCGACCCGGCACGCCGCTGGCGCGAGACGGACCTGATTGCCATGGGGCATGATCCGTCGACCGTGCGCCGGGCCTTCAAGCGGCATTTCGGGTTAAGCTTTCTGGACATGGCCCGCCAGCGCCGTCTGAAAGAGGGGTTTTCCGCCCTGTCCGAGACCGGCAGCGTCACCGAGGCACAGCTTGATGCCGGGTTTGAAAGCCCCTCGGCCTTTCGCGCGGCCTTTGCGCGGTTGCTTGGCGTGGCCCCCGGCAGCCTGCGCGCCAATGCGCGGTTGCAGGCCGATTGGATCGACACCGCGCTTGGGCCGATGGTGGCGGTCAGCGATGCACGGGCGCTGTATTTGCTGGAATTCGCGGATCGAAAGGCATTGCCGGCTGAACTAAAGCGGCTGATGCGCGATGCCAAGGGCGATCTGGGCCTGGGTCGCCCTGCCCCGACCGATCAGGTCGCGCGGGATCTGGCCCGGTTCATGGACGGGGAAACGGCGCAATTCACCGTACCGCTCGCCCCCGGTGGCACGCCGTTTCAGCGGCAGGTCTGGGATGCGCTTCAGCGTATTCCGCCCGGCGAAACCCGCAGCTATAGCAGCCTGGCGGCAGAGCTTGGCCGCCCCGAGGCCACCCGCGCCGTCGCCCGCGCCAACGGGGCCAATCGCATCGCCATCGTGATCCCCTGTCACCGCGTCCTTGGGGCCGATGGCAGCCTGACCGGCTATGGCGGCGGGCTGTGGCGCAAGCGGCGTTTGATCGAGATCGAGCGGCGCCAGGCCGGGCTTGCGTGACATAATTAACATGATACGCATTGGGGCAAAGAGGAGACCCCGATGAACCATGACGACCTGCCGACCTGGTCCGCCAGGGCCGCCAAATGGGCGCGCGACTACCACGCCGGCCTGCGCGATCGCCCGGTCCGTCCCGCCGTCATCCCCGGCAGTATCCGCAACGCCCTGCCCCCGGAGGCCCCGGAAACGGCAGAGCCGATGGAGGCGATCTTTGCCGATTTCGAACGACTGGTGCCCGATGCCATGACCCATTGGCAGCATCCCCGGTTCTTCGCCTATTTCCCGTCAAACGCCTCGCCCGCCTCAATGCTGGCCGAACAGCTTGCCAATGCCATCGCCGCGCAATGCATGTTGTGGCAAACCAGCCCCGCCGCGACCGAAATCGAAGAACGCATGATCGAATGGCTGCGCGCCGGGACAGGCCTGCCCGAGGGGTTTTCCGGCACAATTCATGACAGCGCCACAACCGCCACATTGTCGGCCATCCTGACCATGCGCGAACGGGCGCTGGCCTGGCAGGGGCTGACGCAGGGGCTATCGGGCCAGCCGGTGCTGCGCATCTATGCCTCGGCCCAGACCCACAGCTCGGTCGACAAGGGGGTGCGCCTAGCCGGGATCGGGCAGGACAACCTGGTCAAGATCCCGACACGCGCAGATCTGTCGATGGATCCGGACGCGCTGGCCGCTGCTATCACGGCAGACCGCGCCGCGGGGTATCTGCCCGCAGGCGTCGTCTTTTGCGCAGGCGGCACCTCGGTCGGGGCCTTCGACGACATCACCGCCTGCCTGCCCGTGGCCAAGGCCGAAGGGCTTTATACCCATGTGGATGCGGCCTGGGCCGGATCGGCAATGATCTGCCCGGAATTCCGGCCCTTATGGGCGGGGGCGGAGATGTGCGATTCAATCGTCTTCAACCCGCATAAATGGCTGGGGGTGCAGTTCGATTGCTCAGTCCAGTTCCTGCGCGACCCCGGCCCCCAGATCCGCACCCTGGGGCTGCGCCCCGATTATCTGGAGACGCTGGAAAGTTCCGACATCACCGATTTCAACGAATGGACCGTGCCGCTTGGCCGCCGGTTCCGGGCGCTGAAACTGTGGTTCGTGCTGCGCGCCTATGGGCTAGAGGGGCTGCGCACACGGCTGCGCAATCATGTGGCCTGGGTGGCAGAGCTGGCCGGGCGGATTACGACCATGCCCATGCTGGAGATCGTGACAGAGCCGCGTCTGGCGCTGTTTTCGTTCGCACATGTGGACGGCGACGTGGCGACCGAAGACCTGATCCAACGCATCAATGCAGATGGCCGCGTTTACCTGACCCAGACCCGCCACGAGGGCCGGTTCGTCATCCGCATGACGGCGGGCAGTTTCGACTGTACCCGTGACGATGTGATGATGGTGGAAACGGTCCTGCGGGAGATGCTTGGAGCGGGATTAAAGGCCTAGCGCGGTAGCGCTGCGGCCTCTCGTGCGAGGGTTTCGATCCGTTGCCAGTCACCCGCCGCGACCGCGTCTTTCGGGGCCACCCAGGACCCACCCGCACAAACAACGTTGGGTAAGCTCAGGTAATTACTGGCATTTTTTAAACTGACGCCCCCCGTAGGACAGAAGGAAATCTGCGGAATGGGCGCGCCGATGGCCTTTAGCGCAGGCGCCCCGCCAGAGGCCTCAGCCGGGAAGAATTTCAGCATCGTATAACCACGTTCCAGCAGCCGCATGGCCTCGCTCGCCGTGGCAGCACCGGGCAACAGCGGCAGGTCGGCCTCTTCGCAGGCATCAAGCAGCCGGTCGGTGGCACCGGGCGAGACGCCGAACTGCGCCCCGGCATCCTTGGCGGCCTGCACATCGGCGGGCGTCAGCAACGTCCCAGCCCCGACGACACCGCCCGGAACCTGCGCCATTTCGCGGATGACGTCGAGCGCGGCTGGCGTGCGCAAGGTGACTTCAAGCGCGGGCAGACCGCCCGCGACCAGTGCCTTTGCCAAAGGCTGCGCATGGGCCGCGTCATCGACCACCAGCACCGGAATAATCGGGGCCAACGCCGCAATCTCACGGGCACGAAGAGAGGCTTGTTGCGGGGTCATTTCACTGTCCTTCGGGTGTCGGGGCCGGGGTTGGGGCCGGTGGCAAGGTCAGGGCGCCCCCGGCGGGAGTATTGGGGCCAAGAAGAAGATCAGACGACAACACCAGCCCCGGATGTGGCGGGACCGGCATTGGCGCGGAAAACGTCGAAGAGCTCTCGACCAATGCCGAAGCCGTTGGCAGAGAGGTCGGGCGTCACGGGAGCACGGTCCGCAACGCCCTCGGTCAGGACATCGAGTGTGCCATTGGTGGCATCAACGCGGATCAGGTCGCCATCCTGAAGCCGGGACAGCAGCCCGCCATCCAGCGCCTCGGGCGAGACATGGATGGCAGACGGCACCTTGCCCGATGCACCCGACATGCGGCCATCGGTGACCAGCGCCACCTTGTGGCCGCGATCCTGCAGGACCGCGAGAACCGGGGTCAGGCTGTGCAGTTCCGGCATCCCATTGGCGCGCGGTCCCTGAAAGCGAACCACCACAACAACGTCGCGGTTCAACTGTCCGGCTTGAAAGGCTTTTTTCACATCTGCTTGATCTTGAAATATGGCTGCCGGGGCTTCGATCACATGGCGTTCGGGGGCGACGGCAGACACTTTCATGATGCCCTGGCCGAGGTTCCCGGTCAGTTCCGCCAAACCGCCAGAGGCCTGGAATGGATCGGAAACGGGACGCAGGATTTTCTCGTTCAGGCTGGTCCCGGCGCCATCGGTCCAGATGACCTTGTCGCCTTGCAACTTCGGTTCCTGACGGTAGCGCGACAGGCCATCGCCCGCGACGGTCACGGCGTCATCATGCAGCAGGCCCGCCTCCAGCAATTCGCCGATCATGTAGCCAAGACCGCCCGCAGCGTGGAAATGGTTCACATCGGCCAGACCGTTGGGATAGACCCGCGCCATCAGCGGAGTCACTGCGGAAATCTCGGCGAAATCGGCGGGTTCAATCAGAACCCCTGCCGCGCGTGCCATGGCAGGCAAGTGCAGCACAAGATTGGTGGACCCGCCCGTCGCCATCAGGCCGACGATGCCATTGACGAAGGCCTTTTCATCCAGCACCTCGCCCGCAGGGCGATAGTCATTGCCAAGTGCCGTGATCCCAATCGCCCGTTCGGTCGCGGCCACGGTCAGCGCGTCGCGCAGGGGCGTGTTGGGGTTCACGAAGGACGCACCGGGCAGGTGCAGCCCCATGAATTCCATCAGCATCTGGTTGCTGTTGGCGGTGCCGTAGAACGTGCAGGTGCCCGGCCCGTGGTAAGAGGCCATCTCGGCCTCCATCAGCTTGTCACGGCCCAATTCACCAGTGGCAAACTGTTGACGGACCTTGGCTTTTTCATCATTGGGCAAACCGCTGGTCATCGGCCCTGCGGGCACAAAAATCGCCGGGATATGACCGAAGGTAGCGGCGGCGATGATCAGCCCCGGAACGATCTTGTCACAAACGCCCAGATACATCGCCGCGTCAAAACAGTTGTGGGACAGGGCAACGCCCGCGGACAAAGCGATCACATCGCGGGAAAACAGGCTCAGCTCCATCCCCGGTTGGCCTTGCGTAACCCCGTCGCACATCGCGGGAACACCGCCAGCCACCTGCGCGGTGGCCCCACGGGCGCGGGCGGCGTCCTTGATCAGGGCAGGAAACCGTTCAAACGGCTGATGGGCAGACAGCATGTCGTTATAAGCGGTGACGATGCCGATATTGGCGGCACGGCCCTGTGCCAAGACCCCTTGGTCGGCCCCCATGGCGGCAAAAGCATGGGCCTGGTTACCACAAGTCAGATGGGCGCGGGCCGGGCCTTGATCGCCGGCGCGGCGCATCCGGTCTAGATAGGCGCCGCGACTGGCGGCTGACCGGGCAATGATGCGGTCCGTAACCTGTGCGATCTGGGCATTGAGCGGCATCGGAGACTCCCTGGCTGCAGTTGCCCGCATCCTATAATCCGTTAGCGCTAACATTACCAGTCCCGATTTGTGAAACCGGAACGGTTACAGCGTTGTCCCCACAAGTGCGCCGATGGCCGAGGTGGCCGCCATGGCCAGAACGCCCCAGATCACCACCCGAACCGCCGCGCGGAATTTGGGCGCCCCGCCTGCCTGCGCCCCAAGCGCCCCGAGGGCTGCAAGCGACAGGACCGTTGCGATACCTACCCACCAGACCAACCCAGAGAGCGGCGCGAAAATCGCCACCAGCAAGGGCGCGGCCGCGCCAACGGCGAAGGTCAGGGCCGACACCAGGGCGGCCTGCACCGGCGCGGGCGGCGACAGGTCGGTGATGCCGATCTCATCGCGCAAATGGGCCGCAAGCGCATCTTTTTCGGTCAGTTCCACCGCCACTTTACGGGCCAGATCGGGGGACAAGCCGCGGAATTCATAGATGCTGGTCAGTTCGTCCAGTTCTGATTCCGGGTTGTGTTCCAGTTCATGCCGTTCACGCTCTGCATCGGCGGCTTCGGTATCCGCCTGACTGGAAACCGAGACATATTCACCGGCTGCCATGCTCATCGCACCGGCCACCAGGCCCGCCGTACCGGCCAGAACAATGGCAATCCGGTCGCCACCGCCTGCCGCAACCCCGGCAATCAGCGACGCGGTTGACAGGATGCCGTCATTGGCCCCCATGACGGCGGCACGCAGCCATCCGGTGCGAAACGACAGGTGCGGTTCCTCGTGGGCCGAGGGCTGGTCGGACAAGTCAGACATCAGAGATCAGGATCTTTCCGGGGTTGAAGATGTTGAACGGATCGACGCCGCGTTTCACGGCGGCCATCATGGTCAGGGCGCCTTCGCCCAGTTCCTCCATCAGGTATTTCGCCTTGCCCTGCCCGATCCCGTGTTCGCCGGTGCAGGTGCCATCCATGGAAATCGCAAGCTCGTTCAACCAGGATACGAAGTCCCGCGCGCGGGCAACCTCAGTGGGATCGTCCATCATGATCAACGGCAAGGTGTGAAAATTGCCATCCCCCACATGTCCCACGACCGGGGCGATCAGGCCCAGATCCCGCGCCTTGGCCTGCGCCGCTGTCACGCATTCGGCCAACCGCGATACCGGCACGCAAACATCGGTGGAAATGCCCTTGGCACCGGGGCGCAGCCCAAGACTGGCCCAATAGGCATCATGGCGGGCCTGCCACAGGCGGGTGCGATCCTCTGGCTTGGTGGTAAAGGCAAACCCCTGGCTGCCGAACTCTTGTGCAACCGACCCAAAGCTTTGCGCCTGTTCGGTGACCGAGGTCTGTGACCCGTGAAATTCCAGCAGCAGCAGTGGCTGCTCCGGCAGCGAAAGGTTGGAATAGGCATTCACCCCCTCCACGGTCAGCGCGTCCAACAGCTCGATCCGGGCCACGGGCAGGCCCATCTGGATCGTCATAATGACCGCGTTGCAGGCCGCCTCGACCGTGGAAAAGGAACAGGTCGCCGCCGAGATAGCCTCGGGGATGCCCTGCAATTTCAGCGTCAGTTCAGTGATCAGGCCAAGCGTCCCCTCGGACCCGACAATCAGCCGCGTCAGGTCATAGCCCGCGCTGCTTTTACGGGCGCGGTTGCCGGTTTTCACCACCTCACCCGACGGCAGCACCGCCTTCAGCGCCAGGACATTGTCCTTCATCGTGCCATAGCGCACCGCATTGGTGCCCGACGCCCGCGTTGCGGCCATGCCACCAAGCGAGGCATTGGCGCCGGGATCGACGGGGAAAAACAGCCCGGTGTCGCGCAGATAGGTGTTCAGCGCCTCGCGCGTTACGCCGGGCTGGATCACCACATCCATATCCTCTGCATTGACTGCCAAGATCTTATGCATGCGCGAAAAATCCACGCTGACCCCGCCTGCCGGCGCGTTGACATGGCCCTCCAGCGAGGTGCCGGTGCCAAAGGGGATGATCGGCACCCGGTGATCGGCGCAGATGCCCACGATATCCTGCACCTCTTCGGTGCTTTCAACAAAAATTACCGCGTCGGGGGGCTGATTTTCGATCCAGGTCACGGTGTGGCCATGCTGTTCACGGATTGTCTCGCCGGTTTCCAACCGTTCACCGAACCGCTGCTTAAGCAGCGCCACCGCCGTGCCGATACCATCTTCGTTGCGTGGCAGTTCCAACAGTTCGGCCATCGTGACCTTCCTTCCCACAGGCACCCATGGACAGACCCTAGGCCCCATGGACCACAGGTGCAATCGGTCCGAAGTGGGCTTTGACCGATGATTTTACCTGTTAACCATAATTTCGCGGCGAATTGTCATATCGGCGATACAGATCGCCCTTATTCCATGCGGAAAACATGGCTTGAGCGGTCTTACCACAATGTCACTCCACCTGTCCCCTTTGCGCCTGACCGGCGCCCGTATCCTGCGCAACGGCCAGATGCAGCGTCGGTCGCTGGCGGTTGCGCGGGGACGGATCACCAAGGGACCCCTGCCCGAGGTGGACCTGACGGGGTATCTGGTGCTGCCGGGCATCGTCGATCTGCATTTTTGCACCGCCGCGGCCCCACGCCTGGAAGACCTGCCTGCGATCAAGGCGCGGCTGGCGGCAGAGGGGGTCACCACCGGCTGGTTGAGCGTGTCGGCCGAGCCGATCACCCGGATTGGCCAGGTGTTGGAGGCTTTGGCCAATATTCGCGGCGGGATTGATCTGCGCGCCAAGCTGATGCTGCCACCTGATGCGCGGATGGAACCGGATCTGTTGCGCCGGTTGGAAGAGCAGCGGCTCGATTTCGCCTGTTTTCAATCCGTGACCCGAAAGACGGGGACCGAGACCTCCGAAGGGGCGCTTTTTCCGCGCAGCCTGTGCCGCATGGCAGAAACCTTCGATGCGCTTGGCATCCCCTATGGCAGCCTGGGCGACGCAGATGCCGAAACGCGGGAATATTACCGGATGCTGGGGGCCCGTCTGGCCGAACAGCCGCGCAGCCGTGCCGCGGCAGCCACCGCGCGGGCGATGAATGATCCGGTGATTGCGGCCGCAGGCGATTTGCGCCCCGATGCCGCCATCGGCGACGCGGTCAATACCGCACGCCTGCTGGCCGAGGATCTGTGTGATGGGCTGGTCTCAAACGGGGTGCCCGGGGCACTGGCCTCGGCGGCCTGGCTGCTGGCCGGGCGCGCGCTGGACCGCCTGCCCGAGGCCTGGGATCTGATATCGCGCCGCCCGGCAGAGATCATCGGCCTGACCGATCGCGGTGTATTGGACCATGGCAAACGCGCCGATCTGGTGATCGTCAACGCGGCCAGCCGAGAGATCTCGGCCACGATGGCCAAGGGACGGCTTTGTTTTGCCACGCCGGATGTGGCGGCGCGATTTGGCCATCAGGGCAAGGTTCTGCCCATGGCGGCGGAATAACCAGGGTCCGATCCCAATCGCCTCAGCCAGCGTTAACCAATTAGCAATATTTCTTTCCGTACAGTTTCTCCGTGTCCAGGGCATCTGACTGCCAAGGTCACAGAAGGAAGGCCCCCGCCGTATTGCACCCAAACTTCTCGGCGGGGGTCGGCCACTATCTGGCCTCGTTACAGGACAAAGACGAAGATTGGGTTAACCCCGGCTATTCAGCCGCATCGGCGCGGGCGGCCTCGATCTCTTCGGCCTTGCGTTCGACCTGTTCGACGATATGCGCAACCATCCCGTCATTGGCCAGTTTATGGGCCTGCTTGCCATCGAGATAGACCATGCCGGACCCGGCCCCGCCGCCGGTAAAGCCCACATCGGTCAGCAACGCCTCGCCTGGGCCATTCACCACGCAGCCGATGATCGACAAGCTCATCGGTGTCTTGATATGGGCCAGCCGGTCTTCCAGCAGTTCCACCGTCTTGATCACGTCAAAACCCTGCCGCGCGCAGGACGGGCACGAGATGATGTTGACCCCCCGGTGGCGCAGCCCAAGCGCCTTGAGGATCTCATAGCCTACCTTCACCTCTTCCACCGGATCGGCGGACAGGCTGACGCGCAGCGTATCGCCGATGCCCATCCACAGCAGGTTTCCAAGCCCGATGGCGGATTTCACCGTGCCGGTCGTCAGCCCGCCTGCCTCGGTGATGCCAAGGTGGATGGGCGCGTCCGTGGCCTCGGCCAGGCCCTGATAGGCGGCGGCGGACATGAAGACATCTGACGCCTTCACGCTGATCTTGAAGTTGTGAAAGTCGTCGTCCTGCAGGATGCGGATGTGATCCAGCGCACTTTCGATCATCGCGTCGGGGCATGGTTCGCCATATTTATCCAACAGATGCTTTTCGAGCGACCCGGCATTCACGCCAATGCGGATGGAGCAGTTGTGGTCGCGGGCGGCTTTCACCACTTCGGCCACGCGGGTCGCATCGCCGATATTTCCGGGGTTGATCCGCAGACAAGCCGCCCCCGCCTCGGCCGCCTCAACCCCGCGTTTGTAGTGGAAGTGGATATCCGCCACGATCGGCACCGGGGTTTCAGCGACGATCTCTTTCAGCGCCTTGGAGGACGCCTGATCGGGCACCGACACGCGCACGATATCGGCCCCCGCCTCGGCACAGGCCTGCACCTGCGCGATGGTGCCTGCCACATCCGTGGTCAGCGTGTTGGTCATGGTCTGCACCGAAATCGGCGCGCCACCGCCAACCGGCACATTACCCACCATGATGCGGCGGCTGTCGCGCCGGTCGATATTGCGCCAGGGACGGATCGGATTGTGGGACATGGGACGCCTTCAGCCTGTCAGGGTCGGAATTGCTTGGTCACCAAATAGCCCCTGCGTCCGGTCGCGGCAACGGGGGTGCGTCAGTTGTCCTCGGACAGCACCAGCGCGGCGACGCGCGGCAGATCCGGGTCGGCGGCGGCATCGGCCATCACATAGTTTTCCGACAGCGCGTCAGCGGTCAGGGCCACATTGCGCGCAATCGACGCGCCGGGGCCGGCGGGGCCAAGCGTCACGCCATTCACCGCGAAATAGAGCGATCCGGCATTGCCCGCGCGCAGGGTCGGCAGATCGGCCCCTTCGGGCAGGGTATAGCTGTCGCCCGCGTCCAGCGTGCCCTCAAACAGAACCGTGCCAGAGGCCGAGCTGACCCTGATCCAGGACGGGCGCACCGCAAAGAGCACGACCTCATCCGTTGTTGGGGCCTCGGTCACCTGAACGTCACCGGCCAGTTCAAAGCTCTCTTCCGGGTCATTGGGGCGCGCCAAACCGGGGGGCTGCGCAAAGTCGCCAACCGTGTCGGGGTCAAGCGTGGCAATCGCCTCATCTCTTGGGGTCAGAACGGGCGTGTCCAACGCCTGCGGACGATACAGCCGGTCTATGGGATCGACCGTGGGCAGGCGCGGCGTGGTGGCATCAGGCAGGTCGGTCGCGGCCAGAGACATGACGCCCGCCGCCTCGACCGGGTCGAGCGTGGCGACGGTCTGGGGCGCCTCGTCCACAGGCACGAACTGCACCCGCTGAATTTCCGTCAGCACCGACCAGGCACCGTAGCCGATCACGCCAACAAGGGCGATCAGCACCGCGGCAGAGCCAAGCGCGCCCGGCTCCAGCCGGCTGAACATGCTTTCGCGTTCGGGGGCGAAGGACACGCGGGCGGTGGACATTACGTCATTGGGGTTGAGCCGCTTGGGGGCATCGCCAAAGGCGCGCTTTGCCCCCCGCGCCTGCGCGGCGGAATCACCATGGACGCCGTAGAACCCGGCCTCGGCGCTGAAACGGCGGAAGGTCCATTCCGGGTCCATCCCCAGATAGCGCGCATAGGACCGCACATATCCGGCAACGAAGCCCTTGGTTGCAAAGACGGAAAGGTCGGCATTTTCGATGGCCGCGATGTGAGAAGCCTTGATCTTCAGCTCTCGTTCCACATCCAGCAGGGATTTGCCAAGCGTCGCGCGTTCCCCGCGCATCAGGTCACCCAGAGGCACATCGAGCGTATCAAGCTCATCGAATGGCAGGCTGCTGCCACCGTCTGACGCGTCTGTGTTCATGCCCATGCGGCCCTGCGCCCCGCGCTACAACTTCGGTCTTTGACGGTTTTCCGATCTACCGACCGAAGATATCCCCAATTCCGCCGGTGATTCCCAAAAATCGCCGGTGTTATAGGGGTGTTAACACAATTTAGGGCATTCATGCACCTGCGGAACGTGCGTCACGCACTCATTTCGGCACGATTCAGCGCACAATGGTTCCACAGCGCATCCATCGCCCGAACCAGACCGTCCAGCATCTTGGGATCATGGACCGGCGACGGGGTAAAGCGCAGACGTTCCGTCCCGCGCGGGACGGTGGGGAAATTGATCGGCTGAACATAGACGCCGTAATCCGACAGCAGCATGTCCGAGATCTTCTTGGTATGCACCGGATCGCCGACGATCACCGGCACGATATGGCTGCCATGGTCGATAATCGGCAGGCCCATGCCCTTGAGCCGCAGTTTCAGAACCTTGGCGCGTTCCTGATGCAGATCGCGCAGGGCTTGATCGGTTTTCAGGTGGCGAACAGAGGCGGCGGCCCCGGCGGCCACCACCGGCGGCAGCGAGGTGGTAAAGATGAAGCCCGGCGCATAAGACCTTACGGCATCACACATTTTCTCGCTTGCCGCGATATAACCGCCATGCACCCCAAAGGCTTTGCCCAGGGTGCCGTTGATGATGTCGATGCGGTGCATCAGGTTGTCCCGCTCGGCCACGCCAGCGCCACGGGGGCCGTACATGCCAACGGCGTGAACTTCGTCCAGATAGGTCAGCGCGCCAAATTCGTCAGCCAGGTCGCAAATCTCTTCGATCGGGCCGAAATCGCCATCCATGGAATAGATCGATTCGAAGGCGATCAGCTTCGGCGCAGCCGGATCGTCGGCTTCCAGCAGCTCGCGCAGTTGCGCCACGTCATTGTGGCGGAAGATGCGCTTGGCCCCGCCATTGCGGCGCACACCTTCGATCATCGAGGCATGGTTCAGCGCGTCGGAATAGATGATCAGCCCCGGGAAAAGCTTGGGCAGTGTGCTGAGTGTCGCGTCATTGGCGATATAGGCCGACGTGAACAGCAGCGCCGATTCCTTCTGGTGCAGATCGGACAGCTCTGCCTCCAGCTCTTTGTGGTAAACCGTGGTGCCGGAAATGTTGCGCGTCCCGCCGGACCCTGCGCCGGTGTCTTCCAGCGCCTTGTGCATTGCCTCCAGCACAACCGGGTGCTGGCCCATGCCGAGGTAATCATTGCCGCACCAGACGGTGATATCCTGTTCGGTGCCATCAGGTTTTTTCCAGACCGCATGTGGGAACTGGCCGCGACGACGCTCGATATCAATAAAGGTCCGGTAGCGCCCTTCTTCGTGCAGGCGGTTCAGGGCGGCATCAAGCGCGGCATCGTAGTTCACTGGCGGTCTCCTATTCCCGGACCCGTTCGCATGGGGCCGAAAGACGCTGCTGGCATGGCTTCGGACGGGTGCGTTTCCTAAGTGTGCCCGAAGCTTTGGGTGATCTAGGCCCTGAGGCCTGTTACTCGCAAGTTACAAATTGACGCGCAGGTTACTTTGACATGGATCAACGGACCAACTGTTAGATCAGTCCTGAACCACCACGCGGCAATCATCCTGTCCACAATTGGCGACGGCTGTTTCCTCATCTTCGCCGAGTCCCCACTGGCCGGTGGCATCGGAAATGGCCATGGCGCGGGGGCGGCCCATACGGCGAAAGTCGCCCCGCAGGGCCGCGCTGGCCTCTGTATTCAGTTGCAGGGGGCGGCCCGGTTCCCACCCGTCGGGGCGCACCACCAGCACCACCGCGCAGGACGGGCCCGAACTGCGCGCCTCTTCGCACCCTTCCAGCGCCACACGGCGGGCGTTGTCCTCATCATGATAGTTGGCCGCGGCCACCGTCGCCTCTGATGCCAGCCCCATGCCCGGCGCAATGGCAATTGCCCCATAATAGCTGATCGCGCCCGACAGTTGCGGCGACATCAGGATCGCGCGGTCGGTGTCCGACAGGCTCTCATGCTCGATCAGCTCCACCTCGACCGCGCCGCGTTCGGCAAAGACCAGGCGGCGCGCTTCGCGCAGGTTGGGCAGGTCCTGTGCAAGGGCGGGCAGAGCGGTAGCAACAAGAGCAAGGGCAAGGCCCGAGGATCGAAGGAAGGAAATCGCGCGCATGAAGATTCTCCGCTCTCTTGGGGTCGGATGGCTGAAATCTTAACCCCGAATATCGTGTCCCCTGCCCTTCGGCAATATCTGGACAGCGGCGGGCGGGCTGATAGGCTCCGCGCCAACACGCGATTGTGAAAGGATGCCCCCATGTCGCTCGACGCCGTTCTTGCCCGCATTGATGAAAATCTGGAGGATGCCACCGACCGGCTGATGGATCTTCTGCGAATCCCCTCCATCTCGACCGACCCGGCCTTCAACGACGATTGCGACCGGGCTGCCGATTGGCTGGTCGAGGATCTGAAGGGCCTGGGCTTTGACGCCACCAAGCGCGTGACGCCGGGCCGCCCGATGGTCGTGGCCCATGCCAATGCCGATGCCGACGGGCCACACCTGCTGTTTTACGGCCACTATGACGTGCAGCCCGTTGATCCGCTGGCCTTGTGGGACACGCCGCCCTTTGAACCGGCAATCGAAGACACGCCCAAAGGCAAGGTGATCCGCGGGCGCGGGGCCTCGGACGACAAGGGGCAGTTGATGACCTTTGTCGAGGCCTGCCGGGCGTGGAAAGCCGTGCATGGCAGCCTACCGGGCAAGATCACGCTGTTCTTTGAAGGCGAAGAGGAGTCGGGCTCGCCGTCTTTGGTGCCGTTCATGGAAGAAAATGCCGCTGAGCTGACCGCCGATATCGCGCTCATCTGTGACACGTCCATGGTGGCCCCCGGCGTGCCCTCGATCCCCACGCAGCTGCGCGGGATGCTGAAGGATGAATTCACCCTGACCGGCCCGCGCATCGACCTGCATTCGGGCCATTACGGCGGGCCGGGCCTGAATCCGCTGCGCGAACTGGCGCGGATCGTGGACAGTTTCTATGACCGTGAGACCGGGGCCGTGGCGGTTGAGGGGTTCTATGAGGGCGTCCAAGACGTGCCCGAGGATATCCTGCGCCAGTGGAACATGTCGGGCTTTGACGAGGCGGATTACCTGGGCGAGGCAGGCTATACTGTATCCCACTACGAGCAGGACTTTTCCACGCTTGAAAAACAATGGGCCCGTCCGACACTGGAGGTAAACGGGCTGTGGGGCGGCTATCAGGGCGCCGGGTCCAAGACCGTCATCCCCTCCAAGGCGCATTGCAAGATCACCTGCCGCCTGGTGGGCGACATGAATCCTGACACGCTGCGCAAGAAGATCCGCAAACATGTGGCCGACCGGCTCGGCCCCGATCTGACGGTGGACTGGGACCAAGACCTGGAGGGGTCACCCGCGCCAGTGATGAACGTGAACCGGCCAGAGTTTGAAAAGGCCCGGCAGGCGTTGTCCGATGAATGGGGCCGCGAGGCGGTGTTTATCGGTATGGGCGGGTCGATCCCGATTGCGGGCTTCTTCAAGGATGTGCTCGGCATGGACGCGCTGCTGACCGGCTTTGCCAATGACGACGACGCGATCCATTCCCCGAATGAGAAATACGATCTGGAAAGCTTTCACAAAGGCATCCGGTCCTGGGCGCGGATTTTGGATGCGTTGACGCGCTAAGCCGGTGTCGCGGGGGGCGGCGCATTGGCCGCTGCCCCCCACCAGAACCGGGCCATCATGGTCACGCCCGCCACCGACAAGCCAATGGCCATGCCAAGCCAGATGCCGACCCCACCAAGCCCGAGCGGAAAGCCAAGCACATAGCTGGCCGGCACGCCGATCCCCCAATAGCTGAAGACCGCATAGACCATTGGCCGCTTGGTATCCTGCACGCCGCGCAGAAACCCAAGCGCCATGACCTGCATCGCGTCGGCCAGCTGAAACAGCGCCGCCATCGCCAGCAGGCCAACGCCCATGGCAATAAGCCGGTCGCGGGCGGGTTCCTCTGGGTCAAGAAACAGGCTGATCAGCAGGTCTGGAATGCCGAGGAACAGCACAACCGTCAGACCAACCATTGCCAGTGACAGGACCAATGCCGCCTGCGCCCCTTTGCGCAGGTTGACCGTATCTGCCTGCCCGAACGCATTCCCGGCGCGGACCGTCGCGGCAGAGCTTAGACCCAGATGGATCATGAAGGTCGCAGCCGTGATCTGCAGCGCGATGCCGTGCACTGCCAACGCCTCTTCGCTGATCCAGCCCATCATGAAGGCACTGGCGGTGAACAGCCCGCTTTCGGCCAGCATGGTCAGCCCAATGGGCAGGCCGAGGCGAAAAACCTGGCCGAACGCCTCCCAATCCGGGCGCCACGCCCGCGCAAGGATGGCATAGCTCCGTAATTCGCGGGCCAGTGCCGCGTATAAGGCAAGGAAGACGAACAGCGCGATATTGGTTCCAAGCGACGCAATCGCCGCCCCGCGCAGCCCCATCTCGGGCGCGCCGAGATTGCCGAAGATCAGAACCCAGTTCACGAAAACGTTGAGCCCCGCCGCTGCAAGCGTCGACCACAGCACGATCTGGGTATGTTCCAGTGCAGACAGATGGCTTTTGAAAACCATTGCAATCAGGAAAAACGGCATCGACCAACCGGCAATCCGCAGATAGGTTTGCATCTGGTCCGACAGATCCGGCTGCTGGCCAAGCGTCAGAAAGATCGGGCCCGAGAACCAGAAGAACGGGATGCAGGCCACCCCCGTCAGGGCCGAAATCCAGACCCCCATGCGTGTGACCCGCCGCACCTGAACCCGGTCGTCATTCACAATCGCCGCCGCAACCATCGGCATGACGGCAATGGCAAATCCCGACCCCAGAAGGTACAGTACGAAGTAGTAAGAGGTCGCCAGCGAAAGGGCCGCCAGTTCCTCGACCCCATACCAGCCGACCATGACGGTGTCAGTGATCCCGATAGACAGCTGCGCCAGAAAGCTGCCCGCAAGAGGAAGGCCAAGAAGAAACACCGCCTGCAAATGATGGCGAAAAGGCGTCATGGATGGTTCTCTTTCTTGGCTGGGCCGTTTCATCCCTGCCTTCGCAATCGCTTGAAAAAGCGGTAAAATTTGTGTTAGCGTTTCCGAATTGGAACCGCATTGTTGCGCCCGATTCTCTCCTTGGCGCCACATTTGCGCCACATTCTTTGACGAAAAAGCACGAGCTTAAATAACGGGCAGAAACTAAACGAATGCAAGTAACAAATTGGCATAAATTTCTAACGTCTGACAGCGGCGCAGTCTCGGTTGACTGGGTGGTTCTGACGGCTGCGGTCGCGGGCATGGCCCTTGCCGCGACAGCGGTGATCGAGGACGGCATCTCCACACTTGCCTCGGACCTTGAGGCACAGCTGCGCACGCAGCAGGTCAGCGATGCTTTCGTGGTGTTCACCTCGTCCCATTTCGATGCGCTCTATGATGCGGGCGTGATTGATGAAACCGGCGCCGAAAGCCTGTTCGCCATCGCCAACGCGATGACCAATGCCGAAATTCTGAACGGCATCGAGGACGGTATTCTTGCCTATAATGACGGTGCGCTGTCGGATGAAGATGTCGCCCTGCTGGTGGCCATGGCCAGCGTGGGCATCCAGCGCAATATCATCAGCAATGATGATGTGAACCTCGTCTCGACCTACTAGGCCCCTGCCCCGGTTGTCTGCCCCGCAGCGGTCTGGTCACGAAGAAACGGCGCCCATCCGGGGCGCCGTTTCCTTTTCGTCTCAGCGCCCGCGGCGCTGGTCGGGATGCAGCGATGCGCCCAGAATATGATCCGAGGCGTGAATCACATGGCTGGCATTGCCGACGATCAGCGGATCGGGGGCCTGCGCAATGTCGTGGTCCTTGCCAGGATAATCCAGCGTCGACAGGAAGTGGCGCATTGTGTTCAGGCGCGCGCGCTTCTTGTCATTCGACTTGATAATCGTCCAGGGCGCATCGGCGGTGTCGGTGTAGAAGAACATCGCCTCTTTCGCTTCGGTATATTCATCCCACTTGCCAAGGCTCGCCTTGTCGATCGGGCTTAGCTTCCACTGTTTCAGCGGATCGGTCTCGCGGCTGGCGAAGCGGGCGCGCTGTTCTTCCTGGGTGACTGAGAACCAGTATTTGTACAGCCGAATTCCCGAGCGCGCCAGCATCCGTTCCAGATCCGGCGTCTGGCGCATGAATTCCAGGTACTCATGCGGTTCGCAAAACCCCATGACCCGCTCCACACCGGCGCGATTGTACCAGCTGCGGTCATAGAACACCATTTCACCCGCAGTCGGCAGATGGTTGATATAGCGCTGGAAGAACCACTGGCCGCGTTCCTCGTCGGTGGGCTTGTTCAGCGCCACGACACGGGCAAAGCGCGGGTTCAGATGTTCGGTAAACCGCTTGATGGTGCCGCCCTTACCCGCCGCGTCGCGCCCTTCGAACAGGATCACGAATTTCTGACCGGTTTCCTGCGCCCACAACTGCACCTTCAGCAGCTCTGCCTGAATCCGGGCTTTCTCGGCCTCATACTCGCGGCGGGGCAGTTTCTTGGTATAGGGGTATTTCCCGGTTTCAAAGGCATGACGGATGTCGTCGGTCGTCACGGTCGGAAACCGATTTGCGGAACCATTGGGCTTGGGGGCCTCAGGCGCGGTGGCTGTGGCAGAATTCTGGGCGTCGGCGGCTGCGGGTGCTGTCATTTCGGTCTCCTTCTTTTTGTCCTGCGCCTGCCATGGCACAGGTCCGGCTCGCCCGCTTTGATCAGTGTCAAGAAACCGATACAAATCGTGTTTTTCGCACGCCGCTTGTGGTTGTTGCGCCGGGGGCCACAAAATCCTGCGCGGCCCCTTGTCGGCTGCCCCACCCCTGCGATACCCTGCCTGCCAATCATAAGCACAAAACAAAGAGCAGATGGGCATGGCCGACGATCTTCTTTCCCCCTCGGTGGACAATGGGGGCTATGACGCGTCCTCGATCGAGGTGCTGGAGGGGCTGGAGCCCGTCCGCAAGCGCCCCGGCATGTATATCGGCGGCACCGATGAACGGGCGCTGCATCACCTCGTGGCCGAGGTTCTGGACAACTCGATGGATGAGGCCGTGGCAGGCCATGCCAGCCGCATCGAGGTGGAGCTGCACGATGATTACTCCGTCACCATTCGCGACAATGGCCGGGGCATCCCCATAGACCCGCATCCCAAGTTTCCTGACAAATCGGCGCTGGAGGTGATCCTGTGTACGCTCCACGCGGGCGGCAAGTTTTCTGGCGACAGCTATGAAACCTCGGGCGGGTTGCACGGCGTCGGCGTATCCGTGGTGAACGCGCTGTCCGATCACCTGCGCGTCGAGGTTGCCCGCAACCGGGAACTCTTCGCGCAGGAATTTTCGCGCGGCATCCCGCAGGGCCCGGTGCAGGCCATCGGCGCTGCCCCCAACCGGCGCGGCACCTCTGTGACCTTCCATGCCGATGCGCAGATCTTTGGCAGTCACCGGTTCAAACCCGCGCGGCTGCTGAAAATGGTCCGCTCCAAGGCGTATCTGTTTTCCGGCGTGGAAATCCGCTGGAAATCCGCGATTGAAGACGGCGATACGCCGCTTGAGGCCACCTTCCACTTCCCCGGCGGCCTTTCCGACTATCTCAAGGAAACGCTCGGGGCGGCGTCGACCTATGCCGACCAACCCTTCGCGGGCATGGTCGATTTCAAGGAACGGTTCAACACGCCGGGCAAGGTCGAATGGGCGATCAACTGGACGCCGTCGCGCGACGGGTTCATCCAGTCCTACTGTAACACCGTCCCCACGCCCGAAGGCGGCACGCACGAGGCCGGGTTCTGGGCCGCCATCCTGAAGGGCATCCGCGCCTATGGCGAGCTGGTCGGCAACAAGAAGGCTGCGCAGATCAATCGCGATGACCTGATCACCGGGGGCTGCGCACTTGTGTCGTGCTTCATCCGGGAACCCGAATTTGTCGGCCAGACCAAGGACCGGCTGGCCACGACCGAGGCGCAGCGGCTGGTGGAAAACGCCGTGCGCGACCATTTCGACAACTGGCTGGCGGCAGATACCAAGGCGGCGGGTGCGATCCTCGATTTCCTGGTGCTGCGCGCCGAAGAACGCCTGCGCCGCCGGCAGGAAAAGGAAACGCAGCGCAAATCCGCGACCAAGCGCCTGCGCCTGCCGGGCAAGCTGGTGGATTGTTCCAATTCCAACCGCGACGGGACGGAACTGTTTATCGTCGAGGGCGACTCGGCCGGTGGATCGGCCAAGATGGCGCGCAACCGCAAGACGCAGGCGCTGCTGCCGCTGCGGGGCAAAATCCTCAACGTGCTTGGCGCGGCGGGGGCCAAGATCACGACGAATGCCGAGATCAACGATCTTTGTCAGGCCATGGGCGTGGGGATCGGGACGAAGTTCAACATCGACGATCTGCGCTATGACAAGATCGTCATCATGACCGATGCGGATGTGGACGGCGCCCATATCGCCGCGCTGCTGATGACCTTCTTCTTCACCCAGATGCGCCCGATGATCGACGCAGGGCATTTGTACCTGGCCTGCCCGCCGCTCTATCGCCTGACGCAAGGGTCACGCCGCGTTTACTGTCTGGATGAGGCGGAACGGGATGAGTGGCTTGCCAAGGGGCTCGGCGGCAAGGGCAAGATCGACGTGTCGCGGTTTAAGGGTCTGGGGGAAATGGACGCCAAGGACCTGAAGGAAACCACGATGGACCCGGAACAGCGAAAACTCATCCGCGTCAGCATCGACGACGACGTGCCAGGCGAAACCGGAGACCTGGTGGAACGCCTGATGGGCAAGAAACCGGAACTGCGCTTCCAGTATATCCAGGAGAATGCCCAGTTTGTGGAGGAGTTGGATGTGTGATTGGTCGTCTTGTTAGGGCAATTTCGTCGCTTGTGGCGTCAATGCTTCTTCCGCTCGTCGTCATTTCCATTGATGGGCAGGCAACTGCTCAAGAAGCCTTGGATAGCGAAGAACAGCCTTTTTACTATTGTTACGACTATCAGATGTTCCTCGGTCGCCTAGACAGGGATTCCGCAGGCGCATGTAGTGAACTGGAAGATTTCACAGCCTCCTATGAAGCGCGGGATCGGCGGCAATATCTCGAAGACTTCGAGGCGCTGTTCTCGGAAACGAACGCGCTCACACGTCTAGCGGGCGCACTAGCCGTGCAGCTAGATGGTGATCTCGTAAGTTCGTTTACTGATTTGGACGCCGCTGACCGCGTGTTGTATGGCGCGTTCCAGAGGAACAACGATCAAGGCCGGGCAACGGTGTATGCGGTCTTCATGTCCTCGGCGAAGGCTGATCTCCTTAGACAGGTTTGCCGTGAAGACGGGGGCGCGAACAGATGTCCGGATGTTGTAGGGTTCATGACGGCTGCGGAGATGTTGGGTGACTCCCGTTCCATTCTGGACACCGTTAGTCCGTTCGACGTCCTCTATTGCCTACTGAGAGTGGATGCACATACGGGCCCGATCGGCGATGTGCTGTCGAGTCGCCGGTTTAATCTTTGTGTGGTCGAGAACTTGTAGCGAGCGCCATCGACGACGCGCGCGGGGGCGATTCCGAGGTCCGTGGCTTGCGCTTTTTGGCTGCCACGTCCGCACTCCCTCTCCGTCTCGCTCAACCTCTCCAAATCGCCTCCGCGTGGGGGCGCGTCATGCCGGAGGAATGCGTCCCGCATGACGATGGCGCGGCGGCTTCGCCTTGATTCCGCGCCGGGGTGCCTCGGACGGGCAATGCGCCTGTCATCCCCGCGCAGGCGGGGACCTTTTGCCGTTTGCGCCTGTGGAGGGAGGTACCCGCTTTCGCGGGTATGACAGCTTTCGCGGGCATGACAGCTTTCGCGGGCATCGCAGCGGTTCGAGCCGCAACACCGCCCATCACATGCCTTGACCGCTCCCCCTCAACCCGCAACTGTTAACCCACACAACCGGGGGGAGCGGTCATGTGTTGGAGCGAGGGGGCCAGTCTGGCCATGGTAGGCGTGGGCGCTGTGGCCACCGTCGTCACCTGGAAACGCGGTGATCCGCCCGCGATCCCGATCACGCTGGCCTTTTTCGCCGCGATGGAAGCGCTGCAATTCTGGGGCTACCAGACCATCGACCAGTGCGAGCTACCGGGCAACCAAGCCTCGGCACTGCTGTCTTACGTCCATATCGCGCTGCAACCGCTCTTCATCAACGCCTTCGGCATGGCGCTTGTCGGCGGTGTTTCGGCCCGGATGTGGAAGACGATCATGGGGCTGACGACGGTGGTCTCGCTCCTGTTGCTGATGCGGATGCTGCCGATAGCCTTTATCGGGCCATGCGTGCCGGGCACGACGCTATGTGGCCCGCAATGGTGTACCCTGTCGGGCGCGTGGCATCTGGCCTGGGACATGCCGCTGTCGGATTTCGCGGGGCGGTTCGGGGGCGATGTGTTCCGCCATTGGCTTCCCTTCCCCGATTACCTGATCGCGGTATTCGTCTTCCCGATGATCTATGGCGCGTGGCGGTTTGCGCTGGTCCATGCGGCTCTTGGCCCGATATTGGCCGCGACGCTGGCAGGGTCGCCAAACGAGATGCCCGCGATCTGGTGCCTCTTTTCGGTCGGGCTGGTGCTGATTTCACTCACCCCATGGGTGCGCCGGACGGTGACGGGATGACCCGCGTCTGCTAGCCTGACGGACAGGAGGATGCCATGGCGCCATGGTTGCAGGTTCTGTTCACGCTTGTATTTGCCAGCCTGGCAGGGGCGCTGGTCTGGCGATTGCGATCCATCGACGGGGCGTTGTGGCAGAACCGGCCCATTCTGGCCAAGCGGCTGGAGATCTACGACCGCATCGCGCCCGATATGAACAGGATCTACTGTTTCCGGCGGCTGGTGGGGTACTGGAAAGAGATTTCCCCGCCCGACCTGATTGCCACCAAACGGCGGCTGGATCGGGAGGTGAATATCTACCGCCACCTGTTGTCCGAAGATTTTTATCAGCGCCATTTTGAACTGATGCAGCTCTGCTTTCACACCTTCACCGGCCAGGGCGAAGACGCCAAGATCCGCGCGGTGATCACCCATGATCTGGGCGACCGGCGGGTTCACGCGGGCTATGACTGGGACGCGGGCTGGGATGCCATGTTCGTCCCCGACGACCTGCCCACGGATTATCAGATCGACGAGGCCTATATGCAAGCGATGAACGCGCTGAAACGGTCCATCGGGCTAAAGGACTGACGGGGCCCGCACGCCTGCCCCCACATCAAACCTTGACCTGCGCAGTGGCTTGCGAAACCCTGAGACGATTAAGCCCTGCGATTTCAAGGAAAGCACATGTCTGGAAACGGTTGGTATTATGTCGAGAACGAAACCCGTGTCGGCCCGGTTGAACGAAGCGAACTGGAGCGCCTGATTTCCCAGGGCACCATCGCGGCCCAAACGATGATCTGGCGTGACGGGATGGCCGGTTGGGAAGAGGCCGCGCAGCATTTCAGCTTTCCCGCAGGTGGCAGCGGCCCGCCCCCGATTGTGCCGGCCCACCCGGCCACGCCGCCACAAGGACAAGGCGCGACAGCCCCGGCCGGGGGCCTGTATGAGGGCGCACCCGCGCGCAGCTTTGGCGAGGCTATCTCAACCTGTTTCAGCAAATATGTCACCTTCTCTGGCCGCGCCAGTCGGTCCGAATACTGGTATTTCGTGCTGTTCAATGCCCTGGTCAGCCTGGTGGCCGGTTTTCTCGACGCGTCGATCTTTGGCCTGGAAAACGAGCTGTCCCCGATCGGCTCGATCGTGTCGCTTGTATTGCTCCTGCCCAGCCTGTCCGTCGGGGTGCGTCGCCTGCACGATACAAACCGGTCGGGCTGGTGGTATGGCTGGTTCTTCATTGCTATTATCGCAGTCTCTGCCGTGATCGGCGGCATGATGGCGACCAACCCCTATGCGGTAGAGGATCTGTCCATCCTTATCGCGGTCGTCGGGATCGGGGCCTTTATCTACGGGATCATACTGCTGGTCTTCATGTGCCAGAAAGGCGACCCCGGCCCCAATCGCTTCGGCTAAGCCCCCTTGGTTCACGGCACATACCCCCGGGTCGCATATTCGGCCCCGGGGGTATCTTGCATGACTGGTTCAGAAGCTCAGCGGTTCAGCGCAGGATCACCGTGCGCGAGATCGGGAAGTGATCCAGCGGCATGGGCGGGCAGCTCAGGCAGGTGTCCGGCAACGGCAAAGGACGCGGCATCGGGAACGGCATCGGAAAGGGAAACACGACCGGGCGCGGTTCAGGCAGCGGCGTCAGCTTGACGTCTTCGTCGATGACATGAATGGGCGAGGTCATCACGATGATATCGGCCGAGGCCGCCGGGGCGATCGCCGCCAGCGACAGCGCTGCGGCGAGGAGGGTCAAAACGGGTTTCTTCATGGGTCAAAGTCCTTGGGATAAGATGGGGTTGGTTGCGGATCAGGGTGCCGGGGGGAAGGCCGACTGCAATCACCCTGCCAGACCCGGCGCGGTCATCCAAAATCGGCGCGCTGACAGGGAAAAACAGCGTCGCGCTATCGGATAACCCGCCGGGGATTGCCCCTGCATTGCCATGGGCTTAGCTTGGGTACAGCCGTGAAAGGAAAGACCCCGCGCATGACACCCTCTGCCCTGACCCCCGATGATCTGAACGGTTTTCTGGCCGATAATTTCGCCCAATGGGTGCGGGATCTGGCCCTTGATGTGACCGAAGTGTCAGAGTCGCACACAATTTCCCGGATGCCCAACACCGACAGGCTGGCGCGGGTTGGTGGGATCATCTCGGGCCAGGCCTTGATGACCATGGCAGATACCACCATGGTGCTGGCCACCGCCGGGTATTTCGGCGCGTTCCGCCCCGTGGCCACAACGAATTTCACCTGTCAATTCCTGCGCCCCGGTGTGGGCGACTGGATCGTCTGCCGCGCCGATATCGTGCGGGCGGGCAAATCCATGGCCTTTGTCGAGGCCGAAATGGTGGCCGAACCTTCCGGCAAGCCGGTGGCACGGGCGCAGGCGACGTTCTTTGTCATGTGACATGCGTTTTTGCACGCGACCATGCGCCGGGGGCGCTAGGCGGGTGGGTCATCCGACGCTAGGGTCAGACCCATTGCAGGAGAGCTGAGATGCGCGACTTTGCCGATATCCACGCCATAGCCATAGACCGTCACGGAGAAGAGGCCCTGGCAGCCCGGCTCCAATCTCCACAAAGCCCACAGGCGCTTGCCGCTCTGACCCCGGACCGCTGGCTGGCGACAATGACCCAATGCATCTTTCAGGCGGGCTTTAACTGGCGGGTGATCGAGGCCAAGTGGGATGGGTTCGAAGCCGCGTTTCACGGCTTTGACATCGGGCGTTGCGCGATGATGGATGATGACTGGCTGGACGCGCTGCTGCGCGACACGCGGATCGTGCGTAACGGCCCTAAGATCCAGACCATTCGCGACAATGCCGTGTTTCTTCAGTCACTCCATGACCGAGGTGGTGCCGGAACGGTTCTGGGCGGATGGCCCTCGACCGATTTCATCGGCCTGCTGGACCTGCTGAAAACCCAAGGCAGCCGCCTTGGCGGGATGAGCGGGCAATATGCGATGCGCTTTGCCGGGCGCGATGCCTTCATCCTCAGCCGGGACGTGACCGCACGGCTGATCGCCGAGGGTGTGATCGACAAACCTGCGGGCTCCAAATCCTCCATGCGCGCGGTTCAGGCGGCGTTCAACAGCTGGATGGATCAATCGGGGCGTGGGCTGACGCAGATTTCGCAAATACTGGCGATGTCCGTCTGATCGGCTAGACTGTGGCCATGCGCTGGATTCTTGCCCTTTGTCTGATCCTTGCCGCCTGCGGTCGCCCGCTGACCGAGGCCGAACGCGCCTTCATGGATGAGCTGCAACCGGGGCTCGACCCCCGCCCGATCCGCATCGTGGAAATGCCGCTTGTGGGCCTGCGCAGCCACACCCGCCCGGTGCGCCCGCGCGTGACATGTCGGGAAAGGATTTTTCCGCCGCCAGAGGGACCGACGGTTCAAAGCCGCGCTGCCGGGATCGCCACATTCCGGCGCATTTGGGTGACGCCGGACTATTATCTGGACGATTATCTGGCGGGTTACCCGGATGAAATGCGGCTGGTGGCGGCGATGTTCTTTGCCCATGAGATGACCCATATCTGGCAATGGCAGAACCGGGAGGTCACCGGCTATCACCCCTTGCGCGGCGCGTCGGAACATTGGGTGAGCGATGACCCCTATCTTTTTGATATTCCGCCTGAAATACCGGATTTTCTGAGTTACGGATATGAACAGCAAGCCAGTCTGGTGGAAGAATATGTCTGCTGCCGCGCGCTTGACCCAAACGGGGCGAGAACCGGCAGGCTTGAGGATATTCTTCAGCCATATCTGAACCTTACGCCGATCAACGAACGGATCAACCGCCCCGATATCTGGCTACCCTGGGAAGAGGCTCAGATCAACGGCATCTGCTCATAGCCCCTTGTCCCCCGATCCGCCGCAGCTTGCGCATCACCATAGGGGGCGAGCGGTATATTGGTGATGGAGGCAGGCGTCGCGCTAACCCAGGTGGCGGCGCGATAAGGGGGCGCGCCACCCGTACCCCCCCGTCCACCGGGCGTGCAGACAAAACTGGGCTATACGCGGGTCCGGCGTTACCCCCCCGCCTTTTCCTCAAGCGTCAGCCACTCCTCTTCAGCGGCGGAAAGTTTGTCCTGCCGTTCGGTCAGGGCCTCAGTGGCTTTGCGGAACTTCACCGGCTCTCGGGTGAACAGATCGGCGTCCGACAGCAATTGGTTCAGTTTGCCAATCTCTGCCTCCAATCGCTCGATCACGGCGGGCAGTTCCTGCAGGCGATGCGATTCCGTATAGGACAACCCACCTTTGGCCTTGGCGGCGGGCCTGTCTTTCGCGGCGCTTGCCGGTGCTTTCGGCTTGCCTGGTTTTTCGGCCTCGGGCGGTGCCGCCTCGGCGCGTTGCGCCCGGTAATCTGACCAACCGCCCGCATAAGCGGTGGCCAGCCCGTCGCCCTCCATCGCGATGGTGGTCGAGGCCACCCGGTCAATGAAATCCCGGTCGTGGCTGACCAGTAGAACGGTGCCCGGATAGTCGCCCAAAAGGTCCTGCAACAGGTCGAGCGTTTCCACATCCAGATCGTTGGTCGGTTCGTCCAGCACCAGGACATTCGATTCCCGTGCCATCAGCCGCGCCAGCAAAAGCCGCGCCTTTTCGCCCCCCGACAGGGACCGCACCGGCGCGCGGGCCTGGCGTTCATCGAACAGAAATTCCTTAAGATAGCCCACCACATGCCGGGGTTGCCCGCGCACCATGACCTGATCTGACGCGCCGGACACGGCCATGGAGGGATCGAGCGCCAGAGAATCCCATAGCGTTGCATTGGGGGCCAACGCCGCGCGGGTCTGATCGAAGACCGCCATTTCAAGATTGGTGCCATGGGTGACGGTGCCGGTATCGGGGGCAATCTCGCCCGTCAGCACCTTGAGCAGCGTCGTCTTGCCCACCCCGTTGGGGCCAACGAAGGCCACCCGGTCGCCACGCAGAATGCGCAGGTCGAAGGGTTTGAAGATGGTCTTGCCGCCATAGGATTTGGAAATGCCCTGCGCCTCGATCACCCGTTTGCCGGATTTGGTGCCTTCCTCCAACGCCATGGCGGCGGTGCCCTGACGGCGGATCATGCCCGCGCGTTCTGCGCGCAGATCGCCAAGGGCGCGCACCCGGCCCATATTGCGCTTGCGCCGGGCGCTGATGCCCTCGACGGCCCACCTGGCTTCGGCCTTGATCTTGCGGTTGAGCTTGTGGCGGTATTGGTCTTCCTCTTCCCAGATCTTGTCGCGCCAGTCTTCGAAGCTGGCAAAGCCCTGTTCGTTGCGGCGCACCTGCCCCCGGTCGATCCACAGCGTCGCGCGCGACAGCGCATTCAAGAAGGCCCGGTCGTGAGAGATAAGCACATAGCCCGCGCGGGTGTCCTTCAACTGGGTTTCCAGCCAACCGATGGCCTCGATATCGAGATGGTTGGTGGGTTCGTCCAGCAGCATGAGTTCCGGCGCCTCGGCCAGCAGCTTGGCCAGCGCCGCCCGACGGCGTTCGCCCCCCGACGCGGCATCGGCCGAGGCATCGAGGCGCAGCTTCAACCCCTCGGCTGCGGCCTCTACGCGCCAGGCTTCGGACGGGTCCAGCCCGCTGGTGGCGTAGTCGCCAAGCGTGGCAAAGCCTGCGAAATCCGGGTCCTGTTCCATATAGCCAACAGAAATACCCGGCGGCAGGATGCGGCTGCCGGTATCGGCCTCGACCAGTCCGGCCATGACCTTCATCAAGGTGGACTTTCCCGATCCGTTGCGACCCACAAGGGCCACCCGGTCGCCTTCATGGACGACCAAAGACAGGTCGTCGAAAACCGGGTCGCCGCCGAAGGTCAGCGAGATGTCATTCAATTGGAGAAGGGGTGCGCGTGCCATGGCCTCGGCTAGCGCCGCGCAGGCAGAAGGTCAAGCAGGGAGTGGCGCGCGGGAAGCGGCTTCGAAGCCGCTTTCAAAGGCGCTTCCAAGCGCCTTCCCCCGCGCCCGGGGCTACTGCCCCAACATCCACTCGCCGTCGGGCCAGAAGGCATGGAAGGCAAAGGCGAACATCACATCATGGGGCAGGTCCGCCCCCTGCCCGTCCCGCACCCGGATATTGCCCACATCCCGGCCCTCACCGATGCGGTTGGCATCAAGCGCAGAGGCCTGCCCGGCGGTCCATGTCAGGGTGGCCCCCGCTTCCACGATCTGGCCTTCCGCCGCCAACCGTGTCAGCGGCCAGGCCCGGTCGCCCACGCGCACCACGCGGACCAGCGGCGGGATATCATGAGGGGGCATTTCCCCGTTATAGAGGAACGGCCGGGGGGAGCTGTCATAGCCCACATAGGGATTGGTGCCGTAGGGCCTGCGCCAATCGGGCTCATCCATCACCAAACCTTGCGGATTGCGGCTGCGGAACTCCTGCCAGCTTTCCATCCAGGTGGGCAAGGTCACCAGATCGGTGTCCATATGTTGCCCCACGATGCCGCGTCCGATGGCCTGTTGCCACCAGCTTTCGGTTTCGCGGTCATACATCACCATGTCGGAGTTTCTGAGCATCCCTGACACGCCGAAGCTCAGCGTCTCGCCCGCAACCCGGCGGTCAAAAGTGATGGCGGAATTGCACAGCGGGCAGAAGGTGACGGCAATGGGCACGCCCGCGACCTCGTCATTCACGATCTCATGCCAGGTGAGATAGCGCAGCGGATAGGCGCGCGGTGCAGCGCCTGCCAGCTCCACGGTGATCACCGGCTCGGACGGGTCCAGCCGGGTTTCCGTATCGGCCGCGATGAAGCCGGGGTCGGATAACGCAGGGATCCCGTCGCGGGGTGGGCCACCAGACAGGATTTCGGAAAAATCAACCGATGTGCGGGTGAAATCGGTATTAGGCCAGGCCACGCGCCAACGGTCGGGATTGGCGGCGGCGGGAAGGGCGAGGGTCAGGGCCAGCACAATGGCGATTAGACGCATGGGGGACCTCCTTGCATGGCAGGCTGACAGATGCGGGGCACGCGCGCGAGCCCCGCTCACGCGAAGGTTATGAGAGGTGATAAGGCGCTGGCGCTCTGTCGCAGGGTCATCGCCCGGCGGGGCAGATAAGACTGCGACATGCCCCGGATCAGCGCCTGCCCCCTGCCCGATACCGCCCTTCTGCGTCGACATGCGGATCGGCCCGGCTGCCTGTCTGACTGT
>ENA-OWNT01001221-OWNT01001221.1-seawater-metagenome-genome-assembly--contig:-NODE-1221-length-34791-cov-4.053293_pt1 | contig 34791 bp, 31 predicted proteins | sample MGYA00238136_ERZ651165 | MGnify/ENA primary metagenome ERZ651165 (study PRJEB26861, sample SAMN08777766) | seawater metagenome | isolation source: coastal seawater | place: USA: Florida | collected...
ATGATTGATGATTGATGATTGATGATTGATGATTGATGATTGATGATTGATGATTGATGATTGATGATTGATGATTGGTGATTGATGATTGGTGATTGATGATTGATCGCGTACTGACTTGGTCGATCTGCGTCAAGGCCCGTGGTTGTGTTGTGCTTGGTTGGTTGCTTAGTTGGGTACAGTATGACATAGTTGGATCGTTGGATCGTTGGTTGGGTGCTTCTTGGAGTGTTTGCTTGCTGTGAACACTTTCTGTTCTGTGGCAGCGTTCAACCTGTGGCTGCGTTCAACCACAGCATTATTGTCTCGTACCCGTCCTCGCGAGCGTTGTTGTTGTCGTCGTCGTCGCTGTCACTTGCCATTGTTGTTGTTGTCTTTGTCACTGTTTGTGTGTTGTCACCCAGTGGTGGGTGCTAACCCGTAAATGGGGTGTTGGTGATGGAGTGTGCTGCCGGGGTCTGTCGGTGACGGCGTCACGTGGATCGCGCGCGTCGCTCAAAAAATTGTTCCGATCTTTTCGCAAGAATAATTGAACGTATTGGTGTTCACAAGCCTGGGCTCCGTGCCCCCAAACGTCCACTTTCCCATTTTGGTCACACCCCATTGGCGTCCGACCGGGTCGCTCCCAGTTTTTAGGCATTTGAGCCGAAAAAGTCGTGCAAGATGGCTGCCCGTCCCAGCCTACCTATCCTGCCAATCCGCAACCGTGTGCTGTTCCCATTGTGCACGTTGCAGGTCAACATTGGGCGGCCGAAGTCAATCACTCTGATGGAAGATCGTGTGCTAGACGGCGATCATGGCTTCAAGAAAAACATCATGATTGGAGTTTTTACGCTGAGAAACAACGACGACAGTAACAACAAGACAGGCGCTTGGCCTGATCTGTACGAAGTTGGCACTCTCGCTCGAGTGACATACTTGCACGCACCGAATTTGAGTTCCGACGGCAATGTCGCTAACAACAACTCCACATCCCGATCCCGAGGGCGCAGTGCTGGAAACACAGTTAACAAGGGTGGGTATAAGTACATCTTGGTGGTCGAGGGGATTCGTCGCATTCGGTTGCAGCGCATCACGTCGTCTTCTCCATACGTGCTAGCTGAGATCGACGCGCTGCCCTTGGTGAAGCTTCCGTCGGCACCAACAAAGTGGTCGAGCACTGCGATTCATCAACTGAAGTCTAGATATGCGCAAGTAATATCGCATCTGGGTGCTGTTGACCATGATTTTGTGAAGCGCAGCCAAGCTTTGTTGAGTAACGTGCACCGCGGCAACGTGTTGGAGCTTGTGGACATCATCGCTAGCATCGTGAAAGGCAGCGTAGAGGAGAAGATGCAGGTGCTCTCGTGCTTGGATCCTCAACAACGGATGTTGCTGGTGAACAAAATGCTGCAACGTCAGCTAGACTTTTTCAAAGTTGCAGAGAACGTGCAGGAATCAGTCAAAAACAATCTGGACAAGAACCGTCAAAAATTTTACCTCCGAGAACAGTTGAAGGTGATAAAGAAGCAACTTGGTGAAGATGATGAGGGCCGCGACGGAAATGAAATTGATGAGCTTGCTAGCAAAATAGCAGCACTTAACCTCCCTGATGCCGTGGAAAAGATTGTGAACAAGGATATCCAGCGCCTTAGGCGAATGCAGCCAGCGCAGCCTGAATTCAGCGTCATCCTGAATTACCTAGAATTTATATTGACACTGCCATGGCACGACACTCCAACGAAGCCGAAGCATGAAGCACCGGCAGCATCGGAACTGGCAGGAACCGATCTCCCCGCCAAAGCAGCCATGCCGGATCAAGACGAAAATCCGTCTTCGAACACTGATCCGCAGTTGTCAGACGGTTCTTCGCAAGAAAAAGCAGCTTCGTCCAACACACCGCACGATGCCGATACTCCACCGACCGGTGAAGAAATTGATCTTCAGCGCGCCAGCCGCATTTTGGACGAGGACCACTACGGCCTTGACGTCGTGAAAAAGCGTGTTCTGCAGTATTTGGCCGTCTGCAAACTGCGGCAGGACACCTCTGGGTCAATCTTGTGCTTAGTCGGCCCCCCAGGTGTAGGCAAAACGTCTTTGGGACATTCAGTTGCGTCTGCCATGCGGCGCAAATTCCACCGTCTGTGCCTCGGGGGAGTCCGTGACGAGGCTGAAATTCGCGGCCACCGGCGGACGTACATAGGAGCTTTGCCTGGTCAAGTCTTGCAGGCATTTGCCCAAACCGGTTCGACGCGCCCGGTGATTTTGTTGGATGAAATCGACAAGTTAGGGCAGGATGCGCGCGGGAACCCATCCGCTGCCTTGCTGGAAGTTCTGGATCCTGCTCAGAACAAAACGTTCAAGGACCACTACCTGGCGGCGCCGTTTGACATTTCAAAAGCGTTGTTCATTGCCACGGCAAATGACTTGAGCACCATTCCTCGTCCTCTGTTGGATCGAATGGAAGTCATTGTGTTACCATCGTACTCACTCGACGAAAAGGTACAAATAGCTCGGGCGCACCTCATTCCCAAGATGGAGCGCGTGCATGGTTTGCCGCCAAATTCCGTGCAAACTAGTGACGATTGCCTGCATACAATCGTGCGCGAGTACACGCAGGAAGCCGGTGTTCGGACGCTCGAGCGCACTATCGCGGCCGTCTGTCGCCATGTGGCGCTGGACAGGGCCTCAGAGGACGGTAGTCGCGGCTCGCAATCTAGCGAGATGGCTGTCACACATGTCACTCGCGCAATGCTCCCGGAAATTCTTGGCCCGTGCAAGTTTGCCCCGCCGACCACTCTGTTTTACGGTTCAGGGTCTAGCGAGGATTTCCTGCCTGTTGCTGGAGTTTCGCTGGGGTTGGCTTGGACTCCCTTCGGAGGCGAGGTGTTGACCATCGAAACAGCCAAAATGGCTGGACGTGGACGAGTTGTGTTGACTGGTCGTCTCGGTGAGACGATGCAGGAATCGGCCCAGATTGCGTTGGCTTGGATTCGATCCCACAGCTCTTTGCTGGGACTAAATGGGACAACGAAGGAGGCCAGCCTGATAGAGGGGACTGATGTGCATATTCACTTCCCTGCCGGTGCCATTCCGAAGGACGGACCGAGCGCAGGCGTTGCGATGACTGCTGCCTTGGTTTCGCTGTTCCTGAACCGACCACTGCCATCTGATATCGCAATGACTGGCGAGATTTCATTGTCTGGTGCTGTGCTGCCGGTCGGCGGCATCAAGGAGAAGGTTGTGGCCGCGCACGCAGCCGGGTGCCGTGGGGTGATCGTTCCGCACCGCAATGCTGGAGATCTGTTGAATGTCCCCAATGACTCCAAAGAGCAATTGGACGTTCTGACCGCTGAACGAATCGAGGATGTGTTGGAGCTTCTGTTCGGGCCGCTGCCTCTGCGCCCTCTCTCGAACAGTCGCGTTCTCGTTGACCCCTTGACCAACGACCATCCTGACGTACTGGGTGGTTCTGACCGAGACAACAAGGGGAACGCTTGGTTAGTACCCGTGTTTTGTCAATCGACCCAAAGCAACGTGTGTGGCGAGGACACCACGTGTATTCCCCTGCGCAGTTCGCTGTAGTAGACAAACTTTCATACCTCCTGCTTGCTTCCGCAAACGACTGAAAACAATGTGTCTTCGGCTCATCCACACCAAATAATTTATCATGTACACCCACAACAGCTGTGGTACTTATTTTGCTAATTGACGGTATGTGAAACGCAAGAATTCGCTTTAGGTGACAATACGCAGCACACGACATGATTTGCCATTCTTAATGACACGCAGCGATGAATCGGCCGTCCGTTATCGTGCAGGGGATAACGGCCATTGTATTCCGATCGTGTTGACGATCAGTGAACCTGCCACTGCACACGCAGGACTGCATCGCAAGTAGAAACGGTCACGAGAATGACGAACGAAAACCTCACCCTCAAGCACACTGGATAACAAAGGGCATTCATATCATATCGCATTCGAACGTGTAATGGCTGCTGCAACGGTGCAGTAAGACTACACATGCCGGTGTGACACTATTACTATCGAACAAAAGGCGAGAAGTTTCTTCGAAATACATCCCTTGTGCATTCCACTCGAGTACACTCGACGGAGGACAACCATGGTGATCCCACCTTGTCTCGCCTATGGTCACAATGGTCAACATTCGTGTATGACCATTCTCGAGTACGAGTAGGAGTAGCGTGTCAACGGAGAGTTGGGCATTCGTATGGCATAACCAGCAAGCTCATCATCAGCCCCAAAGTCATCAGCGCAGTTCCAATTATGAGAGTCAGTTGTCGGCGGCTTCACCGTGTCAGCACCCGTTCCCCTCCCACAAACACCCTCCTATCAAAACTCGCTACAGTGCACAACGGAGCCACAAACACCAGTCAGCCTGTTGCGCTGACATTCCATCATCCACGAACGTTGCCAACATCCGACGGTCTTCGATGTTTCGATGCTTTGATGCTTTGATGCTGCGATGCTTTTGGTGTTCGTTGCCTTGCTTTGTTTGTGAAGTGGACGAGGCGCGTAATGATTGATGGTGGGAATGTTGTGCATGCTTCTTTGATGTGAGCCATTCCTATGTTGTGGCTTTGGATCGTCTTTGCGACTTTCTTCGGGAGCACTCCACTGCATGCAATGCGGACGCGTCATGTGTGCGATAGGCTGTTTGACGTGCGACCGAGCTCCTGCACTGCTGCAACAACAGCAGATTCATTGATTAAAGGTAGCAAGCGGACCAGTAATACAACGTGTGTCGCCACAGATGGCCGAATTTGCCTGATTTTTGCATCGGTGTGAAATTTCTAACTTGAGACGCGCGGCAATTGTAAGTTGGTTGACCGCAATGAAGACAGGCATCGAATGTTCCGGTTGGCGTCCCAGGGCTTCCGGCTGTCTCGGAACGCACGCACACATCAACGGTTCGTGATTGCTGCTTACCAACAGTATCCCACGCTCTCATTTGGCACTGTAAGTGGAGCATCCAATTTTTCAGTCGAAACCACGATGACTGATAGTAAGTGGAGACGTCTGGACGTACACCCCAATGAACTGCGCTTAGAGTTCACCCTCATTAACGGACAATGTTTTGCATGGAAGCCTTTCCCACTCGATTCGCACGATTTAGCAAAAAAAACAAACGGAAAAGTTGCACCGGATTCGCCGTCGAAAGGTATTGGCAAGAAGACTGCGGCAGCGGCAGATCTTGTTGCGCGCGCAGCCGCACAGGGCGGTGGCATCGGTTTTCGAGGCGTTTTTCGGGATTGGGTGCTGGAGCTTCGTCAACGACCCAACGAGTCTGCAGAGTTTCGTTGTTTGAATAGGTATGCGAAAACCACGAATTGTAGCGTTCGGGAATGTTGGTCTCAAGTGTTGGATTATCACGCAATTGTGTATAGGCCGCAGGACACGTGGTCTCCACTGTTGCATGCTGAGTTGTGGAAGTATTTTCAGTTGGATACTCCACTATCTGATTTGTACAAGCGCTGGTGCAAGGCGGGAGGTGTCCATGGATCAAGAATGAAGGTTGCACTTGCCTACGGCTTGACTTATGCCGAGAGTACATTAATTGGATCACGTTTTGCTTGCTTTGTTCAATGCAGATAATATCCAAGAAGTTGCCAGGAATGCGAATTCTTCGACAAGACCCTGAGGAGTGTCTGATGTCCTTCATATGCTCGTCCAATAACAATGTGTCAAGGATACAGCTGATACTGGAGAAAATTCGGGCTGCGCTTGGCACAAAACTTTTGAGCGCAGTTGTCAAAACGGAAAATGGAACAGTCCAGTCCATGGACTTTCATACGTTTCCATCTGCAAAAACGTTTGGTGTGTGCACCAGCAGCATTGTTGATACCCCCAACGATCGTTCAAACTGAACAAGCATTACTTTGGGCTTTGTGTTGCGCAGTTCAAATGTCAGACACCGACCTCAGAACTCTTGGAGTTGGGTACCGTGCAAAGTTTATTTTGGGTACGGCAAACCGGCTGCAAGAGCTCGGCCCAGATTGGCTCCATGGACTGCGTAACTCACAGTGCCGCCAGGTACGATCTGTGGGCAGACTCAAATTGCGCACAGCATACCATCAACATTACTCATTTGCAGGATGTACAAACGGCACTGATTACACTACCGGGTGTCGGGCGCAAAGTCGCAGATTGCGTAGCTCTCTTTTCTTTGGATCAGACCGCCTGTGTTCCTGTTGATGTGCATGTGTACGTACGACCGCGTTTCTGCTACATCATGCCATGCTTCGCGCATCAACAATCAGATGCGTGTGTTTGTCTTGTCAATGGTAATGCCATGCGCCGTCACGATGCCAGCTGGAACATCGCATGTCGTGACTTTGATCGATCGCTTGCATCAACCAAAAGTTTGACGCCCACAGTTTACAATCGAGTTGGACAACTTTTTGAGTCTGAGTAAGTGGAAGCAACTGTTGCAACAAATTATCTCGGATCGTCGTGATTTCTTCGTCCGCTTGCACAGGTATGGGCCATACGCTGGATGGGCACACTCGCTCTTCTTTGCGGCTGAGCTCCCAACGTTTCGGGCTTTGTTGCCTCGCAAACTCCAGGCAGCAATGGCGCAATATGCGGAGCAAGAGAAGAAGCGAAAACAAGCCATAAAAACTAAATCAAAGAGCAAGAGCGTGATCAAAGGTGCATCGAAGCCACCACCAAAACGAAAGAAGAAATCCAAGGCCAAGTAGAGAGCACTGTTTTCAAGCAAAAGTGGGGTCGACAAATACGCCATTCCGCCAACACTTTAGTCGACCTGTTAGATCAATCGAACATAACATGGAAGTCACGAAAGGTCGTCGCAATGTCTTCAACCGAGGCTCCAACATTCAGCAACTGTGCCAAGTACTTGATTAAATTATGAGCTTGTGGCCCTCACTCACGATGTTGACTGTCGAAGCAAGAAAACTTTGTCCATCGTCGAAATGTGACGAAATCGGTCGAAAACCTTTCGCACAATGGAGAAAGGCATGTGGTATTCCCCTTCATCCTCGTGATGTTGTGGGACCTACAATGCAACACACACATCGATTTGTGACGCTGAGCAGCATAATCTGTGACGTGACGGCGTCGCTGACCTCGCGAAAGAAGTTGCCGAGGAGATACGCCTTGAAAGAGTCACTCAGAGGGTACTTTCCGTCCAGTTGTTTGAACACTTCGTGCAATTCCAGAGCAGTGGCGCCTGCATCGTGCATGCGTCATGTACAGTCGCAGTCGCAGTCAACATAAACAACGTTTGAAAGAATTCGAAAATCGGACTTGCCCGCCGCCATACCTTGCTTGTCATCCGTCTCTAATGCCACAAAATTTGCCTCCATCGCAGACAGAAAATCGTGGTCTTCAACGTTTCCAGCAATGGAGGAGTGTACGAGGGTTGTCGCAATTTCTCCGGCAGCCCCCTTCGACAGTGCTTCATCCATGGATAGCCCGTGAACAGATCCCAAGATTTGTGAGACTGACTTTTTGTCATCATTTTCGATGCTCTGGCTTGCGCCGTGCACGATCAGGGCTGACAGCAAATCGAACTGTCCATAATAGGCAGCCAGCATTGCTTCTGTGTTGAAAATGTTGTCTTCCGGCGATACATTGTCCACCAGTGCTCCCGCATTCAATAGCACCGAAACTGCGCCCTATAATTGCAAATTGATGAAAGATGGTCACTGATGTAAACTTTGCAGAGACACGTTGCTCGATGACACAGCTCAATACAACCTTGAGACCAAGAAAAGTCGCCAATCTGAGAGCTGTGGTGCCAGCAGTCGTCGCCGCGTTAACATCTGCTCCACCGTCCCGTACCAAGAATTCAACAACGTCCTCACGCCTGCAGTATCAAATCGCAGTCAGGAACAAATCACGACACGATGCAAATAGTGTGAGCACATACCCGAAGCCTGTTGCAACTATGAGGGGAGTTCTCTTGTTTTCATCCGCGACATTGCAGTAACTTTCTTCTTGGTCCTCTGCACGGGACAGACAAATGCGCTCATGGTATGTGACAAACAGGAATGAATGCGAATTTGATGAACGAACCTGGAACCTCCGAACAAAGAATCTTGACTAAATCCAGACGTCCGTCATAGCATGCCTGAACGCAATTGCGGTCCTCAGCACCCTGAGACACAGCATGATCAGAACTCAGCACGCAAGCTCGACTACCTTGATTAGCGCTCGCCCACGACTTGGCCCTTCAATAGCATATTCTCCACATTCTTTGCAAAACAACCAGAATGTAATCAATTTCATGACAACAATGAGTTCCGCACGTCAGTGCAAAGTACTCACTATGATCAGAATATATTTGTGCCAGAATATCCAGGTTGGCACCCTGATTTTCTTGCACTGCCGCTGAGAGCACGGTTGATTGCTCAGGCGCAGTCGGGTCCGCCTTTGCATCAAGAATTGCTTGAAGTACTTTCGTGCTTCCGAAGGCGGCAGCAAAGTGAAGAACGCCAGCTGCTGCGTCGTGAGTGACGAAGTTGGCAAGCCGCGAAACAGACTGGGATTGAGTGGCTGCAATTTGATCAGATCCCACGACTTGCGGCTTAGGTTGGGAATCTTGTGCACCTTCGTCTGCCACAACAATTGCATTCGACTCACCCTCGCTACTTGGGATTTGCTCCTGAGCCTCTCCGCCGTCGGCTTGCCCACCTTCGCGGTGGTCTGACTTTTCTTCTGCAAGTTGGTCACTGTTGTTAGGGCTTTCGCCACTGGATGATTTCGAATCCTCGTCCATACCGAGCAGTAACTTCACCGTGCTTAGCTGATTATGGCCAGCCGCAACCATCAACAAGCTGTACCCGTCACTGTTCACTTCAACTAGAGGATCTACCTTTCTTGACAGCATTTGCTTCAACACTACAACGTCACCGCATGAGGCGGCCAAGAAAGCGACAGCGGAATCTTCAAAGCCTGCATCATTGTCGCCAATTGTGGGACCATCCGCTTGTGTCTGAGGTGTAGCGTCGGCGACAGCAGGGTCTACAGCATCTGGGTGCAACACGACGTGAGACGCTAACCAACTTCGCGTCACATCCACACCGCTATAGAACTCTGTTAATGCTTCGTCTGAAGAATGGGCACCTTCCAATGAGTCGTGGGCACCCCAGAAAGTTGCTGGCCACCCGGCGCGTTGCACAGACTCGGCAGCTGGAAGTAACAAAGCTGCTTGCTCTTGGTCGATTGCATTTAGTTCAGCTGCAAGTGCGTCTCGCTGCAAAAAGTATTTGAAAATAGTTACGGCAAACGCAATGCCGACATGGAATCATCACAGCTAGAAATTCTCACCTCCGCGATAGCACCGTTGGAAAACAACTGCGTACGCAACGTCAGAGAGCTCTCTGCTGTACCAGGAATAATGGTTCCATCAGCCAATTTGATTGAGTACAACGGCGTTCCATCAGATTCGGATTTCAAAGCGGCACCTCCATCTCCTTCAGGACCGCTACCACTACCAACGTGGACAACGAATCCCTCCATCGATGTTCCATCATGCAACAGAGTGATTGCATCACCTATATTGAATTTGTTGGCAAGTTCGACATGTTCTTCAGCACCTTGCGTGAGTTGTGGCAATGGTGGAGACGTAGGCTCCTCCTCCTCCTCCTCCTCTTGCGCTTTTTGAGATTGAGCTTTCTGGGCGCGTAGTTGTGACTTCAGTTGATTAGCGTACACTCTCATTGCAAGAAGTGAGCTTCGTAATTCTGTGCATTCGCGGTGCAGCAGAGACAGTCGCACTTGCGTGTCTTGCTCTTGTTGACTCTCTTGACCTTGCGATTGTTGTTCAATCTACAAAAACACCAAAAAAGAGCAGGCCGAGTTACTAGTAAAGAACTCACGCATTTTGAAGCTGCTCTATATACAATGCTACGAACTCTGTCCAAGGCCTTCTCAAGTTGAACGCGTAACGCTTGCGTTTGAAGTTGGGCGACAATGTGCTTGCGGCGCTCAATATCGCGTGCTTCAAATATCTTTTGCGCAATTTCAGCTTGATGGGCAACGCTGCTGTCAGTGGTTGTTCCATCGCCAGCGGTTGTTGCTGCGTTGTTGAATCCAAGAGGTTTTGCTGCCGGTGCCGGTGGGAACTGCACAGGTTCGAGAGCTGTCGTCGGCAAGCCGAGAAGCAGGCACCCGGATCCCAGAGTGATGTCCCAAACAAGTGGCTCGTCGCCATCAGAGTGTCTCATTCCCACAACAATGCCGACTCGCGGAGTTGGCTTGGTACCATCACTATTCGCGTCGGCAGATGTTTTTGAGTGTTCATGCCATTGCGCTGGCTTGAGAACAGTGACGAAGCTGCCTACAGAGAACGGGGCGTTGGCCGGGGCACTTTCGGAGTCCTCAGGCTGACTGAATGCACTCAACCAATACGGCTGCCGAATGCGTTGACGAGCCACTGCAGTTTCTGTACATTCTGGCGAAAGCCAAACATCGAAAGTGTCGGAGTCTGCGTCACCAGACACCACAACTCCCATTCTCCACCCATTTTCGGGACCCGCCATCCAAATCTGTACATGCGACCCAATGAACATTTCTTGTCGCAGTAAGTCGGCCGGCACGTTGCGTATGACTGTGGGGCTTTCCGCATTTTGTTGTTTCGTGTCGGACGCTTCCCCATCAACAGGTTGGTCATTGTTGTCAGGGTCTTTTATGAAGCACACATCGTAAGTGAATGACTCCCCGTTGGACCGGCATGCCACAATCTGCAAGCACACAAAGGAAGTAAGAATCAAATATGATTTACAGCGATGTTTCACACGCGACAGCAGCCTTACTCTGCAACGCGAGCAAGCATCCTCTGTGACATGCTCAACCGCAGAGCCGATGGCCAAAGGGTGAGGGCCAGGGAAATGAGATTCGACTGCAGCCTCCAATTCGTTTTCATCACTGATATATGTGCCCACATAACGGTGGACTGCTTCTTTGTGAGTCAGTTCTGACGATGTCGACTTTTTTGCCAGTTCCTCTATGCCCAATAAAGTTTCCACTGGTTCATCTAGGTTCTCGTGGGATTCATTCGATGCAGATTCATGGTCGTCGCTGTGCTCATTTCGGGATCCAAACACTCGGAGCAAATCGGTTGACACTCTCAGCGAAATATGGTTAGCTGCGAACTGAACATCACAGCTGTTGACTGTTTTGCCATCGGACTCATAATGCACTGTTCGGATAATGCCACAAAACCATCGATTGAGGCCACGAAAACGGGCTTCAACGGGGTAACCTTTGACGAAATGTGGCCTCAACTGATGAGCATGAACGCCATGCATGATCTCACCGTTGTCCAACACAATGGCAAACTCGAATCCTTCGTAATCAAATTCTGCAATCTGTCCGGTTACCACTTGGATATCAGCTCCATTTTCAAATTCTGTCATAATGTCCTTGTACTTGCCTTCAATGAACATTGATGGCACACGTTGCAGTGATCGTGCAGATGATGCTGGTTGCAACGTGCCATTTTGAGGTTGACAAAGGACGTGCACAGGCAGTCCGACAAAAGACGTCCCGAAACCTTGCCAAGAGTTCATAGCAGGTCGCAAACACGAAACTGGCATAATCTCGACATTGCCTTCGGCATACACGACCTCGTACCACGGTTCTTCAGAGTTACTACAGTTGTCTGGGGCCTTCTCAAATCTTTCGATGACAATCGCCGAAAACCATGTGTCTAAGGCACTGAATCGACTCTCGACCACAGTCAGTTCTTCGAAATGAGGCAGAAGGGCGGCAGCGTCGACTTTTGACTCCTTGTCCCCTGACTCAAGTACGACATCATATTGGTATCCGCGGTGCTCTTGTCCGTCTGGTGGGGCACGGACGAATGCCACTTTTCCGCAACGCCATACTTTCTCCGTGTCGTCGTCGTCAGATTCATGCAACATGTCGACTGGTTGACCGACCATGAAGATGTGAGACGATGTGGATTCCACTGCACCAGACACTGGCTTAGTCGAAGGTTTGTCGGTGTCTTTATTCAAGAGTCGCTGCAGAACAGGTGCCCTGGACTGATTTTCTGACGAATCGGGAGCCTGTCGCATGTAGTATGCGGCTAGAACACCTTCTGCATCTGCAGTGGGCTAAACAACGATCGAGATACGGCACACCAGTGGAAACGTATTTGAGAACATTACAACCGCTGTGTGAATACACCAGGGCCCAAACAACGTACCGCATCTTCCTCTTCGTCTTCGTAGTCCGTCAAGTCATCGACTGAGGAATCGAAGTCAGTGTTTCCCTGCAACCAGCATTGTTGTAAGCTACCTCCGAAGAACTCACAATTGAGTTCAACACGACACGACGCGCACGTTTTTGATCAGAAAATGATGCGCGGAGTCAGCGATGCCAAGTCGGCGCAAAACCGCTGAGAGTGCTCGTGACTCAGTCTACAAAGCAGTACAGTCCGGGGTGGCAGAAAATTAGGACTCGATGTTGTGGCACGTTGCGCAAATACATTCATTACTTTTGATGTTGCCTTGCAGGCCTTAAGCGTTGCGGAAGCCGATGTCCCAGAAGCAATTGCGTTTCGCCCAAATGGGCTTGCTGCCAGCAAATACAATGCCTGAAGCGCTGCAGATCGCAACCATTCCTTCGCGGCCCCTTCTTCACTGACGAAGTGGAGCAACGCTTCTGCGACTTGGATTGCGATGGCGTCACTGATAAGATTTGACACAACGTCGCTTTGACCACAAGCACAGAGCACATTAATAAATGTCGTCAAAAGCGACGCCAACATGGAGTCGCGGAACGTTGGTTGTGCATTCACATCGTGTGTAGCAAAGGCTGCAATTTGGTTGGCGACTTCTTCAACGAATCCCTGCGAAAGTATCAGAAAAAGAACTGAGATTGATCCATGTGTGGTGCATACGAGAAAACAACGAACCACATCAACGAGTAATGAAGCAGTCTTCGACGACAAAGAGAGTCTCTGAATGATTGAAAGAATGCGGGCTTTTGTAGTGGTCAACTGGGCGGTACTTTGGTCGACCTCACCAGTGGCCGTATTGTACTGTTTGCACAGCAATCGAACCACAATCGGCGCGCTACAGAGGTACTGTTTGCCTTCCCGAGAGCACGCCACTTGATGTAGAACTCGCAATGTGGCCGTCCGTACCGGAATGGGACCGTCTACGACAACATGAGCACACGGTCAGAGACTCATGGCGTCAGACGCAGAACAATATTTGTGAAACCTACCTAGCAAAATGTTGAGCAACGGCCCTGTCTTTTGGGAATCTGAAGGCGTTCCAACAGTTGAAACAGGTGCATTGGAAGCCAGCTCCACGATGTCGCCGAGAACAACGGACGCGATGACCTTCTCTTGCATCCTGCAATGTGGTGGTTGGTTCAATTTGAAGACACATGCATGACGACATCATCATCGCACAAGCACTGACTCTGAGTTGTCAAAATCACTAATCCGCAGCGATAGTGCTGACAATAGACCGGCAACATTTTCGGGGTTGTCATGGCGGAGGTGCCAACGCAAAGAATTGAAATCTAGCATTCGTGGCACCTGGCGCAAAGAGACAATGAGATCATGGAACAGATGGCGGTAGAGTCGTGACAATAACACGAACTTTGGCCAGTGGACTATTTTTGTGTGCTTTTTCGATCTTCATCAGCTGGCGCATTAGCGACACCAGACGTTGTCCAATTTTGCTGCCCTCGTTTGACGCGGCACCGGCCTGGAGCAGTTGCATGGTAGGGTCAGAAAATATTTTAACACGGAATTGAGCGCTTTCATCGCAAAACCTGTCCTAACGCCGCGATTGCCACAGTGAACGCGGAGTGTGTAACTTGCGTGAGCTGTTCGAAGTTTTGACAAACACTTTCGAGATTGCGCTCAACAACATCTTCGGCATTTTGCCAAAGTGCATGAATCATCACAAGGTGCGGAACACTAGCAGTTGAGAAGTGGGCCTACATGGCAGAAGAACATGTTGTTCAGAAATAATATACTTTCATTTTCGAGGCCCACGCGTAGGGCGTCGAAGCACAGAGACACTCTTTGTGTTGACCTGTAAGAAAGCCTCCAACTCGTACTTGAGATTCAGAGGCCAGTTGTTGTCAAAAACAAATGACATGCCAGGATGTAGTCTGGGGTTGGGCACGAACGGAAGAGCATAGAACAATGTCAAATCCGAGCTTTGATCTGCAGAGTCAGGGTTGTTTGCTCCCAGTGCATTTGATGACAGTTGTTCACTTTGGATGAAAGCCTTGAACTTGTCCATCGCCACAGCCTGGCGCTCCTTGGAGCCGGGAGTTGCTTGATTCCTCAAGTTGTAGACGGCAAAATGTACTGCGACCTTGAATCGAAGCCGCTGAGTGACAGTATATTGTTCAGATCTGGGAGGGTAGGATTGGATGACGATTCGATTCCAAGTTGTGTCGAAACGTGCCCAGTCGCCGTCGTCGAAGGCTTGAAGAAGCTGCCGGCGGTGCCGCTCGCGGACTTGTTGAGATTGAGCACTCCCTGAAGATTTTGTTTTCGAACCCTGTCGAGTCGAAGTTTTGAACGCAGACATTTCAGCGTGGAGGCAGTCACTGCTATCGTGAAAGCCACGGAATCGCAAGTATTCGTCAACCATTTGGAGCAAGTCACCAGTCGAGGAACGATCTGGACGAGCGATGTCAGTGCTCGCCTTTGCCGCATTCGCATCATGTTGTTGACCGCTCATGTCTGAGTGATATCAACAATTCAAAGTTAGGTCGGACACAGACTACAAAGTCGCTATGTCAGACATTTAATTGACTGTGGACGCAAAACCATGTTGAAAGGCACACAATGAATGTGTGACAAGCTCCGGATTTGTTACAACGCAAAGATTTTTTTTGTGTGGCAGAACACTCGACCATCAAGTGGGCGAACCACTGACACGGGAGCAGGGATCGCATAATCTGAACGTACATCGAGCAGCACACAGGCAACATCACGAACAGCAATGACAGTCAAACGACGGTCGAAAACTGACTGTACCAAGCTGACGAACAATGAGGAATGACGAACGATGAGGAATGACGAACGATGAGGAATGACGAACGATGAGGAATGACGAACGATGAGGAATGACGAACGATGACCACCGACGAACGATGACCACCGACGAACGATGACCACCGACGAACGATGACCAACCATAACCACTGACAACGGAGGATCGAGGGCCGAGGTGACAACCGACGGTAGAATGACGAGGACCGACGAGGACCAGCGACCAGCGAGCGGTCAGCGGTTACGAGTCGCAGAGTCCGTTTGTAACTTTGTAACTTTGTAACTGTTCGTTCGTTCGTTCGTTCGTTCGTTCGTTCGTTCGTTCGTTCGTTGGTTCGTGTTTGCAGCGCACAAAAAGCACACCGCACATTGAATACCGAAACACTGTACTGTACCGTTCCATTTCATCATTTAACCTCGCACTGATTCACGCATTCAGTAGTTTTTTGTGATCTACAGTATGAACATCAATATACAATGTACAGTACCTAAACTCAGTTTTCGATGATAGTTTCAAGTTTCAAAGCAAAGCAATTCCTCGTTAACGTAACCACAGCCTGTATTCACTTCCGCCTACAGCACGACGACATGTAATACTACCGCCAAGAATACAATCTTTTATAGGTGAAACATACAACGCACTACAACGCACAATGACTAAGTCATGACGCCGCGGGCAGCCGATTGCAGAGCCGCAGACCGCAGACCGCAGACCGCAGATGCGAGCGAGAGGCGACCGTTTCGGTTTCGTCACTTGCTCGTTTCAGGACTGCAGCTGCAGATCGATGATGGTGTTGGTAGTTGGTGGTCAGGACGTCTTGTGCGGTGTGTCTTGTGAGTGTTGGTGTTGTTGTGTGTGTGTGTGCTGGAGAGTCGTGGGTATGTGTGGGTGTTGCCTTTTCATCGGTTGGTTGGTTACAAGCGGCAGGTTGCGGGTGTACGAAGAGTTGGGGGCAGGTACTCTACCAAAGACTTGACGGAGGCATGTTGGAGGGAATGCGGCAGCACGAAGTATTGGAGACGTGTGAGGGGAACGATACAAGAAGCCATACAACTTGTATCAACGCAGGGCGTACCACGCCAGGGCACCATTTAGTGTCTCTGCATCAGTTGGGCGGTTCGACAACGTTCGTGGCTGCGTGTTTGCACACATGACCAAGGAAATTGGTTGACAGGAGTCAGTTGGCTGGGCTACAGTTTTTCGATGCGATGCCACAATTTCTTGTTGTGGTTTTTCGCTTCACTTGTTGTGTTTTTGTTGCGGTTCTCCTAATTGTCAGTGTTCGCAGGCAAAACCATTTTTAACCCACCGTCAGTCTGCTCAAATGGGAACAGCATCGAGCGTGATCGCTCAAGAGATTTCCAAGCCAGCCGATGCGAGTGATGTTGGCGAATCTGCGGAAGCAGCGCGAGCTGAAGTTGTCCGACTCCGAGCTCTTCTTCGAGCTCAAGCCGAAACTGTGGGGGTAAGCCCCGAGCCAGAAGTCGCGCAGGGCGCGTCGGGTGACTCGGTGAACGATGAAGCATCGTCAGGGATGGAGGTGTGGGCATACGTCGGGACGGCGAAGAATGATTCAGGTCACAAGTTTGGAGATTACGACTTTCGCCGCGTGCTGTTTGATCGTGGCACGTTGACCGGCGAAGAACCATCCGTCACCATGGACATTGAGTACACGCCAGCAAACGGCGGGTCTGTTGGAGGTTACCGCAGCCGATACACGATGAAATGGAATGTGGAGACTGGCCACGTTGGTACCCCAGGTGAAAGTTGGCAAGGCAAGTTGCTGAATGGCGGCGTTCCTGGCGCCCCAATGGACTTCCGTAACAAATGGGACAACATTTTGTACTTTACACCGGTGAAGCGTCTGCCTGCCTGTGCACTTTTGGACGAGGACAACCCTCCAGGTGCCAGTGAGCCTGCCTTAACCGAAGAGGAAAATGCTGCGGGTGCAGGGGTACCAGGGACAGAGTCGGAAGAATCTTGGAAGCAAGCGAAATGGTTTATGGAGGAGCCTATTTTGTCACGAAAAGAAGAGCATGAACTTGGAGAGGAGAAACATTCACAGGCGCGGTCAGCGGCTTTGGCGTGGGTTGTGGCCGCACTGGATGTGGACGAGCCATCTGAAACTCTGGTGTTGCTGCTGAAGCGGATTTTCAAAGCCAGAAGATTTACATTCTTTCTCAAGCAGGATGAATTTGAACGCCTGCGCGGCATTTGCAGCAGTGAACTGGATCGAATTGGCGCCCGCCTCGCGGACTATTACAACGCGGAAGGCCTGCAGGCTGCGCTTGGCAAGTTAGGCACCAACGTTTGGCCAGAGTCACTGCCAAAGCGACCTCGGCAGTGTGACTTGATTCCAACGCCAATTAGAGGTTGCTATTACCCCAAAAACTCTGCCACGAGCCAGACTGTGTCTTTGAGCGAGTATGTCTACATTAACTTGTTGATATTGATTGGGTTGGGTATCAATGATGAATTTCAGCAGCGCGCGGGAGAAGCAGTACGTCGGGCGGTGCCGTCGGCAGTGTATCGCGGTGCCCCGGTGAAAGGATTTCACAGAATGTAAGTGAAATGCCCTGCACCGCAACGCGTGCACTTGTGAACGCAGGCCGTGGCCTGACGAGGGCTCGGTTCATGCATCCCTGTCTTGTACATTTTTATTAACCATTGCGTCTTTGTGGTTGATGATACCATAGGTACAATAAGTTATGGCACGACCATCGCGACGCAGGGGCGCCGCGTCCAAGCAGGAACATCGATGTAGTTCGGTCGTACGCGTCGATGTCGAACGCGGATGAATTGCGGAAAGTGTTCGACGAGCTCGCGTCGGAATTTGGCCAGGTGCAAGGAATTAGATTGTGCAAGAACAACTTCACCGACACCGACGCCAGTGATATGGCGCACTATCGAGCAGTGTACGCCATCGTTGAGTTCAGTCCAAAAGAGGCACTGACGTACGCCGAACTTGCCGAACGTAGCAAGGAAAAGTGGGAGGAGTATCTCAAAACTCGAGATCCATTAGAACAAGGCGCAGTTCGAAATGCTATGTCCAAGCTCAAAGCGGGTGGTGAGCTTGCATCCGCGCAGGTTCGCATGCTTTGCGAAGTGCAACTAATGCTGGACACCTACATGCGGACGCGTGGAGCAATGCACTTGTTGTACAAGGTCAAACGGGCCAGTGATTCCCAGGCACTTTGGCGTGACTTTTCTGGCCGAGTTCACGCTCAGCAGGGAGAAGAATGACATCCATCGAAGCGTGACAATTCATGGAAACTGTAGACATGGTCCGGAGCAATAGAGAAACACTGTCTGTTCTTCAACCCGACCGTTTTGGGACTAAGTGTTGAACGGAACATGAACTTTTATGTATTACTAATACTCGTACTCAATGATTTTGGTTGCAAGCCACCTCAGTTCGTGGTATGAAGGGACAGCTCCATGCATGCATTCATAAGTCGTGACCCATGCATTACATGATAATGGAATGCAGTGTGAGTTTCAATACGAACAAGAAGCCATGCGGCTGTTGGTCCACTTCGGTTTTCGCGGACATTTGTTATCGACCGCCCAGCCCACATGCTTCCGCAAAACCCAGTGCGTGATGATGTGTGTATGCGATGCAGCGAACGTAGTAATTCGGTGGTCAATGCTTGCTCACTGTCAATTCGCTGTGGGATTAGAGGAACCAAGATTCAATGCTTTGGTCAATGATCATTATGATATCATTGCGATTGTGCTGTGTTTGTGGGTTTATTTACCATGCAAGATCTCCGTCACCTGTGAGTCCACGATCCGATTCAACGTCTGGGGTTCGCGCGAGAGTCCATCTCTTCTATCTAGTATGCCACTGGTCAACCAATATGTCAACAATTACAACAACATACAGCGTGCAACCATAGCATACCCCTTGCCCTTGGTGCAACATGCTGCATGCTGTCGCAGTGTCGCTCGTTGGATCGTCGTTGTTCATCGTTGTTGTTGGCTGCAGAAGGACACAATTGAAAGTGGAAAGTGACAAAGTATGTTGGAAATAAAAATGTGGAAAGTGACAAAATGACAAAGTGAAATAGTGAGAGAGCGAATCAGAGAATCTGCCAGAAACCGTTGATCGTTCAGATCGTTGATCGTCGTTCGTGGTCTGAGGTGACGAGATGACGAGATGACAAAACAATTGACAAAAAGTCAAAAAGTAGACAACAATGAGAAAGTGAAAAGTCTGGAAGTGGCTGAAAGTGAACGAAAAGACAAAACTTGCTCGCAGTCAGTTGGTTGAAACTCATTATACGAAACTATGGCACAATCACACACAACAGTGAGACAACTGACTGACTGATACAATAGTATCTACATTTGACATTACTTTGTATTACCCACACCGTAACCTGCCATTACCATAAAATACCAATTACGGATAGACTAGTATCTACATTTGACATTACACTGTAATACCCTGTCTACAGACATTCAAAACAGAGAAATACTGAATATGGATACATACCCACAGAATCTACCTCCACTCGCACGCACGCAGCAGGATCGATCGATCGATCGATCGTTGGATCTTCCCACACACAGAAGACCGCCACAGTGAACGAACGCGGTCCATTCAGTCAATCAAGATCATTACTGCTTCACCTACACCGAGTGTTGATTGCACACTCAGTCAATCAGAACTATTACGACTACCAATAAACCAACCTCCACTCACTCACTCTCACTCACAGTGAGTGAGTGACAGTGAGTGACAGTGAGTGACAGTGAGTGACAGTGAACTCACTTGACCTGACCGGCACCGTCCGTGGCCAAGTAAGTAAGCTGACAGTGACAGTGACAGTGAGTGAGCTGACAGTGAACAGTGAGTGGGTGAGTGAGAGTGGGTGGGTGAGGTGGAGGGAATTCGTGGCAGTCAGTCAGTCAGTGTCGGTGGGCTGACTGTGAGTGACGGTGAGTGAAGGTGCCCGCCCTCATCGATTGATTGATTGGTTGGTTGATCGATTGATCGATTGATTCAGGAGGAGTCAACGCCTGAATGAATCGAAATGTTTCTCAACGCTCGCTCACTCACTCACTCACTCACTCACTCACTCGCTTGCCAACAACACTTCGTTTCTAATTCTTTACTCACTCACTCGCTCACGCTGATCGTCAGTGAGTCAACGCCGTGGATCTCTCTACCTGGCCAACCCACTCACCCACTCACTGTCACGCACTGACTCGCTAACTGACTCACTCACTCACTCACTCACTCACTCACTCACTCACTCACTCACTAATTCGCTCGCTGGCCGGCGGTTCGTTCGTTCGTTCGTTCCTTCCCTTTCCTTCCCTTCGTTCATTTGTTTGTTCGTTCGTTCGTTCGTTTGTGCGTTTGTGTGTTCGTTCGTTCGTTTGTTCAGCGCTCGTTGCTGTGTTGCTGTGTTGCTTGTTCGCGCGCAGGTGCGTTAGGGTTGCTGCCGGCTGGTCTGCTGCTAGTGGTTTTGTTGTTGTTGTTGTTGGTCGTGGCTGGCCGCCTGCCCGCCCGTCCGCGGCACCATCGTCGTCGTTTGACAGTGGAGGTTCGTTCGGTGTCTGGCTGGGTAGCATCAGTCGTTCTCTCGTTGGCCTGCATGATGCACTTGACGCATTCGCTGGCTGGCGTGTGACGTACTGCGTCCCACCATTGAAAGCGCAGTACGCACTGCATTGCGCACTCCCCCGCTGCGTTTCCACATCCCGCACCGAGTCAAGTTGAGTAGAGCAAGCGCTGCTGGCTCGTCCGTCATCGTTTTCGCTGTTCGTTCGTTCGGTTGTTCGCATGCGCCCTTGTGTGTCTGAAGAAGCGACCGAACGACCGACCGACGTTGGCGGCGCAACCGCGGGCGAAAGCAAAATTCGTTAGAGGTCGCTTGCTGCACCCAACGAGACAACACAGCACGACACTGTACTGCGGTGATATTTTGGGACTGGTGTGAAACAGCTCAAAAACAGATTTTAAAACAAACAACAAACACGTGAACACCGTCACTCAGCACACTCTACTGCACAATGGCAGACGACGACGTTCAAGTCAAGGTTGAGGACGAGCCGGTCTACGAGGCCGAGGCCGAGCCCGTTGAGGGCGAGGAAGGTGGCAACATCAAGGATGCCATCAAGGACGGAAAGAACCCCCTTGACGCCATGGACGGCTACACTCTCCTTGTGGGCGTCTTGATCGCCTCCATCATTGTCTTCGTGGCCGCCATCCTCGACCTTTGGGTGACCGCTGGCGCATTTGCTCTGCTCAACGCCGGTTTGGCTTACTGGATCTTCGCGGGCAGTCTCATCAGCATCATCGTGGCCGTTGTGATGATCATCCTCAAAAAATGCGCAGAAGACGCGTCCATCAAAGCTGGACCCATCATCTCCATCATCTTGCTTGTTATCTGGCTTGCCATCGCTCTTCCCGGCACTTTCGGCCAGTTCACTGACCTCGAAAATGGCTGGATTGGATGCTGGGCTGGTCTTGCCCTCAGTGGTGCTCTCGCTGGCCGTGCCTTCGCCGACAAAGTTGCCGCCATGGAAGCCGCCATCAAGAGCCAAACCGAGAGCAGCGCGACCAAGTTTGCCTTGTTCTGCGGAGTCGCCTCTCTTGTTGTCCTCATTGCTGCCAGTCTTCTGGGAAGCACCTTCATCCCGACCGCCGGTGCCTCCTGCGGCGCCGGTTCTCAGGGTTACGCCATTGCCTTGGCCGTCATCTCGATGATTGTTGCCATCATCATCCTGGTGTTCGCCAACGTTGAGACCCTGAAGCAACACAGTGGCATGACCAACATGATCTTGTCCATCTTCCTGGTCGTGTGGTGGGCCATCGGCGCATTCTACACCACCTTCGTTGGCCCGTTCGGTGGCGCCGGCTGCGGCTTGAATGGCTTCATTGCTGTGTGGATCTCCCTGTTCTCCGCCATCTCCCTCTTCAAGGCTTGCGGCTTGGATGCTGTGAAGCAGTGGATCGAGAAAGTCAAGGGCAACAAGGGTGGCGAGAGCAACGAGACCTCCAACAACGACGACACCCCTGCACTGTAAGCGGTGCTCCGCATCCAAGCAATGTGTGGCAAAGTTTTTTTGTCTAAACGTAAGCTCTGTGTTTCAAAACTTCTTCTCAGCACTTGCGCAGTCAGCAGTCGCGTAGCGTGATGGTGACGCCATTGCTCCAACGTTTGCACACTTGCACTAACAATGGACTTGTGCACGTTCGTTTTTATTGTCGGGTTGAGTGTTGTGCACGATTGAAAAATAACTGCCAACACTAAGCTAGCTAATAAAATGACTTGAAAAAATGACCTGTTGTACTATGTGAGGTGCTTTCTTTTGTGATAGAGGTTCCACAACCACTGTCGGCTTTTTCGCCGCGGCGCAACCTTGCTTTTGCGCGTTGGATCTCCTACGGAACGATGCAGATGCATGAATGACACTGACTCTTAATGGTGCCTACAGCGTGAAGGGTCGACGGCTAAGCACTGTGTACACGTACTTTCTTTGCCTCCATTTTAGAGGTCTCAAAAGCGTTAATGGTCCTTAAAATTTGACGCTGTTGATTGCACAAGCAGTGGACCTGTCAAGTGATGCTGATCGGCACTTCACTGGCGCAGGGTGCCTCAAACTTACCTCGTAGGCACCGACGGCGGCTACTTTCTTGAGAAGAGATCGATCTTTTACGCTGAGACTTTCAATGTCAGCTTTCAAGCGCAACATGTGGAGGACGCAAAAACTATGGTCGACAGACGGCTGGCTTGATGTCGGGCACTTGCTGCTTGAGCGGGTCTTTCTCAAAGCGTCAAGCTGAGCGCGCACATTAGACATCGTTGTCTTGATGCTACAGCACCCCTTCAAAGGGTAATCTCGCAATGGACATTTTCGGCTCCTCGTTGCGTGCAAAATTTGGCACCGCACTTCAACATCATCCACTTGATCACTTGCTGCGTTCCCGTCGTTGTCCGTCAGCAGCGGATAGGCGCCAGCTCTCAACAAGTACGCACTTACTGTTGGGTGCGTCGCGCGCCTGCATGTGGCAATCCAGCAACATGAGAAGGAACGGAGTTTCGACAGAGTCAAGGTGTTCTGACATGCTGGCGCTTACATCAACGGGGTTTTTCCGCGCGAGTCTCGACGATTTAACTCCGGAGGCGGGCTCCACGCGAGCCGTCCGATCTTGTGCATCAGCGCGCTGGATACGGCCGGGCTCCTGGAACGCAGAAATTAGAGTTTGAGAAACGAATGCCGAACAAAAACGCATGCAACACCATTCGTACATGAACTGCGAGCTGAAGGCAAGCACGTGAAGTATGTTGTGCATCGCGGGGTTTCGCTTTTGAAGTTGTTTCAGAACCTTGATGAGGCGGCCAAACAGGCCGTGCTTTACGGCACCCTTAAACTTCATGGCACAACGGAAAAGTAAGAGCAACATAAACATTGTCACTGGGACTAAGAAAGTAAAGAGCCACACGCACAGCACGCACCTCTTTGGACAACGCCTTTGCCGTCATCGCATCGAAGTCAACGTCGCTCATGATTCTGTTGCGTGCGTGCCCCAAATCATTGAGAGCACATTTTTGCAGTGTTAGTTGGCATTCACTCCAGGCTTCGAGGCAGTGGTCCACCCAGCATTCTCACATTGCCATTTTGTGAAGAGTTCTACCAACACTAAAAATGCAGCTAAAAGCTCAAAGAAATTTTCGATGATGAGGGAATGGCGAAGGTGAAGAGTGGGGACTGCTGTACGGCGGAAGTAAGCAACCGTTATTGTACAAAAATGCAAGGGTCGGGCATTAGCGCTGCATGCCTCCGGTCTCTCGTCGCCGCTGCCTCGTTCCACATTGCACTGAATTACACGATAACGCAGACGTCAAGTTGTTGCTGCAACAGTGCATCAACTTGGAGTGTTGTAGTCGCTGTTGTCGTGGCTGTTGTCGCCGCAGTCGGTGCATTCGCGGCAGTTGGCCGTCACGCCGTCACTTTGCAGTGCGCTGAGTGCGCTGGCCATTGCAGCGTTAGTGTTGCGTCATCGCCGGCGACGAACTGAAATGAATGTCAATGTTTCAAAACCAAATGCTGAGGTCGCACAGTACCAGAAATGCCACCATAAAGTCAACAGTGAGCGGACACTGCGAATATGCGGAAATCATCGTTGCGACAACTTTGTGCAGAGAACAATGTACTTAGTACGACAAGACTGGAGATGTTGTGGTTTTATGAACGCCGCCAGCATTTGCGATGCGTGGCTTCGTTAGCAGGCGGTGTTGCGGTGGTATCGACATCATCACTCCATCGTGAAAGGTGACAACTTTGTCTGGAGATGTACGGACTGACAAAACTGGAGGTGCTTGTTTATGGTATGCATACATAGTGCATGTATGCGCAGCTTGACAAAACTGGAGGTGCTTGTTTATGGTATGCATACATAACGCATGTATGCACAGCTTAGCAAGCACATTGAAGGCATCAATCAACTTTCTTTGTTAGGAGATTTCGTTGTGATGCGTTGTTGCGATCGGCATGCTGTGAATTATGGCTGTGTAAACTTTTACAGCGCGGGTGTTTGGGGCGCAAAGTTTGCCGCTCACTGATTCAACGTTGGGTGTTACCAAATATAATCCCGCTCACTCTTCCAACTGCCGGGACAAATCATCCGGAGCCGAGCTGAGGACGTTGCACAGCTGCAGCAGGAATTGGTGGAGCAGGTACGTTACGTGCGGTTGACGCTGCCGGATCAAAGATCGATGTTCCCAGCCAATGACAGTTTGTCGAGTCTAACACGTCGGAGCCCAAACAATAGTGAAAGGAGTTACATGTTCTGCTACATGCACTGTGCAAGTAGCAACTAGCATGCGCACACGAGCACGTACCCTCATCGCTGCTATTTCGGGCAAGGTCATGTGCGCGGGGTTTGCAGCATCCACATCATCAGAGTCCCCGAGATCGGAGCCTTCGATTTGTATGGCATCGGAGTATGCTGTACCAATCGAGGCTATGCTTTGTGTGTCCACTCCCGTTGACGACTCTGAATCGTTGAGCCAAGCACCGATAGAGTCCCACCAATTCACAGCGTTGAGCTCTGACCGCCCAAGAAATCCTAAAGGTGGCGAGTTTGCTTGTGCAAGTGTCGCATCCAATGGCCGGAACAACCCAAAAGCGTTGCTTCGCAAACTGTCCTCCACTTCTTTTGCAACGGTCTCCACAAACGTTTGCGCCATGTTATTCACTGGAAGCACTCGCTGAGCCTGGACACAAACGGAAGCGTGAGTAACAAGGATTGGCACATTCCATACGACGACTTGCGCGCAACGGACGTGAATCAGCTTCTGGACACAGTCCACGACTTTCAAAACATCAGCAGCGCCGCTCGCGACAGCTTGCACGGATTGTCTCAACTTCGGAACTGCTTCTGCTGTCAAGTAATTCTGCCACTCTGATTGGAACACAAATGCGTCATCGATTTCGGGTTCAACTTCCAAAGTTGTGGCAATGCTGCTGTCCACGGGCGCATTATGTCTTGGACTATCAAAATCGTTACGCAAGTGCAAAGGGGACAGTCCTAGTATTTGGGAGCCCCGTCGTCTCCGGTGATCAGGTTTCTTAGTGATGCTAGCTTTCACCAGGCTAAGAGCGTCGGTTGCTCGTGTGACGGCCGCTTGTGAGCCATCAACGTCGGGATTGGCGAACGATTCCAGCCGATGAAGGAGACGCATTGCAGCTTTTACACACATGTGGGAGTCGAGCGCGGCGTCCAGGACTGGGCCTGAGAACCGAAGAACCACCGCCTTTTGTCTCTGTGAACCGTCCCTAGTCTTTGAGTTGTGAGAGGGTGTCATGACCGTTCGAATTGCACTTAAAGTTTGCTCGAGATTCATGCCAACAACAGGAACCTCAGCGATCGACATGAGGCGCATGCCTTTCGTGAGCATAGATGCAAATGCTTGGGTTTGCACCTGTCTGTATACCAATGCTCCCACATTGTGCTTCAGTTCTTGAGCCATTTGGGCGTCCTCGTCCTCGTCGGCGTCGGTTCTGGCGTTGTGGTCGCTTTGGCCACCGAGAACATACACGGCGGAGTTGACAGGGGACTCGAACAATGACAACCCAGTTCCAACAAATGATCCAGCAGCGCATCGCACGCGACTGAATACGCCTCTGATCCGCAACGATATTTTGAAAGTGGCTTTACCATTCGAAGCTCCTTGCGCGTCAATGGGGCAGTCCATGAAGGCACTGACCTCCTCACCAGCCTGGAGCCGGTTCACTTGTTCCACCTGCTCTGAAATGACAGCCTGAATGGCTTTTTGAATAGGCAAATATGCTTCACCAGCGTGAGCGACCGAACTTTTGGCATCGAGCTGCATTTGACTGAACGCCGGACCGCCAGTACCGCCAGTCTCTAGTGAGCCAAACACAGAGTGGTCTTGGAAGATGCGCAGGAACACGTGATCCTCGACGCTGGAAAACATCTGCGACAATTTCATCGACAGCCTCCTCGTGCTCGGCGGCGTTACCGTCGATTCCAGATTGTGTTTCATCTTTTGGCCGAACAGGCGCGCATTGGCGATGTCGGCGAACGAAAACTTGGATGCTTCGGCCCCAAAGCGGTTGATGTTGTTGGTTGGTGTCATGGATGCCCGCACATCCAAGGGTTTCAGGTTGTCAGTAACCTTGTCCTCGGAGACTTGACTCGCTAGAGACGGCTGTGACGGGAAAGGACTTCGAATGACATCGTCAAATGCAGCATCAAACATGGCAGTGTAGCGCCTACGACCACAACACCAAAAGGCATCAGCTTGAGCAGCAGAGATTCTCACAGTCACCATCGAGACACTGCAGAGCACCGGTGTGTAACACACGAGACTCACGTTCGCTCCGGGTTGGGATTCATTCGTCGCGTGTGATTGAAGTGCAGCTGTAGTGACGTGGAAAACCGATCACCCAAACTGTCAGGAAGGGTGGCGGCATTCGAACCAAACACAAAGTCATATTCATCGACAGTTGACGAGGAGTCCTTGTACACTTGGCGGACGTCGCTGTGTTGAGTTCGAGTGCTGGCGGTCTTCTGCTTGAACGAGATTTCGAATGACATCGGACCTGCAGGAATTTTAAAAAACAAATCCATTGAGTGCTATAAAACCAGAGTTAGCGAGTTGTGGTGTGCCGATTGAGCAGGTTGGGCACGTACCACTGAGCGTTGACAGTGCCAAACTAGTAACACTCAATAATTCAACAGAAACTGCGAACGATATCATGGAGTTCCGTTGATACACATCATCTTGAAAAGAACCGCCACCACTATCCACCCGCGGTTCTTCAACTTCCGCGTCTGCCCGGTCGTCTCCATCGAGCGATTCATTGTCATCTGATTCTGTGGTGCCACCAATGCTTGCTTCCACGCCTCCGTCTACATTCTCCTCTTCTTCGACTTGAACAGCTGTGTCCACAACTCCTTGCAGAGCGTTCTCTGACTCGCGTACAACGTCGTGTGCATCCGGAGCTCGCGTGGCTGGCTGCTGCCCAGCTGTGGAGCGCGCACGCGCACGCGGTCGCTGGCTGCGGCGAATGTGCTTCGCGAGTGGCCGAAAGAAAACGAGCTCAATATCGCTGTCCGAAGACTGCATTACCATGTCCTCCACAGTCTTCACTGCTTGTCCGCGCTCAAACTTCACGGCTTCGGGCTCGCCAACTTTACCGACGGTTACCAGCTCGTCTCCAACGCATAGACTTGATGTTACAAGTTTCGGTACTTTGGCTCGCAAGTTGTCGATGTATATCACACTTTCATCACCAACGATAGCTTGCGTGACGGCTGAATGCTCGCGCAAGACTCGGCGGACGGCGTCTGGTGCACTTGACACAAGCAACTCAGCCTTCGTCGATTCCTTCAAACCGATCCCCGACGTGGTCCAATCTGAAACCGACACTTCGAGTTGTCCGAAGTCCACAAGCAGGGGAGGGGGCCACACGACACCGTCGTCCACAGCCAAAGGGCGAAGTGTATCCTGGAATTGCAAAAAGCGGGTCCGCTCTGCGAAGTCCGATGGCTCCAGAGTGTCCAGGCGTTCGTCATGCGCGGCGCTTGAACGAAATCGAGAAACAATTCCGGCAAACTCACTCGATGATGGTCGGCGCCGCGGCGGCATCTGCTGGGTCGGGCTGGAGTTTAAGCTCGCTGTGTCCGTTGCCTGTTGTGCAAATGCAATGTCGCCACTTTTCGCGGCATGCTTGCTCAACTTGCGCTCTAGTGTGCGCGTTGCTTCGTCAGCGACTGCTGATTGAATCTCAGCGCTTCGCTGCACCTCCACAGTCTGCAGTTGCTGCAAGCGCAGTTTCTGAAGCTGATTTTGCACTTCATGTAGACGTGAGCGCAGGGGGGTGTTTGCTGTGGCTGACATGGTCACCACAGCACTGTCTGCAGAATATTGCAGACAAACCGAGATCACCGCATTCAACCACGAGCTGCGCACTCGGTCATCGTTGACTGATAGAATTCACATGGGTCAACTCTCGACTTGACTTTTCCGTCAAATACTTGTCTTTCAGTTCCAGCGTTTCCGCTCCAAGGTCGATGCAGACTATGCCTCACCTTGCAACTGCGCGTGTGGCGCGGATCCGAATCGAGTTCCAATCTAAGAGTTGCCCATGCGCCGCTGTTACTGTTTCAAAAGACGGTAAGGGCCTTGCAAGCGCTCCAACAATCACGCGCACGAATGGGTACAGCTTCGTGGCGACGAACGCAGCACAGCGACTCGGGTTGAGTTCCGTCCCCACAAGCCAACATCAGAACGCAACCACAAAGCAAAGAACTGACTGTCGAATGGGCGAACGAACGATCCAACAAAAGAGCAAGCAATCGACCAATCGAGCAATCGAGCAATCGAGCAATCGACCAATCGACGCAACGACCACACAAACTACCCACCAAACAACCCAACGAAGAAGCGAACGAATGAGCAAACGAGCAAACAACCAAACGAACAACGAACGAACGAACCAACACGAACGAACGAACGCACAAGCGAACGCACGAACGAACGCACAAGCGAACGCACAAACGAACTGACTTCAAACACAAGACGTCGAATCTTCTTCGTTCGTTCGTTCGTTCGTTGGTTCGTTCGATCGTTCGTTCATCGCTGCAGAAAGAAAGCTGCAAACGCAGTTTGAAGTTTGATGGAAGTTTGAACTTCGTCAAACCGTGCCCTCGACAACAACAACGCAACAAACGTCACGCTGTCTGTGTACAGACAGAGAAGACGCCCTCCCTCGAAGGCACAGGCACGCAGGCGCATCAACAAACCGGAGGCATCGCGAGACGAGGCGCAGCTGCAACGAAAATGATGTCAGGAGTTACGCAAGACCATGCTGATGGCCAACTCCATCTTCAACGAAGGCGACGGCGCGACGGCGGCGTGGGTCACGAGGGCTCGCATTCTCGTTGCAGCTGTGCCCTCGTGCGCAGGGCCACAGACTCTCACTCGCTCCGGTTTCTGCACGGGAGGTTCGCGGCCCTTGCCTCAATCCCCGAGCAAGCATCGCGCTTGCCTTTCAACGACGGACTGCTGGCTGTGCTGAAATTGGTGCGGCATGGACCAGTGTCGGTGTCGCTGCCGGCAATTGCTGTCGGCTATGTACAGCGGCTTTTGCATTTCGTGCGCCGCCTGGCTCCGGTGTATGTGTAGGCAAACACGATCAACCTCGCAGTCAAATTTTCGCTTTCTCACTCAGCAACAGACAACAACGTTCTCCAACTTAAGCGCCGCTCTCTCTGCTTTCTCGGATATGGGACCCTGAACCCCTGCTGTTATATAAACATCAGACTGTTGCGATCTGCTTCAACAAAGAAGTCACGGAGTTTGGTGTCCACAGACATCAATCAACGGATTATGGACCTAAACTAATAAAACTATTTCTAACAATCAAAGAGCACAACTGAAACAAAATCATTCGAATTCTCCAGCCATCTGATCTCTGACTTCCTTGTGCATGTGCTCGTGGTGGGCCTGGATCTCTCGTTTCAACACTGGGATGCCAGCGGTACTCATCAACCACGTTTCATGATCTAACTCTTCTATAATTTTGATGTCTGCATGCTTCGTCGCCTTCTCGGAAATTAAAAACTTGATGAACACTCTCATGTCTGGGTCTACTTTCACGAGAGTGCCATGAACTGCACGCACGGCGGCGCCTGTGTTTGACATGACACCGAAGCCGGTTGCGCCAGCGTACTAATCACTGTACACACAACACGAAAACCTCCACAAAACAAAAGCCTTCCACACAAGTGGTGAAAAGTAAACCACGACGTAGAAGCACTTAATTCAATCCTGTTCTTTTGATGAGTCACATCCGGTAAAGTCGGCGACGCAGAGTCACTGGTTGGCGACGTTGTTCACTTGTTGCAACTCATGCGACAGTTCGTAGAGAGTCTGCCATTCAAGATCTAGCGTTGACAGGGAACAACACTGACGAGACATCGAGTCAAAGCTCAACTTCCGTGATCATACGCTGTCGGTTGCGTCTTTCAACAACAGACGGACACGCTTCTCTTATAGACTGAGAGTCTCGCCCTCCCTCAAAGACAATTGCCGGCCACCACGATTGCGTACCGCGACCACTCAAGTTGCATGCACCGTCGCACATTCATCCCAGGAAGCAGTCGCAACTTTTGCAACAGCAGCACACCGCAAGCAAGTGTGATATGGCTAGCCCCACGTTGAATGTCCAACGTGTGGTGTACCCACGTTCGAATGGAGTGGAGTGATGTTCGAATGGAACGACGTTCGACGTTCGACGTTCGATGTTCGACGTTCGACGTTCGACGATTGGCATTCGTCCCACGTCACAAGGTCACAAGTCACAAGTCACAAGTCACAAGCGACGGACACTGACGAAGTAAGTGATAATGGTGTGAATAGTCGACGCTGTGTGTGTAAATACAGTCTGCTGTTGTGTAAATACAGGTTCCCGGGGGCGAACGAAGTGGGCTTTGGGTTTTTGTCGAGTTCGTTCGTTCGTTGCGTTCGTTCCTTCTTCACCACTTCCGTCGTTCGTCGTCACTCTCTGTTTGTGCAGCAGTTTGAACGAACGAACAGCGCACTGCACTGACTGTTCGTCGTTCCTCCTTTGTTTGTTCGTCGCATCGCCGTTCGCCATGGACGAAAAGATACCAAGACCCCGTTCGAACTTTTGCGGCGTTGCTTGCTGTGCTATTGCGTCCTGTTGCTGTGGTTGTTGTTATTGTTGTTGCTGCTTCTGTTGTTGCAGTTACGGTGTTGCTTTGCTTGCTTCGTTACGTCGTTGAGTTCCGTTGTTGTGTGTTGGTTGCGGCGGAGATGGTGGAGGCGAGAGACGGGGATATCGCTGATGCAATGTGTGATGCTTCCGCATTGCGATGGCCTCCGCAATGTGATGCTTCCGCATTATGATGCTGCCGCATTGTCAAAAGTGCGTGGACTGTTTTGTGTCACTTCGCGATTTTGGACGTTTTGGACAATTGCCAACCAGCAGCATCCAACATGTCGTCTGAGAAGTTGGGCATTGTGGCAAGGAACGTCCGTGTCGAGTTTGGGGAACTGCACCGTCGAAACAATGGTGATGGCGACGCCGAGGACGATCAGAAGAAGGTCACACCGTTGGACTTTTATGACGGCAATGCCGCCCTGACAGAAGTGTTCCACGCACTATCCGTTACTTTTCCGGTTGGCGAAACGTTCTTCATAAACTCTGTGATGCACTACGCTCCTCGCATCCGTACAAAGCACCCTGAATTGTGGAAACAGGCAAGTTCGCCATCAACGGTCCTGGCTCTTGCAGAGTGCTGGTACTGACGCTGCTGCATGCACAAATACAATGTAGGTGCAATTGTTTTTCAAACAGGAAGGGATGCATACAGCGGTACACGAAGCATGGAACGATCGGATTCAGCAAGAATACGGTCACCCCATGGACGAAATCGAAAAAACAATCGACAAGCGACTGACCGTCGCAAAGAAAATTCTGCACCCGATTGTGCAACTCGCGATCACATCTTGCTTGGAACATTGGACAGCTGGTCTCGGGCACATTCTCATTTGCACCCCGACTGGAAAAGCTATCATGGATCGATGTGCAGAGCCATATCGTTCCCTCTGGTAAGCTCCCAGACTTAATTTGCACTTGTTTTGAAATGCCATGAGTGTCCTTCGGTGTCTGTTACGATCGGCATTTCATTTGTTTTAACAGGGCTTGGCATGCTTTGGAGGAAATTGAGCACAAAAGCGTGGCGTTTGACGTGTTCCGAGCGATGGGTGGCGGATACTTCACACGCACATTTGTCATGTTAATTGTTTCGTACGTGCATGGCTTGCGGCATGCATGGTACTATGTATCTCGCGCTTGGTCACTTATTCCTATTCCAATTTGCTGCTGCAACAGGGTGCACTTTCTGTACCGCGTCACTCAAATTTGGTGGAACTTGGCAATCACTCGTCGACGCCTGGGAAAGCGGGCGTCGGTCAAAGAATTGGTTTACTTTCTATTTTTGAGCCCTGGCATCCTCTCAAAATTGGTTCCACACTATTTAGCTTGGTTTAAGCCGGGTTATCACCCCTCCAATCAGTACGGAGCAGAAGAGCGGCTGCCCGTTCTCGAGCAAATGAAGGCATTGCAGGCAAAGGCGACGGCACCAAGGCCTGAAGATTTGGAGATTTTCGGAAACGACACGGACGAAGTTATTGTGCTCGCCCCCACACCAGCTGTTGTGAGCGGTGGGGCGCCAAAATTGCGCAAGGAACGCAAAACTACTCGCAGTGCGCTCAAGACGGGTGCAGACGCAGAGCGGCAAAGATCCCGGATGTAGGCTATATTTCATAAATTAAATGATCCAACTGTGAACTCCTGATGGAATGTCATGGTGACTTCGCTTTGTGTGCTAACTTGCGGCGCTTTTTTTGCATGTTGCCAGTGCGGCGTTCACAGTGAAGTCGTGCCATGATTGCTTGTGTCATTGCGCGGTCGACAGGAAGTAACCTGTGTGTTTGAGGGCACCAAAACCGCACCACAGTGAGTTGTGAGATGCCAAGCTTTTCAGCGTCCCATACACATTCACCATGAGCACGTACCTTGTCTCTTCTGAAGAACGAGTTGTCTCGATGTCGCTGCTGGGAAGCGATGCTACGCAAGCAAGCGGTTTCCACGACATGTTGGAAGTGGTGCTGTATTGCTCGAAGAGTGTAGGCCGTGAAAATATGTATGTGATGGCGTCCGAGCACGGAAACGACTTCTTGTCGAGCGCCTTGCGGTTCACATACGGAGGATAACAAGTGCGATCAAACGCGACACAGCCACGGTATGCGAGGCAACCAGCATCATGGCAAATTGTCATTTGGTTGGCGATGCCCCACCAATGAAAAGGTGGCTTGGTTTTATGTGTGACGTGGACTTCTCCACAGAGAGCCAACAAGTGAAAACACTCTCGGGCAAAACGCTGAAGCATTCTTTGATTCTCCGGTAACTGATTGACTTGGCCATCATAACCCATATTCTTTTCACTTCCTCCTTTCGAGTGTTTCTCGACCACCACAGGAATCGATGGAAAGTTCCACACGATGCGGTGAAACGACAGCGCTGTGCCGGCAGCATCTCCCTTTCGAATATCGCTAGCCAAACACTTGCGAAGCGTGCACGCGTCCACGTTAAATCGCACAAAAACACCCAACTGCTCCAATTCTTTCAGAATTGTGGCCGACGACGGGTAAATCCGCAAGAGGTCTGCTCGGGATTCGTACGAAGTTGCATACAGTTCAAACCGGAGGCTTTGTCGACGTTGTTTTTGGAGCGAATCAAGCAATCGTGCAAGAGACAAAGAGAACGACAGATCACCATCGCCGACAGTGAGTATTCTCAACGGTTCGTGGTCGGCTGTGACATGTGTCCCTTGCACTAGACTGCGATACAGTCCTCCCACGGAGTGACTCGTTGTTTGGCTGTTGCTCGCGGAATTTGCCCGTTCACGTGGACAGTTTTGCGGCCGTTCATTCGGTTTAAGCGTTTGGCGATCGAAACTGACACGAGAAGACAACAGGATTTTATAGTTGCAAACTACACACCCGTCTCTTGCGCATTTTGCAGTTTCTGGAAGAACGAACAAGTGCTGCTCGACGCCATCAGCAGCGGCGGCGGGTGCGGGTGCGGACATTGTCTCCGCGAGCAACTGTCGAGCGGGCCATTCGTAACAAAAACTTCTGTCGGAGTTCAACCTCTGTCGTAAAATCTGGCTCTGCACAGCGATCTGCACGGTACTACGGAATATGAATGATCACTTGCCACCTCACCACAACTTGTGCCAGATGTTGCGTGACAGTACACAAGAGCAGTGCTACTGAAACACTTCACCATCAACTTAACATCAAGTACAAGGTGTTGTGGGAGCATACAAGCAGGCAAATGCCATCACCATCAAAACTACCCGCGACAACGCTCTCGAAGTTTGCCTTGCTCGACCGCCGCAACCTTCCATCGACCGCTGCAGTGCTGACTTCATTTTTCGCGCTCGCGTCGTCGTGGTCGTCATGGACGTCGTGGTCGTCATGGTCGTCATGGTCATCGTTTGTGTATCGTCGTTCGTCCGTTCGTCGTTTGGCCATTGACGGCCGACCGAAGTTTGTTAGTTGTACAGGCGTCACTGACTCTACGTCACCATCCTCGGCGGCAGTTCGATTGGTGACGACAGGTAGATGGCAAGGTCGCACCTGGGAGGTCGGGAGGTCCGCAACCCGCAACGTTGACGTCGTGTTCGTCGTGTTGTCGTGTTGTC
>ENA-OWNT01001222-OWNT01001222.1-seawater-metagenome-genome-assembly--contig:-NODE-1222-length-34769-cov-9.556094_pt1 | contig 34769 bp, 16 predicted proteins | sample MGYA00238136_ERZ651165 | MGnify/ENA primary metagenome ERZ651165 (study PRJEB26861, sample SAMN08777766) | seawater metagenome | isolation source: coastal seawater | place: USA: Florida | collected...
GTACTGCGGGGGGATGTGGTCGTCGTCGCCGGGACAGCCCGAGCCGTTGAAGGCCTCGGCAATCTGCTGGCGCAGCTCGATGTCCTTGGTGTCCTCGGCATTGAGGATGGCGATGCGGGCCGGGTCCACGCCACGCTCGACCAGCAGGTCCCGCATCCAGTGGTGGACCTTGATGTTGTCCACGAACACGATGTGGCCGCAGTCGAAGCAGCACTCGGCCTTGTCGGTGGAGCAGGACCGCGAGGAGGTCGCGAGGATTTGGTCGGCACAGGCCACCAGCTTCGGACCGTCCGCCGGCGTGCCAGCCGCCTGTCCCTTGGGCAGACCCGGGTGCAGGTACACGAGGTACAGCGTCATCGCGAGGGTGGTCTTCTTCCGGATGAGCGCTTGGTACGCCTTCTGGGAGGCGGTGTGGCCGCCTGCAGCCGCACCGGCCAACTTGACGAGCTTGTCCTCGATGCCGGCCAGCTCGCGGAAGAGGGTGCGGGTCAGGTCGCGCTGGCGGTCGGACAGGTCGACGGTGTGCGACTGGACGGTGGCCATGGGGAGCTTCAGGCCCACCATCTCCGCGGTGCGGAAGACGGCCCACCGGTCCATGACGTTGCGGAGCTGGTCCACGTTCTTCAGCCCGACGCACACGTCCCGCTCGACAATCTTGGTGCCGGAGGGGTCGGGCACGTCCATCTTCCGGAAGTCGCCGAAGCGCGCCACGAACTCCTCGGGGTTGTCGACGGCCAGGCCCTCCTCCATGAGCTTGGGGTTGACCATGTGCAGCAGGTTGAACCACTCGACGGGGCTGTTCTTCGCGGGGGTGGCCGACAGCAGGAACACGCCCGAGCCGCCGGTGTGGTGGCGCACGCTGGCGCAGCGGAAGTCGAGGGCCCAGGCGCGCTTTGTGTCCTTGGCGGAGGTCTTCTCGCGGGCGGTGTGGAAGAGGTTCTTGAAGTTCTGGGCCTCGTCGACGAACAGGCCGTCGATGCCGAGCTGGTGCCAGTCGATGCCGGGGTCGAACTTCTGGCCCTTGGACGGGGCCAGCATGTCGCCAATCCAGGCGCGCTGGCGCTCCTCGGCGTCGGCGGCGGCCCGCTCGGACTTGTGGGACTCGGTGACCTCTTCGCCGGCCTCGGCCTTCTGGCGCTCGATGCTGAGCGCGATGGCCCGCCTCAGGCTGGCGGTCCTCGAGGCGTAGTCCTCCACGAAGTCGCGGTCCATCTGCGTCCGGGCGAGGGCCGAGTAGGTGAGAATGACCGCGTCCACCTCGCCAGCCTGCACGCGGGTCCACTTCTCGGCCCGTTGCTTGGGCGTGTCGGTGATGGCCTTCACCCGACCGGTCTTCCGGTCCCGGATGCGACGCGAGCCGATGACCTCGACCTTGAAGTCGGGCAGCACGCGGGCGAAGTCGCGGTACCACTTCCACACGATGCTGTTGGGCGCGAGCACCACCGGACGACGCATCCAGCCCATCTGGCGGGCCAGCGCGAGAATCATCAGCGCGGTGTAGGTCTTGCCGAGGCCCACATCGAAGGCGAGCAGGCCGGCGCGGTTGTCGACCATCCGACGGGCCCCGGCGTTCTGCCAGGGACGCGGCACGATGGCCCCCGGGCCGCGCTTCCACCGGGCGATGGACAGCGGCGCGGTGTCGTCGGGGATGGGCACGAAGCCGCGCAGGCGGCGGTTGTAGGTGGTGGTCAGCTCCTCGCGGACGTCGGCGTTGACCTCCACCCACTCGCGGAACTTGTCGGTGACCTCGGTCTCGTAGCGACGGCGGGCGTCGGCGAGGGGTTCCCGCTTCTCCTTCGCGGGGTTGCTCGGGTCGGGCTGCTTCTCCTGCACCGGCTTCCACAGCCGCTTGTCGAAGTTGGCCCAGCCGAGGAAGGACAGCGTGGCCCGATGGAAGCCCGGAGACCGCGCCTTGTCGGTGTTGTTGAGCGACCGGTACGCAATGCCGGCCGGACGGAGCACGCCGTCTTCGCGTTCGAGCTCGACGTCCTGACCGGTGAGGTGCCGCAGGAAGGCGCGAACGTGCTGAATCGGGAGCCAGTCGTGGGTGGGCCGGATGCCCTCGGCGACGACCGACCAGTCGGCAAAGCCAATGGTGGACCGGAGGTTGGCCACCTGCTTCTTTGCGTTGCGCCAGCCGTTGCGCAGCGCCCTCTCTGCGCGGTCCAGCTTGGGCCACAGGTAGCCGGTGGCGTACACCGAGCCGGGCACGAGGCTCGACCAGCTGTCGCCGTCGAGGCACCACCCGGCTTCGAGGAGCTCGTCGAGGGCGGACGGAGGCAGGGGCACGCCGAAGCGCTCGGACCAGAACCGGGTGAGGTCGACCTTCCGCAGGCCGTGCAGCCGCCGGTACAGCCACTCGGCCACCTGGAGCACCTGCGGCTCGCCCTCGTAGCCAGACGCGCTGATTTGCGGCTCCGACGACAGCGCCGACACGAGCTGGCCGGTGTGTTGGTCGAAGGCTGCGAGGAAGCGCTGGGCCCCGAGCACGCGGTCTGCAGCGAGCGCACGGAGCTTCTTGTCGTCATAGGGGTTGCCGTGGTCGTGGGACCAACCCAGCAGGTCGTGGTGAAGCTCGGACCATGCGGCCACCGCCTCGGGACGTCCGGCGGCAAGGTCTGCCAGGAAGGTGTCCACGCGGAAGCCGAGGCGCTGGGCCTCGTCGAGGTGCGGGACCAACCCCTCGACCCTGGTGGTGTCGCGGGCCACGCCGCCGCGCGAGGAGCCGACCAGCTTGTCGTCCACCTCGAGGGCGAGGAAGGGACGCGGCTCGAAGTCGGGCACACCCCGAAAGCGGCCCACAAGCTGGAAGCCCCGGCGTGCCTTGCGCATCCCCGGTTCCCAGTTGGCCGACGCCTCGCCCACCCCCTCGCCGAGCACGTGGGTGGGGTTCTGGGCGAAGTACTGGCCCTGGACGATGCCCTGGTCCTCGGGGTGGATGCCGGGGGCCTGGCCGCCACGGGCCTGCACCATGATGAGGTCGGTCACGAACTGGTCGTAGACGTAGTCGTGGGGACCGCCGCCATCGGGCGACTGGGACGGCAGTCGCCACGCCCCGACGATGTGGGCCCGCTCGAGCAGCTCGCGTCGGTGCTTGAGGTACTCGGCGCTGGTGCCGGTCATCAGGCCGGTGGGGACGATGTAGAGGCCCACGCCGCCGGTCTTGAGCAGCTCAACGGAGCGCAGGACGAAGTAGATGTAGGCGCGCTTGGTGCGGTAGCCGTCGGGGTCCTGCTCCATGGCCTCGCCGCGTGCGCCGTAGGGCGGGTTGGCGACGACGAGGTGGAAGAGGCGCTGCCCACGGGAGGCCACGCGGGCGGCGTAGGACTCGAAGAAGCCGGGGACGACCTCGGCCGAAGGGTACAGCGCGTCCAGCATCCGGCGGGAGACCTCGCTGGCCTCCACGGCGGTCCAGCGCACCCGGTCGCCGAGCACGGATGACGAGGCCCCCAGGGCGCGACCGATGCCCGCGGACGGTTCGAGGCCCCGGATGGGGCCATCTGGGATGAGGCCCACGCGGTGAGCGGCTTCGAGGGCGGCCTTCCACACGCGTTCTTGGGTGTAGTACTCGTGGACGAGGGCGCGACGCTCGGGCACGGGGAAGCTGTCTGGGAAGCGTTTGGCGACCTTGGCCAGCTTGAGGCCGCCCCACCCGGTGTAGCGACGGAGCTGGAGGCGCTCGATGTCGGTGTAGGGGGCGCCGCGGGCCATGATGGTCATGGCGTGGAGGTTGGCCTCGGTGCGCTCCAGTGCCGTCATGGCGTCGGGGAGCTCGGTGACGTCGGTGATGGTTCGCTGGCCGAGGCGCTTCCGGATGGCGCCTGCGTAGGGCTGCATCAGGCGGGCCAGGCCCTCGATGACGTGGTCCTGTTCGCGGGCTCGGAAGCTGGCGAGGGCGGCCTTGGTGACCCCGCGTGGGGGCCTTTCGGCGACGGTGCGGTAGGTCCGGTGCACAACGTGTCGGGCGAGGCGCTCGACGAAGCCGTCATGGTCGAGGAGGTGGGCGACGGAGCCGGGGGCTTCTTCGTGCTCGTGCATGGGGCTCTCGATGCTGGTCGAGAGACCGGGCCCGGGCGGAAAGCCGCGTCGCCAGGGAGGCTCCGAAGGGGGGCTGACCGACTGGGTTTTGGTCACCCGACGCCAGGGAGACTGGGCGGAATGGGCGGGTGGCCGTCGGTCGAGGTGGCAGCTTGACCGACGAGTTCGTCTATGACGTCGGTTGCGGAGTGGGCTCAATCAACCTGTGCTCCAAGCAAACGAACCGTCCGGCGCCAAATCCTGGATGCCTCCCGACCGAGGTGACCCTCGGCCCCGAACTCTGCAGGCCCATGCACAGCGGTCCCCCCACAGGTCCGAGTCCGCAGCTGCCGATTGACCAATCCCGACCCGAACAAGGTGACCAACTTGCGCCACCGATCAGCTCCAGGTTCATGTCATGCCGCCAAGAGTGAGCCAGGAGCGACCGTGCAGTTGGTGCAGAGGCCACCGAACCGGAGAAGGAAGAAGCACCCTGAAGAATCCCCCAGAACACGGCGTTCATAGAGAGAACCGGAGCGCCACCCCCCACTCGAACGTCCCCGCCAACACCCTGATCAAAGAGTTGCCCAAGCGCATACAGTCTATGGACAAGGAAGGTCGGAAAGTTTCTTGCAAAATCATTACATCAAGGTACAATCGGGTCACAAGGCAAGGAAGTCGATGACCATTATCAGCCATCTGTCGGACAAGCCTTCTGGTTGGAGTGTTGCGAGCCCTGACGTCGCCTGCAACAACCGAGGTGTGATCGAATGTTCATCAGACCATCTTGCAGCGCGCTTGCGAGTGAATGCTTCGACCCTCCGAGGTCGGAGCATTCTGTCGATTATTCACCCCGACGACGCCTTCATGTTCTCGCAGGAACTCTCTTTCGCAAGCGTATGTCTACACCAAGTAGCCGTCAAAGTGAGATTGGTCGACAGCACAGGTCTCCCTCTCGCTACCATCACCACCATCCGTGCTACCCCCTCGGCCTTGCAGATTTGGTGCAGCCCATCAATTGACGAGAACCAGAACTTGCTACGGCCCGCTGACGTAGGTGTGATTTCCGGTTCCCTGCGACGCACCGCTGGAATTGGATTGTGGCGCTATTGCCGTACATCTGGTCAGATCATCGGCAGCCCGGAGGTGTTTGAGTTTCTGGGCATGAATCAGGAGAGGCACCAGCTCACACTGGCGGTGGTATTCCGCCTCATGCCCGAACAACGCCGGGCAACAGCGGCATCGCGATTTCGGAGAGTGCTTGGAACTGCGGTGCCGCTGGACATACCCCTGTACGTCGAACGGTCCGATGGAGGGGCAGTTCACGGTCGATGTATTGGGGTTCCGGTCCTCAGTTCGTCCGGAGCGGTTGTGGCTATCCACGGCGTCCTGATTCCGTCGGACGAGCGCAGCGGAGACCATGCGAGTAGCCCTGAGGCGGAAGTATTATCTCGTGACTGTACGGGACGACTACCTCCTTGTCTCGCGCACGAACTCAACAATACGCTGCAGTGTGTTGTCGCAAACTTGGCGTTGGCTGCGAACGCCCTATCGGTACCATCTCGGAAGCCGGAGCCTCCGATGATCACACAGTTGTCGGAGATGATCGCCGATGCTCGGGAGGCTTGCAACCAGCTGGTAGAGCTTGCGTCTCCATCTTCAACTGACGGACTACCAGCGGCGCTGCTAGATACCCATGACTTGCCTATTGTTTGTCTGTCAGAGGTGGCTTCTTGCGTGGCAAGAGTCACTCGCGCCCGACTTGGGGACGACGCCTCACTCACGGCTCATGCTGAAGAAGGCCTGTATGTTCGGGCGCGATTCTCGGAGGTCATGCAGGTAGTGTTGAATCTAGTAGGGAACGCAATCACAGCGGCTGATAGTGTTCCGGGGCGTGGCTCCATAGTGCATATCGAAGCCAGACTGGATGGACCCGGTACAGCGCTGCTCGAGGTAATAGACAACGGGCCTGGTGTCTGTAACAGTATCAGAGATCTCGTATTCGAGCCGAGGGTGTCATCCCGTTCACTGAGCGCCGGGAGTGGGCTTGGGCTGAGTATCAGTAGGTCCATAGTGCACAAACTCGGCGGGACAATCGGATTCACCCACCGTGGTCAGCGCACGGTGTTTTGGTTCCGTCTTCCCAACGCGTTCGCTTCATGAAGGCAGGGACTGGCCCATCTGGACCGGGGATGCCTCGAACGGTTCATCTCCGGTCCTGCTGTCAATACAGTATAGTCGTCCTCGAACCTTGGTTTGGACTCATCGGGTAGCCAAGAAGAGCTACAGGAACCTCGTCGCGTGGCCGATGAGGCATCAATCCGCCACAGTATCCTCTACCGACACAGAAGGTGTAGGCCCAATGGACATTCGTACACTTGCAACGTCCGAGAAAGTTCAAACCGACGCGTCCGAGTCGGTAGACCTTCAGCAGCTTGTCTCGACTCGGGCGAAGGTCATGGCGATTCCATTGAGGTCACCGGTGCCCGCACAATGCAGAATGCTGGAGCTCAGCGACGGGTATCTCAAGCTCCAGGTACTGGATGCAAAGGGTCCTATTCTGCGACAGCTCGGCGGGATGTCTTGTGTTGCGCTGGTCCACATCTCTGACCGCGCCGCCCACATTTTCGTCGCAAGGGTGCAGCGAGAGCCATTCTTTCATGACCGAGACTGCTTCATCTTCGTGTCTCTTGAGGCTCACCCGGTCGTGGCAAAAGCGAGACAAGCGTTCCGTGTACCGATTACCCCCGAGGCTGAGGTGGAGGCAGTCATTCGTACACAGGATGGGGGCCGGTATGGCGTGCTGCTACACGACATCAGTCTTGGCGGTGTGGGTGGGGAGGTCCTCAGCGCGGGGCACATTGACCTCCCGACCAAGACCGTCGTTCAGGTCGCCCTGCGATGTCGAGACATATCTGTTTTGCTGAATGCGGAGGTACGACACCGGGATGGTGACTATTATGGCCTCTTTTTCGTGGACTCATGGCGACGCGGTCTTATTGAGCCGCCGATGGAGGTGAGGCTCATCGTCCGAAGGACCGAGAGCAGCTGGATTCGCTACGGTAGTGCGAAAGGAGGTTCAGATGAATGGTAGTCCGCTGTGCAGGGCCTCCCCCCGTATAGCAGACGTACGGCACAGGTGGTGCCAGGTGAACCAGGTGGAGCAGTATCCCTGCGAGCTTCCTCTACTGCACCCGAACCCCTGACGCCTGGAGACCCATATGTCTGAAGTGCTGGTTGCGCGAGTTTCGCTTGCTGACGGAGGAATTTCGCTCCAAGTGGGTGCGCCAGGCACTATTGGCAGCCAATTGGAGTTGCCCGGCTCCTACGTCCGGCCGGAGCCTGTTCGCCTGAGGGTTTCGGCTGCGGTTAGGGACCTGGAACGTCTCGAGGCAGTTGTCCGTCGTCATGGCACGACCGTACGGGCGTTCATAGACTCGGGAGTGGACATTTTTGATGGTCAGACACTGTGTTCTGCCCAGTGCCGTGACCTAATGATTCGTTTCCACCGTATGTTTGGGCCCTCCTGTCCAAACCGGTTTTCCGCTATGCTCTCCACGGGACACCCGGAGAACATGCTTCAGTATACGAAGCGGTACGGTTGGCCCAAACATTTGTGGGCGGGGGTTACAGTGAGCAGCCAGCACGACGCGGACACACGAATCCCCGTCCTGGCTCAAATGGGCGCGGCTGTGAGGTGGATATGTGCCGAACGCCTAGTGGGGGAGATCGACCTGTCGACTTGGATCAAGCCCCTCCATCCTGCTCTTGTATACGGACAGCCTGAAACTTGGAATCGTTGGAATGGGGAAGGTCTGTGGCCTTCCTGGGTACCGGCTAGGTGGAAGCGACATCTTGAGGCCTACTGGTCAGGAGGGGGAGTAGGCCCCCGCGACTATCTGGCAGAGTGCCTCGCACGCAGGTCTCCTCCCATTGGACAGCGCCTCAAGGCGAGCTGTCCTTCCCGCCCTGGAGTGGCCGTTACCGGGCGGTGGGTCTACGCGTGGGGAGGAATGGGGGTGTTGGTAGCAACAAACGGTACCGTCTGTCGGTCGCACACGGGGACGGAACTCATTCGCTTGCCGGTAGGTCGCCGTTGGCAGCCAGTTGATTGGGTTGTGCTACGTGCACCACCTCGCAAGTCCAGCACTCGTGGCGTTGCGGAGGCAATCGCAAGAGTCACCAGATTGTGTGCGGCAGCAGACATTCCAGTGCATTCCCTTAAGCCAACGTCTTCGGTAGATGAGCAGAGTCCGGCCCGCCCAAATCCCTGTATTCGTCCGAATGAGTCGGGAAGTGGGTATGGCGATACCTCGACTACTGCTGTTGGGCGGGAGGGTCAGATGAGATTACCCAGAGAGGGGATAGTACCGAGTGGCGCAAACCAGGCTGACTCACCGAATTCGAGTCCGTTAGGCTGTTGGCCTCACGTGGTGGGAGCGTCACACATCTGGTAGATGGTTTGCGGGCTAGTCGTTCAGCTGCCACTGCTTCGGGTGTCGTCAAGCGGTCGAGGACTCTCGGTTTCGTCCGGGGCTGTACGACCTCAAGGCGAGGAGGAAGCGGTCAAGGTGTAGCTCCTCAGCGACGAATTTCCGCCCTTCTGGAGAGGGCGTCGTCTTTGTGTCCTGCGACGACTCAAGCAGCGGCTCGCTGGCATTGTCGCCCCGGAAGTGCGTCCCTGCGACCCGAGTCATATGGCCCCGAGCTGTCTCTGGACAACAACGAATCGGAGCGAGAGTTCCGGCGGCACGCGAAGCTGCGGTGCGCGTTCCTGGGTGCCGGCAGCGTATGTGGCGCCCATCGATGTGCTGTCTCCTCGGAGTTGTCCAGACTGCCCAGGGGTGTGGTGTCGATGTCCAGGCAGTTGGTCGACCGCTCCGCGTAGAGCCCGAGATCGGGCGACCGGAGTGATGGACCGCCTCGTGCTACGCCTGATTGAATCGCATCCTGGGGAGCGTTGGCGTGGGACATGGCACTGCGGAGCCCCGTATTCGGAGGTGTTAAGGCACGTGGTGGTAGTCCTCGGTGGTGGTTGGCGTCGCTAGTGTCAAGCTGTGCAGGCCGACGGCCGTCCGTTCTTCCTGGAGCTCGGACGTAGCCGGGAGTAGGTGGGTACCTTAGGCAGATCTGCCTGGTTGGTGTGTTCACCCGCTGGTTCTGGACAAGTGATTGGGAGATGGCGGCGCCGGACAGCTTTTCTTGGAATTCGGGTTCAGTTTTGAAGCCCAGGAGCCGCTGAGCTTGGTGGAGTTCCGCCGCTCCGGAACCACGATGTAGTTCCTGCGGTACACGCTCCAGCGTTCTCGACGACAAGTAGTTTGGAGCTGCATGATGACGAAAAAGGTCCTGATAGTCGATGATTCTGCCGTGGTCAGGAACGAGATCCGGGCCACACTGACCGAAGCAGGCTTTGTTGTGGTTGAGGCCATCAACGGAGCAGATGGACTTCTGAAGCTGGCTGAGCATCTCGATCTTTCGCTGGTCATCTGCGACGTAAATATGCCAGTCATGGACGGCGTTGAGATGGTCGAGAAGGCCAAACAACAATCACCATCGTCCAGTGTTCCCATAGTAATGCTGACGACGGAGGGGCAGCCATCCTTGATCAGACGAGCCCGAAATGCGGGTGTTAAGGGGTGGATTGTCAAGCCTTTTCAGCCTCGGTTGTTCGTAGAGTCAGTGCAGCGGCTGACTGGGGCGTGACGTCGGTTTCGGCCCGTCAAGGCTCGTGCAAACTCCTCACCGTCAGCCTGGGCAAATCCCTGTGCTCAGCACAGCAAGGGAGGCCGTGGCCCGGACTGTGGACCGGATTGTCCCCAGGGTAGACTGTGGCCGCGGTAGGGGCAGACCTCCAGGGTACGTGCTCGCGCCACACCCCTGGCCAGACTCCGCCGTTCGAGTACCTTGGGCAGACGGATGGCGGGGCCCTGCCTGACTTGCGGACCTCGACTGCGGAGTCCTCTGGGAGGAACACCTGCTTTTCGATTTTCCAGCGCCCGCTCCGCCTCTTCTTTGAGGTACGCGACGACATCTACCAGCTAGTCACGGTTCGGCTCGACCTGTTTAGTTACTGGGGCCACCCAACTGGGTGCGCGCCGGATTGCCGCACTATGGCCGCGACGCTCGAAAGGTCGAGGTTTGGGTCTGCCCCCAGGAGTTCGAGCACGAACCACCGGGAGATTCCGTCGACATCTCGAACGAATGGGAGAGCCAAGACCCGGTGGGTGGTCTCACCAGTTAGTCGGTCAACGATTCTGAAGTGGCGATGGCTCTGCTGCGCATCGGCCACGCTAACGGGCCTACGGGTGTCGACGCACCGCCCAGCGATGCTTGAACGCGGGATTGTCAGATTCGGTTCAAGCAGTTGTGCTGACCCTGGCCCCCATGCGCCGACGAATCCGAAGCACCCACCGTCGTCGAGGAGCTGCAGAATTGCACCGCTCGGTGCATCCACTGAACTCCAGATCTGGTCGGCGATTGCCCGAAGTTGGCTGTGAACTGAGGTGCTACGCATGGCAACTCCGGGGTGTGGTTCCCAGTACGGACTGGCGATGGCCTAGTTTAGTCAGATGTGGTGCTCGACTACCAAAGTGGTGCCTGGCTAGATGAGCGCGACGGAAACGCCGACGCGGTTATCTTGGACGCCGCACCGCGCCACACCGGGGCGGTCGGCGGCAGCTGCGCGCAGCGATGATGCCGTGGGGGAGCGCATCTTGATGCGTGGCGTGGGGGCCTGCCCCCCGCATAGAATACACTAAATGTTCGGTGCGTTACCTGCTGTAGACAGGCACCGAAACCCGCCCGTTTTCGGTGCAACCCGCACTTCGCCCCCAGCTCCCCCTCTGCCAGCTGAACAGAGAACGGGCCGCCCACAGGTCGCGTAGCGACCGAGGACGGCCCGCAGAGAGACCCCCGCCGCGCTACAGCGCCACCCCCAAGAGGTGAGGGCCCGGAGCTGCCACTCCGGACCCTCGTAGCCCCTGCGCACCGAACATATAGCCTGGTTCGAACCGTACTCGTTCGCGTCCGGTCCGAAAAGAAAGACTCAGGGTGACCTTGATTTGATTGATATGGAGTGGAGCCGGAGTTCAGGGCTCACACAGTTTGGGTTGAGTTTTGCCCGCCGAAGGGCTATATGTCGGTTTGTACTGTTTGTGGGTATTCCCGCCTATGTGTGGGGAGCCATGTCCACACTCTGGTTCCGTATCGCCGACTATTGGTGTGCCGGCCGATAGATGGGGACTTCAAGAGAGGCTCTGATACCGCATTGGAGCATTCGTAGCGTGATTGGAGGGGACTGTGTCCTTTCCCGCGGGGCTGCGGTCGCTCCAATACTCAGGTCGGAGACAGCCCCAGCTCGTTGAATAGTGTCGCTTGTGCAGCAGCGAAGATGGCGTGACCCACCGGGCTTAGGTCTCCCGATTGCGTGAGCTTGTTGTTCGAATTCGTCGTGGATTGCCTGAGCTGAAGCTCGGTGAACCCTGCATGGCTGTCATCTGCTTCTTGCCGCACAGCGCACACCGGCAGCCCCGCGTGCTTCAACTCAAGGGCCACCGTATCCGCATGCCTGCCATGCGGGAACGACTCGGACGTCGGCACTGAGATGAGCACCCCACTCGCCTTGCTCTTCGCATTCTTGACGAACTGGACTCGCCCCCGCTTGATACCCCACCCCAACAGCAGCTGCCGTCCCCACCGCTCCCACGACGGAGCCCGGTTCTGCCGTGGCCGCCTGTCCGGAAGCGCCAGCGCCGGCTTCGGCTCACTGGTGACCATCGCAGCCCGCTGCTCGGCGGTGATGTGGTACACGCGCTCCACCCGGCCGTCCTTCCTCCACTCGAGGCGGCACTTGCCACCCGGTGCACCCGTGACCCGAACCGGATGAGCGCCAACGAAGCCCTCGCTGGTGTTCGCCAGCGCCCGCAAGTCGTCGAACTGGTCGGGCCGAAGGTCGGCGCGCACACGCACCCCCTGGACGGGGAAGCCCTTCACCCGCAGCTCCAGCTCCACCGCCTGAACACTCCGCCCCTCCGGCCAGGCCGTCCCCGCCGGCACCGAGATGGCCGCCTCGCCACCCGCCGAGTCCGGTCCGGCCCACGCGACGAGTGCCCGCTCGATGCCCCAGCCCAGGAGCATCTCCGCGAGGTACTCCTCCCACTCCCTCCGAACCTCGCTGAACGGGCGGCTGCGACCCGAGACCAGCGGAAGGTAGGACATCGGCTGCGGCCGTAGCGTCTGCTGCAGCACCTCCACGTCGGTGAAGCTCATCTCGGCCGTGAGCACCCCCGCCTTCATGGTCACGACGTAGCGACCACCCACGCTGGACACGAGCGCCTCGTAGGAACCGACGTAGGCCGTCACCCCAAGGCCCATGTCGAGCAACGAGAGGTCCACCCGGTCGGAACCAGGCCTGGCGTTGGAGGCCCCCTCCCCGCCACACTCGCATGCCGCCTTCCCCGACTTCTGCCCGCACCCGCAGCCCTCGCCAATCCAGTCGTATAGGCCCGGGTGCGACAGGATGTAGTTCCACACCCGCTTCGCCTCGGTGGTGTCCGTGTCGGTCTCCGCCCCCTTGAGCTCGGGCAGGTTCAGCAGCTGTCCCAGGGCCGCGGCACCCTTGCGATGAAGCCGCGTGCTGGCACCTTCTCCACTCTCCATCAGCTTCACGATGCGCTTGCTCGTGGTGCTCGTCCATCCGTCGCGCCCACCCATCTCCTTGAACTTCGCCGCCAGCGCCCGCCACAGCGCGGACCACGTCTTGTGGGCGCGTGCCGGGGCGTTTTCAGGGATGGCCTCGACGACCACCAGCGGCGAGGACTTCGGCTTCGCGGTGTCCCTTGCGGGCTTCCGCCCTCCCGCCTTGGGGGCCGTGGAGGCTCCGTTCTCGCGGAAGCGGTCGGTGGGGGTGCGCGTGGGCTCGCGGTACTCCCGAATCGGCCGGAGCTTCGCGTACTCGGGGTCTCTCGACTGCCGGCGGACGGTGTCGCGGATGACGCATGATTGCGAGACGGCCTCGCGGCCCAGCTCGACAGCCCGAACGAGGGCGCTCTCCAAGCTGGACGCCACGCACTCGCTGTCGGACTCGGGGCCCTTCACCACATACCAGCGGCCCTGGTCCTGCACGTTGACGAAGACATCCCAGCACCCGCCAGATTGGCCCGTGCGGACCAACAGCTCCACGTAGGTGGCAATCTTCCGCTTGAGCTCCACCGTGCTGCCGAAGTGGCCATCCACCGCGATGGTGCCCCGCCACTGACCCTTCAGCACATCCCGGCCCGACGCATTGCCCTTGTGCATGGACTTGAGGGCCTTGTAGGCATCGTCGTAGGTCCAGTCGGCGGTGGGTCGCTGGACGACGTCCCCGCCGCTGGTGTCGGTGCCCTCCCAGACCAGCGCCGACTCCACGTGGTTGCGCCGGGTGGGCCGGTCGGCGACGACGAGGATGGACGGGCGGGCGCCCGACGGAGCCCCGAACACATGGGTGAAGGCCACCTGCTTGTCGTCCACCTTCAGGTAGGCGTCGATGCGACGCGGGACGGTCTTCTTGGGCTCGTGGATCTTGAGGCGGGCTTCGGGCATGGCCTACTCCGAGGTGTGGCTGTCCGTGTCGTTGTCGCCCTTGTTGTCGGCGTAGCGATGCTCCACGACCAGGGTGGGGGTGAAGTTTCCGAGCGCGTTGGCGAAGGTGGTGGCCGCGGTCCGAAGGAACATCCCGAAGACCACGAGGGCACCGGGCCAGGTCAACGACGTGAGGTCGACGTCGCCGATGCTGTCGACAGCGACCGAGGCTTCGGGAGCGGCGTAGCCGACACCCAGCAGCGCCCAGAACAGGCTCCCCATGACGACCGACGACGACGGCAGGGAGGGCAGGTGGTTCATCATGCGCCCACCCCTCCGGAGGCTGGCGTAGGGTCGCCGGCGGGACCTTCGGACCGAAGGCGTTCGTCGAGCTGGGCGTCACCCGAGCCCCGGGTTGTCCACGGGGGCAAGGAACGGGAGCCGTCGCCGGAACGGGAGCCGGCGAACCGCGCGCGGAGGTCGACCGTTGGCCGAAGCCGCCCCAACCGCAGGCTGTCCCGCAGCAGGGCCAGGGCGCGCTTCTTTGGGCTGTCGTTGTCCCCCTCGTCCATGGTGCGCTGCACGCGACGAACGAGCCGACGAATCACGAGCTCGAGCACAGGACCGTCGAGGGTCTCCAGCACGACCGCCGCGAAGGCCGATGCAGCGGCACCGGGAGAGCCTGCGGGGGCGTCGATGACGTCGACCACCCAGTCCCACGTGAGGTAGTCGTCGACCCGGCGGGCCAGGGCCGAGACCACGTCCTCGGCCGGGTACTTCTGGGCGAGGAGGGCGCGCGCGTCGTCGCGCATGGCGTCGAGGTCGAGGATGCTGCTGAGACGAAGGGGGAGCATGGGGCCATCCGGAGGGTCGAGAACGAAGACGCGCCCGCCCGAGACACGGACGGGCGCGAGGAGAGCGGTTCGGCTCAGGTGTTGGGCAGGGTGTAGAAGACGATGGCCACGCCGGCGCCGCTCGCGGGAGCACCACCACTGCCGTTGTCGAGGGTGGCCACGACGGCGGCGGCCGAGCCGCCCACACCGGTCAGCTGTTCCTTGCTGAAGGGGTGGGAGTCGTCGGTGGGGTCGTGGTCGTCGTCGTCGAGGAACAGGTCGGCGGTGCCCGCGGTGCCGATCTCGATGAGGGTGCCGGCCGGGTAGGCGGTCGAAAACGAGGTCTGCACGTCGAGGACGTAGGCGTTGGCGGGCAGTTCCTTGGTGCTGGTCTCGCTGGCGTTGGTGCCGAGGGGGACCGAGATGGACTGCACGGAGCCCTGCTCGGTGAGCGAGTTGGCGTCGAAGTAGGCCTTGTTGACCACGTCGTCGTCACCGGAAGGAGCACCGGCACGAAGGGTGGCGTAGCCGTCGTCGGCCGCGTTGCGGATGTCCATGGCGCCGTTGTTGTTCTTGGCGATGGGGCCGGACTTGCCGAACTTGATGAAGCCGTTGAAGACTCCGAAGAGGGTTTCCCAAGCTGCCATTGGATTCTCCTGGTCCTACCGGTCGGCGGACAGGTGCAGGGTGATGGAAGCGGAGGAGGGGGCTCCTCCGGAGTGACTCGCCCGAAGGCGAAGATGCGAAACAGGGGGGACGGGGAGCATCCCGTCGGTGCCCAGCCACCCGATGGAGGTGCCGGGGGACAGCTCGACGGAACCGAGCTCGCGCCACCCGTCGGCCAGGCCGGGGTGGTCGACGGTGCCGTCGAGGAAGACGGTGACCGTGGCGTCGTCGATGTCGTCGGCCTCGAGGCGGGCCATCGACGAGACGAGCACCACCCCGGCGGGTCGCCGAACGGGCTCCGAGGCGGTCCAGATGCCTGCGTCGAGGGTGGTCAGGAGGCTGTGGTGCCACGCGGTCATCGAGCGGCCAGGGGCTGCATGACGCCCTTGGGGACGACCATGGCGAAGACGCCGAGCACACCGAGGCCGAACAGCACCTTGGACATGACGCCCACAAGGTCACCACCGGGAGGCGGCGGCACGGTGGGAGGCTGGAGGGTGCGGCCCTCGCGGGACGCGCTGACACGGGCCTCGAGGTCCGCGTGTTGGAGGTCGACCCAGTCGCGAAGGGCGGTGGTGCCGGCGGTGGCTGCGATGGCGAAGGCCACCCCCACGACCGTCACGGCAACCCCCCACACGACCAGGGCCACGGGGAACGCCCCGATGACCACACCTTCAACCGACTTGGCCTCGGGCAGCTGTGCGGGCGCGGGGATGGCGACATCGCCCCATGCGGACGCGACCTGTGCCCACGCCTTGGCAGCCTGCCGGGCGCGCTCGGCGTGCACCGGGTCCTGCGTCTGCATGGCCAGGCCGACGTACCGCTGGAGAGAGGCGCGGGTCTTCGCCATCAGCTGCACGAACGCAGCCACATGGCCCTCGTAGCGACGATGGAAGCCCGCAGGGTCCGAGGCTACATCGGACGCGAGGGCACTCGACAGACGCGTGACCTCGTGTCCGATGCTCTGCCAGACGGACGCCCAGTCCAGCGAGACGGACATCAGCGAACCGGGTGGTTGAAGCCGTTGGACCCGCACTTGCACTTGGCGGCCTGCCCGCAGCGGTGCTGGTAGAGACCCCGGCCCACGTCGACCGCACCCCAGCCCGAGATGCTCGGGTTGACGCGTGCGGCGGCGTTCACGGCGTTGACGAAGCCGGCACCAGTAGGCATGCCGCTGGGCTGCACGGCCACCACGAACACACCCGGCCCGACCTGTGCCGAGGTCACGGTGTGACCGCTTCGGGGGACGATGAGGCCGTTGCCAGACCCAATCTGGGCGGGGGCACCGTAGCCGCTGAAGCCGCGGTGACCGGCCGGCTGGTGGACCATCGCCGTCGCCGGCTGGTGGACCACGGGGGCTGCAGGCTGGTGGACCACGGGGGCAGCACCGGGAATGGGCGCGACCGGAGCGGGTTGGACGACGGCGTTCGGGTTGCGCACAGCAGCGGCGGCGTTCCCGGCTTGCATTGCGTTCTGGCGGTTTCGTTGGAGCTGGCCCTTCAGGTTGTCTCGCTGAACGAGGAAGCCGAACGGTGCAGCCCTCCGAGGACGTCTCCCCGCTCGTTGGAACGCTTGAGCTCCATACCGAGGTCAACGGAACCGTGTGTGATGTCACCATCGACATCACCGCAACAGATGCCTCTGGCGACAGCCCAGACTGCGATTCCAGTTCTGGTCGTGACCGACACAAGCAACGGTGACAGCTACCTCGAATCTGGCCTCGACTTGTCCTCCGGAGAATCGCGCCCCGGCGTGGCTGGCCTGGTGGGCGCTCGCCATAGCGGCGGACGCCCCCCGCCACCCGAGATTCAATGACGTCCAGACCTCGCACGTGGTCGGAGCGCATCCGCAGGTGGCACAGAGACCTGGTCGGCTCGGCATGGTGCGGTGGCCCTGGCCGTGACGAGGTGTCCCCGCTTGGCCGTGGTCGATCTCACGGCCCCTCTTCAGTGACTGGCCCACGACCTGCAGTTCTCTCGGTTCGACCCCACTGAACCGCCGTTGCCCACCAGCTCGCCGGACAGGAAGTGGCTACCGAGCCGGGGCGATTGAGTGGACCGTAGGCTCGAAACCCACCCCGTCGGTAGGCGACTGTGTGAACCGTGAGAACATCACCACCATCGGTTTCTCGGACTGGAAGGACCACCAAGAACCGTGGCCTCCCTACGGGCAACCGAATACGACTGCCTCCCTTCGTTTGGTCGTGTACCGGGGGTGGACATGCAGAGTCTGCGAAAGTTGTTCTCCGTGTGTGCTTGGGCGCTGGCTGCAGGCTGCACAGACACCCCCAAGTCCGAGACCGGTCCCGGAACCGAACCCGGCGCAGGTGCAGAAGCGCCGGATGCGGACGGCGACGGGGTCATCGCCGCGGACGACTGCGACGACGACAACCCATCGGTCTTTCCTGGCGCCGAGGAGCGGTGCAACGGCGTCGACGACAACTGCGACGGCGCGGTGGACAACGATGCCACCGATGCCATCACACGCTTCCTCGACGCCGATGGAGATGGCTACGGCGACCCCGGTGATGGCGTGCTGGCTTGCGCGTCAATCGCAGGGCGCGTCGACAATGCCGACGACTGCGACGATGGGGAAGCGACGAATCATCCGGGCGCAGACGAGCTCTGCGACGACGTTGACAACAACTGCGATGGCAACACGGACGAGCTCACGGCGGTGGATGCCCCCACCTGGTACGCAGACGCGGACGGCGACGGACATGGCGATGCCGCGGCGCCCGCCCGTTCCTGCAGTGTGCTCACGGGCCATGTCTCCAGTTCGGAAGACTGCGACGACGACGACGCCAGCAATCACCCGGGCGCAGACGAACGATGCGATGGCGCCGACAACGACTGCGACGGCGACACCGATGAGCCCACCGCCATCGATGCACGGACCTGGTTCCTCGACGATGATCGAGACGGCTTTGGCGACCCGGCCACCGCGACGGTTGCCTGCACGGCCCCGGTGCGGCATGTGGAGGAGGGTGGAGACTGCGACGACGACGACGCCACCCACTACCCGGGGGCAGACGAGACCTGCGACGGCGACGACGACAACTGTGATGGTGTCATCGACGAGGCCACCGCCATCGACGCCCCCACCTGGTACCCCGACACCGATGCAGATGGCTTCGGTGACCCGGATGCCGGAGTGTCGGCCTGCTCGGTACCTGCGGGCCACCTGGTCGACGCGACCGACTGTGACGACGCCGACGCGAGTCACTACCCGGGAGCAGACGAAACCTGCGACGGCGACGACGACAACTGCGACGGCGTGGTCGATGAGGCCACAGCCATCGACGCGGCCACCTGGTATGCCGATGCCGACGCCGATGGCTTCGGGGACCCTGTCACGGCGACGACCGCCTGCTCAGCCCCTTCTGGCCACGTCGAGGACGCAACCGACTGCGACGACACCACAGCCGACCACCACCCCGGCGCAGACGAGACCTGCGACGGCGACGACGACGACTGTGACGGCGAGATCGACGAAGCCACCGCCATCGACGCCACGACCTGGTACGCCGACGCCGACGCCGACGGCTATGGCGACCCCGACTCCACAGTCGTGGCGTGTACCCAGCCGCCCGCACACATCACCGACAACACCGACTGCGACGACGCCAGCGCTCTGCACCACCCGAGCGCGGATGAATACTGTGACGGCGACGACGACAATTGCGATGGCGTGGTCGATGAGGCCACCGCGGTCGACGCCACCACCTGGTACCCCGACAGCGACGGCGATGGGTATGGAGACGCCACTTCTTCGGTCCAGGCGTGCACCGAGCCCACTGGCACCGCCTCGTCCAACACAGACTGTGACGACAGCGACGACCGGGTCTACCCCGGAGCCGAGGAGGAGTGCTGGGGCACCGGTGACTTCGACTGCGACGGCGTCTATGGTGGGGCGGACACCGACTGCCACCCGGAAGGCACCTTCGCAGTCACCGACGTCGACTTCGAGCTGGTGGGTACCGACAACAGCGAGGCCGTGGGCGCTGTCATCGCGTCGGGCCGGGACGTCGACGGGGATGGCATCGACGACATCCTCATTGCATCCCCGAACAAGACAGGGGGAGGCGAGGCTTGGCTTGTGCGGGGTTCGGCCTCAATTGAGGGGCGCTCGACCAGCTCCGACTACGCCGACGTCACGTTCAACGGCAACACCAGCTCCGATGCCCTCGGTACATTCGCCAGCCTCGGAGACGTGAACGGAGATGGCCTCGCCGACGTCATCTTGGGTGACCCCTACTACGACGTCTCGTCCAACGAGGGCCAGATAGCAGTGTTCATGGGCCCCCTGACCGGAACCGCCGCACCGTCCTATAGCTGGTCGTCGGTCACAGTCACTGGCTCCGACCCATCTGACGAGGTGGGGGCGCACGCGGCGGGCGACCTGGACGGCGACGGCTACGACGACCTCGTTGTGGGCGTTCTCGGTGCCGACTCCCCGGACGGACTCCGTGAGAATGTGGGGATGGCGGCGGTCTTCCAGGGGCCACTGTCCGGTGCCGTGGCCGCCACGGACGCCGACCGGTTTCTCTTTGGTGAGCACCGTGAGGACGAGGCAGGAGGGGGTCTGGTCATCGTCCCTGACCTCGACGGCGATGGCCTCGATGACCTCGTGGTCATGGCCGAGCACGCAGACTGGACCGACTACAGCGACGGCGCGCTCTACATCGTGTCGGATGCCCTCACCGGCGACGACTCCTCGTTGATGCACGCCGACGTCATCCTGCGTGGCGGGGGCATGGGCTTTGCCGCAGACTTGGCTGGGGCCGACCTCAACGCCGATGGGTACGGTGATCTGGTGGTGGGGGTCTCGAGTGACGACGACTTTGCCGACCGGGCAGGGTCAATCCACGCGTTCCTCGGCCCCCTGGGATCCGGACGTCGCCTCGACTGGTCCGACGCCGACGAGACCTGGTACGGAGAGGCGCGTGACGACTACGCCGGCACTGGTGTGGCGGCTGGCGACGTCGACGGCGACGGCTACGACGATCTCGTGGTGGGTGGGCCCGGCCACGACCAGGGCGGCTCCAGCGCCGGGGCTGTCTGGATGGTCCGCAGCCCGTCCGGGCTCACGGGCTACGACCTGCAATACGCCGACTTCGAACAAGAGGGCGACGCAGGGGATGCGCTCGGCTCGGCAGTTGCGACGGGCGACGTCGATGGCGATGGCTTCGACGACATCATCATGGGGGCCCCCTCAGCCTCCACCGGTTCGTACACGGGCAACGGGCGGGTGCAGGTAGTCCTTGGCGGCGGCCGGGTCGCCACGCCCACCACACCCACCGTGCTGTCCCAGACCGACGACGCCGACGGTGACGGGTACACCGAAGCCGATGGAGACTGCGACGACTCCCGCGCTACCATCTATCCCGACGCCCCAGAGACCTGCGGCGACGGAAGAGACGACGACTGCGACGGCTTCGACGAGGCGTGCGGGTTCACGGGCACGATGTCGGCGGAAGACGCATATGGCGGGATCTGGGACATCCCATACGCCGCGTGCGGTCTCTACATCACCGGGCTCGGCGACATCAACGGAGACGGCCACGACGACCTGGCTGTCAGCTGTCCCTTCTACGACACGGTCGAGCTGTACTACGGTCCGCTGCCGCCGGGCCCCACTTTCGCCGGTGCGGCCGACGTCACCATCGAAGGGCCTGACGGCTTTGGCGACAGCATCGACTCGGCCGGGGACTTTGACGGCGACGGCTTGAACGACCTCGTCATCGGTGCGCCCACCTCCGACGACTACCTCGCAAATGGCGGTGGTGTGTACGTTCTGCGGGGGGCAACGAGCCTGTCTTCCACCCTCACTTTTCCCGCCGATGCGGACTACGTCTACACCCCCCGCGACACCAACGAGTTCATGGGCGAGCGGGTGAAGGGCGGCACCGACCTCGACGGCGACGGCTATGACGACATCCTCGTGGCTTCGCCGCGCGGCACGGGCCGACTTGACAACGAGGGGGTGGCCTACGTCATCAAGGGTGGAGGTTCCACGGGAGTCACCAGCGCAGACGACGCCTTCGCAACCCTCGGGGGCGAGAGCTATGGCGCCGAGGCGGCGATCGACGTGGCGTTTGCCGGCGACGTGAACGGCGACGGTCACGAAGACTTGCTCGTCGCAGTCGGTGACCTGCCCAACTTCAATTCGGGGGCATACCTGGTCCACGGCCCCCTCACGGGGGGCCTGCTCGACCTCTCAGAAGGCGCGCTATTCTTCAGCACAGATGGCCATGTCGAGCGTGTGCAGGGCGTCGGAGACCTCAACGCCGATGGCTACGACGACTTTCTGGTCCAGGAGCCCAAGGACTGCACCGGGTGGCGCTGCTCGGACTATGGCGAGGTCACGGTCTACTTCGGGCCCGTGGCGGCCGTTCCCCAGCCGCTGTCCGCCGCTCCTCTGGTTGTGGGGGGCACCACCACCGACTTCGACTTGGGTTCCCTCGTATTGGAGTCCGGCGACATCAACGGCGACGGCTACGACGACCTCGTACTTTCCGCCCCCGACATCGATGGAGCGTTCACATACACCTCAGCGGTGTACGGCTTCCTTGGGCCCTTGTCCGCCGGGTCGCTGACACCCGCCGACGCCGACCTGGAGTTCGGCACCATCACCAACCTCGATCTCAGCCACGGTCTCGACCTCATCGGAGACATGGACGGCGACGGCCACGCAGACCTGGGTATCACCTACGGGCTGGGCTCTACGCACAATTTCGGGGCCAACCCTGGCGCATACTACGTGGCAGCCATTCACCGTGGCGCCCCCGCCTCCAGCACGCCCGCAACGCCCACGGTCATCTCGCAGTCTGACGACGCCGACGGCGACGGGTACTCCGAAGACGACGGCGACTGCAACGACACCGACGCCACCATCAGCCCCGGCGCCACCGAGGTGTGCGAGAACCTGCTCGACGACGACTGTGACGGCTTCGACAACCACTGCCTGGCCAGCGGCAGCACCGCATGGGACGAATGGACTCCATCCTTCCGCGGTGGCTCACACCGGATGATGCTCACCGACCTCAACGGCGACGGCTACGACGACCTGGTCATGGCCAACTACGACACCTCTGCCGGAAGCTCCCAGAGTGGCTCGCTCACGTGGTTCTGGGGCCCACTGTACGACCACTACAACGACTCCGGCTACTACGACCTCTACGGCGTGGTCTCGGGCACCGTGAACCGGGGCTACCTCGGACGCGACGCCGGCATCACCGAAGACGTAGACGGTGACGGCCTCCACGACCTGCTGGTGGGCGCCTCGGGAGAGGGCATCGCCTACCTGTTCGCGGGGCTCGTGACTGCTGCCGTGGACGTCGACAGCGCGACAGTGGCCCACGCCACCGTCACCCACTCCACCGCCACGACCGGCTTTGGATGGGCAGTCTCGTCCGGTGACCTCGACGGCGACGGCATCGCGGACATGGTGGTCTCAGCCCCCGGAGAGTCCACCACCGCCTTCCAGAGTGGCATGACCTATGTCTTCCTCGGTCCGGTCTCGGGTTCCCTGGCAGACTCCGACGCCGACGCCACCATCGAAGGGTCGTCCCAGTGGGCAGGAATCTACGACCTTGAGGTGCTGCCAGACTTCAACGGGGATGGAGTCGACGACCTCTTGCTCGCGTCCCCCTCCAACACTCACTCCACCACCTCCGGCGGTACCTCAGACGGTGCGGTGTGGCTGTGGACCTCGGGCCCCACCTCCGGGGCCCATGCCGACACCGACGCCGATGTATTCTTTGAAGCAGAGACGGCTGGCGACCGGGTGGGCACATCCGTGGACACCGCTGGCGACCTGGATGGCGATGGCCTCGCCGAGCTGGTCATCGGCGCAAGCAGCTCCACCCAAGGTGGAGTCACCAGGGCAGGCGCGGCCTACCTCTTCTACGGTGCGCCCCTGTCCGGAACCGTCTCACTGGGCACGGCCGACACCCGCATCCAGGGCGACACCTCCGTGTTCGAGTTCGGTGAGCAGGTAGGGTCGGCCGGCGACATCGACGGTGACGGCTTCGATGAACTGCTGGTGGGCTCCGACGACACACGGGACCTGTACCTGTTCCGCGGTCCCGTCTCACTGGGCGACCTCTCGCCCAGCGACGCCGACATCATCTACTCGGGCTGGGCCGGCTCGACCGGCACCAAGCAGATCACAAAACCGGGCGACCTCGACGCCGACGGCTTTGATGATGTGGTGATTGGAAGCGACTCGGCAAGCACGATCTGGGTGAGTCCCGGCGGGATTCCGTAGAGGGGCGGTCCCTGATTTCGGAGAAACGCCGACCTACCGGGGCCCACCGGAGAAGCGGTACACCGTGCCACTCGCGTGGGTGGTGTAGCTTGCGTCAGGTGCACCGATGGTGATGTCGCTGTATCCATCGCCGTCGGTGTCGCCGCCTGCAAGGGAGGAGCCCACAAAGTCGTTTCGGTCTTCGCCCGCCACGGAAGCATCGGCGTCAGCGGAGTAGACGTCCCCGCCGGAGAGGGGGCCGTAGAACAGGTAGACCTCTCCGGCGTCGCTCGCCGCACCGGTAGCGGTCACGAGGACGTCATCGTAGCCGTCCGCGTCGACGTCACCTGCGCTGGCGACACCAATGCCCAGGTAGTCGCCCGAAGCCGAGCCAATGATGTGTGTGTCGGCGGCGGCGAGGCCCGCAGCGCCGGTCATCGTCGCGCCCGAGAACCAATAGGCTGTGCCGGTGTAGGTGTAGCGTCCCGCCGCATACCGGGCGCCGATGATGACGTCATCGATGCCGTCGCCATCGTTGTCTCCGCCTCGGGCCACGCTCCACCCAGCCAGGTCGCCGGCGTCCTCTCCGTCGAGTGTCAGGTCGGCGCTTCCCAGAGAGGCCGTACCGGTGGAGGTGACGCCCAGCCACAGGTAGGCACGCCCGGCATCAGTCCCTGCCGCGTCGTGGTACGGCGCGCCCACCACAAAGTCACCCAGGCCATCTTGGTCGACGTCACCCACGAAGGCGACGGGTCCGGCTTCGTCGCCCGCAGCTTCCCCGGTAAGGATGAGGTCGGCTGAAGAGGCCGAGACCGCTCCCGTGACGGGCCCCAGGAACACATACACCGCCCCAGCGTCGGTGCCGGAGAGGGCGGAGGTCGGCGCAGACACGATGAGGTCCAAGATGCCGTCGCCGTCGAGGTCGTCTCCAGTGGCGAGCATCTGGGAGAAGCCATCCGGGGAGGTACTCCCGGTGAGGGTGGCGCTCGCCTCGGAGGGGAGGTCGTAGGTACCTTCCACGCTGGTGGAGCCCATGAAGAGGAATGCACGACCCGAGGAGGTCCCGTTCCATCCTCCAACGAGGAGGTCCGAGAGGCCGTCAGCGTCGAGGTCACCGGCGGCGAGTGCCCAGCCGGTGTTGTCGTAGGTGGTGTCGCCGAAAAGCCGGACGGGACTGTAGGCCATGCCGTGCCCACCCGGGTGGATGGGACCCATCAGCACGTCCACAACACCCGACCTGTAGGCGTTCCCCTCCGCACGGTTGGCACCGACCGCGAGATCGCCGTAGCCATCGCCGTTGAGATCTGGGAGATGCGCCACCGAACGCCCGGCGGAGTACGAGCTGGAGCTCCCGCTCAGGAAGTTGTGGATGTCGGCACCGACGTCGAGGGTGCCGACCGGGGCGCAAGCCTGGTCGCCACCCGAGCAGTCGTTGTCGCGGCCATCGCCACACACCTCGGTCGCGCCAGGGAAGGCGGCAGCATCGAAGTCGTCGCAGTCGCCGTCCACCTCGCTGAAGCCATCACCGTCGTCGTCTATCGTGCGGTCGGGGCTGCCCGGGGTGACCGGGGTGGCGGTGCTGTCCAGCCCACCGTGCACCACCCCCACCCAGCCCAGTCTCCCCGAGCTGCCACTGTGGCCACCCTCGGGGGATCCAATCAAGATGTCGTCGTAGCCATCATGATCGACGTCAAACACGTGCAGGCCGTCGCTGGTGTGCCCGCCGTCGAGGCCAGCGAACGAGGCATCGACGTCCGCCTCTGTGTAGCTCCCCGAAAGCGGGCCGTAGAACAGCATCGCGATGCCGTCGTCGGAGGCGCCGTCGTTCCAATACTGCGGACTCCCCACGACAAGGTCGTCGTAGCCATCGGCGTTGATGTCGCCCACAGCCACGGACTCGCCCGTGTGCCGGATGGCGCTGGACTCGAGTGCGAAGTCGGCTTCGGAGACATCGAGGGACGCACCTACGGGGAGCGGACCGAAGAATCCAGCGACCAGCCCGGTGTTGTCGCCGTCTGGTGAGCACAACACCACGTCGGCATAGCCATCCGCGTTGAAGTCGGCCCCGCCGAGCACCACCGTGCCAAGTTCCTCGTCGTTGTCGTGGGTGAACGCGACGTCGGCCAGCGTGATGGCGTCTCCTTCCGCGGGCAGGCTGGTCAGCGGGCCGTAGTACAGCAAGCCGCCCCGCGCCTTCTCGAGCGTGGGACCAAAGCCGCTGGTGTCGCCGATGAGGAGGTCGATGGAACCGTCGCCGTCGACGTCGCCGGCCGAAGCCACAGCCCCCCCCACGGCGTTGCCGGCCAACACTCCGTGGAGCTGGACGTCTCCGTCGGCGGGTGTGAGGTCGGTGCCCACTGCAGCGAGGAGGCTGCTGCCAAGGAAGATGGAGGCCGTCCCTCCGGCGTCCGTGCCCCCGCGGTCTCCGATGACGATGTCGCCGTAGCCGTCGTGATCGATGTCTCCGAGCGCTGCAATGGCGCTTCCGAGCTCCACGTTGGTGCTCGTGCCCGTGATGGTGAGCGCTGCGGAAGCGAGGGAAACAGACCCTGTGGCGCTGGCCGAGCCGAGCACGAGGTAGACCCGACCCACTTCAGTGGCAGAGCTGGAGGAGTCGTTGAAGTAGGGTGCGCCGATGAGCAGATCGTCGTAGCCATCGCCGTTGACGTCGCCGGCCGGAGCAATGACCTCGCCCACGTAGTCGCCAACGTTTTCGCCCTCGAACCGGACCAGCGTGCCGCCGTCGTGCAGCTCGGTGCCTTCGGTGAGCGGGCCACGTCGGATGTAGACCGCGCCGGTGCCGGTGGTGTAGAAGGGGTCGCCCACCGCCACGTCGGGAAAGCCGTCGCCGTTGAAGTCGCCGAGGCCGACCACTTGCTGGCCTGCGCGGTCGAAAGACGAGGTCGAGGGCGCATAGGCCTCGAACCCGGTAGCATCCTCGACATCCCACGCGCCGGTGGGGGCACAGCGGGCATCTTGCCCGTCACAGTCGTTGTCGAGACCGTCTTCGCAGACTTCGTCGAGGTCGGGTGCCATCGAGGCGCGGGTGTCGTCGCAGTCCCCGTCGTCCTCGGTGTAGCCATCGCCGTCGGCGTCGTCGGTGTGGTCGATCGGGGAGGAGGGCGCCTGGTCCTCGAGTCGGCCGCCCCCATCGAGCAGGTACACAACCCCCTCATCGGTCGCGGTGACTTGTGTGCCCGGGGCGGAGGCGACCAGCTCGGGGTAGCCATCGCCGTCGTTGTCGAGAACCACACCCAGCCCGGTGCCCAGCGCCTCATCGGCGCTCCCGGTGAGCCTGACGTCGGCGTCGGTGAGCAGCGATAGGCTGGAGCCCGCCGAGAGGGGGCCATAGAGCACCGACACAGCCCCGCCGCCGCTGACGCCCAGGTCGCTGTCCGGCGCAGCGATGGCGAGATCGGCATAGCCATCGCTGTCGAGGTCGAGGGGCTGCAGAGACGCGCCGATCTGGTCACCGGCATCGGCGCCGTAGATGGTGAGCCCGGCATCGGAGGACTCACGCACGGCGGGCACGAGCGGTCCGAAGAACACCGAGGCAGTCCCTTCGCGGGGCCAGTCGACGCCGCCGCCAGAAGAGCCCACCACAACGTCGCCGTAGCCATCTCCGTCTGTGTCCCCCAGCCCGGCGACCCCAACGCCCAGATTCTGGTCGGACCGGGTGCCGTAGATGCGGGTGTCGGCCAAGCCCAGGGCGCCCGGACCTCGAGGGATGGGACCGAGCAGCAGGTAGGCGGCTCCCGCGGTGTCGGCACCCCGGTCGTTGTCGGGCGCGCCCACAAGCAGCTCGGCGTCACCGTCTCCGTCGACGTCGGGGACCACCGCGACGGCCGCACCGGCACTGTCGTCCGGGTGCTCGGCGAAGAGCTGAATGTCGGCGTCTGCGAGGCTCCCTCCAGATAGGCTCGTCGCTCCGGCCACCACGTACACCAAGCCACCGATGTCGCCACCGGGTGCACCGACCACCAGGTCGTCGTAGCCGTCGTCGTCAACGTCACCGATGGCAAGGGCGGTGCCTGCCCGCTCCGACGCGAGTGTGCCGGTGAACGAGGCCGAGGCGTCCGCAGTGGTGAGTGTACCGCTCACTGGGCCCGCGCCAGTGAAGACATGAACTGCGCCGGCGTTGGTGGCGCCCGTGTCGTCGTCGGGAGCTGCGAGCGCGAAGTCGGGCAGGCCGTCGCCGTCCAGGTCTCCGTCGCCGGCAAGCGCGGCACCGAGGGACACATTCGAGTACGTGGCGGTGATGGTGGCTTCGGCAGCGGTGACGAGGGGGTTGGCACTCAACGGGCCACCGGAGAGCAGCCATACCGTGCCGCCGGCCCCATAGCCTGTGGCTGCGACGAGCAGGTCGCCGTAGCCGTCGGTGTTGACGTCGCCCGCGGACGCCACCATCTGGCCGAGCTCCATGCCGGTTGCGCCCCCTTCGACGCGGACGTCGCTGTCGCTGGTCGTGGTGCTGCTGGTGGGGGCGCAGTCACTGTCTCCAACCGCCACGCCATCACAGTCCTCGTCCAGGAGGGTCCAGCACAGCTCGTCAGCCGCGGGGGAGACAGAGGCGTCGGTGTCGTCGCAGTCCGTGTCGTCCGCCACGTAGCCGGAGGGAGCGGAACAGCCCTCGAGCGTGTCGGTCGCCTCGCCAAAGCCGTCGGCGTCGAGGTCTGCGTACCAGGTGGTGCCGTCGATGGGGTCGTTGTCCACGACACCGTCGCAGTCCTCGTCGACTGAGTCGCAGGTCTCCGCGGCACCCGGGAAGATGCTTGCGGTCGTGTCGTCACAGTCGCCGTCGGTGCTCACTGTGCCGGAGGCAGGCACACACGCTGAGGCATCAGCGCTACCGTAGCCGTCGGCGTCTGCGTCGAGGTAGGCGACGGTGGTGGTGCTGCGGTCGAGGGCAGGGTCGTTGTCGTCGGAGAGGCCGTTGCAGTCCTCGTCGACCGCCGCGGAGTCGCAGACCTCGGTGGCGTCGGGGTGGATGGTGTCGTCGGCGTCGTTGCAGTCGGTGTGGTCGGCCACATGGCCCGAGGGTTGGGTGCAGGTAACGTGCGTCGAGGACGCGTCGCCGAAGCCGTCGGTGTCGGCGTCTGCGTACCAGGTGGGGGCATCCACTGCCGTGTCGTCGTCGATGACGCCGTTGCAGTCGTCGTCCCTGGAATTGCACCACTCGTCTGCGCCCGGGAAGACCGTGTCGTCGGTGTCGTCGCAGTCCGTTCCTGTCTCGATGTGCCCCGAGGGAGCGGCGCAGGCCACGGTAGACGCCCCTACATCACCAAAGCCATCGGCATCCAGGTCGGCGTACCAGGTGGTTGCGTCCGCGCTGGTGGGAGGATCGGTGTCGCCGTCGCAGTCATTGTCGAGGCTGTCACACCACTCGACGGCACCGGGATACACCACTGCTCGGGTGTCGTCACAGTCGGAGCTGTCACTCGTGTAGCCCTCTGGACGAACACACTCGGTACGTGTGGATGCGTGGTCGCCGAAGCCATCACCATCACTGTCTGCGAACCAGGTGTCCGCATCGGCTGCATCGGGCCCGTCCGTTGTCCCTTCGCAGTCATTGTCGACACCATCGCAGACTTCGGGTGCACCGGGGAAGACGTCCGGGTCGTGGTCCGCGCAGTCTGTGTCGTCGGCCACGTAGCCGTCGGGCTGCACACACGCGGCGTTGGGAATGGCTGCATTGCCGTACCCATCTGCGTCTGCGTCGCGAAACCAGGTCGGGGCATCGGTCGCACCATCCTCATCGACCTGGCCATCGCAGTCGTCGTCGACCGCGTTGCACAGCTCGTCCGCTTCCGGATGTATGGCGGGTTCAGTGTCATCGCAGTCACCAGAGTTGTACACGAAGCCCAAGGGCTGGCCGCACGCTCGCACGGCGGACAAAGGGGAGCCGTGGCCGTCCGAGTCCTCGTCCTCAAACCACTCAGGGGCATCGGCCGCATCGGGCTCGTCCACCTCGCCGTCGCAGTTGTTGTCCACGCCGTCACACCACTCGGTGAAGCCTGGACCGACACCGGGGTTGGTGTCGTCGCAGTCCGCGCTCGAGGGGACGCCATCCGAGTCGGCGTCGAGGTCCGTGGACCCGGGCTTGGAACTGGACGTAGCGTCGTCGCAGCCATGCCCAGCCACAATCACCGCGACAACTCCGAGGGCCTGCAAGGTTCCCACGCGCATTGTGCCTCCCCTGTGTTGGCCCCATGTGCGTTCGCTATCACCGGGCCCCGGTCCAGGGGTCCGTATCACCTCATCACAGCCTTCTCGACCCCCAAGTCAGGGATTGCAGCCTGGATGACTGCGGACCGGGCCAGACCTCATCAAACTACTCGCTGTGCACAGAATCCTCCGTGCTGGAAGGGGCGCCCGGGCCCCTCCCCCCTCACGGCGCGAGCCGTCGTCGAAGAAGAACCAGCCTGCGGTGGTGTCGACCGGCCTCACCCAGCGGGGTGGACGGGAGAGTGCGCCGGGGCGCTCCCCCCCCACACCACTGCTCACGCGCGGCGACGGGCCAAGCCCAACAGGGTGAGGGCGGAGAGCGCAAGCAGACCGCTACTCGGAGGGGTCGCCCCGACCGTCGCGCAGCCACCCTTGTCGGAGTCCGAGCCCGAGCCCGAGCCATCCGTCCCGGAGCCACCTGTCCCGGAGTCCCCACCGTCACTGCCATCGCAGTCCTGGTCGACCCCATCCCCGGCCGAGTCCACGGCGCCCGGGTACACGTCCGCTCGAGCATCATCGCAGTCGCCTGAGGGGCTCGTCACCGCTGCCTCGCCGTCGTCGTCGCAGTCGCTGTCGTCCGAAGCGATTGTGGCCCCGTCCTCCGAGCGGACCCCATCTCCGTCCGAGTCAACAAAGCAGAGCTCACTCCCATCGCAGTCCTGGTCGATGCCGTCCCCAACGACCTCGTCAGCGCCAGGCCACACGGAAGCGTCGGTGTCGTCGCAGTCTGTGGCGTCCGAGACGTACCCGGTGGGCGCTTCGCAGGCTGGCATCGCGACAGCAGGGTCTCCGTAGCCGTCGTCGTCGGTGTCGGCGTTCCACGTTGGCGCTCCCTCGTCGATGGTGCCGTCGCAGTTGTTGTCGACGCCGTCGCACACTTCGGTGGCACCCGGGTAAACCGAGGCGTCCGTGTCGTCGCAGTCGTCACTCGAATTGACGCCATCGCCATCCATGTCGGCGAAGCCTCGGTAGCCGTAGGCAAAGTAGTTGCCCTGCGCCATCAGGTCGGACGCACCATCGCCGTCGTAGTCTGCTCCGCCCACGAAGGAGCTATACGGCACAGCACTCTCGAAGTCGAGCAACGGAGTGGTCTGTACGCCGGCCGACGACCCGACATACAGACGAAATCGCGCACTGTCCGCCACCATGATGTCCTCAAAGCCGTCTCCATCGACGTCCCCCATACATGCAATGGATACGCCGAACCGGTAGACCGTTGGCGTCGGGCTATCCAGCGCTGCGGGGGTCACAGAGAGGCCGCGGCTTGAGCCCGTGTGGACGCGTACCTCGCCTGCCGCAGCGCCCGAAGCACTCGGGGTGAACGGGTCGGCCACCAGCAGCTCATCGAAGCCGTCGCCATTCAGGTCGCAGGCCGCGAACCCGTGCGCTTCCGAGGTCGACGTCCCTCCAACGAGTGTTCCCGGGCTGGATTGCAGCCCGCTGGTGGACCCGAGATGGACCGCGAAGCCAGGGTCCCAGCTGCCGGTGTTGAACGCGAGATCGTCGAGACCATCGCCGTTGAAGTCGCCCGTGGCGAGGGCTCCCGACAGGCCGCCTGCGACTGCGAGGGCCTGCACGGAGGCGGAGTCGAAGCCGGTGCTGCTCCCGTCCACGACCTCGATGACACCCGAGGCGTCCGTCACCACCAGCTCATCGAAGCCGTCTCCGTCATTGTCCCCCAGCGCAATCATGGAGCGCCCCATTCCGAATGGGCCAGCGGAGGGCGCGTATGTATCTATGGCTTCCGAGGCCAATCCCGACCCTGAACCCGGGTAAAGGTAGGCCGCCACGGGATCTGCGCTGCTCCACTTGCACCCGACTGCGAGATCATCGATCCCATCGCCGTTGAAGTCACCAGCCGCCCCCATCCAGCACTCGCTCGCGGCTGTGGCTGGAGACAGGACAGCGTCCACCAGGCCGCCCGGGCCGTGGGGGCCCCCGTTGTATACATACACGGCGCCCGCGCCACCGTAGGCATGCAAGTCGCCGAGGATGTGGTCGTCATATCCATCGTCGTTGAAGTCACCAGCAGCAAAGCCGAAGGTGTTGTGCACATCGGCGAGGGGTGCCTCCCGGCTCGCCACCCGAGAAGACAACCCCGAGGTGACGCCGCGGTAGACATAGGCCGAGCCCTGTCCATTGAACGGTGCCCCGATGAGCATGTCCGGCGCACCGTCGCCGTCGAGGTCCCCACCACCTGCTATGCTTTGCCCGATCCCCCTCTCAGTATAGGGAACGGTATAGTCGGCGAGAGACGACACACCCGTCGAGCTACCGTAGTGAATGAACGCGCCTGGCAACGTTGAGGTGGGCGAATACGCGCCACGCAGTGCTCCCACCGCCAAGTCATCGTACCCGTCGCCATTGAGGTCCCCGAGCCCCGCGACCACCGTGCCCATGTCGCGCCCCGGAGCCGAGGTGGTCAACGCTACCCGACCACTCGTGGAAATGCCGCTGCCATCGCCGTAGTAGACGAATGCGTATTCCGTCTGCGAGATCGAGAAAGTTGGCGCCATGACGAGCACGTCATCGTAGCCATCGCCGTTGAGGTCGCCAGCACCGGTGACCGAGTCCGCGAAATAGCCATACGACCAGATGGTCGGCTCGGTCAGGGTAGCTGGAAAGGAAGCCAACAGGCCGGTGGCGGATCCGTAGTAGAGGTAGGCCGCCCCGGCCATTCCGGTGGTGCCCGTGAGACCCACAATCACGTCGTCGTAGCCGTCACCGTCCACGTCCCCCGCGGCCGAGGCGTCGATGTCGTAGAATGCGGAAGGGAACGTGAGGACGCTGGACGGGCTGTCTGCGACCCCCGACACTCCGCCCAGGTGGAGAAAGACGTGATCCGTCGCAGAGCCGGGTGCGGCGACGACGAGGTCGTCGAACCCGTCTCCATCTACGTCGCCGGCGCCAGCGACTACGGTGCCGTAGGCATCGCCTTCTGCAGCACCATCGAGGTGCTGCTGTGCGTCCCGGACGACACCGGTGCTCATCCCGTAGTACACGAAGGCCGCACCCCTTCCGTTGTCCGTCTCTGGGGCTCCAACCACAAAGTCCGCGTATCCATCGCCATTTACGTCGCCCGCACCCGACACGCTCTCTCCGAACCCGTCGGGAATGGACGTTGGCATCAGCTCGACGTCTGGCCGCTCCGAGAGGTAGTCGGGGGCCGGCTGACCGAGGTACAAGCCGGCCCAGCCGTGCTCATTTGCAGCGTGTGGCGCAGCAATGACGGCGTCATCGTGTCCGTCAGCGTCGACGTCCCCCACGACCGACAACACTTCGCTGAAGCGGTGGTCGTCGTGCGTAGGGATATACCACGCGACCGTCTCGTAGACCGGGTCGATGTGGACGGGGTACCGGGCGCCTGTGTCGTCGATGAGCAGGGCCAGTGCGCCGTCTCGTGCCTCTGCGCGGATGGGTAGGGGACGCGCGTCGGCGTCCATGGCTGCGAGCCCCCCCACGGTCCACGGGCGGCCCGTACGGTCGATGATGCGGTCAGCTTCCATGAGGGACCCGTGACCCACCTCCACCTCGAGGAGCATCGGTCCGACGGTACCGGCCGGGCGCTCACTCACAGTGAAGCCTTGCTGGAGTCCGGTGGGGCCAGCAGTCCACCACTCCGAGATAGGGCCCCTGCGAAGCTGCGCAGTCCCCACACAGGTTGGGGGATGGTCGCAGGTCACACCCACCTCGGTGGGGGCGTCCACGGGCCAAGCGGCGGTTCCTCGCCCGATTTCGCTCAGGGAGAGCGTCAGGACTGGCACACTGTGGGTTTCGTCGTATACGGTCAGCGCCCCCGACCGCGCCAAGCGGGCATCGAGTCCTGTGGCGGTCAGAGTTGACTCTGCTGCGTTGCCCGTGGCCCGGAACCCACCTTCGAATGCTCGGTCCAAGGCCGGGACCGGTTCTTCGTGCAAGCCCTCGCACCCAGAGGCGAACAGGAGGGCCACGCAGGCCAAGGTTCGGCAGCGGAGGTAGGCGTAGGAATCGGCTGGCCGCATGCGGATGTCCCCTCGGTCTCGATTGGTCGTTGGTTTGGCGGACCGTATCAAGACATGGAAGGACGTGCGGGCCAAATCTACGGAGTGTGGGACCTGGCCCGAGCGACTGGTGGTGGAGGCGCCGGTGGTACCGAGTGGAAGGGGCCGGGCGGCTCCGCAGTTCTCCGGCGGTGGTATCCGGGCTTGCGCGCTGTGCTTCGTCCGCTCGATGGACAGGAATGGGCACACCCCAGCGTCAGGGCGCAGCCCACCGTTGTCCCGGTCGACACCTGCCCCTGCCGGATGAGGAACGGACTCGGTGGACCATCGTGGCTCCGGATTCGGGGCGTACCTGCCCCCTACTTTGGGTGAGGGAAGGCAGGCTCTGGCGGCCGCCGAACTGCATGCTGTCCGGCAGGTGGGGTCGCAAGAGTCCGACCATCAGGGCGTCATGACCGACTGGTGGCGTCCGCAGTACTCTGAGGGAGGAGGCCTTGATGACCATCCTGCCTTGCTCCGTGTCCTGTCCCCCACGTCCGGTGCCGTCAGGAGCGCCTTCGTCCCCCCGGGCGTGCGTCCGTGACGCCACAACTCTGCGTGACCTGGCCGCCCTCCGACGCGCCCGTCCAACCGACTGGCACCTGAAGATGCACCAGGCGGCACATCGAGTGGGCGCCTCAGCCACCGTGGCGGAGGCCTTGCGGGCAGGCGGTCAGGGGCTCCTGCTTCCCGACTCTGCCTCAGACCGCGAGGCCAACCGCTTGAAGAAGGTCCGGCACTGCGCCCGGCGCCTTGTTGAGGCCTATGGCGATGTGCGGCTGTCCCGAATCGACGAACAATGGCTGCTCAGGGAGCGTCGTGGGGCCTATTGGCGAGACGCGTGCTCAAAAGATGTCGCTGGGGCCTGCTTCACCCTTCTGCGGAAGCTGGTGTACCGGGCGGACGTGGTGGACCGCCACCGACCCCGAGTCCGGTCTCGATTGCGGCCGATGCGTCGGTCTCCCATCGACGCTGAACCTCCGAGGCGCACAGTCGCGAGGTGGGGGGATGTGGAGCTGCTGATTGCCCACGCCGAGCCAAGGGTGCGCGCTGCTGTGGTCTTGCAGGCACACATCGGGGCGTCGCCGGGCCGCGTGTTGGAGCTCCGGGTCGGTGACCTCTTCCTACAGGATGGAGCGGTGCGGGTCTGGGTCCCTGGCCCTGGAGACCGGCTCGAGCCTGTGTACTACGCATTGCC
>ENA-OWNT01001223-OWNT01001223.1-seawater-metagenome-genome-assembly--contig:-NODE-1223-length-34740-cov-14.486023_pt1 | contig 34740 bp, 32 predicted proteins | sample MGYA00238136_ERZ651165 | MGnify/ENA primary metagenome ERZ651165 (study PRJEB26861, sample SAMN08777766) | seawater metagenome | isolation source: coastal seawater | place: USA: Florida | collected...
CCCTCCGGCCGGGGGACTACTCCGTACGTCCCCCTGGACCCCCTATGCGGGCCCGGTGCCGACGGGCGATGGTTCGCTGGGTTCAAAGGCTGGTGTCTGGTCCCGGGTCGGCTGTCGGGTCTGGGGTTCGATGGGCTCGGGGGATGACGAATCGATGAGTTGGTGCCAGATTCGTCGCTTTGTTCGCTGGCGCTCACGCTCCGAACGACTCGGTCGAGGCGGACCGAGCTCGTGGGCACAGCAGTCCTCCCGACTGCGAAGAACATCCGTTCTCGGGCCCTTTGGGCACTTGAGCGGGTTGGAGACCCCTGAAGGGAAGGACCGCCAAACCCACGAGCTCGCTCAGCCTCCACCGTCGGTGAGCCCAGAGTCCTCCCCCTCTCAGGGGGAGGTGCCTGCGAAGCAGGCGGAGGGGGCCCCAAGAGTCCTCCCTCTCAGGAATCTCCACCCCACACAATTGCCCAAAGCACCCAAGGCCAGTAACTCTTCGCCGAAGGAAGGACCGCCAAACCCACGAACTCGCTCAGCCTCCACCGTCGGTGAGCCCAGAGTCCTTCCCCTCTCAGGGGGAGGTGCCTGCGAAGCAGGCGGAGGGGGCCGAAGAGAGCTCAGCCTCGACCAAGTCGTCCGGAGCGTCGTCCCCCCAGCCCATCGAACCCCAGACCCCACAGCCGGCCCGGGACCAGGCACCAGCCGTCGAACCCTGCGAACCATCGACCGGTGGAGCGCACGACTTGTGCGGGTGGGAGCCCCATCACGGCCAGCTGCAGCTCACCGCGAGCGCCACCCGAAGCTCCGCCGAAGATGGCCCGCCGGCCGGGAGCCCCACCGCATCGAGAACACCTTCCTCAGGGGCATCTGCTACAAAGGACAGGTCCGCGGACACCGCATCGTTGGACCCATCCAACAGCAACACCGACCGCACCGTCACCGCACCGTCCACCAGACGTGTGTGGACCGGCCCGTCACCTTCATCCACAGTCGCCCACACGCTCGTCTCCCACCCACCGTCGTCTTCCGCGATGACGATGTTCGGTGCAGTGTAGGCCCCCGCGGCAAACGCAACGGAGCCTCCCGCCCCACACCCGGCATCTGGAAAGGCCCCCGCGTCAAACAACACGAGCCCACGACCACCGGTGTTGGTGTGCACAGCCAAGACACCGGGCTCCGCCACCTCTTCGCCCAGCACCATCAACTCCAGCACCGTGTCGTCGGGTTCTCCCGTGTCCTCCCCCGAGTCCCGAGCAGTGTCGACCGGCAGCACGCCCGAGTCCTTGCCAGTGCAGGCTCCCAACACCCCACACAACAACAGCACCACACTCCGGTCCATCGTTCCTCCCGGGCCACCCACCAACCGTGTGGTGGCCCCGGCAGACCGCACACCTACGGTACGCACGTGCCGCCTCCGAGCGCGTCGAAGCCGCCGTTGTCGCGCATGGCCTGGGTCTCGGGCGCCTCGATGCACGCCAGGTACTCGGCCAGGTGCGTGTTCCCTGCCGCCGCGAGCCCCTGCGCCATCGCAGAGTAGTAGCCCAGCTCCGCCTCGAGCTGGTCGGCCTCGTGCCCGCTCCAGTCCACCTGCGCAGCCACCACACGGTCGGTCGCCGCAGACACGGCCGCCGCATCGAGCGTCAGGTCGCGCAAGGTGTCCAGGGTCACCGCCACGTCTTCGCGTGTCGCCGTCTCTGCACGTTGCGCCACGATGGACGTGGTGAGGATGTCGGCCACCGTGGCATCGAGACCGAGGGACCGCTCGGCCTGCCCCATCACCCCGGCAAGCTCACCCATGAGAGGTCCGGGGCCTGTGCGGCCAGTGTCGAGGTCGAAGAGGTACCGGTTCGACCAGGGCAGGAAGCCAAAGTAGTTGGCCCGCCGCGCCCCGATGTCGAGACGCGACATGAACGCCAGCTCACACGGACGGGCCGTCCAGAACGTGGCGTATCGGGCGGCGAACAGGGCCAGCGCGGGCCCCCCGGTGGTGTCGACCGCGGCCAACGCATCCCGGACCGCCGCCGATGGGGTCACCGCGCCCGTGGTGGGGTCGATGATGCCCTCGGGCAGGCCGGACAGGTCGCCGTCCACCAGCGCCTGGAGTGCGTCGAGATGGGCCGCCCGGTCGGACTCGGGAAGCGCAGTCCGGGCCGCACGGTAGGCCTCCACCAGCGCCACCACCAGGCGTCCCTCGGCCGCGCCCACCTCCGCGAGCAAGGCCCGACGCTCGGCCGACCGGTCCGCGGCCCCAGAGCGGGCATCTGCCAGCGTGGCGAACACCGCCTCACGACCACCCAGAACCTCCTCGTAGACGCCATCTTCCACCATCGCACCGTAGGCTGCGAGGAGGGCGGTGCGTTGGTCGGGATGCAACAGCTCGAAGGTGAGTGCACCCAACACATCGGCGTCTCGCTCCAGCCCGCTGTACACCGAGAAGTCGGGGTCGATCTGGCTCCAGTACCCGAGGCCGAAGACGTCGGCGATGGGGGCGTCGGCGTTGATGCCCAGCCCGTCCACCACCGCTCCGGTCACCACCCACCGAAAGCCCTTGGCGCGCAGGTTCAGCACCGGCGAGCGCTCGGTCATGACCTCGCAGTATGTGTCCCACTCGGACGATGTGTCGGTCACGTCGAGCACCGAGTCGGCCGCCACCCAGGGCGCCAGTGCGGTGGGGTCGGTCACGCGGGGGTCGGTGAGCGTGCGCAGAAACGCCACGATGCTCGCCGACACCTCTCCTTCGAAGTCGGCGATGTCGGCGGCGTCTTCGTCGAGGGAGCCCTCGATGTCGGCGCCCAGGGTGTTTTCCTTGGTGAACAAGCTGTCGCAGTCGGGGATGTTGGCGAACTGCACCATGCGACACCACGGCCGTGGGTGCAGCTCGAGGCGGTCGGGGTCGCCAAAGTACTCGCCCAGGTTGGACGGTATGTTGCGATAGAACACCACCGCCTGCGTGAGGCTGGCCATCGAGCCGGCGTGGAAGTACGGCGCGGTGACCTCCACATTCAGCAGCGACGGCGTGCGGAAGCGGTAGTCGTCGAGGGGGTCGTCGGAGATGAGCCCCCGGCCGGCATCCGCACCGGAAGGCGCCAGCCCCGGGCCGATCTGATGCCCACCGATGGCATGGAAGTCCTCGTCGGAGAAGAGGTCGCCGACATGGCAGCGGGCACACCCCTGGCCACCGTCTCCCACATCGCGCAGAAACACGAGCGCACCCGCCTTGGCGGTGTCGTCGATGGCGTCCACGTCGCCCTGCACATAGGCGGCCCACGGCGTCTGGGTGAAGACCTGGCTGCGTTGGTATTCGGACAGCGCACGCGCAATGTGGGGAAACGTGACCAGCGCTTCGCCATCCCCCGACGCACAGGCCACCAGCCAGCTCTCGGGCAGCTCCGAGCCGGCGCACACGGCGGCGAAGCGGTCCACCCAGTCCGCATCCCCGGCCAGACGAGCCGCCAAGGCATCGCGGAGGGCACCCGAGTCTGCAAACTCGGCGCCCCAGTCGCCACCCATCTCGTGCACCGCCGCCACCGGGAAGTGGGCCTGTGCGTGCACCAGGTCGGCCGTGTCGTCATCCAGCACATCGCTCCCATCGATGCTCTCCGCCACAACCGCCCCGCCCGCACCATTGGCCCCCACCACGGGGTCGAGCGCCTCCACCCGCCCATCCCAGAACAGCGCCCGGTCCCACAACCCTGCATTGAAGGTGGTGGGTGCGTTCCGCCCCACCTGAATGTCGGCCACATCCGTCAAGCCCCGTACTCGGTCCGCCCCCATCCGCTCCGGCGCAACCCCTGGCCCCATCGACAAGCTGATGGCATCACCACCGCCCAGCTCGGGGTGGTGGCAGGTTGCGCACGCCACATCGCGGTCGCCCGACAGATCGAGCGAGAAGAACAGCGCACGCCCGAGCTCGGGCAGAGGGTGGGTGATGCTGGGCAGGTCGCGCCAGGCACAGGTCCCGTCGGCGGCCACGTACACCCGCGCATCCCCCAAGAGCTCCTGTTCTTCGATGACCTCGGCCAGCTGGCGGTCGAGGGCCGACGTGTAGGCCGCCGCCCAGTCGGGGTCGAGCGAGCGGCAGTAGGGCGCCGGGCCGTCGGGTTCCTCGGGCGCTGCGGTGTCGGCCGTGTCTACCCCGGGGGCCCCCGAGTCCGGCGGCTCCACCGTCGTGTCCACCCTGTCGACGGGTGCTTTCGATGGAGACGCCCCACAGCCCGACAGCAGGCCGCAGGCCATGGCAAAGGCGCTGCGCATGCAGACAGGTATACCGCACCTTCTGCAGGCTGGTGGAGCCTCCGCAGCCCCTACGGGTCTGCTCCGGGGCCGGGAAGCCAAGGTCTTCCCGGCCGGCGGGGAGCCAAGGTCTCCCCGCCCGGGCTCTCAAGCCAACACAAGCGCCTCCGTCCGGGCCACGGATGGGTCGAACCAGCGCCGTCGAACCGCTTGGTAGGCTTCGTCTTCAACGAACGCGCGCGCAGCCTCGGCGCTCGGAAACGCAATGAGCAACACGCGCTCCGGCACAAACTCCGCCGGGTGGATGTGGGCCCTCGCAACGTCCACGTCGAGCACGAAGCGTCCACCGTGCCGCGCCAGGTGGGGCGCCATCTCCATTCGGTAGCGGCGGTAGCCCGCAGGGTCCGCTAGCTGCAGAGACACCAACCGCAACACATCGCTCATGGTCCCACCCCGGCCGCGAGCTCACGGGCCGAGTACCGCGGTGTGATGTGCTGCGGACAGTTGAGGTCCCATGCCTCCAGATGCACCCGCACCACACGCTCCACGCGCGCGCCTGCACTCGCCGCGAGGACGGGCAGCGCCCAGTCGGGGGGCACACCATCGCCCCACTCCACCACCTCCGCGGTCCCCCACAGCTTGAGCCGCCTCCGGTTGGGGTAGTCCATCGCAAACAGCATCACACGGGCGTTCTCCGAGAGGTTGCCCACGCTGATGTACTGCCGGTTGCCCGCATAGTCGGCAAAGGCGAGGGTGCGTGGGTCGAGCACCACCACAAACCCGGGCGTGCCCCCGCGATGCTGCAGATAGGGCCAGCCTGCGGCGGACGCCGTGGCCAGGTACACCGAGTCCCGCGCCCGCACGAAGTCCTGGAGCTCGGCCGGCAGGTCCTGGCCCCAGTCACGGCTGCGGAGACGTCGAGCATAGGCCGCGCGCGAGCCACGCAGGCGCTGGGCCTCCTTCACCGCCGGGCTGAAGGCAATGTCGCTGCGGAGCCCTTCATCGCGGGCGGTCATGCGGGGCTCCAGGTGAGCTCCAGCCGCAGCCCACTCGGCACACGCAACATGGCGTGTCGCAGCCCACCGGTTCCGAGCGCCTCGGGGACAAATTCCACCGCCACGTCGTCCCGCGCGGCGAGCTGTTCGACGAGCCGGTCGAGGTCGACGTCGGACGCCACCCGCAGCGCCAGGTGGTGCAGGCCGATGGCCGCCTTCCGGTCGAAGGCGCGGGCCTCGCCCGGGGCTTGCCAGAGCGTGAGCATCACGTGCCCGTCGGACACGAACACACTCGGGTAGGCGGGTCGCCCTCCCACGATGGAAAAGCCGAGCGCATCGACGAAGAAGGCGGCGGCGGCGTGGCAGTCGTGCACGGTGAGGCCCACGTGGTGCACACCACGGGTGGGGGCAGGCTGCATGAACCCTCCAAGGTTGCCCACACACCTTGGCCCACTCCAGCACCGTAGACTATGGCCGTGTCTGCGGACTCATTGTCCACAGTTCATAGACAATCAACCGGAGCCCCCATGGACCGCCTCCTCGCGATGGAAGCGTTCGTGCGCGTGGTCGACGCCGGCTCTTTCGCCGAGGCCGCCCGTCGCTGGGGCCGGTCCAAGGCCGTGGTCAGCAAGTACGTGGCCCAGCTCGAAGGGCACCTGGGCGTGCGCCTGCTGCACCGCACCACCCGGTCGCTCAACCCCACCGAAGCCGGCCGGCTCCACCTCGAGGCCAGCCGCGCTCTGCTCACCGAGCTCGACGAGGCCGAGGCCCGCCTCCACACCGAACACACCGTGCCCAAGGGCATCCTGCGCATCTCCGCGCCCCCCGGCCTGCTCTCTCGCTACCACCGCTCCGTCCTGGCCGACTTCCACGCCCGCTACCCCGACGTGACGCTGGAGCTCGACCTCACCCACCGCTTCGTCGACCTCACCGAAGAGCGCATCGACGTGGCCATCCGGCTCACCAAGCCAGACGACTCCGCGCTGGTCGCTCGATGGCTTGGCCCCATCCCCCTCGTGCTGGTCGCTGCCCCGGCCTACCTCGCGGCTCACGGCACCCCTCAACAGCCCGAAGACCTCGTCCACCACGCCGCTCTCCTCGACACCAACTTCCGCTTCCACCCCCGGTGGCCCTTCCGGGTGGCCGACCGTCGCTTCACCGTGCACGTCCGGGGTCCGGTGCGGGTGAACAGCCCCATCGTGGTGCGCGACCTGGCCCTCGACGGCGTGGGCATCGGCCTGGTCCCACACTTCCTGGTGGCGCCCATGCTCGACCACGACACCCTGGTGGAGGTCCTCCCCGGCACGGTCGACACCGACTGGTCCATCTACGCCGTCACCAGCCAGCGCCGACATCTCCCAAGCCGCGCGCGGGTCTTCATCGACCACCTGCGGGCGGTCTTCCAGGCTCCCACGCCGTCCGAAAAATCCAAGTAGCCATCGGCCGAGAGGGTCACCTGCGGTAGGGTGCGGCCGCCCACTACGGAGTACCTCATGCCGTCCTGGCGCGAATTCAAGCTGGCCTTCCCCCTCCCCCACAGAGAGGAGGTCCGTCGCGTCGAGCCTCCCGAAGAGCTCCCCGAGGAGGTCGAAGAGGTCGAAGAGGTCGTCCACGAACAGCTCCTCACGTTCGACTCGCTGGCCAATGCCATGGGCCAGCGCCCCAAGTCCAACAAGCTCAAGGGGCTGTGGAAGCGCAGCACACGGTACAAGGCCGTCCAGAGTGCCCTCGAAGAGGTCAACGAGGTGGTGGGCGACGCCACCGTCTCCGACATCGCCGAGGACGAGCAACAGCGCAAGGCGCTCGTGAAGAAGCTCGACAAGCTCGCCAAGAAGGCCCGCAAGTATCTCGGCAAGCACAAGAGCAAGAAGGAACGGCAGAAGCAGAAGGCGCAGGCGATGACCGCGCTGCTCATACGCGTCGAGCATGCCCTCGCGGTCTTCTCCGACCCCGACCTCGACCGCGTTCCCGAGACCATCTCGTTGTCTCAGGCCATCCAGATGAAGGTCTGTGGGGTGCAGTTCAAGGACGTCGACTTCGACAACTACCCCGACGGCGACATCGACCGCGAAAACAGCGAAGAGGAGTTCGGCTCCGGCAACGCCAACACCGTGTCCAAGCTCGTGTACGGCGAGGGCGAGGAGTCGCGCACCCTCATCTTCAAGCCCGAGCCCGAGGTCGACCGCAACCCGCTGCTGGCCCAAGGGAAGATGGGCATCGACCTCCAGGCCCCACACTACGGCGAGCGCAACGTCGCATCGCAGAAGCTCGACGCCCTCCTCGGCGGCAACACCGTTGTGAAGAGCCGCATGGTCGTCCACGACGGCACCCTCGGGCTGCTCATGGACAAGGCCGAGGGCAAGATGCCCGGCGAACGCGCCAAGGTGCCCGTCACAAACCAACAACAGACCTACATCGACAACGTCGTCCAGAACAACCAACCCATCGACAAGGCCATCAAGCTGCTCAAAGCGATGGAGTTCGTCGCGCGCGAGGGCAACCAGCCCGGTGAGCTGGTGTGGTTCAAGGTCGAGCCCTACTACGCCGACCCCTTCGAAGGAAACCCACCCAACGAAGACCTCAAGGCGAACATCCAGCAGCAGCTGGCCGGCCTCGAGTGGGCCGATGCCTTGTGTGGCCAATTCGACCGCCACGGCGAGAACTACCTCATCTCGTTCGACCACCAGTCGGGCACCTGCCAGGTCACCGGCATCGACAACGACCTCGCATTCGGCAAAGAGACGTCCAGCGTGCCCGCGCCCGGCCCCGACCCCACCACCGGCTACAACGGCGTGGGCCTCCCCCCGCTCATCGACCGTGGCACCTACGACCGCATCCTCGCCCTCAGCTTCAAGAAGGACGTCCAGCCCGAGCTCGACGGGCGGCTCCAGCCCGCCGAGATCAAGGCCACCCGCAAGCGCTTCAACGCCCTGCAGAAGCACGCCAAGAAGCTCGCGAAGGACGGCTGCGTGGTGGATGACTGGAAGACCTGGCGCTCGAAGGCGGGCCAGACCGTCACCGAGTACCTGGGGAGCCAGGACCCCACCAACAGCTACTACATGCGCGACATCCACGAGCACACAGTCTGAGGAGACACACGATGGCCCCCACTCCGCAAGACGCCCTGCGCGCTGCCTACTTCCAATACACCGACGCCGGCCTGCGCCTCCCGCCGGTGCCCCGGTCGCTCGTCGACCGCTTCGAGAACTTCGGCCCCTGGCACTACGGCACCCGCGACTGCCTGGCGGCCGACCGCGCCTCGCTCGTCGCCGAAGCCGACCACCACGACACCGACGACTACCTGTCCTTCGCCCACGTGGGCCACGGCGCCAACAGCTGGGCCGTGGCACTGCGGTTCGTCCATGGTCCGCTGGCCGTGTTCGTCCGGCACCCCTGGGGCGGCGCCCACCGCGACCCCGACGTCGATTCCGTCGCGGTCCACAGCAGCTTCCATCGACTCGAAGCGCTCGTGGCCCGTGCTGCCAGCGACGGCCGGGTGAGCACCTCGAAGCGGCTGCTCGTGGTGCAGGACGCTCAGCAGGGCGGTGGCTGGAAGCCCCCCGGGGGCAGCTGGCAGGCCTCGGCCGACCCCATCGGTGCCGCCCTCGCGTGGCTGGACGGGTAGGGGCTCAGGCGCTTCGGCCGGGGCGCCACTGCACCGCCAGGTTCAGCACTCTCGGCCCCGGATGACCGCTGCGCACCCGCTCCCACGACGGACCGGCCGGACCGGACGTCGATGAGAGCGGCACCGCCCAGCCCGGACGGGCCACCACACTCCATGCCCCACGGTCCACCGACACCGTGGCCGCCGGCACCAGCACCCGACGCCAGGGGTCTCCACGGGTGTGTTGGACCGCCAGCTCGCCGCCCACCCCAACGTCCACACGCCCGGTCCACACTGTGTAGGTCCCGCCACCGGCCACCGCCCACGGCGCCGGCACCCCGAACACCGGCACACCCACGCGCCCATGGACCGACACCGGACGGTCGAAGCGATGCACGGCTCCAAGCTCCAGCCGTGCCACCACATGGGCCTGCGTGTCTTCGGCAACAACCTGTCCATCGGCGTCTTGAAGCACGTCTCGGTCGGCGGTGGTGTCGACCACCAGGCCCACCTGCGGCGCCGTTGCGGCCCACGCACACCCAACCCACACCGCGAACGCCATCATGCCAACACCTCCGACACCGGACGGCGCGGACCGGGGGGGATGGGGTCGAGGGCGAAGCCCATCCGGAACAGCATCTGGGTCCCCTGTGGTCCGTCCGGGTCCTGCAGCGCCACCAGCACATCTCGAGAGACCGGGGTGAGGTCCTGGAGCGCCTCGCGGTCCCACCGCTCTGCCAGCTGGTTGATGGGATGGCAGGCCAGGCCCCACGCCTCGAGCTGCAGGGCGAGCCGCTGGTAGAGCCGGCCACATGCGAGCTGTTGACCGAGAGACCGCCGGTCGTCCGTGCTCAGCAGCCCCACCGCAGACACGGTGGACAGCTGCCGTTCCGTGTTCTTCACCCAGTATCCACCGGCCTTCTCGGCAGATGGCCGCCCCACCATTCGCGTGGCCGCGATGACCGCATCGGGCAGCCCCTGAGCCTCCAGCGTGACCCCATCCTTGTGCGCCTCGATGGCCCTGCGGGTGTAGCGGAACCAGGCGTCGCTGGCTTCGTTCATGGGGGTGTCGGCGACGATGGCTTCGGTGGCCACCACACTCTCACGGGCGAAGGTGCGCAGGTCGGCCGCTCGTGTGAGCACGGTGAGCCCCACCCCCAGCTCGGCAAAGGGGGCGGCCAGCTCGGCGAGCCCAGTGCGCACATCGGGTGGAAGGGGAAGGTCGGCCCAGGGTCCGCGATGGGTGTGCCGGGTGGCGACCACATCGTGCAGATCGGCGGGCAGCTCCGCATCACCGGGCGCATCCGACCACCGCACCACAGCCACCGCCGTCTCTGCATCGGCGAACGCGGGCACCTCCACCCCATCGAGGTCTTCGGGGCCTTCCAATGCAGCACGCAGGGCCACCCGGGGCTGTAGACCCATCGCCTGCGCAGCGAGCACCGCGTTTTCCACCGCGCAGCCGAGCCCGATGTGCAGCTCGCGATGCAACCCGTCCATCGGGCCCAGTGACCGGGTGAGGTCGCGGTGCACCACCACGGTGGTCTCGCCGTCCAGCTCATCGACCGAGAAGCGCCAGGGCTGGGTGTTGTGGGGGTTGGCCGCCAGCAGTGCGGCGTGCACCACTCGCAGAGGCGGCGGCAGAGAGGGGTCGGGGTACTGCCAGGCGGTGTAGGCCGCGCTGCGCTCGAGGAAACGCGCGGTGCAGCCGGACAAGAGGCCCGGTGAGCAGGCCACGGCAGCGGCTGTGGGCCCCCAGTGGAGCAAGAGGGTTCGACGGGTCGGGGACATGGCACCTCCAGGGTGGACACCGGTGCAACACCACAAAGTATCCGTACGGTTACCTTTACTCTGAAGGTTGTGGATCTGTCCATCCCACCACACTCCCGACACCGTTCGGCGAAGTCGGAGACCGCGACGGCACTTTGGCGGCCAGTCGCCAGCAGCCAGCCTGGTTGCGGCGCGCACCTTGGTGGAGGCGAACGACCCGGTGCAGTGACTCTCCATCACGCCCATCACACCTGGCACGACCAGGCTGCCGGCTTCGGGATAGACCGCCGTCTTGGAGGCCCGCGTGACCGCCCTCTCCCGCCCCCGTGTGTCCACCCACATCGGCCTGCTCGTCGTGGGAATGGTGGCCATCCACCTCGCCGCACACGGGCTCCTCCTCCACGGCGGCTTGCCCGTCGAGACCGCCCTGCTGGTCATCGCCACCGACCTCACCATCACCACCGCGGCCCTCGCCTGGTTCACCCTGGTCCGCACCGGCATCGCCCGCTGGACCACCCTCATCCCCGTGGTGGCGGCCGGCCTCATCGCTGCACGGCTCCTGCTGCCGGTCGACATTCCCGGCCACCTGGACTGGATGGTGGGCGGCATGCTGGGCGCGGCGGAGCTGCTGGTCGCCGGGGTGGCCCTCGGCCGGCTCGGTCGCATCCGTCGGGCGTGGGCCCACCACCGAAGCACCGGACACGACGCCCACTCGGCCCTCGAAGGTGCCCTGTCCACGGCCCTTCCCCGAGGGCTCGCAGCGGCGGTCGCCACCGAGGGCATGCTGCTGGCGCTCGCGGTCGTCGGTCCGTTTCGCCGTGCACCGGCCACCACTCCCCACACCTTCCCCGGCCTCTGGTCATCGCAGTGGCCCGGCCTGGTGGGCGTGCTGGCGTTCGTGGGCCTCGCGGAGGGCGCGTGTCTACACCTTGTGCTGGGAGACGCGTGGCCCGTCCTGAACGCCCTGCACCTGCTGGTTGTGGTCTACGGCCTGCTGTGGCTGATGGGCGACTTCCACGCTCTGCGGCTCCTGCCGGTGCGACTCGACCGCACCCACCTCCACGTGCAGGTGGGCCTCCGCTGGCGGGCTCGGGTGCCGCGGGCGCTGATCCAAGAGGCCCGAGTCGTCACCGATGTCCCCGAAGGCAGCGATGTTCTCGACCTCACGCTGCCCGGTGCCACACACGTCGAGGTGTGCCTGTCGCGCCCGGTGGCGGTGTCGGGGCTGCTCGGCATCCGTCGAACGTCGGCGCGGCTGGTGGTGTCGGTGGACGAGCCCGCCGCGTTGGTCGCCCAGCTCACCCCCTGACCGGCCTGCAGCTCCGTCCTTCGAGCCACACCCCCGCGTTACGACACCCAACGCTGGAGGCCCCATGCGACCCCACTGGTCCCTCTGTCTCGCCGCCACCTGGCTGGCCGCCTGTTCCCTCGACGCCGGCGAGCCCTGCGAAGTCACGGGCGATGGCTTCAGCCGCCAGGACCCTTGCGAGCACACCTGCGTGGAGTGGGAGGTCACCTGCCCCGACGGCAGCACCACCACGCCCGACGTCTGCAGCGCTGGCACGTGCAGCACCGACGCCGACTGTCCCGCCGACTTCGGGTGCATCACGGTGGGCTTCGTGTCGGAGTGCCTGCCAGACAGCGTCTGCGAGGCGTAGTCGGGCTCAGCCTCCCGTGGTGTCGTCGGTGGGCTCAGCAGGCGGACGCGGGGCCGGCCCCACAAACTCCAGCAGTGCTTTCTGGAACGCCTCGGGGTCCTCCCGGTGCGGAAAGTGGCCCGCATCCAACATCACCACAGCGTAGTCTCCCGTATACATCGGACGGGTGTCTTCGGTGTATGCAGACTCGGGCAGGAGGTCGTGGTGGCCCCCCACCAACAGCGACGGCATGGCCAGAGGGGTCTGCATGAACGCGGGCGCCTCCAGGTCTGCCGCCCGGTAGTAGCCGAGGGCAGCATTCAGTGAGGGCTCGCTGGCGAAGGTGTTCTTCACCGCGTCCAGCTCACCTGCGGGGACGTCCCAGGTGGGCGACCAGCGGTGGTACAGCGTGTCGACATGGGCGAAGTCATCCTTCTGCATCAGCCCGACCGAGAAGCCGCGGTTCAGGTAGAAGAAGTGCCGACCGCTCCACAACAGTCCGGGCGCCGGCTGGATGCTCGCCGGGTGGGGAATGGCGACCGTGACCAGCTTGTCGACCTTCTCGGGACCCAGGTGCGCCGCTGCATAGGCCGCCGACGCGCCCCAGTCATGGCCCACCACGATGGCCGACTCTTCACCCAGGGCCTCGATGAGGGCCAACACATCCTGCCCAAGCACCCGTGCGTCGGGGTCGGTGGCGGGGACTTCGGTGGGGGCGTAGCCACGCATGAACGGAGACACGGCGCGATAGCCGGCCCGGGCGAGGGCAGGCCGCACGTCATCCCATGTGTGGGCGGTGTCGGGAAAGCCGTGAAGCAGCACCACCAGGGGCCCCTCGCCGTCCTCGAGGTAGTGGAATTCCAGGCCGTTGGCGTGGACCGACCGGGTGCCGGTCTCGGGTACATGGGGCCGGGTGGGGGGACTGCCGCCACAGGCAACCGAAGCGACGAACAACGCGAGGGAGAGGGTGCATCTTCGAAACATCAGTCGGGGGTCCGGGGTGTGGGGTTGGGAGACTGGAGCAAGCGATGGAGGGTGCGGACCGTGGCCAACAGACGCTCGGGCTCACCGCTGGCACGGGCCCGCTGGAGGCCTCCTTGGAGGGCCGCGAGGATGGTGTCGGCGAGGTCGGTGGGGTCGGACCAGGGGCCGCGGCGCAAGGTGGCGATGAGCCAGGTGCGCTGTGCGGCGAGGTAGCGCTGGCCGAGGGCTGCAGGCTCGGGGGGCAACACAGCGAGGTCGGCACAGATGGCCCCGGCCGCGCAGAGTTCGTCGGGGGTGTCGAGCAGCCGGGCGTAGCCGTCGAGGAACACCCGCAGCACCACCTCGGCCGGCTGGGTGGCGCTCCAGGCCACAAAGCCCTGTGCGAGCTCGCCTTGGTGCTCGATCAGAGCGACCACCAGGGCCCCTTTGGTGGCGAAGTGGTGGTGGACGCTGGCCTTGCGGATGCCTGTTCCCCGCGCGAGGTCAGCGAAGCTGAAGCCTGCGTACCCGCGAGTGAGCCAGAGGTGAAGGCCGAGCTCGAGCAGCTTCTGCCGACGGTGGGGATCGCGAGGGGGCATGGGTCGGTCCGGGGTGGTGGTTGCAGACACCTACCTATCAGTTGGTAGGCTCGTCCACAAACCCAAAGCCCGCCGGGCGGATGAGTCCCCTCACTTCGGCGTGGTGGACACCTGCCCCCACTGGTCGTTCCCCCAACACACCACCGTGTTCCTGCGCAGCCCACACGCATGGAAGAAGCCGCTCGTGAGGTCGATGAAGCCGCCATTGTCCTCGGGGTCGCCCAGCTCTCCCCAGCAGGTCACGGTGCCGTCGAGTCGACGTCCACAGCTGTGGTCGTGGCCGGTCGTGACCTGGACAAACGTGCCGGGAGGGGCCCGGATGTGCCCTGCGTACACATTTCCACCGTCGCCAGAGCCATCGCCACCCCAGCAACCCACCGAGCCGTCCCGACGCAATCCACAGGTGTGGTAGCCCCCACCCACAGCCACCTGGACCACCGGCCAAGGGGGCGGAACGGCCTGGAACGGGGGATCGTGGTCGGTGCCCGAGCCGTGGCCCCAGCAGTACAACGTCCCGTCCTCACGCAGCACACACGCGTGGTTGCCACCGATCGACATCGCCACCAGGTCGGGCTCTTCCGGGGCGCCCTGTGCCACGGGTCCGGTCCCCCAGCACCGCACCCGTCCCTTCGCGTCGATGGCGCAGGTGGCGTCGTCGACGGTGTCGACATGCTGTTGGGGACCCGGGTTGTCAGGCATGTGGGTCACTTCGTCCCCGTCGGGCTCCCGCCCCCAACACACCACCATGCGCTTGCTGTCGAGCGCGCAGCTTCGGTACAGGCCCGCCCGCACCTCCACAAAGCCCTTGCCCTTGGGAGCCCCGGAGACCGCACGGTGGTCGTCCTGTCCCCAGCAGTGGATGCGGCCGTCGTCGTCGATGCCGCAGGTGTGCATGTAGCCACCGTCCACCTGGACCAGGCGAGGTGGAGCGGCCACAGCGGTGGCCAGCGTGAACAACCACAGCATTCTGTCCACCCACCAATCCCCATGAACAGGGCGTTCCCGAAGCTCCAGTAGGAGAGAAGCCCCCTGCAGTACCCAGCTGTACAACGGAGACCCCTACCGCTTGCCTGACCAACACTACCCTCCTCGAGCGCACTCGGGGGACCCGCGGGTCAACGAAATCGTCCGCGAGAAGCGAGGAGTGACACCGGCCACGGCTTGGCGATTCCTCCCGGGCCCCGGGGACGACACTGTTGGTGGCCCCGGGGTGACCAAGTCCCAGCTTCCCCAGAGAATTCTAGTCGCCCGGGATGGCAAATAGATGGATCGAGCCATACCAATCGCCGACGATGACTTCACCTACTCCGTCGCCATTCGCGTCTCCCGCAATCGTGGCATGTTGGCCGAAGAAGTCTGTGGTCGGAGTGTCCGCGAGCAGAAAGTCAGCGTCCATGCCGGTCCATGTCCCCGGGGATAGTGGGGCTCGAAGCACATAAGCGGCGGATCCACGCGAGTAGCGAGTGAAACCAGAGCCATTTATCTCGTTATATCCGTTTCCTACCAGCAGGTCGTCCGCACCGTCACCATCCAGATCCTGGCCTGACCACATCTCTCCCCCCAATGTACTGTGGTCCTCCTCGCCCTTCATGCGAAAGTCGGCGTCACCGATGGTGTAGGTTCCGTTGAGTGGCCCGAAGTACACGACCAGCAAGCCTTCGGCGGCCCCCCACTCAGATGACTCAGACCAGAGGGGCGCCCCCGCAGCGAGGTCATCGTATCCATCATCGTTGAGGTCTCCGGTGGCGACACCGCTTCCGAGAAGGACGAATCCGTTGGCGCTATCCTCTTCGCGTGCCTGAATGGATGCGGAGGCGTCCTCGTAGTGAGCTGTTGTAGAGTGGGGACCAGAGAACACCGACACACGTCCCGTCACAGTCCCATGTGCGTCGGGGTCTCCGATCGCCACGTCCCCCTGGCCATCGCTGTTCAGGTCGCCGGTGGCGAACGCATGGCCAAAGCGGCCCTGCTCGTCCGGACCCACGAATGTGGTGATGTCGTCGGCTCCAGGCACCTGCGCTGGGGTGTCGCCAGACAATAGCCGGACGACACTTTCGCAGCGTCCACCAACGAGGAGGTCAGCCACGCCGTCACCATCAGCGTCTGGAACGGACTCGAGAACGGAACCGAGGCACTCGAGCTGGGACGCGGCTTCGACCAGCATCAACGCTTCACCAATCCTGGAGAGAACTCCAGGACCGTGGACAACATAGACCGATGGAGTGCCGGTTGGACTTCCATGGTGAGAGTCTGAGCCTCCCACGGCATAGTCGTCGTATCCGTCACCGTCCAGATCACCCATTGGGGCAATGTCCCAGCCAATGGCATCGCCTTGTTCCTCACCCACAATCAGGACGTCTTCATCTCCACGCAGATGGGTCCCAGAATGTGGTCCGTGGAACACCCGGACACTTCCAACGGCCAGTTCAGCAAGCGAGTCGCCCGGAGCTCCGACAGCAACATCGTCGAAACCATCCCCATCAACGTCGCCGACGCTCCGTACGCGGATGGTATCAAGCGCATTTGTTGACAGCGACCAAGTGCTCAACGCATCAGAACGCCCGATGATCGAGCCGCATTCGACGCGAGCTGACCAGGTATCGCCGTCACAGTCGTTGACGACTCCGTCACTGCAGTCCTCAGACGCGCCAGGATATCGGGAGGGATCGGCGTCGTCGCAGTCCTCCTCAACGGGGAAGCCGTCGGAGTCTTCGTCAATGGTCGGGTGGCCCGTTTCGCTACCGGTGTCCTCGCTCGAGCTCGTGCCCGGGTCCCCGCTGGTGTCTTCGGAAGAAGTGTCGGTGGGAACACCTGATGTCGATGTGCCTGGCGTGCCAACCACGGCCTTCGAGGCTGATGACGACCCGCTACAGCTGGTTCCCAGGAGGAAGACCAAGCCAAGATGGCTCCGGCAGAGTGGGAGACAAGTCACTTGCGGTCATCCAGATTGCCAGCGCCGGCGCCAGCAGGGTCGTCGGAGATCAGGAGAAGACACTCGTAGAGCACCTCGGTAGCGCAAAGTATAGATGAACTCCAGGTGGAGGAGCCAGAGCGATCGGTGCGCCGGGCTGAGTGTGTCCAGGTGGCGAAGGGGATGGCCCCGCCGCAGGGTAGTGTGAACGCCGTTGACTCTGATGTGGTCGTGGTGCCACGGATGCGCACCGTAGCATTTCCATCCGGCCCAGATGGTATCCGCCATCGGCTATGGCGATGTCGCTTTGGTCTGTACAGAGTACCAGCCGCCTCAAGGGACCGCGAGATGAGCATTCAGAGATCAATCGAATTCGATGTAGTCTCCGAGACCGGTACCCCACCCACAGCTCTCTCCATAGTAGGCAGCTTCTTGGAGGCTGGATGGTCGATCGACGCAACGGGGGAATCATCATTCTTGGACGTGGACGATGTCGACGACTTCGACTGGCACCGGTCCATCGGTCCAAGCGCGAGGCAGAACGCCCTTGACGCAGTCGAGAAGTGCACGTTGTCCGAAGTCAAGGCAGGAGTCGAGCTGACTCACGAGTCCGAGGGCATCATCATCGCTCTGGTGATGCGCGAAAACGGTCGTTGCTGGGCGTTGGTGCACGAGGCACACCACAGCTCCACAAGAATCTCGACGGTGGAGGGATGGGTCGACGACGTGAATCGCATCGCTCACGCAGTTCTCGCGCCACTTGCCCGTTTCCAGCTCGTTCGATGGTCCTGGAGCTGGGTTCGCTGAGAAACTCACAGACAGACGAAACTCACCCCGCAACACCCCAAAACATGGAAGCAAGACCCTCCTATGGGCCACGGACGAGAGAGCTGAATGGCGGTGAAACACCATATCTCCGCTCGAGTCGGCGCCCAAATCGACATCGTCACTCCGAAAGCACGCTGACTCCACGTCTATGCCGACGTGGTCCACTCCCTACGCTCTGAAATCGCGTCTATCGCTTGGCGATAGGTGCTACTTTCCCCCACAACCCGTTCCGTGAGGCGAGTAGATGAGACCCGTAGACGAAGCAGGCCGCCCGCTCGATGCCGAGTTTCGAGTGGAGTCCTATGGTGACCTGCACTCTTTCGTGATTGAGTCGCGTGGAGGCCCCAAGTCCGGCCCAAAGAGTCGAAATCCTGACTACGCCCCCGCACTGATGCTGTGTCTTGCCCGGATGAAGTCTCTTGGGTTGGTCATCAACGATGCCTTCGTGGACAGCAGCTACACGCAGAAACACTCGATTCCCATCGAGGACTGCCGACTGCTGATGGACGATTTCCCCCTGCCGATCGAACTGGCTCATGTCCAGGACATCGAACAACTGCGGCTGGCACTCACCAGTGCGCAAGGCGGGGCAGGTCTACCGGATGGTCGTCAGCCGAACCGCAGCGGTGCATTCAAGCGTGCACGTCTGGTCTTCGCGCCCTCAACGCCAGCGCTCTCCCTGTCTCAGCTGGAGCAGGCCCTTGCTGCGGGATCTGCGGTGTCGCATGAGACGCAGGAGAGCGTCGCCGCCGGCGTGCCTTCGATCTCTGGGCCGTTGGACCGAAGGACGTACTCTGTCTCTCGTGCCGAACAGGGGTTCCTTCGTGACCGACTCTTTGGCAAGCAAACAGACGCGCAGTGCGCGATCTGTGGTCGGACCCTTCCGGTGGAGCTGCTGATTACCGCACACATCAAGCCGCGGTCCCATTGCGAACCACAAGAACGCCTCGACTGGAGAAATGTGGTGATGCCAGCCTGCCTACTGGGTTGTGACGCGCTCTACGAGCGAGGGCTTTGCTCGGTTGACTCAGCAGGACATGTGCGGGTTCACGCAGACCCGACCCTTGGAGATGCGGCTGTGGGCTATCTGCGTTCGATCGCTGGTAGGCGGTGCCTTGCCTGGGCACCTGCGTCTGTCAGCTACTTCGAGTGGCACTACCGCAGTCGTTTTCGGGGTGTCGCAGGCTGACTTGGCGCGGAGCACCGCGGTGTAGGCCGGCGAACCAGGAACACTCATTCACTGTATGGACCGACGTCACAGTCCTGAAAGGACGAGTCCATCCACCAACATTTCTCAGGGTAGAAGTTCGCAGCCTCACACATCCCGACCTTGTCGTCAGACCGAATCAACTGCCCAACCAGCGACCGAAAGTCCTGCACGCACTCACTCGCAACGCATGGTTTATAATGGACGTTAAAGCTCTCGCATGGCTGCATAGCAAGATACGTGGCCACTTCACCCTCTGATATGTTCAGCGCGTATTCACGAGCATCCTGGTCGCCCGCGCAGATTCCACGTGCCCAGTCGCGATAGTAGTAGAACTCCCTGATGAATTCTGCCTTCGCGTAGTCAGAACAGCCATCGTTCTTCTGGCTGGAACACCCCAGCACACCAACCACGACGGACCACCCAATCGTCTGCGCCAGCAGTCTACGTGGTGAGCTCATCGCTTCTTCCTTCAGTAGGTCAAACGGGTCGTCTGACTCTTCGCCCAGGTCGCGCATCTTGAACCTACCACCTCATCAGCCCTGCCCTCGATTCGGCCGCTTGCAGACTCCCGGTCCACGACTTCGAGAATCAAGCGTTTATCACTTCTATCGCCAGAACAACCACAACATCGTAAGGGTCCCGGGCTCGGAGGCGACGTGACCACATCGTACAAGACCACCCCCCACGCACCGCCCCCTTCGGGCGAGCGCACGGTCATCTACGGCGACGCCCTCGAATGGCTGCGCGACCACCCCGCCCAGCCCGGCTGCTCGGTGGTCGCCAGCATGCCCGACGTCAGCGAGTGGGGCGTCACGCTGCCGGTGTGGGAAGAGCGCTTCCGCGAAGCTGCGCGGCTGTGCTTGCTGGCCACGCCCCCCGACGGCGTCACCGTGTTCTTCCAGACCGACGCCCGAGCCCGGGGCCGGTGGGTGTCGAAGGGCGGCATCGTGTTGCAGGTGGCTGCCGAGCTCGGGATACCGGTGATGTGGCACAAGATGGTGCTCCAGCGCCCGCCGAACACGTCTCTGTACGCTCGCGCCGGCTACTCGCACCTGCTGGCCTTCTCCAGGGCGGTCACCATCCCCGGAAGCCACGCCAGCCCCGACGTCCTCCCCGACCGCGGGATGCTGCCTTGGAGCCACAGCATGGGCACCCGCGCCGCCATCCGGGCGATGCGCGACATCCGGGCATTCGCGCCAGCCACACACACCATCCTGCAGCCGTTCTGTGGCATCGGGACTGCGCTGGTGGTGGCCAATGACTACGGCTTCAACGCAGTGGGCATCGAGTGGAACCGGCGCCGGGTGGCCCGTGCAAAGACGCTCACGATGGCCGACATCAAGGCGGCAGACGCGGAGCGGTTGGCCCATCGGCGAAAGCGTGGTCCGCGCGGACGGCGGCGGCAGGACCAGTCGACCGCCACCCCGCAGCGCCAGAGCGCGGAACCCACCGCGCAGGACGCGTCCTCTTCCGAGTAGGGTGACCCATCCCACCGGAGCACCCATGAGAACACCGTTCCTGTTCACCATCCTGGCTCTTGCAGCCGGGTGCACGCCGGACGACACCAAGTCCAGCAGCACCGACGGCTCGGGCACCACCGCCACCACCGAAGACACCGAAGTGGGCACCACCGACACCGACGACTCGGGCGGTGGCGACGACGGTGGCGTGGACTGCGCCATCGGCCTTGAAGAAGGCGACTGCGCGCCCGACTTCACGCTCCCCGACTCCGAAGGCGTCGACCGGAGCTTGGGCGACTACACCGGTCAGCGCGTGCTCATCCTCGGCACGGCCGAGTGGTGAGGCAACTGTGCTGCCCTGGTTCGGGGCATCCACGACTGGTACATCACCGACGCACCCGGCGACCTCGAGGTGCTGAACGTCCTCACCCAAGACAACACGGGCCTGCCGGCCGAGCCCGACGACGCCGCCCGCTTCCGCGACCGCTACGGCCTCACCTGGCCGGTTCTCGGCGACCCCGACGGCACCTGGATGGCAGAGTGGGGCGCCCACGACGGCACATCACAGCACAGCTATGCGCTGGTGGACGGCGATGGCGTCATCACCTGGCGGGTCGCCGACGGTCGGGCCACATCGGTGGATGAGGTGTCTGCTGCTGTGGCGTCGTCTGGGTCCTGACGGTCAGCCCCACGGCATCCCGCCCACCGTCACCGTCTCCCCGACGGCGGGCGGGGTCCACAAGGGGAACGTCCCTTCGTCTTCCAGCTGCCACATCAGGCGTGGGTCGTCGATGGAGACGGCGAACACGGCCCGCAGCACCGCCGGTCGACCGTCCGCATCCACCGCCTCCACTGTGATCTGAACATCCGGCAGCGCCACCGTCTCGCCCACCTCGAACGGCCGATGCGGTCCACGCGCCATCTGCTGCATCTCGAGCGCCCCGAAGCGGTCCACCGCGATGTGGAGCGTGCGGTCATCCACCCGCTCCACCGTGGCCGCCCCTTCCGACATCACCAGCGCCACCCCCCGCCGGGGCGCTTCGGAGCCCACCGACACCGCACGCACCCGCCCAAAGCCCGGCCAGGCATCCGTCGACACCCAGATGAAGACCGCGGTGCGCTCGGGGAGGTCGGGGGCGTCGACGGGGACCACCCGCTCGAGGAAGTGGTCGGCCCCGAGAGTGGTGAGGCCCCGGACCGGCACAAGCAGCGGCGCCCACACCAGGTGAACCGCCACCAGTCCAGACAACACGCGGCCCCGCCATCCGACGCGTGGCGTGTCGAGGTGGCGAACCAACACAATGGCCAGCAACGCCGAGGCCCCCACCGACACAAAGGTGAGGTTGCGGTCGGACACGAACACGCCGCAGATGGGCACGAGCGACAGCGCCGACCCGAGCGCAAAGAAGCGAACCTCGGGGCGCTCTCGGAGCAGGTCGCGCAGGGCCCAGCCCACCCCCACCAACAGCACCACGCCCAGACCAGACAGGCCCAAGCTGACGGGACCGGGCAGTCCCAGCCCGAGGTCGCTCGGGATGAACGTGAGCTGGCCGAGTGCATATTGAGGGGCACGCTCCAGCAGGCGCTGGCCGAAGAGCACGGGCGACGACAGGGGGTGTACGTAGACGCCGGAGCCCGACACGCCAAAGCCCATGGCGCTGTAGACCACCTTCCACCCCACCACCACGAGGGTGGCCGGCACGAGCGACAGGGCGCGGCGGGTGAGCGGTCCGCGGTCCAGGCACACGGCGAAGGCGAACATCCAGGCGGTGGTGGTGAGGGCGAGCTCGGCGCTCAGGAGGCCCATGGCGAGGGCGAGCAGGGAAGCGGGGAGGGCCCAGAGGGTGCCCGAGCTGCGCCAGCGCTGGTGGAGCAAGAGGGCTACCAGGCCGAAGATGCCGGCCAGGAGGGCGTTTCGGTTGGCGAGGAAGCCGGCGGTGATGGCCCGTGCGTCGTCGAGGGCGTACAGGGCGAAGGCGAGCACGGCCTCACGGGGGCCGAGCAGGCGGGCGAAGAGGACCGCCACCACGGCGAAGAGGCCCAGCTGCCACACCAGGGTGTGCACGTGCATGAGCCACACGTGGTGGGGCCAGATGGTGTAGTCGAGCTGATGGGTGAGGGCGGAGAGCGGGCGCCAGAACGACAGCTGGAAGTCGGGGGTGGTCCACCATGCGAGGAAGCCTTCGCTCACCGCTTCTTGGATGCCTCCACCGCGGGGGGACACGAAGTCGAAGGCGCCGTGGATGCCGGTGCGGCCGAGCGGAAACGGGGCTCCCCACACGTGGGGGGCGAGCTTGCGGGCCTGCATGAAGTCGTCGGCGAACATGGGGGCGGCCAGCGACGGCAGCGCGAGGAGGGTGGCAACGAGGGCAAGCCACACTTTGGTGGAGGGACCGGTGCGGGCCACGAGCTGTCGGACGAGCCACTGCATGAAAGCAGCATACGGGTTGGGGCCCCGGGGCCGAAGGCAAGTGGGTACAGTGGTGCGCGGGGGCCCACACGTCGCGCGCGATGATTGGCCACTTCATGGACCGGCACCGCTTCCTTTCGAGACCCGGAGAACGTGATGGGACCGTCGCTTTGGTTGTTTGCAAGCGCCCTCGCCACCGATGCAACGGTCGAAGCGGTCCAGGGCACGCCTCCCACGGCCGTGCTGGCTTCGTTCGTGCCTGCCCCGCCGCCCCCCGAGCCTCAGGACGTGGTGAAGGCCGTGCCAACGCCTCCCGCGCCTCCCCCGGTGGTCGCCCCGACACCCCCGACCATCGCCCCCTCCACTCCCATCCAGAAGCTCGACCCCACCGACTTTCAGGGCTTCATTCATTGTGAGGAATGGACCTTCATCCTCGACCGGTCCGGGCGGTATGCCACGAACTTCAAGCTCCACGAGAACGCCCACTGGACGTCCGACGACGACCTCGTGATTCATCTCTGGCTCGAGGGAGAGGAGTGGTTCCGGATCGAGATGTGGGAGGACGGCAACCACTGCGAGCTCCTCTGACCTTCAGGGCAACGTCACCGCCCCGAACCGAAGCGGAAGTTCAGGGAAGACCCGCTCGACCACGGCATTCACGGCATCTGGGCGCCCGGTGGTGAGGGCCTCGAGACGACCGTGTCCGGCAGGTACCGCCAGAGCCGCCGCACACGCGAGGGCCGGGTCGATGATGCGCGCCCCGTGGGCTTCTTCGGCAATCAGCGGAGCGAGGGCGATGTAGTGGGTGCAGGCGAGCACCAGCGTGTCGACCCCACGGAGGGGAGCCAGGACCTGTCGGACCAGCGCGCGGGTGTGGAGGGTGTCGAGCCGACCTGCCTCCACCGCCGCACTCCATGGCTGGGCGATGCGTTGGCGGACCGAGTTGTGGGGGTGGGAGAGAGCGCGGCGCCACACCTGCGAGCGGACGGTGCGGGCGCCACCCACCACACCGATGCGGCCACCCATCGGGACATGCTGGGGAGCGATGACGCCCGTGGTGTGGGGCATGTCGAGGAGCGGGAGGACCGAGCTGGCCGAGTGGCAGGCCACGAGGACGTGGGTGGCGCCACGCAGTCGGAGGAAGGAGAGCGCGCGGGCGACCGACCGCTGGAGCTCGGCCCGGGACTGTCGACCGTAGGGCACGCTGCCGGCATCGGACAGGTAGATGAGGTTGGCCGAGGGCTGGCGTGCACGGACCTCGCGGAGGGCGAACAGGCCACCGATGCCCCAGTCGAGCACACCGAGCACCGGGGGATGTGGGACGCGAACCGCCATCGTGGGCCGACCTATCGCGTGGCTCCACACACAGTGGCCGCCCGGTGCCCACTGTCCTCTCGGCCCACATCCAGCGGACGAACCACGCCCTCCCTTGAAGCGAACGGGTGACATCCCACACCGTGGCCCGGGCCTCTGGACCAGGCGTGGCCTCCGTCAGCGTCGGGGACGACTGTGTGTGCTACCTCCGCGCCCCCCCCCGGAGGTTGTTCATGTCCTGGAGAATGCGCTACCGCAGCAAGCTGTGTACCGCCGATGAAGCCGTCGCCCCGCTCGGACCGGGCGCCCGCGTGTTCCTCGGTGGCAATGCTGCCACGCCCCGTGTGCTCGCCGATGCCCTGATGCGGCGGGCGAGAAACCTCGACGAAGTCACCGTCAGTCACGTGCTCTTGCTCGGCGACGACCCCTTCCCGGTCGACCAGGCCGACGGTCGGATCCGCCACCACGCCTGGTTCGTGGGGCCCGCTGACCGCGCCGCCGTCAACGATGGCAAGGCCGACTACGTCCCCTGCCACCTGTCCGACATCCCCCGCCTCATTCGCGCAGATTCGCGTCCGCTGGATGCGGCTCTGCTCATGACCTCGCCCCCCGACCAGCACGGCCTGCTGTCCCTGGGCGTGGAGGTTCTCGCCAACCTGGCCGCCGCGGAGACGGCACAGCGGGTGGTGGTGCAGGTCAACCCCCGCATGCCCCGTGTGCACGGCGAGGCCTACCTTCACGTGGATGAGGTGGACGCCATCGTCGAGGCCTCGGCCGACCTGCCCGAGCTGTTGCCGCCCCCGCCCACCGAGGTGGAGCGTCAGATCGCCCAGCACATCGTGCCCCTCATCCCCGACGGCGCCACGCTGCAGCTCGGCATCGGCGGCATCCCCAATGCTGTGGTGGGCCTGCTCGACGGCCACCGCGACCTGGGCGTGCACACCGAGATGATGTCCGACGGCATCATGGACGCCGTGGACAAGGGCATCATCACGGGCTTCAAGAAGACGCAGAAGCGCCGCCGCGTGGTGACCACCTTCATCCTCGGCAGCCGTCGCCTATACGACTGGGTGCACGAGAATCCCCGTGTCGAGGGCCATCCCTGCGACTACACCAACGACCTTGTCGTCGCGGCCGGAAATGGCAACCTGGTGGCCATCAACAGCGCGCTGAGCATCGACGTCACGGGCCAGGTCAACGCCGACTCGGTGGGCTCACGCATCTATTCGGGTGTGGGCGGCCAGCTCGACTTTGTGCGCGCCGCGGCCCGCAGCAAGGGGGGCGTGCCCATCATTGCCTTCCCCAGCACGGCCCTGGGTGGCACGGTCTCGCGCATCGTGCCGCTGCTGAAGCACGGTGCGGGCGTGGTCACGACCCGTGCCGACGTGCACTGGGTGGTCACGGAGTTCGGTGCGGTGAACCTCTTCGGTAAGTCGCTGGCCGAGCGCCGCGAGCTGCTGCAGTCGGTGGCCCACCCGGACTTCCGCCACGAGCTGGATGGGTAGGTCCTACGGGTAGCTCTGCGGCGGAAACCACCGCTCTGTGATGGGCCCGGAGTCGAAGGCCACCACGCGGCTCCGGCGCCCCAGGTGCAGGGTGTCCACCGTGCGCCCCGGGAAGCGGCTCTCGAAGAACCAGCGGTACTCGTGCTCGGCGCGGATGGGGTTGTAGCGCAGCATCTCGGCCCAGGCGGGGTCGGCGACCAGGCGCGCACGGGCGTTGGTGTACCCCGGGTGGCGACGGGCCAGCTGGCGGCTTGCGAGGGTGTCGCGCAGCAGCCGGGGCCAGTCGAGGGGGTCGGCGGGCCGGGCCACCATGTCGACCACCAGCAGCCGTCCCCCCGGGCGCAGCACGCGGGCCACCTCGGCGAGGATGGGGTCCCAGTCGAGGTATCGCCAGGACAGCAGCGACACGACCGCATCGAAGTGGTGGTCGGCGAAGGGCAGAGAGGGTCCGTCGAGCTGGACGAACGGGTGGTGGGGTCGGTGGCTGCGGGCCCGGTCGAGCATCGCCCCCGAGACGTCGGCCCCCACGCCCGTCACGCCGCAGTCTTCCAGAGCCCGCAGCAGCGCGCCCGTTCCACAGCCCAGGTCGAGCACGTGCTGCCCAGCGGACAGGCGCTGGGAGAGCCAGGTCCACTCGGGGCCGCGCACCCGGATGTCGGTGAAGGTGCGGTCGTAGAGGTGCGCCACGCGGTCGTAGTCGGCGCCGGTGCGGGCGGGCTCTGGCAGGTGGCGCTGCATGGGGACCGGTGGGAGGAGGCCGGTGTGCTTGCCCACCGAGCCGAGCAGGCCATGGGACTTCCGGCCGGGCTGGCCGACGACGTAGACGGGGGCGGCAGGGTCGAGGGACCGGGGGACGCGCTGGTATTGGTGAGGCGACCGGGAGACGGTGGTGTAGAGGTGGTGACCGTGGGTGGTCACGCCGAAGGTGCGGGCGAAGAACGGCGCGAACCACCGACCGGTGCGGCAGGCGTGGAAGAACGCCTCCGCCTCGGGCGCAAAGGGGATGGCCAGCGAGCGCCACTCGTGGGGGCTGAACTGTTCGGGCAGCGCGGTGGTGCCGAACATGGGCCCGTACATGCCGCTGTGGCCGATGAGGTGGAGCGCGGTGATGGGGACGGGCGCCTGCGAGACGGCGTCGACGAAGGCTCGCTTGGTCTCGGTGGCGTGCAGCTGGACGCGCTTGCCCCGGGCGGCTTGCTCCCGGGCCAGAGTGCGTGCAGCTTGCCGCAAGTGGGGTCCACCATCGCGGTAGCCGGCGGTGTAGGCGACCAGGATCACCGAGGCGACTCCGAGGAAGGCCTCGGGCGTATCGTGTTGGCTCGGGAAGGCGTGGCGGTTGGATGTGGAGTCGGCGAGAAGCCGTGGTGGTTCTCGGCTGGTGGACGGGCAGGAGGGCCACATCGCTTTGGGGACTCCGAGTGGGCCCCCTCCGACCGCTTCGCGGCCACCTCCCCCTGAAAGGGGGAGGACTCTGACAGCTGTCTCCCGGGGCGTATAGAACTTGCGCTAAAGGCTGATGAAATCACCGTTCTCACAGTCCTCCCCCTTCAGGGGAGGTGCCTGCGGAGCAGGCGGAGGGGGCCCACCACATCCAATGCAAGCCCCTACCGAGGCAGCCCCGCCACCGCGTCGTGGTACTCGCGCACGATGTCGTCCACGATGCGCTCGATCGGCAGCACCTCGGTGATCTCGGCCACCCCGTGCCCGGCGCTCCAGATGTCTTTCCAGCGCTTGGCAGCGTCGGGACCCCGCTCTCCAATTCGGTTCTCGGGCAGCGTGTCGCGGAGGAAGTTGGCGTGCACCCCGCTCACCTTGTCGGTGTAGACGATGTCTTCGGGCGTGGCGTCGACCACCATCTGCTTGTAGGCCGCCTGTGCTCCACATTCCGCGCTCGTGATGAAGCGGGTGCCCATGTAGACCAGCTCGGCACCCAACGCGAGGCTGGCCACCACCTGCCGACCCGTGGAGATGGCCCCGGCCGCGATGACCGGCACCGACAGGTTCTCGCGAAGGTAGGGAATCAGCGCGTACGGCGTGATGCGTCCCGCGTGGCCACCGGCGCCCGCGCTCACCCCGATGATGGCGTCCACGCCGGCAGCCTCGGCCTTCTTGGCGTGCCGCAGGTTGACCACATCGTGGAACACCACCGACCCACATCCCCGGGCCCGCTCCACCAGCCGGGTGGGGTTGCCGTAGCTGGTGATCCAGACCGGCACCTCGAGCTCCTCGCACAGGGCGACGTCGTGCTGGAGGCGCTCGGGGTCGGTGAGGCCGATGGTCATGTTGATGGCAAAGGGCCGGTCGGTCTTCGAGCGCAACCACTCCAGGTCGGCCCGCAGCTGCTCGGGCGTGCGCGCGTTCAGCGACGGCATCGAGCCCAGGATGCCGGCCTCGGCACATGCCAGCAGCATCTCCTTGTTGGAGATGATGAACATGGGGGCGGCCACGATGGGGTACCGCAGGCCGAGTCGGCGAGAGAGGGGGGTCGAAAATGCAGACACGGGTCCTCCTGCGGTCGCTCCGACCTATCTGACTCCCCACATCCGCCATCTGTGGTGTTTGCGCAACGTCAAAGTCGAAGATCGAGACAGCATCCGCGCCGGAAACACCGGTAGGGTGCTCTCCTCGCGCCCGACCCCATCGCCGGAGGACGCCCCATGGGCACCGCCTACATCTACGACGCCGTCCGCACGCCCCGCTCCAAGGGCAAGGCCAGCGGCACTCTGCACGAAGTCAAGCCGGTCGCCCTCGCCGCCGGCCTGCTGCGCGCCCTCGAAGCGCGCCACAACCTCGACACCGCGCTGGTCGACGACGTCATCTTCGGCTGCGTCACCCCCGTGGGCGACCAGGGCTCCAACATCGCCAAGGCCGCCGCCCAGTTCGCCGGCTGGCACGAGTCTGTGTCTGGCTTCCAGCTCGACCGCTTCTGCGCATCCGGCCTCGAAGCCGTGAACTCCGCCGCCGCCAAGATCGGCGTGGGCTGGCAGGAGCTCGTGGTGGCCGGCGGCGTGGAGAGCATGTCGCGGGTGAAGATGGGCTCCAACGGCGGCCCCATGATGACCGACGCCGAGTTCGTCCTGTCGCAGCGTTCTGTGCCCCAGGGCATCGGCGCCGACCTCATCGCCACCCTCGACGGCTACACCCGCGAGCAGCTCGACGCCTTCGCCGTGGAGAGCCAGCGCCGCGCTGCCCACGCCCAACAGCAGGGCTGGTTCGACCGCTCCGTGGTCCCCGTGAAAGACCGCAACGGCCTCCCCATCCTCGAGCGCGACGACTACCTGCGGCCCGGCACCACCCTCGACGCCCTCGCCAAGCTGAAGCCCGCCTTCACTCAGCTCGGCGCCCTGGGCTTCGATGCCATGGCTCTGTCCAAGTACACCGAGGTCGAGCGCATCGCCCACCTGCACACCGCCGGCAGCTCCTCGGGCATCGTGGATGGCGCCAGCGCCGTGCTCCTGGGCAGCGAAGCCGTGGGCAAGAAGCTCGGCATCGAGCCCCGCGGACGCGTGGTCGCCGGTGCTGTGCTCGCCACCGACCCCATCATCATGCTCACCGCCCCCGGTCCGTCGGCCAGAAAGTGCCTCGACCTGGCCGGCTTGAAGGCGAGCGACATCGACTTGTGGGAGATCAACGAGGCCTTCGCGTCCGTTGCCCTCCGGTACATGAACGACCTCGGCATCGACCCCGAGGTCACCAACGTCAACGGCGGCGCCATCGCGCTGGGCCACCCCCTCGGGGCCACCGGCGGCTGCCTCGTGTCCACCGTGCTCGACGAGCTGGAGCGCCGCGGCGCCCGGCGCGGGATGATCTCGCTCTGCGTGGGCGGCGGCATGGGCATCTCCACCATCATCGAGCGGCTGTGAGGAAGACCATGGGCTTCAACTACGAAAAGGACGACGCTGGCATCGTCACCGTCACGATGGACATGGCCGGGCCGGTCAACACCATGAACGCCCGGTTCACCGAGCTGTTCGCCGCCACCATCACCCGCCTCGAAGCCGAAGATGGCCTCACCGGCGTCATCTTCACGTCGGCCAAGAAGACCTTCTTCGCCGGCGGCGACCTCAAGTGGCTGGTGTCCGTGCAGCCTGGCCAGGAAGCCGAGCTGTTCGAGAACGTCGAGCACACCAAGAGCTGGATGCGGCGCCTCGAAAAGCTGCCCGTGCCCGTGGTGGCCGCCATCAACGGCGCGGCCCTGGGCGGTGGCTTCGAGCTGGCCTTGTGCTGCAACCACCGCGTGGCCTGGAACCACCGCTCCGTGAAGCTCGGCTTCCCCGAAGTCACCCTCGGCCTGCTGCCCGGCGGCGGCGGAACCGTGCGCGCCACCCACCTCCTCGGCCTCCAGGCCGCCCTGCCCTACCTCACCGAAGGCAAGCAGGTCGACCCCGCCCGCGCGCTGTCCGACGGCCTCATCCACGCCACCGTCGACACCCTCGACGCCCTGCTGCCCGCGGCCCGGGCCTGGATCCAGGACAACCCCACCGCTGCCGTCCAGCCCTGGGACCAACCCGGCCACCGCATCCCTGGCGGCAGCTCCAATTCCCCCCGCGTGGCCCCGCTCATCGCCGGCGGCTCGGCCATGCTCTTCGACAAGACGCGTGGCCGCCTGCCCGCCCCCGCGCGCATCCTCGACACCATGGTGGAAGCCGGCCGCCTCGACTTCGACACCGCCCAGCGCATCGAGTCCCGCAACTTCACGTCGCTCGTCACCCACCCCGTCGCGAAGAACATGATCACCGCGTTCTTCTTCCAGCTCAACCAGGTGAACGGCGGCGCGAGCCGGCCCCGGGACGTCCCGCCGTCCACCGTCAAGCGCCTGGGCGTGGTGGGCGCCGGCATGATGGGCCAAGGCATCGCCAACGTGGCCGCCAAGGCCGGCATCGAGGTCGTTCTCAAAGACGTCACGCTGGCCGGGGCGCAGAAGGGCAAGGCCTACAGCGAGAAGGTGTTCGGCAAGAGGGTGAAGCGCGGCCGCATGACCGAAGCCGCCATGCAGCAGGCGCTCGACCGCATCACCCCCACCGACCAGCTCGCCGACCTCCACGACTGCGACCTCATCATCGAGGCCGTCTTCGAGAAGATGTCGCTCAAGGACGCCATCGTGCGCGAGACCGAGGGCTGCCTGTCCGCCGACGGCTTCTGGGGCTCCAACACCTCCACCCTGCCCATCACCCGCCTGGCCACCGCATCGTCGCGGCCCGAGCGCTTCATCGGCCTGCACTTCTTCTCGCCCGTCGACAAGATGCCGCTGCTCGAGATTGTGGTGGGCAAACAGACCTCCGACCACACCCTCGCCCGCGCCTTCGACTTCGCCCGCCAGATCCGCAAGACCCCCATTGTGGTCGAAGACGCCCTCGGCTTCTACACCTCGCGCACCATCAGCACGCACCTGCGCGAGGCCGTCCAGCTGCTGCACGAAGGCGTCGCTCCGGCCCGCATCGAGCGCCTGGCCAAGGGAATGCTCTACCCCACCCCGCCCCTCGCTCTGAACGACGAGGTGAGCCTGCGCCTGGGCCTCGAGATCTACGACACCCAGGTGGCCGCCGGCCTGCGCAAGGCCGAAGACGACCCCACCCCCGGTGCCACCGCCGTGCTCCGCGAGATGGTGGAGCAGCAGGACCGTCCCGGCCGCTACGCGAGCCGCGGCTTCTACGACTACGACGGTCGGAACAAGAGCCTGTGGCCCGGCCTCACCCGGTGGCGAAAGGACGACGTCGCCCTCACCGACGCCGACATCGAAGACCGCCTGCTCTTCCGCCCTGTGCTCGAGACGCTGCGCTGCCTCGAAGAAGGCGTGCTGCGCAGCGCCGCCGACGCCAACATCGGCTCCATCATGGGCATCGGCGCCCCGGTGTGGACCGGCGGCTACCTGCAGTTCGTGAACACCTACGGCCTCGACCGCTTCATCGCGCGCTGTGGCGAGCTGACAGACCGCTTCGGCGACCGCTTCACCCCACCACAGGTTGTTCTCGACCAAGCCAAGGCAGGCCGGATGTTTCGGTGAGCTCGGTGGCCCACTGCCCCATGAAGTCCAGGAACGCGCGGGTGGTGGGCGACGGCGCCGGCAGGAACACCAGGCTGATGGGTTCGTCCACGGTGAGCTCGGGAAGCACCTGGACCAGCCGGCCGTCTCTCAGGGCCTCGTGCGTCATGGACAGCGGCACCCGCCCGATGCCGAGGCCGTGCTGGGTGAACTTGCAGACATAGCCCATGGCGTGGGTGCTCACGGCGGCCCGCGGCATGCGCACCCGGGTGCCATCGGGCAGTCGCCACGGAACCACGCGGCCCGAGCCATCCCGTTGCTCCACCGCTCGGTGCCGGGGCAGGTCTGCCACCCCTTCCGGCACCCCCCACTGCTCCAGGTAGGCCGGCGTGGCGGCCAACACGAGGCGGTCGCGGTACAGAGTGCGCGTGTGGAGGTCGGGGTTGCGGCGGTGCCCCATCTGCAGCATCACGTCGAAGTCGCCCATGCGCGGCGACCGACCATCGCGGCCGAGGTCGACCCGGAGCTGAATCTGCGGGTGCTGCGACGCGAACCGAGCCAGCGCGGCCACAATGAGAAAGCTGGTACCGAGCATGGGCAGCCACACCCGCACGGTGCCCGCCGCCTGTCCGTTGGCCGACCGGACGTCTTCCTCCACCCGGTCGAGTGTTCGGAAGACATCGCGCAGGCCGTCGGCGAGTCGAATTCCCGCTTCGGTCATCACGAGCGCGCGACCGGCCCGGTGTACGAGGGGCACGCCCAGCTGGGTTTCCAGGGCGTCGATGCGCCGCATGACGGTGGACCGGGCCAGCCCGAGCTTTCGGGCGGTGGCTGCGTAGCTGCCCTGGTCGACGAGCTCGATGAAGAGGCGTCGGTCGTCGATGGACATGGGGGTGCTCCTCGGACGTGGGGGCGTCGTATCGCCCGGCGGGTCGCATCCCAAGGATCGAGAGACACCCCGAGCATTTCGGGCTAGGACTCCACCCCATCATCTTCACGGAGTGGAGCATGCAGGTTCGCAGACGCTGGACCGGGTGGATGTCGGTCATTGGTCTGGTGGGCTGTTTGGAGGCCCGAAAAGCGGAGGCGCCGGACACGGCCACCGCCGAATACGTGGACTGTGGGGACGGACTCCTGGCCACGACGGAGTCAGCCTGCCCAGAGCCCGACCCTGCCCCGGAGGCCGACCCGGAACGGTGCACAGGCGCTGGAGCCGGCGCCGACCTCCATGTTCCGGCCGAGTACCCCACCATCGCCGAGGCCATCGAGGCGGCCCGAGACGGCGACCGCATCTGCCTGGCTTCGGGCACCTACGAAGAGTCGGTGCACATCGATGGGCAGCAGATCACGATTGTGGGAATGGGCGCCACAACCCAGCTGCGAGGCACGGGCCACCAGCCGGCCCTGACGGTGTCTGGCCCCCTGTCCACGCTCGATCTGGAACACCTCACGCTCCGGGGAAGCGGGAAGCGGGACTGCGACGGCGGCGCCGGGCTGCGAGCAGAAGACGCGGATGTGGTCCTGACCGATGTGTCGGTTCGCGACTTCGAGATGACATGCGATGACGACGACCTGGTGTGGGGCAGCACCGGTGCAGGCATCTACATCCGCGGTGGGTCCCTTCGACTGATCGACACCGAAGTGGTCGACAATGCGCAGTGGGGCCACAAGGGACGCGGAGCCGGCATCGCGCTGTTCGACACCAACGCCTGGTTCGAGCGGGTGCGCGTTCAAGGCAATGTGTCGTGGTCCACGGACGCACTCGGAGCAGGGGTGTATGCAGAGTCGACGCGCCTCGAGGTGTCAGACTCGGTCTTCTCGGGCAACGAGCTGCACGGTGCGCCAGGGGCATCACTCGTCGCCGGGGCGGCGCTCTTCGCCATGGACTCCACCGTTGAGCTCCACCACACAGACGTCTCGGACAACCACATCCGCAGCTCGGAAGCCGACCTTGCAGGCGGCGCGGGCCTGCGCCTCCAGGACTGCGACGTGCGGCTGGACGACGTCCTCCTGCAGGACAACACGGTCGTGCTCTCTGGACTGGGCACCGCCCATGTCTACGGAGGCGTGATTGCCGCGAGCATCCACACGCGGGGCTCGCTGGCGCTCACCAATGTCGAGCTGCTGAACAACACAGCCAATGTGGGGACATCCGGCAGCATCGTGAGCATCCTCGGACTCGGCATCTATGTGGAAGGCGACACCAGCCCCCGCGCGACGGTTGCCCTCGACCACGTGCGCTTTGACAACAACGCCGCATGGGCGAGCGCAATCGACGTTGGCAGCATCCATGGTCTCGGCCTGTACGTGGAAGGGGTCGATGTGGAGGGCCGCCACATCGTCGCGGTCGACAACGTGGCCGACGCCCGGCTTGCCGTGTCCGGCGGGCTCATCGGGGGCCACACGACCCACGTAGACCTCGACAACGTCATCGTGGCCGGCAACCGCATGGATGCTCCCACCGTTGCAGAGGGCCTTGTCGCAGCCATCGGTGCGCTCCCGAGCTCGGCAGCCCCGGGCGACGGCCTGTGGTTGAGCCACGCAGACGTCTACAACAATGTCATCGGCGCCCAGCTCGGCGACGCTGGCCTGGTCTCGGCGGGGGGCTCGGGACACGTGCACCTGTCGCACAGCAACATCGAGGCACCCCGGACGTCCCCGGTCACCGACTGGAACGCTGCCATCGTGGCTGTTGAGGGAGGGCCCGACCACCTGCAGCTCGACCATGTGAATGTGTGGAACCTCGATGGAATCCACCGAGCGTTTTCCGTGGAGAACGAGGGTGTAGAGGTCGACACGATGGCGTTCGACCCCCTGTACACCGACACCACCTCGGACTTCGCCAGAGACTGGGACCTCCGCCTGCAGTCCACGTCTCCCGCCATCGACGCCGGGGACCCGACCTGCACAGACCCGGATGGGTCCACGTGCGACCTGGGAGCGTTCGGTGGGCCGCTGGGTTCATGGTGATGGTCGCCGACCCGGCGGGCCCGGTGGAGAGACAAGGGCCCCCGCCACCTGACGATGCGCCTGCTGTTCGACCGCTGTCCCAACCCTCCGGAGCCCCGTGCCGGGTCTCCTCCGGCCGGTCGCAGCCAAGGTCTGCGCCCGGGCTCCGGCAGCCAAGGTCTGCCTCCGCACCCTCTTGTGGACGCGCCCTCGCACCTTGGAGGTCTTGGGCCGCAGGCGGACTGTGAGCGGCGGGCGCCCTGGTGGCCGTCACAAACCATCGCGTTCCGCTCGCGAGCGCAGCGAGCCAAGAACGGAACCAACGCCACCTTCCGAGACACCGTCCATACGAAGTGCCCGTGGTCTTTCCGGACACCC
>ENA-OWNT01001225-OWNT01001225.1-seawater-metagenome-genome-assembly--contig:-NODE-1225-length-34693-cov-4.626271_pt1 | contig 34693 bp, 39 predicted proteins | sample MGYA00238136_ERZ651165 | MGnify/ENA primary metagenome ERZ651165 (study PRJEB26861, sample SAMN08777766) | seawater metagenome | isolation source: coastal seawater | place: USA: Florida | collected...
CGGTGCGGCCACCGGCCAGCCCCAGGACCTTGTGTCCTACGGCGAGACCCAGTCCCTGGTACACCTCGGCGTCAAGGTCGACTCACCCAACGACCTCGTGACCATCAACGTCACCGGCCCTGCCGACGTGTGGTTCGGGGTTGGCTTCAACGCCACTCAAATGAAGGATTCGCCGTGGGCGATCGTGGTCGAGCCGTCCTCCGGTGCGTCCAGCGCCGACGCCACCGTTACCGAGCGGAAACTCGCCGACCAAAATCCCGGAAAACAACTCGCTTCCAGCGTCACGGTCACATCGCACACTGTGGACACTGCCTCCAACCAGCGCACCATCGTCATGACTCGGGCTCTGAAGGGTGCCACGTCCGACCACTTCACCTTCAATGCCGCCGATGACGTGCTGCTGAACTTCATCAACGCCGTGGGCAGCACGCCCACACTGTCGTACCACAAGTCCAAGACTGCAGCCAAAATCGCAATCCTTCCCGTCGGCTCCGAGGGTGATGACTTCTGCATTTGCTCCGTCGCACCGCCGCCGTTCGGCTCCGGTTTTGGAACTCTCGAGTACACCGATGGATCGTCTGTTGGCTGCTGCAACCACTGCACTGACGAGCCCCGCACTGACATGATGGCCATGCAAAACCCGACATGCGATCTGCGCACGTATGCGGGAGGGCAACTGAGCTGCCATCACATGTGGTCCCTCTTGGATGCCGACCAGGACATCCCGTGGCAGGATCAGCCGCTGAACTACAGCTTGAAATTCCGTTTCTGGTTCCAGGTACGCTTTCAGCACCATTCCCATCGATGCCCCTGCCACGCTCCACATTGCTGACCCGTTTTTGCTTTGTGTTTTGGTTTTGAATTGGTAGGAATACAACGCAACTGGAGGATCCATCGCCGCCGCCGATATCGCGGCCGATGCTGCTTCCCGCGACACCGCCGTGCGCTCGGACTCCGTTGATAAGCTGAAGGACAGCACTCCATCTCATGTGAACGTGCAGCGCACCACTTGGGGCATTGCGTCACCAGTCGAATACGACGTCCCGAAGTGCGACAACGAGGTGCGCTTGTTTCGTGACAAGCCGCGATGCGTTGGTGCCATTCGTGTGCTGATGCCCTTTTGCGTTTGTGTGTGTGTGCCCTTTCTCAGACCATGGGATGTGAGTGCGACGCCGACGGCATCTGCATTCACACGATCAAGGGAACTTTCGAACCCACTCCCTCCAACATCAAGCTTGTCGCCGCCCATTTCCACTGCCACGCACCAACGTGCTTGTCTGTCGCCCTCTACAACAACGCCACGGGCGAGCTCATTTGCGAGGAACGTCCCATCTACGGTGGCAATGGTCTGAACAACCCTGGCTTCGACGAGCCTGGCTTCATCACGCAGCCACCCTGCCTCTGGGGCGACGAGGCTTACGGCCTGTCTCCACCGCCGTCGATGAGTGGAGTTACTTTGCACGCGGTGAAGACGGCTAACGCCACGTATGGACACCACGGCGAAATGGCATGGATGCAGATGTTTTACATCGAAGAGTGATGTCAACGCGAGCACCAGATAAACAATGACAACCACTCGACTAAGTCTGCTCGCGCGCAAATTGTCGACCTTGCGGAGCCACCACACGTTGCATAAACCGCACTGCATATGTGAACGCTAATGTTACACCTGAAGCGAAAGCGACGATATTGTGTGCATCACGCGTGTGTGTGTGTTTTTGTCTGATCCTGCTTTGTGTGATGCAACAGCGCTACTGGCATGTCGGCATCGTGAATCCACCGCACGCATGGGCCACCAGGGCGTAAAATACGAGCATGAGGACGGCACACACTGTGAGAGTCGTGCGGATCTGCAGAAACAAAAGTGAAGACGCACACAGCTTGAGCGGAACGATCTGTAGTTGGCCAGCTGAGTCGACAACACGTACATCTTTCATGTATCCATCTTTAGCGAACTTGCGCGATACGTTCTCGAATTTGATGGAGCTGCGCGACAGCTCGTCAGATTTGCTGACCAGCGACTCGAGATCTGCCCCACGGTTCAAGGCGCGATCAATACCCTTGATGACCAACCCTTGAACGTCTTTGAGTGCACTCTGCATGCGCTCCACTTTATCTACGTTGTTATCGCCGGCGGTGCAGTACTTCTCAATCAATCCCTGAATGTCGCTGGAAAAGTCATCTTGCATTGCGTGGTGGGACATAGGAACCCCGCCCATCGCTCCAAAGCGGTTGTGGAAGCTGACTTGAAGCTGCAGCAGCAGAACGATGGCGCATGGCGCATGAAAACATCGAGGCAAGGAACCACCAACAAAACCAGCGTCACGGGATGGCAACATGGCACAGCACGAAGCAGCACAGAGCAGGACAGATGGGCAAGGGAACTGCAGCTGAAAGCACTACGGAAAGGGCGGCTCACCTCGTTCAAGAAGTCGTAGCAAACTTTCTTCTTCGTTGTGTTTTGGGCGAGACACAAGTAAATCATCTCTCGTTGAGTGGTGACATGGAACGTGTGACGTCCCGATGCATAGCTCACGCGTTTGTCCTCATAATACGGCAACTGGTTCAACAATTTATACCTGAAAGTCACGCAAAAAATTACAAGACATCAACGCCGACAGCCGAACTGAAGCACTGAGTAAACCGCAGAAACACTTACGCAATGCGCGCAAAGTCGCCTTGCAGCAGCTTGTTGAAACCTTCAGCAAGTACAACTCCACGATGTGCGACCAGCGCGTATACAAATCGTTCCGAGATTGACATTTCTCACGCAGACAGGTGCTGGAAGACGTGGCCAAGTGAGAAAATCACATTGATGACGACGGTAAACTTCTGATGTCACCAAAGAAACTTTGGCACCCAAATTGACGCATATCTTATCCGCCGACGCTACAATAAAGTCCAGCTGCTGGGATTTCCTGGGAGGCGGACTTCGGAGCAAATGGTAAGCTCATGTCTGCAATGCACAGCCTTGCCATCAAACATCAACGACCGCAGGTATCTTTCGACCACGATTACCACAGCGAACGAGATGGCAATCTGCAACAAGTGACAACAGCCAACATTAACGACAACGGCGGCGGCGGCGATAGCAATAACAGCCACCACAACTACAACAACTACAACTACTTAGCAGATGTAAGCAACAACAAAAGTGACCATATCATCAACGACCGCCAACCACCGCGACAACGACAGCAACAACGACGAGCAACGAACGACGAACGACGAACGACCGAACGACGAACGACGAACGACAGCAACAACGACGAACGACGAACGACAAACGACGAACGACCGAACAACGAACGACGAACGACGAACGACGAACGACGAAACAACGATCGATGATCAACAATGGACACTGCAGCCTGTACAACAATTTGATTGGTCGTCGGATGCCATTCGATCATTCACTTCACTTCACTTCCCTTCACTTACTTCACTTCAACTCATTTCATGGAGTTATTGCACCAGTAGTAGTCTGTCTATGTACCCCGGGTAGGTAAGTCAGTCAGTCAATTCAACTTCGCGGGACAACGAGTACAGTGCCACCACCACCACCACCACCACCACCACCACCACCAGCGCTCCGACGGCGACGGAGAACGTACAGTGTTGTGATGACTGTTTGAAACTATCGTTGCAACTCTGTTGTTGTGAGATATGGCTGTTGTGATGGGATTAGACGACGTATCGCAGGCGACGTAGCGTCGACGTTGCGAGCTTGGATGTGAGAGAAGCAACCGCAACGAGCTGGCAGAGGTTTAAGCCCGGAGTCCGCCTCCGTCAACGGCGGTGTACCTTCACATACACTACGTGTGGCTGACGCGAATGGCCGCAAAGCATAAGGCAACATGGAGTAGTGTGTCTCAACATCAGACAAACTAGACCGGTTTGGACATGGTTACAGACAAAGCAGCGACAATTGATCCAAGCAGATGCACACTTGTGGCGAACGACAGTCTGGTGACTGTGCCTGTGCACAAGGACGACCATACGTGGGCAGGCAAGGGCGCGCGTAGTGTCCAGCATCTCCGACACGCAGATGCCGACGACGGCAGCAAGTACCCTCAACGCTGAGCTGCCTGCGGCCGTTCTGTCGACTTGATTTGTGTGGCGGCAACAGAAGGCTCAGGACGTTGTCATCTGCAGCTGGCGATGCCCACCTTTGCGCCGGAGTGCGCAGCACAGTAAAAGTGTCCATCGATGGCGTGTGCGGAGCTGTTCCGTTCCGGTCGTTCGAATGCACGAGTCGGTGCGGCCGTGGTGCATTGAAAGCACGTGTTAGCAACATGCGGTGCGTGACAGTGCGACTGTTGTTGTCGGTTGCGCTCATGTCGGCGTGCGCACCATGCGACCGCTGACAAAACCGTCCCGCAGCACTCCCGCTTCCCAATCTTTCAAACCACGTCAGTCACCATTGGGGCCAACTTCACCACGCGCGAGTATTGGTCGCTTTTGTTGAGGCAAAGCGATTGCACATTTTTTCCTCTTCGAAATATTCTCTGCCACACAAAAGAGGATACTTTTCAGCGACAGCTTGCGCCTCGACTCAACAATTGTTGACGTTTACCGACATGCCGAAGGACAACACGCTCCACAAAGCATGTTACAAGGAAGACACGGGAAATGTGAAAGAGCTCCTCGACAGTGGGGCGTTTGGCGTGAACTGTCGCGGTGCCCAAGAGCGTACACCGCTGCATAAGAGCATTGGAGGGCGATACTTCACCCTGGAGAAGGTACGTTGTATCACTTACACGGTAGCAGACGAGTGCCCATCCGACCGCAGCGCAACGTCACTGTGAGGTGCCGTGACATCACAGGTCAAGATGCTAGTTGAGAGGGGAGCAGATTCGAATTTGGCTGGTGCGTGAGACTCATGTTTCGACGCCCTCGCCAGGTCCAAGCTGTGCTCTCATTGGCCTTGTATCGTCTGCGATTTGTAGATAGAAACGGCTTGCTGCCTTTTCACTGGTGCGCGATATATGGAATGGTTAACATCGCAGAGTACGTCCATGAAAACTGTGCGAAAATGCGCCGATTTGAGCTGCATGGCACATACATTATTGGTGCCGAATGCATGTTAGATTCCTGCTCGAAAACGGCGAATTCGATGTCAACGTGCAGACAGGAGGAGGCAGCACGGCACTAATTCTGTCGTGCAAGGGAGGCCACGTCAACTTTGTGGAATGGTTGTTGGGACTTGGGGGCGTGGATGCCGCGCACATGGATCAAAAAGGACTGACCGCCACGGTACGTTGCTGCATTACGATACCACGGGTTCAAACTGTCCAGAATGTCATTGAAGAGACTGTTGGTCGCAGGCATATGCGAAGGTGAACAATAAGAAAAAGTGCGCCATGGCCGTGCGGCGATATCTTGCACGAGAGAAGCAGGGCAGTGGCACAGGGGCTTGTTGCATCATGTGACCAAGGCCACTCCAGCGAGCAGTTTGGAAACAATTCCGTCGTATCGATGGTTGGAAAGTAATTTATTAAAGTTGATCACATCTACCGTTTTGGGTCGCAGCAAAACCAAGTCATCATTCGTCAGCGTCGTCAGCGTCGTCAGCGTCGTCAGCGTCGTCAGCGTCGTCAGCGTCGTCGATGGCCGCCTTTTTGGGCCGGCCAGGGGGCGGCGGCGGCTTTGGAGGTTTCGGAACTGCATCACTCTACCAACATACAGTTCGTCAAGTTTCGCATGGAGAGACTCCGAGCAAGCATTGTCGGACACGCGGACGCAGGTCAACGTACATCGGATTGACTTGGTGCCGGAGGCTTCGGTGGCGGCGGCGGGGGTTTCCTGATACGCATACGACAATGACATTGCAAATTACCGAGAAAGATTCATTGGCTGAGCCGTCTGGCACTCGGCTCCGCACGAGTCTTGGAAAACACAGAGTGGACTACGTACTCGTGGCTCACGTTCTTTGAGGGAACGGGTGGCGCCTCTTCGTCGCTATTCCTGAACGCGAGCAAAGCGATAACGTCAGCCAACAAGGCTTTTCACCTTCGGAGCCTCCGGCGATTTCTCGTCGCATGTCTTTTGAGCATGATAACGTACGTGTCTGGTGCATTGGCGCCCCCTTGACCCGTTCCACTGCCTTGGGATCCAGCGTCCTCATCTTCTACCGCGCAAACGGACAAAACGCAGTTGTCGGTACGTGCGTATTACGGGCGTGTGACATCAACATGAACACAGCCAGCCGTGACATGGCAACATGACAGGAAACAAAGCATGATGTCAGGAAAGCAGTCAAACAATCACACCAAACATCGTCACGCAACTTGCCTGCTGCAGCTGGTTTTTGAGTGCCCAAGCCAGTCTTTGCGGATGGTGACGCGGACTTGGTGCCGCCGAAGCATTCCTTCGTCCTCGTCAGGCAATTCTTGTCTTTGCTCTCCGTATTTCCCATTGTGTGTTCAGGAGCTGTCGAGTTCGTTTCAGCTTTGCACGGAAAAATTGTTGGGCACCGCAAGAGCAACACGTGAAAAACAAAACAAGGACACGGCACGAGACGCGTCGCCTGCGTCAGTCATAGCAAGTGCACATCACGCCCGTCGTCCTTAAATGCATCCTTCTTGTCTTTATTCGTCGTCGTGTTGGTTCTTCCTTCGCCCCCTTCATTTTCTTCTTTCCGTCCGTCCGTCCGCCGGCCGTCGGCGTCCCTCAGCCCTTTATCTTTCAGTCCTTCATTCACGTTTACCACCTGTTCTGCCCTTCAGCCTCCAAAAACCCTCCACCGTTTACCGCGTATCCAGTGGTTCTTGTCGCTTCCACTCCGCCGTTCCGTTCGGCTGTTAGCTTCCGGCAAAGCGAACCAACCAACCAACCAACCAACCAACCAACCAACCAACCAACCAACCAACCAACCAACCAACCAACCAGCGAACTAATCAACCAACCAACCAACCAGCGAACTAACCAACGAACCAACGAACAAACAAACGAAACAACGAACCCACGAACCAACCAACCAACCAACGAACGAACCAACAAACGAACCAACGAACCAACAGCGAATCTTTTTTGAAGACCACCGCGAACGAACGAACGAACGAACGAACGAACGAATGAACGCTGACGCTGACGCTGACGCTGAGTTGAGTGAGTTGAGTGATTTGAGTGAGCTGGCAGTGAATGGACTGATTTGAGTGAACTGGCAGTGAGTGAGTGACTGAGAGAGAGTGACTGAATACAGTGAGCTGGCAGTGAGTGAGTGAATACAGTGAGCTGGTAGTGAGTGGATGAGCGTCGGCCACTCACTCACTCACAGTCGCACAGTGACAAACGAACGAACGAACGAACGAACGAACTTCGTTGGCATCGTCGTTGTTCATTGTTCGTTGTCGTTCGTTGTTCGTTCGTTCGTTGTCGTTGTTCGTAGTCGTTCGTTCGTTCATTCATTCCGTCATTCCTTCGTTGGCTTTTGTCGTTGGCGTTGGGTTGAGTGGTGGTGGTGGTGGTGGTGGCGGTGGCGTTGTTCGTAAAGTTATCAAATTTGATGATGGTATTCTTTGTGTGCGTCGCCAATTAAGTGAAGACGAACCGGACGGACATGCGTCGGCGGCCAGAGTTCATGGCTTCACCGCCAAGCACGGTTGTGGGTATTATCGCTCTGGTGGGAAGTGAACGTAGAGGCACCTGGAATAAACAGTTTCGCTGGAACCGCGTGGTGTGGATGAGATTATTTGGGAAGGGTGTAAGATCTGCTTTTGTTTGCCGCGGGAATAAAAGTGCACTCCAATATTGCTGTGGTCAAACAGGACTGCTGCTTCTGCCTCACCCGCGAAGAGTTCGCCCAGTGTTGCGCCGAGTGCGTCAAGATGCTTTCTCGCATGCTGTTCAGGCGAGCAGTGGCTGCTGGCCCCGTCGCTCGCCGTGCCGCGCCCGCCTTCAGCTCGGACGCCGCAAAAACTCCCAGTGCCATTAAGCACGCCTTCCGAGAAAAGCTTGCGTCCATGCGCGAGGCCGCAGCCCTTGGTGGTGGCCAGCAGCGTATTGACAAGCAGCACGACGGCGGTAAGCTGACTGCCCGTGAAAGACTTGACTTGCTGTTTGACGATGGGACGTTCCGCGAATACGACAGCTTCATGCTCCACCACTGCTCTCACTTTGGAATGGAGAAGCAAAAGATGCTCGGCGACGGCGTGGTCACCGGCCGTGGTCTCATTGGGGGCCGCCCGTGCTTCGCGTTCTCACAGGATTTTACCGTATTTGGTGGATCCTTGTCTGCGGCCAACGCCCGCAAAATCTGCAAGATCATGGACCAGGCCGTCAAGTACGGTGCTCCCGTCATCGGCATCAATGACTCCGGCGGCGCCCGCATTCAGGAGGGCGTCGACTCTCTGGCCGGCTACGCTGACGTTTTTCAGCGCAACGTCACTTCCTCGGGCGTCATCCCGCAGCTCTCACTCATCATGGGTACGTCGATTATCTGGCACACCTAAGTTTCTCCCCCGTGCTGCAACAGTGCGCATGTAACCACATGCGCAACTGTTTGCACGCCGACGCACCGAATCATTGTGTCAATTTTTTCCTTTGTTCTACTTTACGCAACAGGTCCCTGTGCTGGAGGAGCTGTGTACTCCCCGGCGCTCACGGACTTCACTTTCATGGTCGAAGACACCTCGTACATGTTTGTCACTGGACCTGACGTTGTCAAGACTGTGACGAACGAGACAATCACAAAAGAAGAGTTGGGCGGTGCCAAAACGCACTCCACCGTGTCTGGCGTGGCCCACCGCTCATTCGAAAACGACGTCGAAGCGCTCAACATGACCCGTCGCCTATTCGAGTATCTTCCTCTGTCGGCACAAGAAGAAGTACGTTACTGGCACCGCAATGCCTAGGCATTCGCGCTTATGTTTGCGATGGATTGCTGACACTCGTCTATCTGTGCCGCCGCAGCCGCCCCGCGTGGAGAACAACGACCCCGAGGACAGACTGCCGTATGCGCTCGATGGTCTCATCCCCGACGATCCCAACGTCCCTTACGACATGATTGATGTCATCAAAGCTGTTGTTGACGAGCGGGACTTTTTCGAAATTATGCCCGAGTACGCCACCAACATTTTGACTGGGTTTGGACGCATGGGTGGCCGCAGTGTGGGCTTCGTCGCCAACAACCCGGCTGTTTTGGTGCGTTGGAAGACATCGTGTGCGATCGGCGTGCGAGCCGCAACTGTTTTATGTTGACCTACCTTCCCCTGTTACATTCCAGGCTGGTGTTCTCGACATCAAGTCTTCCCAGAAAGCCGCTCGCTTCGTGCGATTCTGCGATGCCTTCAATATCCCGATCGTGACGTTTGTTGACGTTCCTGGATTCCTTCCGGGACGTGACCAGGAGCACGGCGGTATCATTAAAGATGGAGCCAAGCTGCTTTTCGCCTACGCGGAGGCCACGGTCCCGAAGGTCACCATCATCACTCGCAAAGCATACGGTGGAGCCTACGATGTGATGGCCAGCAAGCATTTGAACGGTTCGTCCATGTTTGGTACTCGTGAAACGCTGCACCCGCGCCCCAGAGTTCTTCCTGCCCACTCGATATCATTTGGCTTGATCTAATTTGGCACACGTTTGTATGCAGGCGACATGAACTACGCATGGCCGTCGGCCGAAGTTGCCGTTATGGGTGCATCTGGAGCAGTGGAAATCATTTTCCGCGGCAGTGATGCTGACACGATCCAGGCCAAGACGAACGAGTACGTGCCTGCGACTGCTGCGCCTTTTCGTGTGCTCGGTTGTCTAATTCGCTGCAAACAACTTGTAGGTACACCGAGAAGTTTAGCAACCCGTTGTCTGCTGCTTTCCGTGGTTTCGTTGACGACATCATCGACCCCCACGAAACCAGAAAGCGCATCTGCGAGGACTTGACCTTGCTCGAGAACAAAGAAGTACAGGAGCCGTACAAAAAGCACTCCAACATTCCGTTGTGAGCAGCGTACGGAGACGGATTCGCGCGAAGACAATAGTAACCAATCAATACAAATAAACAGTAACAAAATCGATTGTGTTTGTTACAGTTATCAAGTAGTACTGCTGTATGATGTTTCGTAAAATCTGAATGTTGATGAAGCTGTCATGTTTACCGTCTCAGCGAAAAGCGGGTCAAATTTCGCGTGACAGCAGTGAACGCCGACTTGTCCCGTTGGACATTTCCACGGTGGCCGTGCTCCCAGCCCTTTCTTCTCGGGCGCTTGGTTGTGAGGGTTTCGCAATGCGGTTGGTGCATTGACAGACGACGAGACCGAGTGTGACACACAATGTGCACACCGACACGATTAATGTTGCCAGCATTATATTGGCATCCGACGAGCTAAAGGGCACACTGTTTGAAGCGCCCGGAGTTTGTGTGGTCGTCGTGGTCGTTACTGATCCAGCTGTCGTAGTAGCCGCACTCGTGGTCGTCGAAGCTGCTGTTGTCCCCCATAGATTTGTGGTCCCCAAGTACTGCGACGCCACTGCTTGTGAGGTGGTCGACGTACCCGCAAAGTCAACCGTGGGAGGGAAGTTTCCCGTGGTAAGGCAACTAGAATCGAGAGTCCAAGTCGGGCTGAGCAGGAAGCCAATCAGCATGGTCCATCCGCAATAAGTTTCGTCATTTGCCAAGGGTGTGTGGGTCACGCCTGGAAACTCAAGGAGGTGTACGTTGCCGGTGGAGGCACTGGCTGTGTAGATTGCCGCCGTGCGGCGAGCCGTGCTAATCGGCACCGCAGAGTCTGCGAGTCCTGCGAGCAAGAGCATTTTCGTGTTATTTCCCAGCTGGGCGAACTTGCGGTAGTAAGGGCTTTCAGGATATGCCGCAATAATCCCACGAGATTCCTGCCGTTGGCTACACAGCTGGGTGCCCAACTTCTTGTTGAAGAAGGTCGATTCCTCCATTCTTCCTGCGTACTCATCGCAGTCAAACGTAGCGTTGTAAGTGGAGTAGTCGTCTGCGCTAGGCCATTGCCACAATTCTCCCCAGTCCCCATTGTACTCTACCAAAAATGAAACGCCAGCAGGACGCACAGACAACCCGGCGTCCTCTATTTCCTCAGTCACAGACTTGAACGTGGCAAGCGCGGAGCTGTCTTCGGCGCTGCAACGGAGCGCCCGAAATACTAGCGCAGTCGCAAGTGGCCAATTTACGAGCGAATCGGCGCAGGTTCCCGCAATACGAGCCTTGAAGCTGTCAAACGTCATGTTGATGGCCCCCAGACAAGGTGCGTACGCTGCGCCATTGCTATTGGACTCTGTGGCGAGTTGTTGGAGTGTCAGCACAGCTTGCAGGGCGCTATCAGCTGGCATTGCCAGAGACTTGAAATTGTCGGTGCAGGTTTGGTCACGGCCGCAAACTTCAAAGGCGTAGGCAAGCGCTCTGGGGATTCCAAGTACATTCAGTGGTACTGTGAATTGATCAGGGCCAACCGGAGCATCCAAGACAATGGCGTCCACTTGTCCAGGATGGAAGTGAAGGTAACGCTGGATCAAGTATGTACCCTGACTGGACCCCGCCAGCATGCGCCTTTGCGCCGGCGAGTCGAGCCCAATTGCGTCGAGTGCAGCTCCGACATCGCGTGCAGCGTTGTCGTATGAGTTGACGCGCAAGCGCTCTCGTGCGGTGGCGTTATTCTTCAAGTAATTGAGACACTCGGAGAAATTACCAAGAAATGTGTTCGTGGTGGATGCGGGGCATCCGATATACGATGACTTTCCCGTCCCTCGCTTGTCAACCAGATACATTTCGAGATTGTACCCGGCGGCCGCGAAGTTACCCACAACACTGATAGCTGTCGATTGCAAAGTTGATGAGGGGACGCCATTGCCACCAGGTAGATACCACAACTGTGGAGGTGTGGGACTCCCTGGAGCCAGATCAACGAACACCTTCTGCACGAACGCCGTCAATGTGCGAGTATCTGCCAAGTTGTCCCAGTCGTACGGCACCGCAATTTCCGTGCATTGCGCTCGAACGGGACTGCCAGCCGGGGTGGGCAAGGTACAGTTGGACCACACAACAGCCCCAGTCGCGGTTGAGCTGCACAGCAGCGCCACGCCAGCGAAAAGAACTGCAGTGAACAGCATTTCCTCCTTCTAGTCCATGTCCAAGTGCAACGCGGACGCAGGCGTTGCCGCAACAAGTTGCCGCGGATAATATCCTGGCGATCAAAAATGCCTTCGTCTTTTGCTGATAAAACGTGTCACACTGCAGTAGCTGTTCACACCAGAAGGTTGCTGGACCTTGCGTGCCCTACTCGTGGAATAACCATTGCATTTCACGTGGCGTGACGTTGCATTTCGCAAGAAGCGTATCTTCCATAAATCCCATCTCCTGCCACATCGCGCGTGTCCCTCGCTCCTTCCACACGGCCAGCGCACGACAAACATACGAGTATGGCGTACGAAGACACCACTGTCCGCGGACGCCGTCACCGTGTCACAGCCGCGTTGTGCAACAACGTATGATTGCAGCATCCGTAGGCGTAGGTGATGGGTGACGGGTAGGTGACAGGTAGGTCAGTCACCACTCACCACAGCCGGAGTGGGCCACTAGTGCCGCCACTAGCTCACCCACTGCCGCCACTGCCGCCACCGCCACCGCGCGAAACGGATTCAAACGCGTTCAAACTTTCAACAAAACTACGCCGCCATTGCTTTCGTTGCCCTCGATGTCGTTGTCGTTGTCGTTGTCGTTGTTGGTCGATGGTGTGATATTCGTCGGACAGTGTGCGTGTGTGTGTGGTGGTGTGACGGGTGGGTGGGTGGTGGTGGTGGTGGTGGTTGTTGTTGTGGTGTCTCCTGGCCATAGTCAAACTCGGCTGATGCCGCTGCTGATGTGTCGACGAAAATTGATCGCGAATAACGCGCAACCACGTCCGCCAACAGCGCCGCGTCGACGCGCAGGAGGAGTCCACGCAGTAGAATAAGTACCGTGGGCTTTGTTAGTAGTAGCACTGGTTGACAGTAGTCGCGGAATCAAGGGCAGTCAGGAAGGTGCAGGTATCAAGCAAAATCTAAATCGACAGAAAAATAGCGTAACATTTGTGGACGTGGTCATCGTATTGGCACATGAATTAGTTCAGTCGCGGCGCAGCGACGGTACAACTACCCACAGAATGAACCCGTTGACCTGCTTGCGGCGCTATTGGAGAGGTCGCTGGTGCGAGAAGGTCAATGACGATGACTTTGGACCTGAAAGTTCCACTTCATTTGACACCGAGTTCAGCGTGTTTTTGTGCCAATCGCACAAGTGGCTTGCCACAGTACAATGTATTTTCTACGCCATCCATTACATCGGGCGATGCTTGTCAAGTTTCTACCTTGACTTTCAGGCCGGGCAAATATCTGCAGCAGAATGGGAGGAGCTTGACTTGACTTGCAATGCACTGAATTGCTCTTCAACCAGCGTCTTCGCCCGGGACATGAACTACTCCATTACAACAGCTTTGATCGTGGAGAGTATTCCACTGACGGTTGTGTACATGGTCCAAGTCGCTCTATTCGTCACTACGCCAGTCCTCATTTGGAAGTCAGCGTACCAGAAGAAGTGGCGTTTGCATTCTACCGTATTAAGTTTCGTGTCAGGATTGTTCGGTTCAGTGTTATTAGATGTATGGATGACGTACCACTTTATCATACCTGATGCTACACAAATCTTGGCTAATCCACATCCGACTTCGTCCGACGTCAGAGTCAGTGTGGTCACCATTTTACAACTTGGGATTTTACAACGAGTTGCTGGACTGGAAGCCTTGCAACTGTTGTCGTTCGCGCCGCGATTTGGGCCTTTCATCACGCTGTGCGGGATTCTCGTGTTGGTCGAATCCGTGTGCGACATGTATGCCATAGCGCTCATCAACGATGCCATCACCACGGGCGTCTCACCGATGTGGGAAGTGTACATGTCGTTTTACACGTACACGCTCTTCGGGGAAGTACTTGTGGCGAACATCTCCGCATACGCTGTGCCAGCCGGCCTCCTGTGGGTTTTCGAACGGATGCTACACAGTAAGTTGTGTGCGATTGCTCTACGCGTTCTGTCAAAGCAAGTGTTGCCATTTCCAAAACTAACTGCTTGGCGTCTGTGTCCACGAAGATACTTTTGTTCTTCAGAAGTCCCTTGAGCTCCAGTCAAAGAAATTAGACAAAAAGGCGAACCCATTTGCTTTCCGCACCATCAAAGACTGGGTGTCCACTCTGTCCCAGCAGAGCAGGGAGTCACAGGATGGTCCGGTTGGTAGCTCCCATGTTGCAGTGGAAATGTCTGAGTCTGCGAAAGGATTAGGTCAACGAGACAAGCATCCGTGGGAATTGGACGCCAAAGATCTTGAAATCGGCCGCGTGATTGGACGGGGAGCCCACGGTCAAGTCTTCCAAGGCACGTACAAAGGCACCGAGGTGGCAATCAAGACGCTGTTCTCCATGTTTGCGCCCAGCGATAGCAACGCGTTTGATGCATTGAACGCAGAGGCAGCGGCTGAAGCCGAGGCACTGTCTCGTTTGCATCATGTTAACATGATGCGGTTCTACGGAATCTGTTATCTCGCTGCCAACCACAGTATTGCAATGGTCGCTGAGCTATGTGCCTCAGATTTGCAAGAGTACATTGAAACTCCAGGCTGGTTTTGTATTACTTACTGTGCAACTATGTTCATCCTCATGGCGTGTAACTCAATTGGCACTATTACAGGGCATCCCGACAAGGACAAGTGGAACATTGCGATCCAGATCGCCAGAGGTTGGTGCACCGTGTTCCCTGTACCTGCGTTGCCTGACTGACTTGATTTGACGATTCGACGCATTCAATTACATGCAGGGTTAGTGTACCTTCACGAAGATGCTGCGATGGCACATCGCGACTTGAAGCCATCGAACATACTGTTGACGTCAAAGCGCGTGGTAAAATTGTGCGACTTTGGAATATCTGAGTCCGATGGCGGCGACAACAACGTCGGTCATGGTGGTGCTGAGGTTGTTGGAACACCACAATACATGGCTCCAGAGTGCTTTGCGGAGCAACCGTTGAGGAGTGCTGGAAAAAGCACGGACAGTTATCTCGACATTCTCAGGTCGGTACTTGCTGCGTGTGCCTGGTCGCCACGAAGCAGACCTGGTGACGGGAAGACATTTTCATTCGGTGTAGAGCCGTGGACATGTACGCGTTCGGCTGCATTCTGTGGGAAATATTTTCAGGAAGAAATGTTTGGGTAAGGGAATCTTGCCACAGCTTTGGCTGTGATCGCCACCTGACGAGCGTCTGAAGATTAACGTCGTATTGCTTTTTTCGCAGTCCGACATCTCAAGCCGACACGAAGTTATCCGTGAAGTGTGCAATGGAAACAGGTTCTGTGCGACCGTACCCTGCATTTTCATGACCGAGTTGGAGTATAATCATTTGTTTTCTGTTTGTACTGGCAGGCCGGGCACTGAAGAAGCAAGCTGTTTCGGCGGAGAGTGCACAGCAAAGTTGCGCCGCTTGATCGAGCAGTGTTGGCATCAAGATCCTCATGAAAGGCCACGTGCCAGACAGGCCGCAGATATCATCCAACAGTTGCAGAGCGCATTAGAGATGCCCGTGGTCGAAGATGACCACGATATGGACAAACCGCTATTGTAATGTTACACAAACTTAGAAACTACCACTTGTGCTGCGCGCCCTGCCTGATGAACTGCGTGACACGGACGCGTCCAACGGTGAGTGCTGAGACTTCAAACTTGCGACTCTTGACTTAGCAGCCGGTGACTTTCGCTCAATTTCATTCAGAACCGTCGTTGCTGAGGGCAATTCGTCGCCTGCAGAAAAATTGTATTCACGACAGTGAGCTATTGCACACAAACTAGAGGCCACGATCTGCTCGCTCTGTACCGAAATGTATTCCAGCCGCGACTGCATTCGATTGGACGCGTTCCCGAGAGCGTGAAAGCGTTGAAAAGGTAAACTGCTGTGAGCCGGGCACGCACATAACACGCACAGTTGAAGGGTCGTGGGTGAGAAGTTGTTCAATAGTTCAGAATGGGTTCGCGAACCTGAGAGCGTCGTGATGTTGGCGAACCGCTGTGATTTACGGCACTGACCGTCATACGGTGCCGTCCGGAGCTTGGCAACGGTCGTTCCGGAGCGGCAGCCTGCAGGGCGGCCAGTCGCCGATTTCGGAGCTGTGCATGCAAGGGTGAGGCACCAATCGTGCCACTTCGAACGCCAGATCGAACTGCACCGGCATAAATACTACTTTCCATTGCGCTGCGGCTCTTGGGACTCCGTCGAAGCGGTGTCAAAGCAGGCTCGGATGCCGTGCTCTTCAACTGAAAGTAGGCAATATCGTGCGTTGAGGACTACCAACAGGGTGCAACAACTTGTCACACAATTTGAATTCGTACGATGGGTCCGCCAGACGTTCGACGTCGGTTCTGGAAGCGAGAAGCGATCGCTTCCCTTGCAACAGCCTGGAATCATTGACGCCTTCATCAACCACGGCTGGATGAAACTACGCAAACACAACTTATAATCGGTCTCACCACACTAGTCCTGCGCATTGTTGCCGGACTTCTGAAAGCGTGCATGGAGCGCTTGGAATTTCTACAATCGAACAACGAGTGCGCGTGAGTTGGCCGAGGCGTCAACCGTGCATTGTACGCACAACCCTGAACCATTTATTTTTGACGTACTGTGATCGTGCGAGCTTTTGTTCCATCAATTTTTCCTTCGTGATCTTGTTAGATTGGATCGACTTGCACAGTGACCTGGATATAGCAACGTCAAAGATTATCAATACCTAACCGACTGCGCCAAGTGTGCACAATTCCCACGCACTTCACGAAGTCTCTACGGTGATCCGATCGAAGCGTGTATTCAATGAATGCCTACGCCGCAGAGTCAAGTCTGTCGTTCAATATTGTCCGCCATAATGGTCCATGAACAATGCCGCCGGTGGTGCAAACCTCAAAGTTTTGCGTGTTGACAAACTCATCGAAAAATGAAATGTCGGGAGCTATACCTTTCTCGTCAACTTCCTTTGCTTTCGCCTGCGGAATAGATTTTTGAGCCACGCACCAAACACAAAGAATAGGAACGGACAATCGACAACCAACACACCTTCAGGTACATTAGTGGACTGAATTGCATTCGTGTTTTCGCAGTGGATGACTTTTCATCGGGTGACGGAGATGTGATCTCGACTAATTCTCGCTTCACATATCTGTGCAGTTGTACGGGCAGTGAAGCGTTACGCTCTGAACGATGAACGACGAGTACTCCAAAAGCCAACAACATACGCCTTTTCTGCCGCCGTCAACTTCCGATTCAACGTAGTTTCCATGGCGTTGCGAACACCGAGATATTGCAAATCTTCAGGGTTGGTTTCAGATTTAGCTCCATCTTCTGTTGTCGGTGCGCTGGTCCCCTCAGCGCGCACAGCCATGCTGAACGCCGCAATCACCGCCTGGATTGTAAACAGTAAAGCAAGAGTCAGCAATCGCTTCGGACACAAACAAGCAGAATACTGCTGTTGCGGAAACTGTGCACTGATCGCGAACCTGCTTTTCTGCTTCGTCATCGGCAAGATCCCAATTTAGCACCTCCACTTCAGCCATCGCCTCGTCGTCATCCAACGGAACGTGGCGAAAGCTGTCGAAGGCACCGTCTAAAAGCTGTGTTATCGCTCCTTTTGAGGTTCCACAAATGCGCGACAAGATAATGTCAGAATGTATATTGCACAGAAGACGGGTACATCGTGATATACGAACCAGCAAAGCTTAAACGTATCGCATTTGTGACTTCTTCTGTGAACTCAGGCAGCTTCGTGGTGTCTTCGATGCCACACTAAGGTCATCGACACATGCCGTCACAATCCAAACACAGCACACGACACCTGCCATTGGCTGCATTTTTCGAAGGTACCTGCATCAAATCGTTTAAAATGCCTGAAAATATCTTTGGTGGCAACGCAGGGATTGGTAGAATGAATGGGTGGATGTCATTTTTGTCCAAGTCCACAATGACGAGACCTTCAACGAGCAGACACAACAATTGAGAAGCGGCGGCGGACGTGACATGTTTTTGCCACGCAAATCCCGCACCATCGTTGCAAGACAAATCCACGGATTCTGCTCTGGTTCGAGTGTCGTGTGGCAGGCCAACCATGAACGGGACCGGAGCATCCAGGATCGCAGTGTATCTTTCATCATTGGGCAGAATCGGGATGTAGACACCTGCAAGGTCAGCACAGGAATAGTAGCACGACTCTTAGTGGTCGCAATCGCGAACCACTCAACGAACACCACCACCAACCATTCCATTGCAGCGGGAACAACAGCGAATGCAAAGCTTCAAGCACAAACGTCAACTTGGCAAGGCTGTTGGACTTCACCACGAGACTCATCTACAGGGCACGGTCCAATGTATGACTTTCCGCACAGCGAACAGAAAGTCCGCTCGCACGCCACCGCCGTACCTGGCAGAGTAACGCATTGATGACCAAAATCACAATGTGTGACTCAATACTCGCAAATAACGGCTTGTAGTCCACGTTGATGTACGGCAGCGAACCGCCAAATACCCCTCCACTGTTGTGCTTTCCATGAAAGGAATAACGGCTGATCCTGCGGGACACTAGCGGAGCTGCACTGAAAACTGACGCCTTAACGAAGTTGTACACCGTTGACATCATCGTCTCCCGAACGAATCGCTGTCGTGGTTGATGGAACCACTCCAATTGCGTCACCATGTCCTTCATGATTCCCTGAAATAGTACGTGGAATGGGGCCTTAGAGAGCATACAAATGGAAATGGGTTCGTACACTTCAACGTCCTTCCATGGAGGTAAATGCGCACGGTACTCGTGTCTTGCGAGTTGGTGGGTGACAACGCAGTGCGCATATCTAGCAACCACACCCGTAATACGTCAAGACGCGGTGTCAACACAGAGGCAATGCTGCAATTGTGTGGAGTGGCAAAAACAAAGCCATTGCAACGTACAAATACAACCCTTCTTGGTTCGTTAAAACAAACATGTGAATCGAAGGTTTCGGCGCAGTATCACCTTTTTGGACAACCTGGTACGGCAAAGAAAAATTAGAGCGGAGTGATCAGAACCGAAAGTACCATATCGGAACCCGTCGAGGGGCTGGTGCAGGGCGCCGCGGACCTTCAGCTTGACGCCATTTGGGAACACGAAAAATTCCAGATTCAACGGTATTTCTTCTGAATCTTCGAATGGATAAATGGAAGTTTGGCACGCTTTGAATGTGTCTTGTTGCAGTACCGAAGCGTCAATTCTCATCACAAAATTTACGATCCCGGTTGTCTCCTGCGAAGCTACGCAGCAACGACCAGCACAACGACTTAGGCTCCGCAACCATGCGGCAGTATCAGACATAGTTTTGCGCACCATTTCCCATCCCAGTGTCCGTAGCCGTTGCTGGTGATGGCCGCGAAGCTCCTTCCTTTTGCCTTTTCAGTTGCACTTGGTGGTTCGACGGCTTGAGCGTCATCGTGGTGCTGTCAATGGGATACACAGCTTCTCCAACAACGCGGGGAGGGCCCATTCCAAAGTCATCCTTGATTAGTATTCGGAGGGCACAGCCGCGTCGCAACTGCTGGCGTGAGAGCTTCCATGAGTATTCTTCATCCCATTTTGCACTTCGGTCTTGCGTCCGCACTTCTGGTGTGACTTTGTAGGCCAGCATGTCGTCCTCGGTTGGCCCGGTCTTGCTGGAAGTACTGCCGTTACTCCACTCCCTCGCAATCGGACTCGATGAAGAAATCAATTCAAGCTCCATGGAGATGTGCATCTTCGTTTTGAACAGCTTGTTTAACTTGGACTGAATCAGGCCTCTGGCATTGAGGCCGGACACGCGCAGCACTCCCAGGCTCTTCGCTGATGCGGCGCCCGAGTCTCCTTCATCATCGTATTTCGTGTAGTAATCTGCGATATCAAGGCCGTAAGACGTCAGGTACACTCGCTGGTTGGCGTCCGGGTCAAAGAAACGCCACGAAAAGAGCTGAGTGTCAACAGTGTCTTGATCGTCATTTTGATCATCCGTGCTGGCAGACGCACTTTTGGGCGACGGAGCCGGGCTGTCGCCCTTTTCCGGGAATTCTTCCGTCTCGGTGGCAGCGCCCGGCACTTCCTCAATCACATCCATGGCTGAAATTAGACCACTTGAGCTGTGGTGGTGGTGGGCATTCACGACGGCTGATCCATTGTCGATGTTTTGCTCAACACTTTGACAGCAGCAAAAATCGGTCGTTTTCTTCAACAACTCGAGACGTCGCAGCCACAAAAAGCGCTGTGTACACGTTGCCATCCATTCCGTCCATCCGTCCATCCATCCATCCACGTCACCTCATCACACCACGTCACTCCACTTCACTCCACTCCACTTTGCACTCTGCACGATACCAATCCACAAGATGCCACATTGCCTTGCCACTCAACTCAACTCAACCCTCCCACTCAAAGTAAGTCAACTCCACTTCACGAACGACGAACAACGACGACGACGACGACGACGACGACGACGACGACGACGAAGTCAACGGCGAACGGCGACAGTGCGCCGTCAACGAACGACGTTCAGATTCGCTCAATTTGTCACTAAGTTGCACTCCCAAACAGTGCCGAATTCTCCATCAAATTTCTTTCACTGTTATCTCACTGTGTAAATTTGTATTTATTTTTGTTGAAAGTCAAAATTGCAACAAATCGCAAATTTGTGCCAAATTTAACACCAAACGTTTCAACGGTCGGAGTTCGTACTTTCAGTACAGATCTTTTTTCAATGCGTAAAGGCGAAGACATTTTAGTACTGAGTGAGGTACTTCCAAAACCGTAATAGAATCATCATCGGGAGAGAGCGGTGAATGATCACAGTGGAGTAACAGTGAGTGAGTGACTGTGAATGATTATAGTGACGCAACAGTGGGTGAGTGAAAGTGAGTGATTACAGTGGAGTAACAGTGAGTGAGTGAGAGTCGGCTGCTCACTGTTCACCAATCCCGCCTTCCTTCTCACCCACTCACTCACTGCAGCTGCAGCTGACTCACTGTCGTTCCTTTGTTCCTTCGTCGTTCGTCGTTCGTCGTTCGTCGTTCGTCGTTTTCGTTCGTCGTTCGTCGTTCGTCGTTCGTCGTTCGTCGCTGACTCTCTCCTGCCTCTGTGTCTCTGTGTGTGTGTCTGCGTGCGGACTCTTCGAAGCGTCCGTGGAGGACGCACGTCCCGGGACGTAGACTGCATCGTGGAGAATGAACTGCATCGGTGGTGGCAGTGGCAGTGAGCGTCGTTGTGAGTTGGCACGGCAGAGGACGTCATCGGCCGTCGTGCGAGCATTGCATGCAGAGGAGCGAACTACCGACAACGTAATATAAGTAGCATAACGCAAGAGAAAACAGTCGACGTGGCTTCGACCGGGTGAAGTGAAGGTCGTGGGAAGTCAGAAGGACACTCGCGGCATCGTTTTAAATACCGTGCTGTATTTCGCTGATTTTTTTCTCGACCCTTTCTTTTGTTGTGTCGTTCCTGAAGTTCTTCGAAATGAAATTTACCTCCGTGCTCGCTGGCGCCGTCGCGGCCGCCGCTGCGCTGTCGGCCGCCCCCACAGCGGAAGCCGGAAACCCTGCACCACCGCAGCCGCACACGCACCGCAACATTTCCACGTATGTCATCAACTTGGATGACAAGCCCGAAGACCGATACCTCAAGATCGTTCCCGAGTTCAACGAGACAGTGTGGAAGTTCTGGAACGAGGACTTCGCCAACCACACCCTTGCTCGCGACGCTCTTTTCCTGCTCGTCGACAAACGGGGCAAAGAGAACGACGAGCAGATGCGCGAGATTCAAGGTCTGGCCAACGCAGCGCGTCTCCCTGTGCAGTTCGTTCACGCCATGCAGATGCTCTACGAGTTGGGCACCCTCATGGTGCCGGTGGCAAACTTGACAGAGTACCCCGACGCGTTTGTGGATCCCATTCCCGAAGAATGGGCCGCCCTCAAGGACCTGCCATGGCGAGGACCTGCATGCACCGGCATCGTCGCCAAGAACTCGGTTGACGGCACTGTGTACCACGCCCGAAACTTGGACTTCTCCCCACTTCCCATAATGCAGGACCTCGTTTACAACGCAATTTTCGAGAAGGGCGGCAAGGAGGTGTTCCGGTCCCAAATGGTCGCCGGCTACACCATGGTGATCACCGGCGCCCGCATGGGCGAGGACGGTTACTCGATCGAGCGCAACACGCGATACACGAACCATGTGGGTGGCAACGAGTTGATGTTGGACAATTTATTGAACAAGAAGACGACCCTAAATGGGTGGCAACTCCGCAAAGTTCTCGAAACGAACGCCACATATGAGGAAGCGGTGCAATCGCTGTCGACGGTTCCGTACACTTCCACAGAGTACACCATCATATCCGGGGTTCAGAAAGGCACAATCTTGAGCCGAGATCCTGACGACGTGGCATACCAGCAGGTGCTGGGACAGCCCAACTTCAACGAGCCTGAAGACTACATCATTATGACCAACTTTGACTTTTTCTTCGACGATATCCGCGAAACTTTCGACGACACCTCTGGCCACACAGGTACGCAGTGCTTGATGTCCCGCTCACACATGCATGCCGGCGCAAGTGCTCCGAGCAGAAGTGGCAGGGTACTCAATTGCGTCTTACCACCACTTGTTTCCGTTTGCTTTCGTGCAGGACACCCCACGCGCCGTGAAGTGGCGCAGGAGATCTTGAACGCGTCCATTCCGACTGGACTGACACAAGACGTGTTGTTCGACACAATCAACGCACAGGGCGTCATCGCTTACGATACGATTTTCCAAGCAGTCATCAACATTGAGAAAGGAATCTGGAACGTGTCACAGCCCAACATTTAAGAGTCGCGGCATTGCTTCCAACCCGCATGTGATTTTGCAATGTCATGGTTGAATGCATCAGTGTGGGTGCGATTGCAGATTTCGGTCAGCGGTGTAAGTAAACACATAACAAGAGAAAAGTAAATAAATAGATTTGCCCGTGCGCATGCTGGCGTTCGCCTGCAAAAACCACAGTCACTGTGCCTGGCGATTGCTCTTGAGGCGGTTGATTTCTTTTTGCTGTGTCGCAAGTGCAGCGATGAACCTGCGATTGCAAGTATACACAAGTTGAATAAAAGCGTGACGTTGCAGCGGCAATGCCCGACACTCAGTTGCAACAACTCACTTGACTTCCCGAGCCTTCATTGTTGCAACTGTCGCCTCCAAAGCTGCGCACTTGCGCAGCAGAAAAGCAACGTCACCCCTTGAGGCCGCGTCTGCTACTTCCATAGATACATTCGTTGGCACCCGCGATTTATCCTCCTCTTGCGGCTTTGGCGCATGGTGATCTGGAACGGAAGCTGGGTTCGCTGGCGTCGGCTTCGAGAAAGTGAAGTCGCCGAACGGTTCCGTGCTCGAAGATTCGCTATTGACCGCCTTCTTGGCCTGTTCTGTCCAATCAGTTGCCAAATCATCGAGTTCCAAGTCGTCATCGTCATCGGCATCCAAGTCATCGTCATCCAAGTCGTCCAAGTCGTCATCGTTGGGGAAGAATGGCGGAAACGGTGGTCGCACATGCTCAGACGTCGGTTTCGCAGCATGGATGTCGTCGAACATGCGCGACAACTCGGGGTCAACACTGCTTTTCGCGCCCTGCGTCGCGCTCGCCCCGAAAACTCTACGTGAATGACGCAATTGCCCTTGAGTGTGGGAACAGCACGAATCGTCAGACATCAATAATGTTGGCAGCAACGTACGAATCCATGCCCTCGAACGCATGGTCAAAATTTTCTTTGCCAAAACTGTCCGCGGCGATGTTCGAGTCCAGATCTGGACCGGACGTTGCATTAAAGGCGAATGTTGCTTCTGTGAACGCAACATACAAAGCGTTGAGAATGGAGGCGGTGAACGTGACAAGACATGTTGCCCAACAGACCTGGTATGGGCGGTTGCTGCGTGTGTGCCGCGGCACTGTTGCGTCCCCTTGACTTTCGGGCTCCTCTGCGCTTCGACGATGCGGACGTAGGAGACCGTCCCATCGCAAATTTGTACTGCCCTGCGGGCGGTACCTCTCCGGTCGATTCGCCTTGGAAATTGGCACCTGCCGTGTCGCTCGGTGCTTCGGTTGGATCGGCGGCCTTCTTCCCAAAAACACTTGAGCTGGTTCTTTGCTTGCGAGGAGCGTTCACACTGGCTCGACCGAAAGTGGATGGAATGTTGGCTTTCGTTGAATTTGAGTCAAACGCCGGTTCAAACTGGAACTGTTGATCAGCCGCAGCTGCCTCTGCAGCTGCGGCTTCCGCGGCTGCGACGGCTGCCGACTTTGCGGCTGCACTTGAGCGCCGCGTTGCCTCCGCCGCCTCCTGCTCCGCCTGCTTTCGCATGCGTTCCTCCATTGCAGCCCGGGTTGCGCTGCGACCAGGTCTCGTGTTTCTGCCACGCCTGTTTTTGTCAGAATGCGATTGGCCAAAGTACTGATTGGCGCTTTCAGCGAATGTCGTGTCGTCAAATGTGAATGTGGTTTCTTCGGAATTATTGAATGCCTTTTCTGCTTTTTCTTGAGCAGGCGGTGTTGGTGAGTCCGTTCGCTGTTCTTCGGTGTTGAATTCAGCATCGTAGGCGCCCTCGCCCTCGAATGCAGTGTCTGTCAAAACGCCGGCAGTCGCTCGTAGTCAGCCCACACTCTGCTACATTCAACATGGCTTTGCATGGTACGCACCGTCGAGATCGAAAGGGTCATCGCTGTCATCGTCGCCCCACAGCGTTGAGAATTCTTCTCGGAACTTTCGAGCTGCTTCTTCCTGTGTACTTGCCTGGTCCTGTCTCTTGTCACCACTAGTCGAACGTTGCGCGTCTGGCGCAGAGTCGGTTGTGTTGGGACCGCTGTTCTTACCGCGTGCTTGATTCGCAGCGCGCAATTCCGCTTCAGCCTCGGCCTGCCTAAACCTATTGATCGAGCCAGGGTGGAGCTTCTCTTGCAGGGCGCACAATCGTTCGTGCAAATCGGCCTACAGGCACAGAAAAAATGCACGTTCAGAAATAGGCCAGCATTGATGCCCCGACAAGATAGTCCACAAACCTTTTCGACGCAGTCACTGATGGACACGTGATGCGACAGCAAGATGGCTTTGATACGGGACACTTTCAGCTGCTTCCACTCCTTGATGGGTGGCACATCGATCTGACCAGCAGCAAAGCAAGGGAGCGAAGACAGGTAACTAGCAGCACGCGCAATATGAATGGCAGTTGCACTAGGGTGTGAGTTACCGGTTCCTTTGCTGCAGCCGCCGCCCGGTTGGCTTGGGCTTGTTTCTTCTTGGCTTCGCGCGCTCGCCTCTCCTTCGCCTCGCGCTCTGCTTTTGCTTCACGCTCTGCTTTCGCCTCTCGTTCTGCCTTCGCGGCGCGGCGCTGCCGCTCCTTTTCCTTCTTCTTGGCTTCGCGTTTTGCGTTCTTTTTCGATTTAGGGAGCTTGGTATTCCACTCTGTAGAACCAGCAGCTGGATGTAACTCATAGACGCACCGCCCCTCACTGTATTCCCAGCATTCGCCATGGAGCTGCCACGTCGGGCAGATCCCGGACTTCCGGTGAGGTGGAGCATCGTGCGAGTACATGCAAGCTTCACCGAAGCGGCAGAACCCGCTGGAAGCATAAAAGTAACATGGCTTCCGCCATGTCCGAGGAGATCCTCGTCGAAAGGAGCGCTCCTGCGGTGGAGGTCGCTCTGGCTGCGCGGGGCGCGTTCGGTACGCGCGACCGGCTGCTCTCGCCTCGGCCCTCGCACCTGAAGAGGCAGGAGCAGACGGGCGCCGTGTGTTCCACATCCCGGCAGCACGAAGGTCGTCGTCATGTTCGCGACGATTGTGTTGGTTGGACAGCACATTGTTTGCTTCCGAGATTAATTTGAACTTTTCGGTGGCAAGCTCAACCTGTTGAATGTTTTTGTCGGGGTGCCACTTTTTGCACATGCGGCGGTACGCCGACTTGATTTCTTTCTCCGAAGCATTCGTCGCCACTTCGAGAATACTATAGTAGTTCACTTGAGCGGACATGGTGTTCGCGAGGTCTGTTGTGGGGTTACGGTGTGTCCTCCAGCTGACGCGCTGTCGAGATCATGGGCAGAGACCTGCCATTCGGTGCAAGGTCGTGACCATTTGATTGCACCTTCCGCCAACGGATTTGTCACCACTGCTGAAAACAGCCAGCTGAACAAACCACACAAGAAAAACAAAATCAAACTCAACCAACGCAGTTAAAGCAGCCGACCGCAAATGTCTAGAGTACTGCTGCAAGCCCGCTCACAATTGCAAAACCCCACCATTTCCACCTCCCAGTACGCTCGCGAAGGTCGTTGTCCCCAACCAAACACGCCAAGCCGCGTTCCTTTTCTCCAACACGCCACATCCTCATCACGACTTCACCGTCCATCCCTGCATCCATCCATCCATCTCTTCGAGCCTCTCAAGTCGCTACCACCGCAAACCCACAACAACCACAAGCACAGACAAGAGAGGGAGAGAGGCTACGGACGAACAGCAGCGCCGTTTGGTCGAGGTCGTCGTCAATGTCATCGTCATTCGTCATTGCCGTCGTCGTCGTCACTTTCGTCGTCGTCACTTTCGTCGTCGTCGTCGTTGACGACGGCCAGCGTTCAAATAAATGAAGGAACGCCGCACTGTCACTGTCACTGTCGCTCACTCACTCACTCACTGCCATTCACTCACTAACTGTCACTCTTCACCCCAACTCACTCACTCACTCACTCACTCTCACTCACTCTCACTCACTCACTCTCACTCACTTTGAAGTTTGAACCAAGGGGTAATACCTTCTGACAGAAGGTATTACGGTATTACCCCTTGTTGGATCGTTCGTTCGTTCGTTCGTTTGTTTGTTGGTTCATTCGTTCGTTCGTTCGTTCGTTCGTGTTGTTGTTGTTGTTGTTGTTGTTGTTGTTGTTGTTGTTGTTATGGTGGTGCCACGAAGATGGGGGAAGTGGGGCGACTTTAGAAAGGTGTCCCGGCATGGCGGACATGGAAAGACGTATCCAGATGTGGTGGTGGGGGCGGACTGGCCCATATACCTGGCAACGAGCAAAACGAGGAGACACCAACCGTCGATGCACGAAATTGTGAACGAGCACCGGCGCCAACTGCCAACTGACGGGACGGTGTTTACAAGCTTCTGGAACCCGGCACCACACCAACGCTTTCCAAACTGCACACAACCCATTGCGAATGGGTTGATTTTTAAACCACTATTTCCCGGGCGATTTCCTGTCGCGTCTGTCTCCTGTGTGCGGACTGTGCTCTGGGAATTGTGTTCGGACCATGCAAGCTTCGTGCGGCGCAGTGCTCGGTGCGCTGGCGATGGCTGCAGCAGCTGACTGGCCCACTGCCCGGGCCGTGCAAGAGACACCTTCGATTTTCACATACAACTTGTCGTACACCAACACTGACCTCTCGAGCGAAGATTCGTTTGAGCACACGCTGCTGGTGTCTGCGTTGTCGGGACTGGCGAACCGAGATGGACCTCGTCTGTACACTCCGTACATGCCAGCCGACGACCAGTGGATGACTATTCTTACCCAAAACGGCGCTTGGCTCTCAAATGCGACTTTCACCGAGGTGCCCAGCGGGGGCAATGACCTTTGGAATCTTGTGCAGACGGTCCGATCGTCCTGGGCGGGCGGCAACGATCTCATCCAAGGATTGGTGCTCTACGACCCGGCGGTCCCCGCGACGTCGAATCTCGCCTCCACAGCCGCAGGCGTTGAGGTGGGTGTGTGGTTGCGTTGCTGCCTCGTAAATTATGTTCACGCTGTGTTGTAGCTATGCTTACTTTTCAGTGATCAATGCGTGCTCATTGTTGTGCACTCAACTTCATTTTTCAGGGCTTGCTGCCAGTGAGTTACAGGAATTCAACGACCAACGACACCTTCCCGACGGCTTACGAGCAACTCGTCGACCACTTGCCTGTCGTTCTCGATTTGACCATTCAGGGCTTTGAAGGTGGTCCCCGAACGGGAAGCGCAAAGGTACGGCGTGGTACTGCCCGCGTGCAATGTTTGTTGCTGGTACACAACGAGGACCGTGAGACGCTATGACAAACCTGCTCGTGCACATAGGGCGATGCATATCTCTGGGCTTTGGAGCGGTACATCATCCCCGACGCAAAGTGAGTTTGCAACATCTTGCCTGAGCGCAGTATTCGTTCACGCTCTGCCACTGTTTCACGCTCTGCCGGCCCTCAACCTCGCGAATAAATCATAGGAATCCAGCACAACAACTTGCAGACCCAACTCTAATAGCGTATTATGTCGACTATTTCGGAGCTACACTGCATCCAGCTGCGCCTCAACGACCGACACCGCCAGCCCCGGCGAAAGGTATGGCTTGCGCTCCAGCCACGATGACTGGGACAATGGTTTTTATGTGATGTCGATATCTGTGGGCGCAGGGTCCAAGTTGTTACAAGACGAAGCGTTAGTTTCAGGTACAAATCGCTGCCCGCAGCCGCTTTCTTGCTAGAGCCCCGAGTGTCAAGCATCCAATCGTGCTTTCTCTTTGCAGGATCTTCGTTGCTGTCGCCGTCTGAGACATTTCGTCTCGACATGCAGTCGGATGGAAACCTCGTCCTCTACAATATTACTGGAGCAAATCAAAATGTCGTGTGGGCGTCAAACACGTCGTCAATGAACGGTATTTCGAAGCCCCGCTTGTTTGCTCGTTGAATGTGTGCTGTGGTGGGTGGTGACATTCACGCCACTGCTTTGTCCCTACCCCCAGGAGGAACGTTGGAGCTCAACAAAGTTGGCGAGGTGTGATGGTGTTTTGTTGTCCCTTCGATCTACGCATGTGCACGGCATACGGTTCCTTCATTGTTAACGTTTTTCTACCTTTTGTTTGTTTCTTGATCGTAGCTGTTTATCATGGATCCGACAGTGGGCACAAAGCTGTGGAGCAGTCAGTCGGGTGCCGTGTCGACTGGTAGCTCGTTTTCCGCTGCCGTCCAGGTTGGAGCTAGCGAGCACCTACTCTGATGCCGTGCACTCGCGTTCTCATGCATGCCGTTTGTGCGCAGGACGAGGGCGACTTCGTCATCTACAACAACGATGCTATAGTTTGGTCAACTAACGCCAGCGCGGCACACCGTGCATGGGCAGAGAAAGTCAGTGACGACGACTTGGTGCAAACGAAAGCCACGAACCATGACTATTTTGTTGCCCATAAAGCCTTTTTCTTCGACCTTTCAGTGTGGGACGACGAGGCACGTTTTTGGCTGTCGTTTGCAGCTTGTCGCTGGAATTTGATGTGTCGGTGTCTCTGTTGACAGGTCCCAAATGACGAGCCTTGGCAAGTCGTTGGCAGTGATAAGGCCACTTTTGGCAACATGCTCGAAGTGCTCGAAGCTGCGGCTACGGCGCAGAGTGGCTACGAGACAGCCATGATTCACATGGGGGGATTTGTGCCGTGGCACTACAAATATGTCAAGGATGGCATCTGCGGTCCTGGATGCAAGCACGAAGGGGTCGAGACAGAATGGGCGACGATGCTGCTCTTGAGCCAATACAACGTGTTTGCCGACGCCGATGCCTGTTGCACTGTGGGCACTATGGCCAACTCCGCTCTGTGGCAACACCATCCACTGCCGGACAAGCTCACGCAGAAGTTCACCCCGCCAACCGTTGAGGAATTGCAGCAACGTGGATTAGTGCAGAGCGATGGCAAGACTGTCACTCCAAAGGCGTACGCGGTTCGTTTCTCGCCTCTTCGTTTGTTCACATGTTGGAGTAATCCAGCGATGTCCGTCCACAAACATGTCGCCGTCTTCTGTTGTAGGCATATTATGCTGGAGACTACGATAGTGCAGCATGGGTGTATAACAAGCTTCTGGATCTCTTCGACGACGGGGGTCGTGGTGACACTCCAATCGGGTGGGCCGTTGATCCAGAGCTCTCGCTGCGGTACGATAGCGCTATCGTGTTCGTCGGACTGTCGTGTCCGGATGCGGAGCTCACTTCTCTTGTTGGCCTTTTTTGTGGTGTTGCGCAATGTTCGGCTTCAGGTTTCCTCCAATTTTCCAACACCTGTACGATGCCGCAACGGAGAACGATGTGTTCATCTCCGGCGACAGCGGAGCGGGGTACCTGAATCCATCTGTGGTGAGCAACAATTGATTGATCTGACTCGTCGAATGGTGTCGCGGAAACACCAGCACTCACGTTGTACAATCTGCTTTTGTACTGCATGTGACGATCCATTCCAGCTACCTGACAACGGAACGGCGTGGGGAAAATGGAATCAAGAGTGGTTCGACAAATTCGACCTCAACTTTACGGGCTTCGTGATCAATGGTGACGCCGGAACAATGACAGCAGAGGCCGAGGTTCGTCCAAGAGTGCCGACGGTGGTTTTGTGATTCGCACACGGGATGCCAAATACTGACTTGCGTTTCACTCGTCACTCACTTTTTTTTGTGGGATGCAGGCGGTATACGCAGCGTTCAGTCCTGCTGGCATCGTGTACACGCCTACCATCGACCCTCGAGGTACGAACAATACCGGGGGTGTGACCGCCGACGGCGTGCCCGTGATGCACCACATCGCGGATCTGCCCATTGGCATTTCGCTCTCTGACGCTCTTTCAAGTGTCAGTGGTTTTGCCGATTCGCAAAAGCAATCGCCAGCCACCCCGTTCTTTGCTGTTTTCCGCACCATACTGCAGCCAGCATCGTTCCACCACACCGTCGCCACAAAGTCTGCGGCGGCGTCTGACAACGTGGAGTGGGTTGATCCCGTCACTATGGGAATTCTCGTGAAACTGGCGCAGCAAAGTAAGGCCCCTTCACCGCTCGCGTAAAGCTGGTACCTGCTACAATCTATCTAAACATCTCCAGTCCCCCAAGTCGTTTTTCTTCCAACCATGCTCCGCTCGCGACTGTGCTTTGCTGCTGCGATTGCCATACTGAACTGCAACGAGATTGCAAAATGGATTGCAAGTCCGTGCCGGGCTGCCTTCGAGCAACAATAACCAATGATAATAGATAGATAGATAGGCATGCACTGTAATCTTGATGATGAATTCAGTGTCGCATGCACCAAGCTATCCATACTCACAGGAATCTGAGTCCATCCGCGTGACTTTGCGTTGTGTGTTGTGTGTGCATTGTGCATTGTGCATTGCGACGGTGCGCGCACTGTGAAGCTGTCAGACGGTAAAGAAAAGGCTGTACGATAGCAACAATTACATTTACCCCGCAACGTGTGACAGCGCTCATGATTTCTGTATTCGGGTGTTGTAAGATGACTGTCACATGAAGTGGAGAATGGAGGAGATCAGAACATCAGAACCACCAACTTGGCAGCTGCTGTCATCCCACGGCAACGACGACGAACGAACACCAAGCGACGCGGCGCGGAGAAGTGACTGCCAGACAGCTCGGGCAGTGTTCGCTTTTGAAGGGCAGCGGCGAGAACACCGATCCCTTCCTTCGCCGTGCCTGGCCTTCATGCATTCATTCATTCACAAAGACTGTCAATCAAAGATACCCGACCGTCGAACGAGCGAACGAAGATCCAGAAATGGTGAGGGGCGAGATACATGGGTCATACACGGGTCGATGGCATTCATTCACCACTTCTGACTTTCACCGCGAACGAGGAGTGAGGGAGGACTCGACATCATGCATTCAAAACATCAAACACTGTGCTGTGTGCGCTGCATCATGTTGTGACGTGTCTGCTACATTGAGCTGGGCTCGCCCTCGCTGTCAGGTTGCCGCTCTCCGCGCAGCCTGCGTGCGTGCGTGCGCTCGTGCGTGCGTTCGTGCGTGCGTGCGTCCCTGTTTTCGTGTATGTCGACGGCCAACCCGAGAGGTGGCTGTCATGACGCACAACGTCGAAAAGTGGCCACCCGCCGGCCAAAACTCGGAAGCGATCGCAGATCGTCCCCACATCCCCGCGTCGCCACCGAACGAAGCACTGGCCGCCGGCCGAAGGGTTGTAGATGAGCAACGCCTCCGAAACACGACAACGGGCGAAAGCGCACGCAGCTGCAAGATACTGCGATTGCTGTGGCTGATGATGTGGAGTGTGTGGGGGTGAACACGCGGATCGCAAGGACACGACAGCACTCGAATGACAGCGGCGCCGCGTGCCTCGCATGCAGCCTGCCTTCCCGGCTGTTTGTTGGTGTGAGTGATGTTGTGGTGTGTTGAAAGAGTGGAGTTGGTTGGATAAGCCAATCGTCGATACAGTATGGTTTATACAGCAGTTTCGTGGGGTGGAGAGGGGGGGGCGATTCCACGGAGCAGAACGCGAAATCGCAGCAACCTTCGGCGACTGATCCCTCTCCCCGCGCCCGCCTGCCTCCCCGTTTCCCCCAAGAAAAGTCCGCAGTCCCCACAGTCCCCACCCAAAGTCCAACAAGAGTCCCAAAAGTCAAAGGAAGTGTTTGTTGTTGTTTGTCGTTGTCGTCGTTGTTGGGTCCCTCCCTTTCGTCGTCGGCACACCCAGGTACAAACTCCACCCACCCACCCACTACAGTTGCATGTTCTGCCTTCCGCGCCGCGTTTCGGCAGTGGACCCCAACCCGCAAACCTTCCTTGTTCGTCCCACCCACCTCCGTTCGTCTTTCCGCTGCACTGCCAAATCGAACGGTAGGGGGACATTCCGTCCGAATCTGTGTAATAGTAGACATGGACACATCGGCACCGACCGTCAATCCCACTCTATCATTACCCTGTACCGGGAACACTCCGAAAACGCACGCGCGCACCCACCCGCGGTTTCTTTCTTTCTTTGCGCAGGCAGAGCATTCATTCATTCGGTCGTTCGTTCGTTCGCATTTGCGGAAACGATTTGGGCGGGCGGTCACTCGCTCGCTCACTCGTTCGTTCGTTCGTTCGTGCGTTCGTTCGTGCGCTCGTTCGTTCGTGCGTTCGTTCGCTGTTGTTTGTGCAATGGGCTTGCTTCCGCTGTGTACTGACGCTGTCACAAACACAGCGAGTGCGCGTGTTTCTGTGTGTGTATCGTTGTGTGGGTGCGTGTGTGTGGTACAGTGCATCACGCAACCAACGCTGGCGAACTTCGCTGCTTTTTTCACCGACGCTCGAAGGTTCGAAGGTTCCTTCCGGCGAGGCCAGCTCTCCAAGGACAAAAATCCCAATAAAGGAGGTTTTGGCGCGGCGTTTTGCGTTTTTGTTGCACAAAAAGGTTTTGAAATATGGATTCCCAAAATTCGAAAATTCCCCGGTTCTTATTTATGTAGCTGTGAGGCTTTACGCCTTTTGACTGAGGGCTTTCTACAAAAACTTCCCGCCAATTGATTATTACTAAAGGCAGTAATCATTCCTTCGATAAGTTCCAACTTTGCTATGGTATTTTTCAGATGTGCCCTACATCGCAACGTCGCTTCTTCTGCAGTTTCGAAAGGTACAATGCACGCAGTCGAACGGTTCTCGGTTCTCAGTCTTGCTGACGCGACAACGAACGTATCCCATTCCACGACAAAGCAACAATGACGGCTGCCATCGGCGGCGACGCACTGAATAAATGAATGAATGATGAATCAAAGTAAGAATGTTTGCAAGAACGAACGAAACGAACGAACGCCCGGCCGACCGACCCACCGACCCGGCGCCCGAACCAACCGGGGCAGCGCCGAAAACTTTTGCGCCCAGCTGCAACTGCTGGAAGTGGGTGCGTGCGTACGTGGCATCGCGCGCGGCTCGCTCGCTGATACTCGCTTATACTCGCTTATACTCGCTTATACTCGCTTATACTCGCTGATACTCGCTGACACTCGCTCGCGGGTTCGCTGTTGCATTCTCATTCCATGCGGGGTTTGACCGCCCGAAAAGTGCCGCCACGTGAATTTTCGGCGCACAGCGAAGCGAGCACTTTCCACCCCTTCGCCTCGGAGTGACAGCAAACCAACCAACCAACCAACCAACCAACCAGCATCCAAGCAAGCAAGCATCACACTCGTTCTCGTCGCCGCACTGGACCGTGCCGCAGTCAAAAGCCACAGTGAACGATGACACTGTCAGTGCAAAGCCCAAAGCCCAAACGCTGTTATAAACTGGGTTGCGGTCAACGAACGCAACGAAACGCAACAACGAACGAACGAACGAACGAAAAACGCAAAACGAACGAAAAAAAGAACGAACGAACGAACGAACGAACGAACGAAAAAAGGAAAAAACGAACGAACGAAAGCGCGGTGGAGCAATCCAGATTCGGTATACAGTTCGGAAGTTTTGGAAGTTTCGGAAGTTTCGGAAGTTTCGGAAGTTCCGGAAGTTTTGGAATTTGGAATTTCGGGAATTTCGGAAGTTTTGGAATTTCGGAAGTTTCGGAAGTTTCGGAAGTTTTGGAAATTCGGAACTTCGGAAGTTGCGCAAGTTTTTGGAAACTTCGGAAATTTCGGAAATTCTGAGTGTTGGCGTTTTGGGTGTTTTGGGAAGTTTTGTCGGAACGATCGGAATGATGATGTGAGAGCACTGTATCTGCAAATAGGAATATGTTCATTTAAAGAAGAGTTACAGTAATACTATAGCATAATGTTAATTGAGGATATGTCTAAAACTTAGAGCGTTGCACGACGGCTCCAATCCGCGCGATATTGTAAAAACTCCAAAACCTCCCGAAACTTCCGAAACTCAAACATCCCAAACCTTCCAAACTCT
>ENA-OWNT01001228-OWNT01001228.1-seawater-metagenome-genome-assembly--contig:-NODE-1228-length-34549-cov-5.154734_pt1 | contig 34549 bp, 30 predicted proteins | sample MGYA00238136_ERZ651165 | MGnify/ENA primary metagenome ERZ651165 (study PRJEB26861, sample SAMN08777766) | seawater metagenome | isolation source: coastal seawater | place: USA: Florida | collected...
AAAATTGACGTTAGCAAAATGTTACTTTACCTTAACGTAAATTGTAATTAACGTTAACGTAAACCTGTACTAAAAATCTGTCAAGCAAACGCTATGCACAACTAGCATAAGTGTAGCGTGTGAATGTAAACCTGCTACATAGCACCTTAGTACTGGCTCAATCGATATCGCTTAATTTCAAACATCATCAGGCAGCACATTATCGGTTGCACGATGACAAGAAGCGCTTAATACAAGGTACATGTATGGACAAGTACGACGACGATACTACTTATGCAATTGGCGAGCTTGCTCGCGAATTTGATATAACGCCGCGCTCTATCAGATTTTATGAAGAGCAAGGCCTAATGTCTCCATCTAGAACGGGGCAAAACCGTGTCTATTTAAATAAAGATAGAGTGAGACTAAAGCTTATATTACGCGGAAAGCGTTTGGGCTTTTCGCTTGCAGAAGTAAAAACATTGTTCGACATGTACGACAGTAACCCTAATTCGGCGGTTCAGTTAGAAGCCATGTTGGAAATGACTGAACAAAAACGTGCAGTTCTGCATCAACAGCTGGAAGACATTCAAATGTTGATGACTGAACTTGACGACGTAGAAGCACGATGCCGCGAAGAACTCGCAGAACTCAAACGAGGAAAAATTGCATGAATACTGTATACCCTACTCTTAACTTCGGACTTGGTGAAGACATTGATATGTTGCGAGACCAGGTCTATCAGTTTGCACAAAACGAGATAGCGCCGCTGGCTGAAAAAGCTGACGCAGACAATCAATTCCCTAATGAGCTATGGACTAAACTTGGCGACATGGGTTTACTTGGCGTTACCGTATCAGAGCAATACGGTGGTTCAGACATGGGTTACCTTGCACACACTATCGCCATGGAAGAAGTAAGCCGAGCGTCTGCTGGTATTGGTTTGAGCTATGGTGCGCATTCAAACCTTTGCGTAAATCAAATTTATAAAAACGGTAATGAAGCGCAAAAAGAAAAGTACCTTCCGAAACTAGTATCCGGTGAGCACATTGGCGCGCTTGCGATGAGTGAGCCAAATGCAGGTTCTGATGTGGTAAGCATGAAACTGCGCGCCGAAAAACGTGGTGACAAGTACATCCTTAATGGAAACAAGATGTGGATCACAAACGGTCCTGACGCTCATACATTTGTTATCTACGCAAAAACAGATCCTAATGCCGGCCCACGTGGCATCACTGCGTTTATTGTTGAGCGTGACTTCCCAGGCTTTAGCCGCGCTCAAAAACTAGACAAACTTGGCATGCGCTCTTCAAATACATGTGAGCTTGTATTCGAAGATTGTGAAGTGCCTGCGGAGAACATTATCGGCAACGAAGGTGAAGGCGTTCGCGTTCTTATGAGCGGCTTGGACTACGAACGTTTGGTATTGTCAGGTGGTCCATTGGGCATCATGCAAGCCTGTATGGACGTTGTTGTGCCTTATATCCACGACCGTGAACAGTTTGGTCAATCCATTGGTCAATTCCAACTTGTTCAAGGCAAAGTAGCTGACATGTATACGCAGATGAACGCAGCAAGAGCCTATGTTTATGCGGTGGCAAATTCATGCGATCGCGGTGAGACAACGCGTAAAGATGCCGCAGGTGCAATTTTGTACTCAGCTGAACTTGCCACAAAAATGGCCCTCGACGCTATTCAGCTTCTTGGCGGAAACGGCTACATCAACGAATACTCAACGGGTCGCCTTTTACGTGATGCCAAACTTTATGAAATTGGTGCAGGCACCTCTGAGATTCGTCGTATGCTAATTGGCCGCGAATTATTCAACGAATCAAAATAAAAACAATCGCAAGCAGCATGTAGACAGTATTAGATTATCAATATGCTGTATCGCGATGACAATTCTTAACGTTGCTTGAAGCAAATGTTAGGTACCGGACGACAACACAGCCCTAGTTCTTAGGGCTGTCACACAAGGAGGGGTTATGCCCGTTCTTCGCTCTACGATAAATGTAAAATCCGAGACTTTTGTTGCCAATGCAGACGCAATGCAGGCACAAGTAGACGACTTACTCGAAAAGATTAATCAAATTACTCAAGGTGGTGGCGAGAAAGCTGCCCAGCGCCACGTCTCACGTGGGAAATTACTTCCCCGCGACAGAATTAACGCGCTAATCGATGATGACACACCGTTTTTGGAAATTGGCCAACTTGCCGCATGGGAAGTATACGACGACTACGTTCCATGTGCTGGGGTTGTTGCCGGTATTGGTGTGGTTAACGGCGTTGAATGTATGATTGTGGCAAACGACGCGACGGTTAAAGGTGGTACGTATTATCCACTGACCGTCAAAAAGCATCTTCGGGCACAGACCATTGCTGAACAAAACAATCTACCGTGTATCTATCTGGTGGATTCTGGTGGCGCAAACCTACCTCGCCAAGACGATGTATTCCCAGACCGCGAACACTTTGGCCGTATTTTCTTTAATCAAGCCAATATGTCGGCAAAAAACATTCCTCAAATTGCTGTCGTAATGGGCTCGTGTACCGCCGGTGGCGCTTACGTACCAGCGATGGCCGATGAGAGCATTATTGTAAAAGAACAGGCCACCATTTTCTTAGGCGGTCCTCCTCTTGTAAAGGCAGCCACGGGTGAAGTTGTTACTGCTGAAGAGCTTGGTGGCGGCGATGTTCACACGCGTATTTCAGGCGTAGCCGATCATCTAGCAAATAACGACCAGCATGCCCTTTCTCTAGCGCGAAATGCTGTTTCGCGCTTAAACCGTAGAAAACCTGAGTGCGTTGAAATGGCCGAAGTCAAACCTCCACGCTACGACAGCAAAGAGATTTACGGCATTGTGCCTGCGGACAGTCGCCAAACCTTCGACGTAAGAGAAATTATAGCGCGCATTGTTGACGATTCAGACTTTGATGAATTTAAACCACTCTACGGAACAACGTTAGTGTGCGGCTTTGCTCGCATTTTCGGCTATCCAGTGGGCATTGTTGCGAACAACGGTATTCTATTTGGCGAGAGCGCATTAAAAGGTGCTCATTTTGTAGAGCTATGCGCCAAGCGTAAAATTCCACTGGTATTTTTACAAAACATCACCGGCTTTATGGTAGGCAAGCAATACGAACACGGCGGTATTGCAAAACATGGCGCCAAAATGGTTACCGCAGTAGCTTGCGCTAACGTGCCAAAACTTACCGTGCTCATAGGCGGAAGCTTTGGTGCGGGTAACTACGGCATGTGTGGCCGTGCTTACGACCCTCGCTTCTTATTTATGTGGCCAAATGCACGTATCTCTGTAATGGGCGGCGAACAGGCGGCTGGTGTTCTGGCTCAGGTAAAACGCGACCAAAAAGAACGCGCTGGTGAAAGCTGGAGCGAAGAAGAGGAAAAAGCGTTTAAGCAACCGGTTATCGATACCTACGAGAAGCAAGGCCACCCTTACTATGCCTCAGCACGGTTATGGGACGATGGTGTTATCGACCCTGCCGACACACGCCTTGTTTTAGGACTGTCGCTTTCAGCGGCATTGAATAAGCCGATTGAAGATACCGAGTTCGGTATCTTTAGAATGTAGGAGCACGGATGATGGAACACGCAGTAACCTACGAAATTGACGAACGTAACGTTGCGTTAATCACGCTTAATCGTCCTGAAAAGCATAACGCTTTTAACGACGAAATGATTGCAGAGCTTACACAGTTATTTAAAAAAGCGGGCGACGATAGCAGTGTACGTGCCGTTATCCTTCAGGCAAAAGGAAAGAGTTTTAGTGCAGGTGCTGACCTGAACTGGATGAAGAAAATGGCCAGCTACACCCAAGAGCAAAATGAGCAGGATGCAATGGGGTTAGCGACTATGCTGCAGACCCTTTACACCCTGCCAAAGCCTACTATTGCGCGCGTACAAGGCGCAGCATTTGGTGGTGCCGTTGGTCTAATTGCTTGCTGTGATATTGCTATTGGTAGCAAATTAAGCAAGTTTTGCTTAAGTGAAGTAAAGATAGGTCTTATTCCAGCCACTATTAGCCCTTACGTTGTTGAAGCAATGGGCGCGCGAGTATGCCGTAGATACTTTCAAACCGCTGAAGTGTTTTCTGCGCGCCGCGCACGTCGACTTGGCTTGTTAAGCGAAGCTGTAACTGAAGATGAACTAGACAGCACAATAGATGACATTATCAATAATGTGACCAAGAATGGCCCTGAGGCAGTTTCTCAGTCAAAGGCATTAGTTCAATGGGTTGCATCTCAACCTATCAACAACGATTTGTTGTCAGCCACCAGTAAGCTTATTGCTCATGTGCGCACTTCTGAAGAAGGCCAAGAAGGACTTGGTGCATTTTTAGATAAGCGCAGCGCTAATTGGATAAAGCAACGGGACACTCAAGAAGCAGGCTTGGAGAAATAACATGATAAATAAACTACTCATTGCGAACCGTGGTGAAATTGCCTGTCGAGTTATCAAAACTGCAAAGGCGCTGGGCGTTAAAACAGTTGCAGTCTACTCAGATGCAGATGCACAAGCACGTCACGTAAAAATGGCTGACGAAGCAGTCTATTTGGGAGCGTCGCCATCAAAAGAAAGTTACCTTCGTGGCGAACTTATTATTGAAAAAGCAAAGCAGTTGGGCGTTGACGCCATCCACCCTGGATACGGCTTCCTTTCTGAAAACGCTGACTTTGCTAATTTATGTGCCACTAACAACATCATTTTTGTTGGTCCGCCTGCTTCAGCTATTGAAGCCATGGGCTCTAAATCTGCTGCCAAACATATCATGGAAAACGCGGGAGTACCGCTAGTACCAGGCTACCATGGTGATGATCAAGATGAAGCGGTACTAAAAGCCGCGGCTGATGATATGGGGTATCCTGTACTGCTTAAAGCGGCTGCTGGTGGTGGCGGTAAAGGTATGCGTCAGGTATGGAACGAGAAAGAGTTTTCTGCTGCACTAAATGCTGCTAAGCGCGAGTCTATGGCCAGCTTTGGCGACGACCACATGCTAGTGGAAAAGTATTTAACTCGTCCGCGTCACGTCGAAATTCAAGTATTTTGCGATACGCTAGGAAACGGCGTTTATCTGTTTGAACGAGACTGCTCAGTTCAGCGTCGTCACCAAAAAATCATAGAAGAAGCACCAGCGCCTAATATGTCTCAAGATATTCGTGAGAAAATGGGTGAGGCAGCCATTCTTGCCGCTAAAGCTATTAATTACGTTGGCGCCGGTACCGTTGAATTTTTGCTTGATGAAGACGGCTCATTCTATTTCATGGAAATGAACACGCGCCTTCAAGTTGAGCATCCGGTAACGGAAATGATCACGAATGAAGACTTAGTTCAGTGGCAGCTTACAATCGCCGAAGGCAAGCCTATTCCTAAGCAACAAGACGAGCTTACGCTTACCGGCCACGCTTTCGAAGCACGCATTTATGCGGAAGATCCGAATAACGAGTTTTTACCTTCAACAGGTACGCTTCATTTACTTCAAACGCCAACCGAAAGCGATGTAGTTCGCGTTGATACAGGCGTTGAACAAGGCGATGAAGTCAGCGTGTTTTACGACCCAATGATTGCGAAACTGGTTGTGAAAGGCGAGACACGGGAAGTGGCCTTAAAGCGACTACTTCATGCCTTGGGCAACTACCATATTGAAGGCGTATCGACCAATATTGACTTCCTCAAACGAGTAGCCAGCAACGAAGCTTTTGTTAATGCTGAGCTAACCACTACCTTCGTTGAAAAGCATCACGATGCGCTGTTTGCAGAAGCTGAAGTGAGTGAACATCATAAGCATGTAACCATGCCGACTATGGCGTTACTTGCTCTGCTTCACCGTGAAAACACAATGATGGAAAAAGACGGTGAGACGGCGCGCGAGCTTCCTGTGTGGCGCTCTGCAGGCGCATGGCGTGCAAACATGGCGCACAGCGAAACCCTTACTCTTGAAGTAAATGGTGAGACGCATGAATTTAACATCACCCATTCAAAAACAACGCGTCCGCTAGCATGGCAAGTCGCGTTTGATGACGTGAGCGTTGAAGTATCAGGTAGTCTCAAGATGTCGGCTGATGGTGAACTTACACTTAATGCAGACGTAGAGGGTTATAAAACCCAGTACCACTTTGCAGAAAAAGACGACCAATTCACGCTGTTTAATAACGAAACACACTGTAGCTTTACTGTTATCCAACCTTCTCTTGGCGATGATAGCGATGCCAATCAGGATGCGAACTTTAATGCACCGATGAACGGTACTATTGTTGCTTTACTTGTTGAACCAGGCGAGAAAGTAGAAAAAGGCCAGCCCATTCTCATCATGGAAGCGATGAAGATGGAGCACAGTATTGTTGCACCAGAAGACGGCATGGTAGACAGTTTCTATTTCCAAGCCGGCGAACTAGTTGATGGCGGTGCCACCTTACTGTCATTTACTGGCAACGAGAAGGAGTAAAACATGGCCTTCCCTAGCCAGGTAAGTATTGTCGAGGTTGGCCCTCGCGATGGCTTACAAAATGAAAAAGAAATTGTAAGTGCTGAAGATAAAGTCACGCTTATCAATATGCTTTCTGACACCGGCCTTGAACGCATAGAGGCAGGCAGTTTTGTTTCACCTAAATGGGTGCCGCAAATGGCTGATTCGGGTAATGTATTTAAAGGAATAGATCGCAATCCTGCTATTCACTATTCGGCATTAACACCGAATTTGAAGGGGCTTGAGGCTGCACTTGAGGCTGGCGTTGACGAGGTGGCTGTTTTTGGTGCTGCGTCTGAATCGTTTTCACAGAAAAACATAAACTGCAGCATTACCGAAAGCCTTCAGCGCTTTGAACCTGTAATTGCCTTGGCTAAGGAACATGATATACCTGTGCGCGGCTACGTGTCATGTGTGATGGGATGTCCTTACGAGGGAGACATTGCCCCTCGCGCCGTTGCTGATGTGTCTAAAACATTGCTGGATATGGGGTGTTATGAAATTTCACTGGGTGACACCATAGGTATTGGTACACCTGGCGCTACAAAGCGCCTTTTAGATGAAGTGTTAAAGCATATTCCTGTTTCGGTAACCGCTGCACACTTTCATGATACCTACGGACAAGCACTTGTTAACTTGTACACCGCACTAGAATACGGCGTAGCAACTGTAGACGCAGCGGTTTCGGGGCTTGGTGGCTGTCCTTATGCCAAAGGTGCCAGCGGCAACGTGGCTACAGAGGATGTGGTATATATGCTTAATGGTATGGGCATTTCAAGTGGCGTAGATATGGAGCAGTTGTTAAGAACATCGCGCTTCGTTGAAGGTTTACTTAATCGACCGCCAGTATCTAAAGTCGCTACAGCATTGCTAGGTAAGTAACCACAGTGTAAGTGCAAAGATAGATAGGTAATATCACATTCACCAAAGGCCTGAAATGTAGTGCTCTACGTATCGGGCCTTTTCTTTTATGTTCTTTTATAAATTATTGTAGGGCGTTACGAGGTGATGCGTAGACAACGTTTTATATACGCAAGGGTCATCAGCAATGGCTACTTTTCTTTCGGCAGTATTAAAGTAGCTAACATAGCCACAAACAATACTGAAGCCATGATATAAACCACTGAGAAAGATATATTGGGGGTAAGTAATGCGTAGAAGCCGCCAAACGCCAATAAAATTAGACCAATTGCCGTATTAGAAAAACCTACTAACTCGGTGCGTTCTTGCCCTTCTTTTACATCTAAGCTGTATGTCTTTCTGCCTGTTCTTACACCCGCATGTGCGATTGAAAGCACGAAGAATAAGCCAGCAGATACAAAAAGTGAGTCGTTGGTTATGCTTAACAAGCCTATACATGCAGCAAGCGCTAAACCACCAGCCATTTGCAACGTTAACGTTGCGCTTTTGTCGGCTATTTTTCCCCAGACAATTGAAGATAATAAAGCTGCTAAAGCCTCAGCAGCTATGTAGACTGGCAGTAACTCACTGGCATTGTCCCCTTTTTGTATCATGAAGTAAGGCGCAACTAGCGCGGAGTGAACGAATAGGCCTCTTACAAAAATGAACTTATAAACAGTGGCATCGAAATGCACGCTAAATAGGCTGCCTGATGCGTCATCGCTTTCTATTGATGTCTTTATTGGCCACATGCATAAAAGCGTACAAAAAAAGATAACGGCACTTAGACCTATGATCCCTGCCAATGCCCACGAATCAAGGGCGTCGTTGAAAATAAACAACGGTAATGCCACCGCCAAGGTGGCAACTCCAGACAGTGTTGACGCCATTCCAATTAGGCCGCCCCGCTCGCCTTTTTTTGCAACGTCCGCTTCCATGTCTTTAACGGTAAGAGAGCACGCTGAGCGTCCAATGCTAAGCATAATCAAAGCTCCAAGGATCGCAAAACCAGCCTGCGCCCCATCAAGAAACAATGCCGCTAACAGCATTGCAACAACACATGAGCCTTGTGTCACTATTCCAAGTCGCCAAATATGATGGCGTGCTTTGTGCTGGCGCAAGTAATAGCTTATCAGGGCTTGAGGCAATAATGCGCCTGATTCTCTGATGGGAACGAGCCAACCTATCATCCAAGTTGGCGCACCTAGTGCGAGCAATAACGCAGTTAACGTTGTTTTGGTGGAAATTAATAAATCGGCGAGTTTGTTAAGCGACAAACCCGCGATAAGGCGTTGCTTTTTATTGGTGGCCAAAGAAACGCTCTCTGTATAATAACTGTCTTATATAGGGTAGTTACGCTTATTCATCGTAACTGGTTCAATTACTTATACCTTATTTTCAACCAATGTTTTAAGGTTCTCTAAGCCCATTTCGAAGTCAGGGCCTATTAAATCGTCGATAAATAAAACGAAGAATCGGTTGACCGGGTTATTATCTACGCTGCCCTTATCAGTCCATGTTACTTGAGTTCCGCTATCTACTTCAGAAATAACGACTTCACCGGTTGAGCCCATGTCAAAATCTGGAAAATACAAGCGATAAATAACACGCTTATTATGTTCTAGCTGCGTAATTTCCATTTCCCCATTGCCTTCGGTTGCGCTTGTCCACTGTGAGCGCATACCAATTGCACGGTCGGGGCCTGAATAATTGAGCGTCATGTTGGGGTCGCGTTTAAACCATACGCCCCACTTTGGCCACTCTTTGAGGTCCACAACAAATGGGTACACATCAGCTGGTTGGGCATTTATCGTAATTGAACGCTCTATAGTGTAATCTTTTGGAATAAGGAAACTACTGGCAACAAAAAGAACGATCACCACGCCAACAAAAACCAACAGCTTTTTTAGTACACCCATTTTCACCTCCAAACAATTAACGCTTCGTCAATATAACATTTAATTAACAAAAGTCACTGGCGGTAATTCAAATTCACCGCTCAGATAGTGAATGACCATACTGCGGACATAGTCTGCATCCACCTCTGAAACCCAAGACACTGTATTCCCATCTTCAGCACCCTCTTTATCGCACCGATACGTTTGCCCTGCATTGGGTGTTGTTGTGCTAACGGCCAATTTATCTGTCGCTATCTTGTAGCGTTCTTTGGGCAAAGCAACCATGCACGTTGAAAGCACATCCCACAAAAAATAAGTAAACTCATAAGACGGTATAGCGGTAACCGTTGCGGCCCAAAATTGCCCAGCCAAATCAGAGACAGGGCTTTCTATTTTGGCTAACGACGCTAGAAATGGCCAACTTACAGGTAGTGCATTGGTAGCATCAAGAGGCACTAACAGCACTGGTAAATTACTGTCTACCAGCTGCCTTGTGGCCTCTGGATGCCAATACGCATTCCACTCAGCACTACCGTTATGGTCATGCATAGCAACGTTACCTTTAACGTCTACTGCACCACCCATCCATATAACTTTTTCAATGCGAGCGGCAAACGCCTCATCACCGTCAGCAAGCTCAATTGCACCTGCAAGATTGGTTGCGGGGCCTGTCATTAGCACCGTCACTTTTTCACCATGTTGATCGATGGTTTGCTTCATCCATTCATGTGCTGGTTGTTCAATAACCTTTATGCCGTCACTCTTAGCTCGAAGCATGGTGGGGACTGCGTGACACATTTTTGGCTGCGCGCGCCATTCGCCAGGAAATGGATTAGGCCCTACACGCTTACCGACACAGACAGGAATATGGGTATTGTTCGTCAAATTAAGCAGCTTTTTAGTGCTTAGCAGCGCGTCATCAGGGTAACAATCGGCGGGCGTAATACTTACACCAATAACATCTATGTTGGGAAGACGTAGCAGCAATAGCAGAGAAAGAAGATCGTCTATACCACCATCGTGGTCGAAAATAACGGCATGCTTTAAAGACATGAAGAAACAATTCCTTTAAAAAATTAATGATTCAATTACAAAGACAAAATTGACGCTGTTAATATAAATATACTTGTGTAATATGGGTTTAGGTTATCACGAAACCCACTTAGCTGTTGTTATTTGTGACTCGCAATAACAGGTGGTCCAAGGAAATATCATGTACAGCGCAACCCAACGCATACCTCAATATTCCTACTACAAATCTATCTTTATCTTGTTGTCACTTTATTACAGGAGTTTTTAGAGAATGGCAGACCAAAGTTCTCGTTATATCAGTAATCTAACTCGCGATACCTATGCACTTATTTTAGCAGGAGGTAAAGGCTCAAGGCTTCATGAGCTTACCAACTGGCGCGCGAAGCCTGCACTGTATTTTGGCGGGAAGTTCCGAATTATTGACTTTCCTCTTTCCAATTGTGTCAACTCGGGAATACGACGTATTGGCGTGGTCACGCAATATAAATCACATTCGCTTATCCGTCATTTAGTGCGTGGCTGGGGGCATTTTAAAAAAGAGCTAGGAGAGTCGGTAGAAATCCTTCCTGCCTCGCAGCGCTTTTCAGATAGCTGGTATGAAGGTACCGCAGATGCCGTTTTCCAAAACATCGACATCATTCGTGACGAACTGCCAAAATACGTAATGATTTTATCCGGTGACCACATTTACCGTATGGATTACGGCGATATGTTGGCCAAACACAAAGAGTCTGGCGCCAAAATGACGGTGTCATGTATGTCTGTGCCCGTTGAAGAAGCCGCTGGCGCATTTGGTGTGATGTCAGTTGACGAGAACTACCGTATAAACGGTTTTGAAGAAAAGCCTGCCTCTCCGACGCCGTTACCTCATGATAGCAGTCGCTGTTTAGCGTCCATGGGGAATTATGTTTTTGATACTGAATTTCTGTTTGAACAGCTAAGAAAAGACGCGGAAAAAATGGGCTCACAGCGTGACTTTGGTAAAGATATCATACCGTCGATCATTAAAGATCACCCTGTTTTTGCATTTCCTTTTGAAAAAAGTGGTGGAGATAACGCGTACTGGCGTGATGTAGGAACTATCGATTCATTCTGGGAAGCCAACATGGAAATGGTCGCGCCCGTGCCACAGCTTAATTTATATGACAGAAAGTGGCCGATATGGACTTATCAAGAACAGTTACCACCTGCCAAGTTCGTATGGGAAGATCACGACCGAAGAGGTGAAGCAATTAACTCTGTAGTTTCAGGTGGATGCATAATATCCGGTTCAACGTTGCGTTCATCTATCTGTTTTTCAAACGTACGCGTACATTCCTACGGGTTAATTGAAGACGCAGTCATATTGCCCGACGTAGAAATAAAGCGGCATTGTAAACTCAAACGCGTCATCATCGACCGTGGCTGCGTTGTGCCTGAAGGGACAAAAATTGGTTACGACCACGATGAAGACCGTGCTCGCGGTTTTAGAGTATCGGAAAAAGGTGTGGTATTGGTCACCAGAGAAATGTTAGGCCAGCCCGTAGGTGGCCTGAAAAACACGACTGTTGCTGATTAATCTTTGTTCCACTTATCTAAGGTAGCAGCGACAAGCGTTGCTACCTCTTCTGGATGCTCAAGGGGAAACATGTGCCCACCAGGCATTACGCTGTGCGATATTTCATTATGCTTCATTAAACGGCCATACATCTGAGGCTTACACACATTGCTTTTTTCGCCCGTTACTAACAATGCCGGGCACTTAAGCTTCCCTTTATACTTTCCAAGGTTATGCGGAACATTTCTGAATAACTCAGCTTCCACATCGGCGCGGAATGTAAGTGATATCTCATTCCCTTTTTTCGCAGTAACCGCTTTTACATAATCCCTTACGCAGCGTTTATCCATATTTCTAAATAACGCTTTACCATGAAAATAAGCTTCCATATCTGTATTTAACGGCCATTTAGCGTTCCGCGTTTGAGCAAGCTTTGCCGGCGTAAGCTTGTTGATTAACGGGGTGTGTTTGGCGAATTTAAAGAAGTGACTAAGCGGCCCCACCACTAAAGGAGGATCGAAGAGTATTATACCGCGAAACAATTCCGGTGCTTCGCATGCAGCCATATACGTGATTACCGCACCAAATGAGTGTCCTACACCAAAAACACCTCTTTCGTCACGGTTTTCCTTTTTGATATGGCGAATAAGTTCTTCCACTTGATTGCGCCAGTTACCGTTTACCGGTAATAAAGGGTCGTGACCAAAACGCTCCACATGCAAACGGTTAAAGGTGTTGGGAAGTGCTGTAAACATAGCGTTATAACACGATGCTGGAAAGCCATTAGCGTGGGCAAAATGAAAAGTTAAATCCTGAGAAGACACGAAAACCTCGAAAAACAAAGAAAAAAGGAGCAAGTGCTCCTTTTAAAACATTACCGATAGGCATTGCCGACAGTCTACTACAAGCCCCTCGCCTCTGCCATTTCCCAGTCTTTTACAATTTTAGTGCTGGTCCATAAAAATACGGCGATTGATAATGCATACGGTATCACAAGGTATATCAACGACTGGCGAAGTGCTTCGGTTTCACCAAGTGACGGTACAAGTGCCTGACTAATGATACCCGTAAGCGTGGGACCACCGCCAAGCGCAATTATATTAAGCACGAAGAAAAATAATGCTGTCGACATTGCTCGAACGTTTAGCGGAGCGAGCGTTTGAGCCATTGCAAAACTTGGCCCTAAGTACGAACCACTGGTAAATAACAACAATGCCATCAGCCCAACGGATAGCCAGAGGTCTTGCACCTGTAGTGAAATATAAAACGCAGGTACACCAATAATAAGTGCTATTGCAGGGAGTAGTGCGTATGCCTTTTTGTTGTGTTTACCCCACCTGTCGGCAATGTAACCACCTAACCAAACACCAAGCGCGTATGCTGTGCCATTGATAATACCAAATACAATAAGCAGTTGAGTAATATCAAGGCCTGCAAACGCACGCACATAGTAATCAATTATCCACGTTGAAATGGCATAGTTTCCAAAAGAGCCAAATGAAATACCAAGTGCCATTCCCCACCATGTCGGGATTTTAAGCAGCGTTTTAATAGACGCTTTTACACTTGGCTTTTCTGACGACTTCTCGGTCGATTCTTGTGTTGCAGTTCGCTTGGGCTCTTTCACCGTAAATTTTAATAGTACAGCGAGTAAGATTCCCGGAATACCCACGCTATACATCACCGTGCGCCAATCGGCCGATCCACCTTGTAAGAAGAATGCGGAAGCAAAAAACGCTAGCATCACACCAAATGGAATCCCCAAAGAATAAATAGCAAGCGCTCCTGCACGTTTTTCTTTTGGGAACAAGTCAGAAATTATGCTGTGAGAAGGCGGACTGCCTCCTGCCTCACCGATACCAACACCAATTCGAGCTATAGCTAACTGCATATAGTTCGCAGCCAATCCTGACGCTGCTGTGAAACCGCTCCATAGAGTAAGCGAGATGGCTATAATGTTTACGCGGCTGTAACGGTCTGCGAGCCACGCGATTGGGATACCCATGACGGTGTAGAGTAAAGCGAAATAGATGCCCTTTAACCACCCTAGTTGAGCATCATCAAGCCCTAAATCTGCTTTAATAAAGGGGGAAAGGATGCCAATGATTTGTCTATCTATGAAATTAAACGCGTAAACTAGCGTAAGAATAAACAACACATAGTTACGATAGCTTCTAGAAGCTCCGGCTTCATTGACCGGCATACTTTCGACATGAGTTTGTGCCATAACTATCCTTTTTGATGGAGATTCCCCAGTCTACGCACCCGAAGAAAAAATGCACAACTAATTGTTACTTATTTGTTAACATAACGAAAATTTCTAACAGAGTCTTTCTGTTGCTCAGCGCTTGAGGTACGATGTCCACTCTTCAACTCATCAGACCAGACAGGCTATTATGACGGTAGACGAACTGTTAAATATTCCCGCATTAACACAAACTTCTGACAACACATGGAAAGTCGATGGACTTGTCATTCCGAAAACATGGGGACAAGGACGAACCGCTTTTGGTGGCATTTCGGCTGGAATGCTTTACTGCGCGGTTAAACAGCAAGTGCATGATGAGAGGGTATTGCGCTCTTTTACCACTAACTTTGTGGGGCCACTCAATTTAGAAACGCCTTTTTCTATTGAAGTCACCCTGTTACGCACTGGTAAAAATGTTTCACAGTTCACCGCTCACGCCATTCAAGAAGGTAAGAGCTGTGTTTTCTCGCAAGCGTGTTTTGGTAATGCAAGAAACTCTTCAATTTTGGTTGAAAACGATGAAGTTCATGACATGGCACAGCCAGTTAAAGCGAAGTTTATCCCTCAGATCCCTAAAGTAACGCCGAAGTTCCTACGTTATTTCGATCTTGCAATAGACGCTGGCGGCATTCCTTTTACTCGTAAAAAAACCAGTCATTATCACGGGTTTATGCGCTTTAAGCAGCCCCCTTCAGAAATTACTGATGCTCACATCATCACAATGATTGACGCGTGGCCGCCAACGCTACTTCAAATGATGAAACTTCCGGCACCAGCTAGTACGGTAAGTTGGAACTTAGAGTTTATACATCCGCACAAACCCGTCAGCCCAACAGATTGGTTTGCGTATAAAGCGCACACTCGCCAAGCGGCCGATGGGTATGGGCATACTGAAGCCACGATATGGGATAAAGACAACGAAGTTATTGCTATAAGTCGCCAGACTGTGGCGGTTTTCGACTAATTCATAAAGCCCATTGGGCTTACCTGTATAGGTAGGCCCTAGTAAAGCATAAATGCGTTGGGGTTGAACAGCGAAATGACCGATATACACTGGAGGTTGGTTACATCTAGTGCATCTTCAAGATCTTGTCGCTCTAACGATAATGGGTGGTGTAATTCAGGTTTTAAATTGTGATAGCTTGGATAAATTTCTGGGTTCACGTTGTCGAGCGCTAATACATAAGACAGCTGCAAAATTCTTTGCTCAACACTGAGTGACTCGTTCTCAGTATCATGGATAGACGCGATGGGAGACATTATAGACTCTGGAATACCCCACTTTTCAATTAGTCTTGCAGACAGCGTTGTATAGGTATACCCAAGTACCCCAAATTGAAGCTCCGCAGGGGTAACTCGCGTATTAAACGCTTCACATCGCTTAGCAGATTCGGGCATAGTTGTAACGACAACAAGCTCGCCAATATTATGCAGAAGCCCTGCAACGAAGAATCGTTCCGGCTCTCTAATATTGCGAATGTCTGCAAAATATTTTGCCAACAACCCACACGATACGCTTTGCTCCCAAAACTTGTCTAAGTCTACGCGCTGTCCGTCAACATCACTGAACGCTTGACTTACACCGTAAGCGAGCGCCAAGTCATAGGTTGAACGTGTGCCGACCACTTGAATGGCTTTGGTGATGGTGTCTATCTTATTTGGAAATCGATACAGCGCGGAGTTTGCAACACGCAATAGCTGCGTTGCCAAAGAAGGATCGAAAGCGATGATATCGCCAATGTCATCGATACTCGACGCTTTATCATCCATACATTCCTTTAAGCGAGTTACCGAATCAGGTAAAACAAACAGGTCTTCCGCTTTTGCAACAAGCTCATCTAAATTCATTCTTGCAGGCTCTCCAATGCAATAGTCACTGACGCTAGGCTTCTCCTTTTGCCCGCCGCCTGTTAAAGGTATAGGCTGTATTACCCATTAGGTCAATGCTGTTCAACTAGTAAAAAAGTATCATATTCCACTTTGTTAAAGCGCCAGAATAGGTCCTGCAGCCGTTATTGTTATGACGTACACCATATCTTTTGATACTAAAGCAAAAAGTACTCTTATAAGTTAAAAGTTATATAATTTTATATCCAAAAGCACTTACAGGGGGCGTCATACTTTTTATGTTATTAAAGGAAAAAGATTTTCTTAAAGACAAAACAACGCTTTCTTATCGCACAGTATGCATTTGGAAACGTTTGGAAATGTTTATCGCGCCATACGAATAAGTATACCCTGACAACCTCGCATGATCACCCAAATTGAGCTGAGAACATGATAAAATAGACAACTGTGGAGCGCTTATCTTATCCATGCTTTGATTTTGCGTGTAACTTAAAAAGAATAATCGAACATCTCTTATACTATGCTCAATATCGTCATTATTGGTTATGTCTGGCCTGAACCTAACTCCTCTGCTGCCGGGCAGAATATGTTGTCTATCATTAAACAGTGTATTGCTACCGGTCATCAGGTTTACTTTTTAACCGCCGCGACAGACAGTGAACATAAAATAGACTTAAACGCACTAGGTGTTAAGAGCGACGCAATTGCATTGAACTGCAGCAGTTTTAACAAACAAATTGCATCGTTGAACCCAGATGTCGTTATTTTCGACCGCTACATGACCGAAGAGCAATTTTCATGGCGGGTAAAAGAAACCTGCCCCAATGCGCTTAGAGTTTTAAATACCGAAGATCTTCACAGTTTACGTCAAGCTAGATTAGAAGCGGTGAAACATCAATTGGATGCGCGAAATGCGAAGCTAAACACTGAATTAGCCCAACGTGAAATTGCATCAATACTTCGCAGTGATATTACGCTTGTGATCTCTCAGTATGAGAAGGAATTGCTCACATCACATTATGGAGTTCCAGAATCTCAGCTTCGCTATCATCCGCTGCCTACAGACACCTTAATTGACAATACACCTACATTTGAAGAAAGAGCCCACTTTGTGCACATTGGGAATTTTCGTCATGCACCCAATTGGGACGCGCTACTCGGGCTAAAGCAATATATTTGGCCTGCCATCAAACGTGCGCTTCCCACCGCTGAACTCCATATTTACGGTGCATATCCCCCTAAAAAAGCGACACAGTTACACAATGAAAACCAGGGTTTTTTAGTAAAAGGTTGGGCTGATGACGCAGAAGAGGTAATGAAAAACGCACGTGTGCTACTCACGCCAATTCGATTCGGAGCTGGTATTAAGGGGAAATTACTTGAGGCTGCGCGCTGTGCAACACCAAGTATTACAACCTGGGTTGGAAAAGAAGGCATTATAAATAGCTCCTCCTCTGATTGGCCAGGTGCAATATGTCCAGCAGTTTATACTGCATCTGTCAGCGGCTCGAAAGTGAAGGCGATAGACGAGGCTATTAGTGAATACGTTGAGCGTGCAGTATCGCTACATAACAATTCAACTGAGTGGCAAGAAGCGAGCAACAAAGCGCAACCTTTATTACAACAGTATAAAGCTGCAGCACATTCCCAGCCTTTAATTGACTACCTCACGAAAAAAGCAGCGTCTATTGAATCACATCGTGAATCGTTATTTCTGCAAGGACTTGTCTGGCATCAGTCGTTAACAGCCAGTAAATACATGTCGCAGTGGATTGAGGCGAAAAACGCAAACGCAGAAAAAAGTAAACCTTAGGCGCCCTGCTGTTGAGGTATGAATATGGTGCCGGTGCGATATCGACGCGAATATCCCTGCAGTATTAGTATTTTGAAATTGCTTTGATGACTGCGTTGATACCGTTCCCTCGTGACTGACTTAAATAGCGAGACAATTGGCACGTTTCTAAATAGGCTGCAAAGTCAAAAACTTCTCGTTCTTCTGAAGTCAATGTATTCGCTCGTTCTAGTAAAACCGCAAGCACGCCACGTATTACCTTACTGGGTGAGTACGCCATAATCTGCCCCTCAATCACCGCAAGCCATACTGGGCTTTCACATCCCTCAACGCTGTGCTGGGCAGTTCGCTGAGGCTCAGGCAAAGCAGGTAAAGCTTTACCCGCCAACATAAGTGTGCGGGTAAAGGTATCCCACCCCTTTGCGTTAGCTAACTCACTAGCTAACGGCGGAAGACTGTTGTTTGTATTGGAAGTAGACGTCACAGACTTATTGAGAAACAGACAGTTCTGCAGCAAGTTCCTCTGCAGTCATCACCAAATTTTCAACATCGCTTTGAGTCGGAAACATCACTAACTCAACACCATTTTTCTGTAAGCCCGGAAGCCATGTTGTAATAAACTCGTCTAGCGCAACGCTAACTGCTTGACCAACAACGCCATTAGTCGACACAAAGCACGCAGCTAGGTCTTTATGTGGAAAGACTGGCAGCTGCACGTTTTCGCCGTCTTCAAACATAACAAAGCCTTCTTCACCTTGAACAAGCCAAATTGATTTCGCCTTATTAACATAACTTACAACAAGCTCTTGTCTGTCTTCGGCGCTAAGCTTCATAGCTTGTTCGACTACGGCGTCGCTTAAGGTTTCTGAGATGGTTTCTGGAAACACGATTTTCTCACTTATAGAAATTTTGCGGCAAGTATACCGTTAACAACGTTGGGTGCAACCAACATGCAAAATACGTATTATAGTTATATCTATTACCGACAAATTTTCATATGATAAACACACGCTTAGATGTAAACGGCGAAATTTTTTAATCAGGCAAGCTGGTGCAACAACCTAACAAGATTGCAAAAAATAAGTGAGTGACATGATGCAAACCGTTTTTACGGCACTGAAACAAGGGACCCAGTCTCAACATTCTGCTCTTGAAAGCACTTACCCGTTTTCAGTTTATCAAGTCAACAAAGCACCTGATATTAAATCTTACTTTGATGTATTAAGTGTTATGACACTGTTTCATAAAAAGGTCACTCAAGCGGTAAATAGTAACGGCTTACCGAAAGAAGTAGCTAATCTCGCAATGCTTCTTAATGGCAACACCGTACTTAACGCCCTTGAACAAGATAAAGAAATTTTAGGTTCATCTCATCGTTGCAACAGTCACGATGTTGAAAACGATAATGACGAGTCGCTAGCGACGTTGAATAGTGTTAACTTCGCTCTTTCGTTTGAAAGTCAGACATCAATGGCAATTGCGGCAATGTATGTGTGGCTTGGCTCGTCGATGGGCGCAAATGTGCTATTACGCAGGCTAAAAAGTACACCTGATCTGCCCGTTTATTACTACGGTGCAATGGCTGAATGTGCCAAAGCATGGGTTCAGTTTAAACAGCAAGTTGATACGCTTATGCCACAGCTTGAAGCACAACAAGAAAACGTTGGAGCATCAATAGTGAAAGACGCACAGCGTTGGTTTGATTACCTTATTCAATTAGGCGTGCATGTTTCTTCTGGCAAAGCTCCAGCAGCGGTATAACACATCATGGCTTAGGCATTATGCCTTCCCCTTTCCTAGTAAAAAATTCTTAATAACGTGCACGCACTAAATGCCTTAAAATCATTGCATTATTAAGTGCATGCAAAGATTCTGATAGACTAGCGTCATCGTAATCTAATTTAAGAAAATCATGAAAGTAATCTCATTTAACATCAACGGTATACGAGCGCGTTTACATCAACTTCAAGCGCTTATTGATGCTCATAACCCTGACGTTATTGGTCTTCAAGAAATAAAGGTGCATAACGAGCAATTTCCTGTCGATGCAGTGAAAGAAATGGGCTATCACGTTTATTTTCACGGACAGAAAAGTCACTACGGCGTGGCATTCCTTACAAAAAAAGAACCGCTGTCTGTCACCATGGGTTTTCCGGGCGATGAAGAAGATGCACAGCGTCGAATGATCATGCTAAAGACGACTAATGACGCAGGTGAAGAAGTTACTATTTTGAATGGTTACTTCCCACAAGGTGAAAACGAGAAGCATGAAACAAAATACCCAGCAAAGAGAAAGTTTTATAAAGATTTAATGGGTTACTTAAACGACAACCATACACCTGATGACAACGTTATTGTTATGGGTGACGTAAACATATCGCACACTGACCTTGATATTGGTATTGGTGAAGACAACCGCAAACGCTGGCTAAAAACGGGGAAATGTAGCTTCCTTCCAGAAGAAAGAGAGTGGCTGAACACGCTAATGAGCTGGGGCTTCGAAGACAGCTTCCGCTCATTGTATCCAGACACCAACGACAAGTTTTCATGGTTTGACTACCGCTCGAAAGGCTTTAATGACAACCGAGGCCTACGTATCGATTTAATTATTGCAACGAAGTCACTCCACTCTTCATTAACAGAGGCAGGTATCGACTACGAACTCAGAGGCATTGAGAAGCCATCGGACCACGCGCCTATTTGGGCCGTTTATAAGGGGTAACATGAATGAGTAATAAGCGGCACAATACAGAGGTGGTGCAGTGAGTACACTTCAAGTTATGGGGCTAATTATTTACAGCGCCATAGTTGTGTTGTCGTTTAAGAAAATTGATGTAGTGGGTTTTGTAAAAGACCGTCATCAACAGCATCTGGTTTTCGGCACCGCCGCATCACTCTTTGTGTTGTGGCTGCTCAAAGCCGGCATATTCGAAGGCCTCGACGTTCATTTTCTTGGTCTTTCCGTACTCACCCTTATGTTGGGTTTTCGCTATGCCGTTTTATCGTCTTTTTTAGCCCTGTTGGGAGCAAACTGCATTGGATACGGCAGCTGGGAAAATATGGGCATTAATGGAGTGTTAGGCAACGTACTACCCATTGTGATCACCTACTTATTCTATATGCTGTCGTTTCATCGCATTCCAAGGCAGTTGTTTGTGTACATTTTTGTGTGTGCATTCTTTCCAGCGGCACTTTCGATTGCAGCTAAAACCCTTGCTCTTGGCAGCTATTACTACGTGGAAGGTGTATATTCTTGGGATACGATTTTTGATAATTACATACTGCTTACACCATTGTTAGTATTCCCCGAGGCACTGTTAAACGGTATGGCAATAACGATATTAGTGATTTACAAACCCTCTTGGGTTTACACATTCCACGATAAGTTTTATCTCAATAAGTGATAACGCCACGTTGGTATTGCTAAAGCGCAAAAAATAAACATAAAAAAACCGCACTACTGTGCGGTTTTTAGTTTTGCTTTTTATGGCGTTTTTATTTTTTGAATAAGATGTCCATCACGTCAGACAACTCACCCTTGCCTTCACGAATTTCTTCTTCAGATAAACCTGCAATTTCATGAGGGAACACTAGCCACTCATCGCTCTCATTAACGTAGTAATCTGGAACAATATCTGTTGTATTGTTCTGTGGCTTGTACCACGGACAAGCAATTCGAATGTCTTTCGGCATGTTTAGGCGCATTAGCTTATTGATTTGCTTGATAAGCGCTTCAACACTGCGGCCTGAATCAAATACGTCATCAACGATAAGCAGCTTGTCGCCAGCATTCGCATTTTCAACGAGATAATGAAGACCGTGTACACGGATTTCTTTCGATTGTTTATTAATGCCGTAATAAGACGAAGTACGCACTGCAATGTGGTCTGTCGATGTGTTTTTAAATTCAAAGAATTCTTGGACAGCAATACCTATTGGAGCACCACCACGCCAAATACCAATAATAAAATCTGGACGGAAGCCATCTTCATACACCTTTGACGCTAGGCGAAAGGAGTCCTGTAACAGCGATTGCGAGGTGATAAAATTCTTGTTCATGACGTCTCACTGGGCAAACTTTAAAAGACCGCGAGTATAGTGAATTTCACGTCAATTTGCACGGCTAATTCAATGAATTATTCATTCTGTAGCGCTTGAGAAGGTTGTATTTTCATTGCTTTACGCGCAGGGTAAACACTGGCAAGCACACAAAGCACTAATGAAAGCAATGTAATGCTTATAATTTGTCCAGCTTGCATATCTATAGGCAAGCCGCTGCCATCAGCTGCAAGTGCAATGGGTACGCCCAATATAGATAAAAGGTCGTTAATAACCAAGGTGACGAGTACGCCCGACACCAAGCCTACACCCGCGCCCTTAATGCCGTTAAACAAACCATTGAATATAAACACCCACATGATAGCGCTCGGCAACATGCCTTGCGTTTGCAATACGGCTATATCGCCTTGTTTCTCAGATACCACCATAACCAATGCAGACACAATGTTAAAAGCCGCCACGGCAATAATCAGAAGCAGCATTAACATCATCATGTTCTTTTCCATCTTCACAGCGTCAAAAAGCGGCCCTTGGCGTTCGCGCCATGTGCTAATGTCGTCGTCTTCGCGGCTTAGCAATGATTTCAGCTCATACACAACCGCTTGATAATCAAATGCATCGGATAAAAACAATCGAGTTGAAACTTCGTTGCCTTTAGGGTCGCGTAAAAGGCGATTAACATCATCGATATGCATGTAAATTACTTTGTCGTCTACCTGCGAGCCCATATCAAATATACCAGCAACCGTTACCAGACGTTGACTTGGCATACGACCGAAGGGTGTATAAGTACTGGCACCAGTAACCATTACGCGCAATCTATCCCCTATTCTCGCATCCAGCTGTATAGCTAGCGCTCGACCAACAATGGCGTAATAACTGCCTGCTGATAAATCACTAAACCTTCCCTGCTCTACATTGTCGGCCACCATTGTGTTTTCCGTCATTACCGATGGCAACACGCCGTGTACCTGAACACCTCGTAAATCAGAGCGACTTTGAACGACTGCTTCGGCTTCTCGGTAGGTCATGGTTGTAATGACGCCCTCTAGTGCCTCAACATCCGATAACTGCTCAGTATCAATGCGCTGCGTTTCGATATGTGGCACCACACCTAGAATACGTTGTTTAAGCTGCCCCTCTAACCCGTTCATCACCGAAACGACTATAATTAACGCCATAAGACCAAGTGCAATACCTGCTACCGAAAAACGATTAATAAAAGCAACGAAGCTGGTTTGGCTGGCACCATGAGATTTCGCATAGCGATATGCGATAAATGCTGGCAGAGAATGAGACAGAGACGACAACATAGAACCTTGTAAATTCGAAACCTTATGACAACATTTTAAGCACAATAACTCGTGTGCAATTTAAAATGGTAAAAGGGTTTCAACCTGAAATAGTAATGTGGCTATAGTACGTGTAAGCTACTGGCTGTACAAGAATAAGTGGCAGAGGAAAACGGTGATAGATAAAAGTCTGAACGACAAACAAGCCCAATTCGATGAATACTTTTCAATAACGCATGCTATTAACGCGAATATGCGTGTTTTAAACGCTGAAGAGGTTGTGCCTGATATTGAAAATATAGAAGACGCAATGCCTTACGCCTTTCGTATTGCCAGCGAGATGGCGGCCATCGAAGCTCAGGCAATTCGACCGCTGCGCAACTTAAGTGATCACGCTGAATCGCTTGCAGATTACCTTAATCATCAATCGCGAAAGATAGACTTGATGATGTCGTTTGTTCTTCACCAACAAGACGAGCCCGAATACCGCTTTAAAACCGTTAAATTCGGCGGAGGCGGCGTTATTATTGACGCCCCCAACGCTGTTGAAGTGGGCGCGAATGCCGAGTTAAAACTGTTTTTAGACGCCGAAGCGGCCGCGATTTTTTGTTTTGGTGAAGTGATTAGCTGCGAGCAAAAAGAAGACCGATATCATATTGCCTTTATTTTTAATACAATTCGCGAGCAAGATCAGGAGCTGTTGGTGAGAGCAAGTTTGCACATTCAAACACTTCAGCTTAGAAAACGCGCACAAGAGAAAAAAGCCGGATCCTAAACCGCGCCTTAGTCAGTATATATCGCCGTATAATTTGGTATTACTCGTACACAATAAATAGGAAGTCATGACAGCCACCTTACTATCGCTGCCTCTGCCAGCGCAGAAAAAAGACGCATCTTCACAAGACCACAAACAATGGGGGCAATTACAAGGCAGCAGTGCTGCGCTTTGTATTAGCCAAGCCTTGGGTCAATACAACGGGCCGATAGTATTAATTACAGCAGACACGCCGTCTGCAATGAAATTAGAAAAAGAAATCGCATTCTTTTTGCAGGGTGACAACGCACATACTGACACGCCCATAACCCTTTTTCCAGATTGGGAAACACTGCCTTACGACTCGTTTTCACCGCACCAAGACATTGTATCGCAGCGACTAGAAACCTTATTTAGGTTTACGCAGCAGGGCCAAGGCATTTTTATTGTGCCAGTAAATACACTTATGCAGCGTTTAGCGCCAACAGACTACCTTGCTAAGTATTTATTAATGCTAAACAAGGGCGATACTTTAGACAGAGACCAGTTTCGCCGAAATCTAGAACAAGCAGGTTATCTGCACGTTAGCCAAGTGATGAGCCACAGTGAGTTCTCTGTTCGCGGTAGTATTATTGACTTGTTCCCAATGGGTAGCGATCAACCGTTTCGTATCGACTTATTCGACGACGAGATAGACTCGATCCGCTTTTTTGATACTGAGACACAGCGCTCGGGCGAGGCGGTTGATGAGATACGCTTGCTGCCAGCGCGTGAATTTCCAACCGATAAAGACGCTATAACGCTATTTCGTCAGCAATTCCTTGCAAAATTCGACGCCAACAATGCCTCTGAAAGTGTATTTTCACAAGTGAGCAAAGGCACAATGCCTAGCGGCGTTGAATACTATTTGCCGCTATTTTTCGAAAAAACCGCAACACTTTTTGACTACCTTCACCCCAAAAGCCTTTTGCTGCTACATGGTGATGTTCAAGATGCTAGCGAGTTCTTTTGGGCCGATGTACAAGAGCGTTATGAACAGTATCGATACAATCTAGCCCGCCCTTTACTTGCACCTGATGAGCTATTCCTTCCTATAAACGAACTGTTTGGCGCAATAAAGCAATGGCCTCGCGCCACGTTAACAGGGCGCGTTTTAGAAGAGAAAGCAGGTACTGCGAACTTGCAGTGTGCATTGCTAGACGACATCGCCATTAACGCACAGAAAAAAGTGCCCGCCGAACGACTTATTGCCACGGTTAAAGAAGCCACCGATAGCGGCGCAAAAGTACTCTTTTGCTCAGAAACCCAAGGCCGTAGAGAAGGGTTGCTTACCGTTTTGGCGAAAGCGGGTATTAAGCCAACGCTGGTAGACTCATTTAACGCGTTCATTGAAAGCCATGACACCATTGGTATCACCGTTGGCATGGTCGAGCACAGTTTTCGCTGGCGCACCGATGAAGGCGAATTACTATTTATCACAGAGACAGAGTTACTAGGGCACAAGGTAAGCCAACGACGCCTGCGTGATAAACGCAGTGCTACCGATGAAAGTGCCATTATTCGTAACTTGGCAGAGCTGTCTATAGGCCAGCCTGTTGTTCACCTTGACCATGGTGTAGGCCGTTATCTGGGCCTACAAACCTTGGACGCCGGCGGTGTAGCGACAGAATATCTGTGTATTGAGTATGCAAAGCAGTCAAAGCTATACGTTCCTGTGGCCTCATTGCACCTTATTTCGCGATATACCGGTGGCGATGCAGACAGTGCACCGATAAATGCGCTTGGCTCAGACGCCTGGAGCAAAGCAAAACAGAAGGCAGCGGAGAAGGTTCGTGACGTGGCTGCGGAACTGCTGGATGTATATGCGCGACGAGCGGCAAAGCCAGGATTTGCATACAACATAAATTGGGATGATTACCAATCGTTTTCAGACAGCTTCCCGTTTGAGGAAACACCCGATCAAGCACAAGCCATTGCTGCGGTTATGCATGACATGGGTAGCCCGTCAGCCATGGACCGTCTTGTTTGTGGTGATGTTGGTTTTGGTAAAACAGAAGTAGCCATGCGCGCCGCATTCTTGGCGGCGAATGCGGGTAAACAGGTGGCAATATTGGTGCCTACCACCCTACTCGCACAACAGCATTATGAAAACTTTAAAGACCGCTTCGCCGCTTGGCCGTTTGAAATAGAAGTAATGAGCCGATTTGTCAGCGGCAAAGCTCAAAAAGCAGTTGTAGAGCGCATTGGCGAAGGAAAAGTAGACATTGTGGTTGGCACTCACAAACTGCTTTCCAGCGATATCAAATATAAAGACTTAGGTTTGGTGATTATTGACGAAGAGCACCGCTTTGGTGTGCGTCAAAAGGAAAAGCTTAAATCATTGCGTGCAGATGTAGATATCTTAACGCTAACCGCCACGCCAATACCCAGAACCCTTAATATGGCACTGTCTGGCATGCGTGATTTGTCTATTATTGCTACTGCCCCTGCCAGACGCTTATCGATTAAAACCTTTGTACAGCAGCGAAACAAAGCCGTTATTCGCGAGGCTATCATGCGTGAGATCTTGCGCGGTGGTCAGGTGTATTTCCTCCACAACGAAGTGGACAGCATTGCGCGCACGGCAGAAGAAATTGCGGAAATAGTACCTGAAGCTCGCATTGCGGTTGGTCATGGTCAAATGCGTGAGCGTGAGCTTGAAGGCGTTATGAGCGACTTTTATCACCAGCGTTATAACGTATTGGTTTGTACAACCATTATCGAAACCGGTATTGATGTACCTAGCGCGAACACTATTATAATGGACCGTGCGGATCACTTAGGTCTAGCGCAGCTGCACCAGCTTCGCGGCCGTGTGGGGCGTTCACATCACCAAGCATACGCCTATTTGCTAACGCCACATCCTAAGCGTATGACAAAAGATGCGGTGAAACGCCTTGATGCAATTTCACAACTTGAGGACTTAGGCGCAGGTTTTGCGCTAGCCACCCACGACTTGGAAATTCGCGGTGCAGGTGAGCTACTAGGTGACGGTCAGTCAGGCCAAATTGCAAGCATTGGCTTTAGTTTGTATATGGATATGCTTGATAAAGCGGTAAATGCTCTGAAAGACGGAAGAGAGCCATCGCTAGACGATGCCATGTCAGGGCATACCGAAATAGAGTTACGCATCCCAGCACTATTGCCGGAAGACTACATTGCCGATGTTAATACACGCCTATCGCTGTATAAACGACTAGCAAGCTGCACAACACAAGACGACATTGACGAGTTTCAGGTTGAGTGTATTGACCGCTTCGGCTTGCTGCCAGAGCCCGCAAAGAATTTGATTGAAGTTGCTGAAATCAAAATAAAAGCACAAGAAATTGGTGTGCTAAAAGTAGACTTGTCTGCCCAAGGCGGTACCATAGAATTTAAAGAAACAACCAAGGTCGACCCAGGCTACATCATTAAACTGGTTCAAACTAAGCCTAATACCTTCAAATTTGAAGGTAGTCAGAAGCTGCGTTTGGTTAAAAAGACTGAAACCGCTAAAGAACGTATAGCGTTTATTAGCGATATCATTGCCGATTTTGCAAAGGAGTCGCGGTAACATGAAGTTTTTTCGCTGGTGTTTTTTACTTGCACCAATGAGTGCGGTGTTTACCAGCCAAACTTTCGCCAACGAGGATTGGTGGTTTGACGTAGAGGTTATTGCATTCAAACGCAATGTGTCGTTAAGCGAATTAGAAGAGCAATTTACACTCGCGGCGTCGCTGGAAGCGTCGCGTTCTGACGCCGACTTAATAGGCGCGGTAATTGCGCCAGACATAAGCTACCTAAAGCAAGGGCTTCCACGTTGCGGTGAAGATACGACCATTCCTTTGCCAGCAAGAGAGCTTATTGAAGTCCCTGCTAGTGATGTTGATTTCTTAAGCCTACCGCCCCTCGCCGCCTCAGAAACGCCTCTATCTATGGAAAAACAAAGCGTTTCTATGGTGGCAAGCGCAACAGTTGATGTACAAGACTCCTCGAAAGACGACATTGAGCTTCGCCAAAAAAGCAATGACGCATTTGAAAGAGAGGCGTCTGAAACGGCAGCGCTTAATTCTGTGGAAGCTGAATTAGATCCAAATAGCGCCCTAAACACCGTTCTTAACGAGAATACTGTAGATGTAGGACTTCAGGCGCCCATTCCTCCTAGCGCGAGTGAAGTCGCTGCGCTTTGGCTGTCATTTTTTGGCGTAAACGCACCGTCGCCGCTTACTGATATGAGCCACGCTGATGAAGAAACGCCTAATACAATTAAGCCCATTCAGGTTCCTTCTTTTAAAGCGTGCGAAACGATTAAGCCGTGGATGGATGTAGAAACATTTGATGGGCAACTAGAAATAACGTCGCATACACCTGACAATCGATTACCTTCGCCGGCTCAACTTCCTATCATTATTGAAGGACATGACTGGCCTCTTTCACCTAAAGCTCATCTACTGTCTAGCGAGCAGCACGCTCTAACGTCTATTTCAAAGCAAATTCGAAGTAATAGAGAACTTGAGCGCATATTCCATGTTACGTGGCGTCAGCCCGTGCTGTTTGGTAAAGATAACGCTTTTGATGTACGACTTTTCGGCGGTAAAAATTACGCATCTGAATTTGATGCCTCAGGTGAGCTGTTAAAGCACACTGTGCCACCTATTCATGACAACAGCACAGCAACCGTTGACCAAACGGGCATGCAGCGCGAGGGGGTATCTTTTGAGAGCGCAGCCTTTGATAGTGAACAAAAAGTATATGATGAGAGTGACATATTGCTTGAGAGCGCTGAAGTAACCACTATGCTGCCGAATTTCTTCGAGCAATTAGAAGGAAGACTTGCCAACGCAACGCCTATCGCTTTGCGTGAATTTGCAGCGCTCGACAACCCTACAATGAATAGTGAGAGTAACGCTGAAAGCAACTTTGCACTTCGCCCTCCTATTTGGGAAATAGACGGTACCATGAAGGTGTTTCTAAAGTACATCAACCGCGTACCCTACCTTCATATCGACAGCGAGCTTTTTTATCGACAGCCTGTTGGAGAGAGTTATTTCACAGTAAACCAAATGATTGAAAGCTCGCCTAGCGCCTTGAGCGCAAGTGCGTCATCTCCAGCCACCAGTAATGCAGAACCTATGCGTTTAGTAGCTGTACCGCTTAAAGAGCAGCGTCGTGTTATAAGTACACAATTGCACTATTTTGACCACCCTCTGTTTGGATTTGTGGTACAAATTCGCCGCTATAACCGACCTGAAATTGAAGTAAGCGAAGAAGACTAATACAAGGCCTTAACATGAAAATCTATACCCGTACAGGCGACAAAGGCAGTACACAAATTTACGCTGATAAAGCGGTTAGAGTAGAAAAAGACGATTTAGTTGTTAAAAGCTATGGCGATATCGACGAGCTCAACAGTCATATTGGGTTGCTTGCCGCTACTGTGGGTACACAGCATCGGCCAATGCTTCACGATATTCAGCGAAACTTATTTCAAGCGGGCTTTGCCATTTCAGCAAGCTCAACGCTAACAGAAAAGAACATAGAGGACTTGGAGTCTTTAATCGATAGCTTTACTGCAAAGATGCCTCCTAACACGTCTTTTGTATTGCCAGGCGGCAGTAAAGCAGCAGCACAAGCCCACGTGTGCAGAGCAGTTTGTCGAAGAGCAGAGCGCGCAGTAATTAGCTTGTCTAAACACTATGACGTACCAGAAGTCGTGCACGCCTATTTAAATAGATTGAGCGATTTTCTGTTTACTTTTGCCCGCTTTCTAAACGTTGAAGCAGGATTTGAAGAAGTGCCGGTATAACCTGCACTTCTTCGATTCGATACAGAGCGATTTTTTCTCTCAAGCGTTACACATGTAACCGCTGTATTAGAGACACCGCCTCTTTGTACTGTTGTTCGAGCCCAGTAGGCATTTTCCGGCCAAACAATGTCATTACACGCGCCTGCTTTTGTCGGTCTTCTTGACTACCTAACGCCCATCGAGATTCCAACCCATCCAGTATTGATTCGGCGCCATCAACATTATTACATGCCAATACCATGTCACAACCAGCGTTAAGCGCTGCTTGCGCCCGATCAACATAATTACCCGCAACACTTGCACCGTGCATAGATAAATCGTCAGAAAAAACTGCGCCGTTAAAGCCAAGTGTTGATCTTAAGACTTTACCTAGCCAATGCGCAGAGAAACCAGCGGGCTGAGGACATACCTGTTCATAAATAACATGAGCAGGCATTACTCCATCCAGTAGTTGGTTGTCTATAAGACGTTCAAACACAACCATATCGGTTTGTTTTATTTCGTTAAACGCGCGCTCGTCGACTGGCAATGCAATATGAGAATCTGGTGCCACGCTACCGTGGCCGGGAAAGTGCTTCCCAATAGCAGGCATATTTAGCTGTTTTAGCCCATGTATCAGCGCAGAAGCCAACCTTGTTACTTCGCTTGCTGACTCGGCAAATGCACGATCGCCAATAACTTGAGAAACCCCGTTTATATCGAGCACTGGAGCAAAGCTGAAATCGATATCTAGCGACTTTAGCTCATATGCCAATGTTAATCCGCATGCTTTTGCATATTCGGCGCTTTGCGCATTACTGGCCGATTGTTTTGCAATAGCCCCCATTGCTGGAATGGCTGTAAACCCTTCTCGAAAGCGTTGTACCCTGCCTCCCTCATGGTCAACGGCAATCAATAGCGGCTTTTTTGCGTACTGTCGTATATCGCTGATAAGTGCTTTTAACTGCCCTTTATCATAATAGTTTCGCGAAAATAAGATAACGCCCCCGGTTACCGGATGCGCCAATTTTTCTTTTTCTTCGGGCAAAAGCATTTCGGCTTTGCAATCTAGCATTAACGGTCCCATAGCACCGCCTTTACCACTGTCATAAAACATCACTTCAAATTTACAAAATCTGTGGTTAGGATAGAGAAAAAAAAGGAGTATTACACGTGATAAATTGGATCAAGTGGTTGCTTGTAAGCATTATTGCGCTCGTTGTTGTGGTTGTTTCAGGCATATATTTAACACTTTCTTTAAGTCTACCTTCACTCGACGGCAACACGTCAACTTATCATGTAAATGCCCCCACAGAGCTACAGCGAGACGCTTTGGGTCACGCTGTTATTAAGGCCGACAGCATCGTAGATGCAGCCTATGCATTGGGTTTTGCTCATGGTCAAGACCGCTTTTTTCAAATGGACTTACAGCGACGAAGTGCGTCGGGTAGTTTGTCACAGTGGGTAGGTGATATAGCCATTGAGCGAGACAAATCAGCGCGATTTCATCAATTTAGCCAGCGTGCAAAGGCCGTATATGAAAACCTTCCACAGCATCAACAAACATTATTAGTGCAGTATGCCCATGGCGTTAATGCTGCGCTTAATGAAATGACAGTCCCTCCCTTCGAATATCTTGCTGCGGGTGTAGACATCGAGCAATGGAAACCCACCGACAGTATTCTCGTTGTTTACAGCATGTATCTAGATTTACAAAAAAGTCAGGTTGACTTCGACTTGGCTCGTACAGCGTTGCTTGAGACATTTGGTGAGGATGTGTACGGATTCATCACACAGCCTAGTCCATATCAAGCTGCCCTAGATGGCAGCAAAATTCCGCTACGAGAAGAGAACATTCCTGTCTACCCTATTCAACCGTCACAAGACGAGTTAACAGCAACTGTATATACAGGTGTTGAACTTCCAGACATCGGAAGTAACAACTGGGCGGTAACAGGGGCGCTTACTTCCACAGGTGCGGGTATGCTGGCGAACGATATGCATTTAGGCCTTCGCGTGCCTGTTATTTGGTATAGAGCGCAGCTGAACTACATGTCGTCTGGAAAACATGTTTCAGTAACCGGCGTTTCTCTACCGGGACTGCCAGGTATCGTTGTAGGTACAAATAATCATGTTGCGTGGGGTTTTACTAACTCCAACTTAGACAACGTAGATTGGATTGAACTCGCGCCCAACACACCAACAACCACTGTGACAGAAACCATACCCTTGCCACAAGGGCAACATGAATTTGAACTTGAAGTAAGTGCATACGGCCCTGTAACACAGTTAAACGGCAAGAAGTATGCATTGAATTGGGTGGCTCACCACCCCTTTGCTGTCAATTTAGATATTGTAAATCTTGGCCCGACAGAAAGCCTTGAGCAAGCCATTGATGTTATTGAAGGAATTGCTATACCAACACAAAACGTGGCGCTTGTTGATAAGGCGGGTAATGCCGCTTGGCTACCCGGCGGCGCCGTACTTGAAAGACACAACGCGTCATTTACCGCCATTTCAGAGCAGGACATTCGCAATAACCCACCAATGCGTGCATCAACACTGCCCAGTGTAGTAAACCCACAATCAAACAGGATTTGGACAGCCAATGCGCGTGTTATTAGTACAAATGATTTCGGTAGACTTGGCGACGGAGGCTACGCTTTAGGTGCGCGCGGTCAACAAATACGCGACCGACTATTTGAAAAAGATACGTTCACTGAAACCGACTTCTATGCAATTCAGCTAGACAACCATGCGCAATTTCTGATGCCTTGGCACGACCTGCTGGAGGGTCTTTTAACTGCTCAAGATATTGAGTTTAAGCCTGACCTTTCTTACCTTAATACATGGGGTGCTTGTGCATGCGAAGATTCAGTGGGTTACACTTTAGTGAAACATTTTCGACAAGAGGTCGTTCAAACCCTGTTTGGTGAAATTTTATCGCAGCTAGATGAGCAAGGCGTAAACAGCCGCACCTTATTGCGCGGTATTGAGCCGGCTGTGTGGCAACTCATTCATCAGCAACCCGACTCGTGGCTCACTAAAAGCAATGATTCATATGAAGACTTACTCGTTGATGCATATAGACGCGCCAAGCATAAACTTCTGGACAAGTTCTCTCCGGTTGAGGCTGACATGGAACTGTTGCGCTGGGGCAACGTAAATAGATTAGCGGTAAACCACCCTTTTGCATCTCAAATTCCTGTAATTGGTGATTGGCTTAATATGGAGGGCGTTGAAGGATTCGGCGACACGTATATGCCAGCAGTTCAAGCTACACGTTTTGGCGCATCAGAACGCTTCTTCGTGAGCCCAGGCCACCTTGAAGATGCCATACTCACTCTTCCTGGCGGTCAGTCAGGTCATCCGCTATCAGACTTTTTTGAAGCTGGCTTCAACGACTACGCAACACATGCTGCAACCCCATTACTGCCGGGGGAAATACAGCACAGCCGCACTTTTTACAAAAAAGACTTTGAATGACACCTGCAATAACGCTGCTTAAAAAGAAAAACGTTAACCATGAGGTGCTAAAGTATGTGCATGACACAGATACGGCATCTTATGGTCTTGAGGCTGTTGAAAAATTGCAGTTAAACCCTTCACAGGTTTTTAAAACCCTAGTGGTGAGCACTGATACGCAGAAGCTTGCAGTAGCCGTTGTGCCAGTAACGACAAAGTTAAGTGAAAAGAAAATGGCGAAAGCACTAGGTGTGAAGAAAGTAATAATGGCACCAAGCCATCTTGTTGAGGCATCGACAGGTTATATTTTAGGTGGGGTAAGCCCATTAGGGCAAAAAAAACAGCTAATCACTATTTTGCATTCATCATCTAAAACGTTGAATACCTTGTATGTAAGCGCCGGTAGACGAGGTTTAGAAGTGGCGCTTTCACCTGATGATTTAGCAACTTTAACCCGTGCTAAGTTTGAAGATATTACGGTATAAATAAGGTATGTATTGCTAGTTTTTCTGTGCTTGTTGCAGCCACTGCTTTCTAGCTTGCTCAAGCATTGCTTCGCTAGGGTTCTCATCGCCAGAGAGTGCAACAGCAATTTGCTTTATAATGTTATCTCGCTTTTGAATGAGCGCATCTGTACGGGCAAATAAATCTTTTGCTTCAGGGTACTTTTCTTTCAAGCTTTCAACGCTCTCTAAGGCGTAATAGCGCGCCTCAAACTCTTCATTATACAATTGACGTTTAGCGTTAAATACCACGTAATCTCGCGCAGTGTCAGACATAAGATACTGCATATCTTCTTCAGAGAGGTTAGCCACCTCACCTACTTGTTGTGCCTGAGTCATCCAGCTATCAACGGTTGCTTCATCGTTAGATTTAACCGCTACTTTTACACCCTGCTGTAAATCGCTAGCATGCAGTATTTCCATGACTGTTACTAACGGCACTTCTGAAGCTGCTTTGTCGCGCTGATCAGCATCGAATGACAGGTAGCTAAACCACAGCGCAATAGCGACCACTAGGAAAACAACAACAGCAAGTGCTTTTTTCACACGAAACTCCAACAACTCAAATAAAGAAACTTATGCGAACGCACAAATGAACAGAAATACAAAAGAGCGAGTTAACTCGCTCTTTTTAGTATTGTAACGACCTAATGATTATTGGTCGACGGGTGCAGAGTTCTCAACTCGGCTTTTCAGTTTTTGACCCGGGCGGAACGTTACCACGCGGCGTGCTTTAATAGGAATGTCCTCACCCGTTTTCGGATTGCGGCCAGGACGTTCATTTTTGTCACGCAGGTCAAAGTTGCCAAAACCTGACAGCTTTACTTGCTCACCAGATTCCAGAGCACTTTTAATCTCTTCAAAAAAAAGTTCTACTAGATCTTTAGCATCACGCTTGTTGATGCCCAATTTCTCGAATAGGTGTTCAGCCATCTCGGCTTTGGTCAATGCCAT
>ENA-OWNT01001230-OWNT01001230.1-seawater-metagenome-genome-assembly--contig:-NODE-1230-length-34535-cov-5.706890_pt1 | contig 34535 bp, 30 predicted proteins | sample MGYA00238136_ERZ651165 | MGnify/ENA primary metagenome ERZ651165 (study PRJEB26861, sample SAMN08777766) | seawater metagenome | isolation source: coastal seawater | place: USA: Florida | collected...
TTTTGTAATAGGAGTCACTATTTGTCCTTTAATTTCAATCTTTATTTATCGCTTTTAAACGCGGCGCATAGTATAGCTTTGAAGTTTAATTAATACCATTCCCAAATATAGCGTCTAGCGGAATTTATCAGTGTTTTTTCTTTTATCCATTAATACTTATGCCACAAAGGCTGTGTGAGATATCAATTTTTGCCTATATTTCAATCTCGCGTCTATGAAACAACCGATGCAAAGCGCTTTTGTGCTTAGGAATTCACCTGCGAAATCATTTCTATCCTATACAACTACCCTACTGTTTCCTGACTAGAGACAGGTGTACTTTCGCTTTGCTGCGTATCCAGCGCTCTTTGTTCTTCTTTCATTGCTTTAAACCATAGACTTAACCAGTCTGAACACATTTTGTGTTCCAAAGTATGGGCTTCATCTGTTGGACAAAAAAGACTAACTTTTACAACAACTTTAGCCAGTTCATTAGTCTTTATTTCTACTTCAGGATCGATGCGAATAAACTCCTGCTCTAAATGCCGTTCAATCAGGCCTTTATAGCGCTCTGCTACGTCTCGATAATATTCACAATGAGCTTGCGCTCTTGCGTGAAACGCGGGTAATAGACTATATGCATTCACCGTAGGCTCATTTACAATTTCAAATGAGTGCAAACGATATCGACGCATAAAGTTAAGGTTTCGTACTGTTTGCGTAACCAACTGGCTATTGGGCACATAAACGTGTTTGCCGGTATAGTTGAAGCTCTCTGGATCTACCTCTAAAAGCGCCGTTTTCGCCCAGTCCATCTCCACCACTTCACCAATCACGTTATTCATTTGGATCCAGTCACCTACCCGAAACGGCCGTGCACCTAGGTAGTAAATGAACCCCATAAAACACTGAATAAATTCACGGGTAGCAAGCACAATGGCAACCATAAAGGCAGCGATAGAAATCGCTAAGGTTTGTACTTCTGAAGACCACACAAACATAAGCACTACAATAATAAGTGCATTGCCTAATTGCTCTAAAATGTTTATCTGGTTACGGCGGTCTTCGCCTTTACGGGAACTTCGTCTTTTAATAAGGCGTAGAAGACCTTTTTTAATATAGTGAAGAATGACAATTAAAATTACTGACGTCAGCAGTTTGTATTCATTACCGAATACAAGAAGTTGTTGCCACAATTGTGCTGGGTCGATCACTATTTCCATTTTTTCTCCGCATTTGACTGAAGGGTTGTGGCAACGTTCTATTCGCTGTAACCACATGAATAGAAATAAAAAAGCGCCAACATAGGTTAGCGCTTTTGATTATGGAGCATGGTAGCTCATGACACAATCCCGACCAGTTATTCTAGCGGTATAAAATCAAATTAATATTCTCGTTGTGTCATGACCATTTAATTATTACTCGCGAATTTGTCCTTCGCCGTTAACTAAGTACTTTTCTGACGTCAGCGACTCAAGCCCCATTGGTCCGTAGGCATGCAGTTTTGTAGTAGCAATACCAATTTCCGCACCTAAGCCCAGTTGGCTACCGTCAGAGAAACGTGACGACGCATTAACCATTACTACGCTGGCATCAACAGCACGTTGGAAAAGCCTGCCCTTCTCTGCATCTTCGGTACAGATAACTTCCGTGTGATTACTACCAAATTGTGCAATGTGCTCAATCGCAGCATCAAAATTATCTACAACGCGAATGGCAATCTCTAGGCCTAAGTACTCTTCACCGTATGCGTCTTCTGCAATGACATCGGCATCGTCAAAGTACTGGCTGCCTTTTTCATTTACGTGAACCTTAACACCCTTTTCTTTGAATGCTTCAGCTACTTTTGGCAGAAAGTCTCCGGCAACCGCTTGGTGTACAACCAGTGCCTCAAGAGCATTACAAACGCCGGTACGCTGTGTTTTACCGTTAAGCAATAACGCCATTGCTTTATCCAAGTTTGCTTCTTGGTCTACGTACAAGTGACAAACACCTTTAAAATGCTGAATAACAGGTACTTTTGCGTTGTCGGTTACATAGTTAATTAAGCCTTCACCACCGCGTGGAATAATTACGTCAATGTAATCGCGCTGTTCCATCAATTCCTGCATAAGTGCACGATCTGGATTTGGTACAACGGTTACTAACGCCTTCGGCAAATTGTGCTTTTCAAGAACATTTTGCATCAATTCCGCAATCGCTAAGCTGGTATCTAACGCTTCTTTACCACCACGTAAAATAACTGCGTTGCCCGATTTAAAGCATAGCGCACCTGCATCTGCAGTTACATTTGGGCGTGCTTCATAAATCATGCATACAACACCCAGTGGTATACGCATCTTTTTAATTTCAATACCGTTTGGACGTGTACCGATAACACGCTCTTTACCTACCGGATCATCAAGCTCTACAATAACTTCAATGCCTTCGGCCATCGCTTCAATGCGTTCTTCATTCAGAATAAGACGGTCAACCATAGCTGCATCGAGATTATTATCTTTTGCGCGAGCTACTTCCTTTTCGTTAACCGCAATAATTTTATCTTTACTTGCGCGAATAGCTGCTGCCATATCGGTTAACACTGCGTTTTTTTGGCTTTCACTTAAAATGGCCAGTGTACGTGCAGCTTTTTTCGCCTGTTGTGCTAACTCAGTAATAATACTCATTCTTTCTCCAAATTTGCTATGTGCTGATCAGAAATAATTGGCCCCGTCTTCTCTTCGAATTCGTTGGCAAACTCTTCGTTTTCCTGATTTGCAATAAAATTCAATAGACAGCTACTGTAATTCGATTTTGCTTTTACTAATTTAGTGCCGTCTTCCTTACGCACCAAAATAGTGTCGCCAACCGAGAACTCACCTTTCACGTCTACGATTTCGCTACTCGTAAGCTGCTCGGCGTCGCTGTCTAGCTGGGCGTCAAAGCCGCCCTCTACGATAACTTCACCCTGCGCGTTCGACGTATGTCGCATCCAATGCACATTCTCTTGCATCGGCTTAGCGTGTGGTTTGAAGTGCGTACCAGGGTTTTCACCATTTAATAGCATGTTAAACGACAGCTCGGTAAAACCGTTAATAATATATGTGTCTATTCCATGCGAAACGGCCTTTTCCGCCGCTTCAATTTTTGTGCGCATTCCACCTGTACCAACACCGCCTTTTACAGCGCCACCGGCCATGGCATAAATGCTTGCATCAATGTTGTCCACTGTTTTAAGTAACGTGGCATCATCGTGTTCGTGCGGGTTCTTGTCATAGAGCCCGTCGATGTCAGAGCAAATGATTAACGCATCTGCATCTGCCGCAGAGGCAACCATGGCAGACAAGTTATCGTTGTCACCTACCTTCAGCTTATCGGTGGTTACCGTATCGTTCTCGTTAACGATTGGTAGTACACCATTATCAAGCAAGCTAAAGATAGTCTCTCTAATGCTTACATAACGTTCACGGTCACGTAAGTCGGCGTGCGTAAGAAGTATCTGCGCAGATGGGAAATCAAAAAGTCTGTCCCATGTAGCTATCATTTCTGTTTGACCCGCCGCAGCCATCGCTTTTTTGATAGCAATGTCTGTTTTTTCTAACTCTGGAAACAAGTGCGCCCCCGCTGCAACTGAACCTGACGACACAAGTACTACTTGTGTACCGTTGGCTCTACATCGAACGATAAATTGCGCAATACTAAGTAGATAATGGCTACTGCACCCTTGTTGATTGGGCGATATCAGTGCACTACCTACTTTTATCACTACGCGTTTCCAATTAGGGTTACTCATAATAAACTCTTAAACCTTAAGATTGTTGATTCGCTAATTCTTCACTGGCTTGCACAAATGTTTCTTGAACATTCTTCGCTGGTTTCTCACCAAAGCGACTAACGCCATACAGTGTCAGCGTACTCACTGCAAAGCCAGGTATAATTTCGTACATAACACTACTTAAAGTGCGTCCATCTGCCATAACTGGTGCGTAAATCCAAAACAGCACCGTAACCGCACCACTTACCATGCCGGCAAGCGCTGCTTTCGCGGTCAAATTTTTGCTATACAAGCAAAATAGCACCAAAGGCCCAAATGCCGCGCCAAATCCAGCCCATGCGTTACTCACTAATGACAGTATAGTATTCGATGCGTCCATTGCTAAAAGTAACGCCACAACAGCTACACCCGCTACGCCGAAACGACCTATCGTCACAGTGCGTTTTTCACTAACTTCTTTATTAGACACAACACGATAAATATCTTCGGTTAGCGAACTCGCACTAACCAATAATTGCGACGATATCGTGCTCATAATCGCGGCCAAAATGGCAGCCATTAAGAAGCCACTGATGAGTGGGTGAAACAGCAGTTGCGAGAACAAAATAAATATGGTCTCCGCATCGTCCACCTTTAAATTAAACTGGTTTGCGTAGGCAACACCTACAAAACCGGTAGCCAGTGCGCCCACTATAGTGACGGTCATCCACGACATGCCGATGTTTCGCGCTGTACCTACAGCCTTCACTGAACGAATTGCCATAAAGCGAACAATAATGTGAGGCTGACCAAAATATCCTAATCCCCACCCTAAGCTTGATAGCAACCCAACAATAGTTAACGACGCTAACGATTCAGAAAAACTTGGTATCGACACATAAGCCGCTTGCGACATTTGCGTTACACTGTCGAATTGACTAAATGCGACAATGGGTACAAGCACAAGAGCGACAAACATAATGCAGCCCTGCACGAAGTCGGTCAGACTTACGGCTAAAAAGCCACCTAATAGCGTATAAGACACTACAACGCCAAGCGTGATGAAGAGCCCAAGTTGATAATTGACACTAAAAGCACTTTCAAACAGTTTTCCGCCTGCAACTAGACCCGCTGACGTGTAGAGTGTAAAAAACATCACCACGATAGCTGCTGAAACAATTCGTAAGCTTGAATTCGGTGTTTTAAATCGCTTCGCAAAAAACTCTGGAACAGTCAGTGAGTCATCCGCCACTTCTGTGTACACACGCAATTTCGGTGCCACTAGCGCGTAATTGGCGAATGCACCTGCAACCAAACCAATTGCGATATACACGGCGTCGAAGCCTGTTAAGAACATCGCGCCAGGTAAGCCCATGAGCATCCAGCCAGACATGTCAGATGCACCGGCGGAGAGCGCAGTTACCTGCGGACTCACTTTTCTTCCGCCTAGAATGTATCCAGAAATATCACTCGTTGATTGGCGATATGCGAATAAACCAATTCCCAACATCGCAATGAAGTAAAGCGATAACGAGATGTAACTTTCTACTGGCATAACGTCGATTAAATCCTTTGCAGCTCTAAAAACAATAATTTGCCCGATAGGATTGGCAACTAAAAGCCCCACCACTTAACTCGAACAGAAATCATTTGAGCTCAAACAATATAAAGGTTTTTAAAATTAAATCAAGAGCAAATATTGTTCAACTTGGTTTGAATACCATTTCATCATGATTTTATATTCAAAAGGTTTCACACACATTAAAGTGACAAAAATAAGAATAAAAGCCATATTTAACAGTAATATAAACTAATCCAAGCATCACATGAAACACAGAAAGATATTTGATAAATATTCATTTGAGGGAAAATTAATATCAACTAAATCATTTTCATTACAAATAGATTATTTATTGCATTCAGATGAAATAACGCTTAGCAAAAGCCTTTCAAAGCGCTCAAAGAGCTCATTATTGTCGTATTTTTCACTACTCAGAGAAGCGACCTGATCGATTAACTTTTCGGCACTTTCAGCGTCATTAAGCTTCGTAAAAAGGTTTGGATGAATATAATATTTGCGGCATATATTGGGAGTGTTACCTAATGATTCGCTTACAGATTTACTCAAAGTACTTTCCCATTTCTTGTTTCTGGAGCGCTGAATTTCACCGTATACGTCGGGCAACTTCATAAGCGCGTGGCGACATGCTGACCAAGTTCTAAAGTCTTTGCAGCTGAACTCATCGCCAAGATTTTCATGAATAAAATGATTTATGTCTTCACTGGTAATGTCCTGCCAACGGCCACCGTCTTCTTGATAACGAAAAAGGCAATACCCTGGTTGCTCTGCACATTCGCTTACTAGCGTTACAAGTGATGGGTCGTCAATAGTCAATTCACGTTGTTTACCGTGTTTACCAGTGAATTGAAACGACACGGTATCATCATCATTCGTGCTAAAGTGTTTGCGCCTTAATGTAGATAACCCATAGGTGTTGTTGGTTTTACTGTACTGTGTGTTTCCTATTCTGGCTCCGGTACTATCTAGGAGTAAACAAACCAATGCACACGCTTTTCCTTGCGCCCAGCCGGGCTTATCAACGAGTGCAACACACTTTCGTCTAAAATCAGATAAGCGCTTACCAAACTCACAAAGGCGTTCGAATTTTAGCGCTTGCTGATGAGCATGCCAGTTAGGGTGGTATATGTATTGCCGTCTTCCCTTCTCGTCGCTACCAATAACCTGAATACAAGCACGGGCGTCTTTACTAATTTGAACATGCTCCCACTTAGGTGGTATTACAAGCTTTGCTATTCGCTTAAGAGTTCGACCCCCAGACACTTTTCTACCGCTGGCATAGCGGTAGTAAAAACGTTTTTTACCCGTACGAAACCTTGTGATGGCAAGATGTGTTGAACTCTCATGGTTACGACAAGCTAGTTTTTTAGCTACTGCCATCGGTGCTCCTTTTCTCAAAACTAGACCGCGATTTTTGTACTTCCGATTTAGATACCTCTAGCCTTCAACATTTGATCACGCTAGTGAAAACACTGTGCTACTGTTACTGTTTTTCATAGACCATGTAAAAATGACATATTCAATAAAGTGAATATTCGCAGTCTCCCCTTTTACCCATTCTTTTTCACCCAAAACTTCTCTTAACACTCAGCATGCTTAACCTTAAGTCACTTTAATAAAGCCTAATATCGCCATAAAAAACAGACCTTTATCTTTCATTAATTTACCAAGAGCAAGTGACTTATGATGTGCTCTTAGCCATTCGGAATAAAAATTGGATAGAAACGAATAGAGTAATCGTGGTGTTGAATAAAGATTGAGAAACAAACAGAGAGGAAAACGGAGAAGTATTATGTCGCTATCTAAAGAAAACGTTACGCCGCTAAAGTCGGAAAAAGAGCCTTCGAATATGAGGGCATCAGTTGTAGCAAGCCAACATATGCAAGTTGCTGCAATTTTCGACACAAAAAAGTCTGCACAAGCAGCCATTGAGGCAGTGCGTGAAGACACTAGCGTTGCGTTATCGCAATTGGAGTTGATAGAGTCTGGCGACCGTAATTTGAGTGAAAAGTTGGAAAAGAATACTAAGACAATCGGCAGAAATTTGTGGGTATCACATTGGTTTCTTGGCAACTTGGGCTTAATTACAGGACTAGTGTGTGCGTTTTTCTTAACGCAATACGGGCCTGCACTTACACAACAAAACCCCATGTTCACTTATATCGCGTTAATTAGCCCTGGAATTTTTATCGGTTTGTTCATCGCGGGATTGTTAGGTCTTCGTCCAGACCGCAATCAAATTGTTCAAACAGTACGTCACGCAATCAGAAATAAGAAAGTGGCGTTAGTCATTAATTTGAAGAAATCACAATCGGTGAAAGATATCGAGTCTATCTTGCGCCCACTAAGCAACAATACGGTAGACGCCATAAAGTAGTTTTAAGAAAAAGTAGTTTTGAACTTTGTGTACGCAATAAGTGTTTAAGTAACTGGTACGACATACATGATTTGATGTAAACAAAAAGGCAATAATTGCGTATTATGCTTTATTGCCTTTCTTTTTAACGATGTTTGATCAGGCGCTTTCTATGGATTTACTTTTTTTCGATTTAGACGGTACTCTCCTTAACAAATCTTCTGAAATATCTACCTATACCAAAGACACATTAGGTCTACTGTCAGAACGAGATATTGCATTTACGGTGGCCACTGGGCGAACCATGCACTCGGCGCAACATGTTCTTAAAGGCACTGAGTTTGTATTACCGCATATTTACAACAACGGCGTTGCTATATGGGATCCATCTGGTAAAGCACTGACGTTAGAGAACCTTCTTGCACCGAGCGAAGTTAACACTATCATTCAATGCGCCAAAGACAACGGTGTAACACCTTTTGTAAACACCGTAGACATAAACAGCAATCAAAACGACCATGTTATTTACCATGCAACGCCTCGTCATCAGGTCGAACGAGATCTTATTGAGAAGTACTTCTCTCGTACCGACGCCAAGCTAGCCCCTATCGAGGCATTGCCGGCGGCAGCGCACATTACCAACATCAGTATGATTGGCGACGCGCCGTTGATTTTCGATATGTATAAGTACCTGAATAATCAAAGTGAGTTAATTGCCTACTCAGGCCCTGCGATTGAGGGCGACCAGTATCGCTGGATGGATGTGCATCATCAGTTAGCGAACAAAGGCAGCGCTGTAGAGTTACTAAAAAAGCAGCTAGGCGCAAGCAATGTGATCTGCTTTGGAGACAGTGATAACGATATCAGTATGTTTCAGTTAGCAGATGAGGCATACGCTCCTTCGAATGCAAAGCCAATGATAAAGGACGCTGCTACATCCGTTATTGGACACCATGATGAAGACGGCATAGCGCGCTTTTTAAGAGAGCGTTTTTCACTGTAGTTGGGGCAACGCGCCTTCAGCTTTCTTTATGGTAGACCCTTACCAATTCATCGGTTTTCGGTCTTTGATGAAAGCGCCGTGTGGAGAATCTTCAGAAGACGTTGCAAGCCAAACAATACTGTCTGCGCCCTCTTCTGGTGTTTTGGGCGCATCCGCACCACCCATTCGCGTATGGACCCACCCAGGGCATACACTGTTAACCGTCACATCAAGCGATTTGTCCTTTTTAGCGTCATCGACAACTGCAGCCATCTTAAAGGTAAGGGCATTGAGTGCGGCTTTAGAAATAGCATAACTCAATGGCCCTTCTAAACCTTTGTCAAAGCTTCCGTAGGTTGAACTTACATTAATGATCCGTCCAAAACCTCTTTCAATCATTTTCGGTAAAGTATGCTGTATAAGCGTTAGCGGCGCGTTGAGGTTTACTTGCATAGACTTTGCTAACGCGTCCGTTGACACTTCTTCCCACGGCGTGTTGTCTAGCACCCCAGCGTTGTTAATCAGAATGTCGATAGGACCAAAAACCGCTTCAGCACTTACGATAGCGTCAACAATACTATTTTCATTATCAAGCGGCATCTCTATTACGTGAAGGTCAGCGCCCGGTATTTCTGCCTTGGCTTCCTCACCACTAGATTCCTCCCGACATCCCAAAAGCACTTTATAACCTTTGTTAACCATGGCTTTAACCACTTCAAGCCCAATGCCTCGATTGCCCCCTGTTACTAGAACGGTTTTAGTCATACGTTTTTTCTCCCTGCCAATTCAAACTAGGTCCGCCGTCTTGAATTCGGTCAGAAATATAAAAACACAGCGGGAATATTATGCTCCAAACAAGCGCAATGATGGCATAAGCAATTACGGTAGATGTACCTAACTCAACAGCCTCAAATTTAGCTCCGGCAATATAACTTAAGGGCGCAAACACCGCGCCGCCAATGGCGCATAAAATGTAACGCCCTTTAAATGCGGTCATGCTGTGGTATACGGTGCCTGAAAACGCGACCCAAAGCAGTGAAAGCCAAATAGGTATGGGCCAAAAAGGAATTAGTGGGCTTTCTTCGGCAAATATGAATAAGCCACCGTAGGTAAGTAAGCCATCTATAATAGTTCCAACAAAAAACATAATTGCCATAAGCTTCATGTCATCGATTCGTAAAGGGGAAATGACCACCCAAATACCGATGAGTGCAAATACAGGAATAACGGCGTCATTCTGGAACAGAATTATCGTCCACCAGATAGCCTGGAACCAAATGAAATTGCCAATCTTTAGCCACATACTCGCATCCACTTCTTTGTTGTCTAAATAGCCATTACGTGCCCAAAGATAAGTAAGTTCAATAACCAAAGCGACAAAAGTGTATTGGTCTCAGGAATACTAATTTGCTACTAAAGTAAACAAAAAGCGCTTATTGATAGTAAGAACAGGACACTCAATAACAAAGGATATGTTTCTACGTGAAAATGGTGAAGTACTACGTTGCAGGTGCAATTCTTGCGCTTATTGCCTGTTTTGGCGCATCTAACGCTCTAATGAAAATGTTGTTTGGGTGGACTGCGTTTTCATTAATATCGGTAAGCAGTGCATATCTGCTTAACTATCCAGCTTTATTCAGAAAGCGTGAAGACGGGTCTATTCCTTTTTATATTCGCTGGGTATTTGTTCCCTTTTTATTTGGTTCCTGGCTTTATAACGAATACGCAAGACGCACTGACAAAGTGCCGCCACTTCAGAAAATAGAACCCAATCTATTTCTTGCGTGCAGAATGTCAGGTAAACATGTTGATCTCTTGAATGATAATAATATCGACGCAATTTTGGACGTGACGGCCGAGTTCGACGGATTAGATTGGACCGCCTACCAAGAGGATTATCGTTATCTCAACATTCCCGTTTTAGATCACACCAGCCCCACACCAGAACAATTGATGTTGGGCATTAACTTCATTCAACAACAAGTGGATGACAATAAAAATGTTGTGGTGCACTGCGCGCTCGGGCGCGGGCGCTCGGTTTTAGTAGTTGCGGCCTATTTACTGGCTAAGAACCCTTCGCTCACTGTAAAAGAAGCCCTAAACCAAATAAACGATATTCGTCAGACCGCTAGGTTAAACAAGAACCAAATGGCAGCACTGCAAAAAATTCGTGATGGTGGCTTGCTGAATTTGAAGCGACGATTAGCCCTCATAGTAAATCCGGTAGCCGGCGGAGGTAAATGGGCACGACACAAAGACGAAATTCTTGCTAGGTTGAATGAAAAATTTACTGTGACAGTTAAAGAAACAACGCCTGAAACTAGCGCCAGTTTACTTACTCGAGACGCAGTAAAAAGTAAGACCAACCTCATCATAGCGTGCGGCGGAGATGGTACGTTGACCGAGGTTGCCAGTGAATTAATCAACAAAGACGTAACGATGGGCATCATCCCATTAGGAACGGCTAACGCACTGAGCCAAGTTCTTCATGGATACATGAGCAAGGTCATCCCAATCAGTACTGCGTGCGACGTGATAATCGAAGGTAAAACCTTAGCTATCGATACGGCCAAGTGTAACGAACATGTCATGTTGCTTGTTGCAGCAGTTGGCTTTGAGGAACAAATGATTTCGTCAGCTGACAGGAACGCCAAAGACGGAAGCGGCCAAATCGCTTATATAAAAGGGTTGCTGCAAGCAATTTCCAACAATGAAGATATGTCATTTTCACTTACACTTGATAACAACGACACGCAACAGCTCACTACGCCCAGTTTCGTTGTCGCTAACGCTGCACCATTAACCACCGCTTTGGCCCAAGGCTCTGCACCACCGGACGTGACCGATGGAAAATTAGATTTAACCTGGCTTAATCCGCAGCAAACATCAGACAGGCAGTTTCTGTCGTTAGCTGAACTAATCCTAAGCCCAAACGATATCAAACAAAGCTCAAATGCGATTAAACATGCACAGGCGAAAACTATCAGGCTTACGTTTGATACGCCCACCCTGTATGCCGTAGACGGTGAAATATTTAAAGACAGCACTATCGACATCATAACGCACCCGAAAAGCTTAACGGTGCTTACTAATGTGCAAGAAAAGGACAAGTAAAAAAAATGACTAGTGAAAGTAATTTTGACGAAATTTATAACTTTGTTGCTGACAAATTTAGCGGTGAGGATGAATATCTACAGGCGGTTCGTGAAGTACTTCATGATATTGTTCCAATATACAATGCGAATGAAGATTATAAGCGTGATGACATTGTAAGGCGGCTGTGTTTCCCAGAGCGTATTATCTATTTTACGGTATCGTGGATGAATAGCGATGGCGGAATAGAAGTAAACCAAGGCTGGCGCGTACAGCACAACTCAGCTATGGGCCCTTACAAAGGAGGTCTTCGCTTCCACCCTACTGTTAATCTTTCCGTTTTGAAGTTCCTTGCATTTGAGCAGTGCTTTAAAAACGCACTCACGGGATTGCCCATGGGTGGCGGTAAAGGTGGTGCAGACTTTAACCCTAGGGGACGTACTGATCGCGATATCATGCTTTTCTGCCAAGCTTTCATGAGAGAACTACAGCGTCACATTGGTGCAAACACAGATGTACCGGCTGGCGACATAAACGTAGGTGCGAGAGAAATTGGGTATCTGTATGGCGAATATCGTCGACTCAATAATAAATTTGAGGGGGTTCTTACGGGTAAAGGCCTTGAATTTGGTGGAAGCTATGTAAGAACAGAGGCCACAGGCTTCGGTTTAATATACTTCTTAGAAGCAGTGTGCGAGAAACACGATACTCAGCTTGAAGGGAAAAACATCGTAATATCAGGTGCAGGAAACGTAGCATTGCATGCTGCTCTGAAAGCCGTTCAAAAAGGCGCCAATGTGATTAGTTTGTCAAACAGTCGAGGTACGCTGCATAGTGAAAAAGGCTTCAGCGAGGCCGCTATTAACACGGCTATCGCAAATCATGCGCACAGTAACAATATACTTGTAGACCTTGCTAACGATGGTGCTGGCGAGTGGCATAAAGGTCAAACCCCATGGCACTTAGAGTGTGATATCGCGCTACCTTGTGCAACGCAAAACGAATTAGACGAAGAAGATGCCACTACGTTAATTAAAAACGGCTGCAACATGGTATTAGAAGGCGCGAACATGCCGTGTACCGATAATGCACAAAAGGCACTTATGGCTAACAAAGTCATCTATGTACCAGGTAAAGCCTCAAACGCTGGAGGCGTAGCATTATCCGGCCTAGAAATGTCGCAAAATGCTATGTTTAGTCAGCGCAACGCAGATACATTGGACAATCAACTAAAAAGTATAATGGAAAGTATTCATGAACGATGCGTAGAAGAAGGCGTAAGTGCAACGGAAGACTATATTGACTATATGAGAGGGGCGAACGTTGCAGCCTTTAGGCGTTTAGCTGACGCAATCGTTGCACAAGGTGTTTAGCGCCTTGTGTATATTCTCCAATTTTTATGTAACTTTTTCCATGCTGTAAGGCAGCAGTATCAAACGACCATAAAATATGCATAAAAATCATACGCTAAGGCTTATAAAAAAGTGGAACGTAAATCGCATTGCCTAAGGTAGGCGATTATTAAACCTGAGGTACATTTTATGAATATCTTTGAAGCTTTACGTGCAGACCATGAGAAGCAACGATTATTATTAAAGATTTTGGCAGAAACGAGCGGCGATACAGCAGCTCGCAGAGAGTACTATCAAGATTTAAAACAACAGTTGGAAAGTCATGCGCTTGCTGAAGAGCGTCACTTTTACGCACACTTGTTAGAGAAAGATGCTACGGTAGATTTGACACGTCATGGCATTGCTGAACACCATGAAATTGATGAACTTATTGCAAAGCTAGAAGGCACTGAGATGAGTTCTCCAGCGTGGTTGCGCCACTTGAAAAACCTGCAGGAAAAAGTAGAGCATCACCTTGCAGAAGAAGAACATGAATTCTTTCAGGTTGCAGGGCGAGTATTGAACGACCGTCAAAAGACAGTGCTAGCAGACGAGTATAAGAGCGAAATGAAAAGTGAAGCGGAAAAAGTCACTGCTACTGCGTAGCATACGCATCAACTCACTGCTACACCCCATGTGTGCACGCTGCACTTTACTGTTGTTAAAGTAAGAACAACGACACATAAATGAAAAAGCCAGCTAAATGCTGGCTTTTTCATTTATGTTCAATTTATCGTTTATTTCTACTTTTTTGCGATGATGTAAACCGCATGAATTACGCCAGGGAAATACCCTAGAATAGTTAAAAGAATGTTTATCCAAAATTGAGCGCCAATTCCCACCTGTAGAAAAACACCTAAAGGCGGTAGCAAAATTGAAAGTAATATACGAATAATATCCATGTTCATTTCCTTGTTGTGTTTAATTTAAGCGCCACATTATCTTGCGAAATACATAAGATGTTTGGGCATAAAGGCTATTTTATGCAACTGTGCTTAGGCAATACAAAATACTTTTCTAACACTTCATGTTACTTCACACGTTTTTACATGGTGCTATCAGCACATCATATTGTGGGACCTACTCAGAACTGCACAATCAATGCCAACATACTTTAATTACACGCTTTCTAAATGTAGGAGTAGTGTTGCTAACACTACGTTAAAAGGAAAGACAAACTTTTACTATTCGCCAAAAGGTGAATTACGTAGCCATGTCTCTAAATCGTTAATTTGCAGCGGGCGGCTGATATAGTAGCCTTGCGCGACGTCGCAGCCCCACCCTTTCAATATTTCAAGAGAAGCTTCGTCTTCGACCCCTTCGGCAACAACTTTTAAATTAAATATTGCTGCAAGGCTTAAAACCGTATGAACGATTTGCTGATCGTTCTCATCAGACGCCAGTGACAAAATGAAGCTCTTATCTATTTTAATCGTTTTAACAGGTAAGTTTTTCAAATAAGCAAGTGAAGAATACCCGGTTCCAAAATCATCAATAGCGAAGTGGAAACCGCGCGCTGTCAGTTCCGTTAAGTTTTCGATAGCCAAATTCGCATCAGCCACTAAGTCACTCTCTGTAATTTCGAGTTCAAGCGACTCAGGCGATAGCCCTTTCTCAGTCAGTAAAGATACAAGCTTGCTTAACAATACTTTGTTTTGAATATCCTGCGTGGATAAATTCATAGCAACAGTAAAGTTAAATCCTTTCTCTCTGAAGTAAGCAAGGTCAGTGATGGTTTGCTGCATTACCCAAGTAGTTACTTGTTCAATCAAACCAGCCTGCTCTGCAATGGTAATAAACTCATCAGGCGGAACAAAACCAAGCTCTGCATTGTTCCAACGAATTAAGGCTTCCATGCTGCTGACTTTCATTGTAACTAAGTCTATTTTTGGCTGATAAACCATAGAAAGTTCATCTTGCTGGCTGGCCAAAGCACGTTTAAGTTCTGTCGTTATCGCTAAACGCCTGTTGTACCTGTCTTCTAGTTCCGTTCTGTAAACCACTCGCCATTCACCTGTATGAATAGCCTCATCGGTAACAATATTAATCTTTCTAAACAGCTCTTCTGAATTACTCGCGTCTACAGGGCAATTAACCACTGCCATGGCAATTTTTACTGGAATGGCAATTAAGTTACTTTCTACTGGTTGCTCTAATATATGACGCAGCGTATTAAGCTGTTCCTCTTCGAGCTTTTCGTGTGAAATATATAGTATTTCGCCGCCTGCTAATCTAGCCGACGTACCGGGCCAACGCTTTAAACGCTGAGCTAATGCTTTTAACGTGTTATCACCGTTTTGATAACCGTATAGGTCGTTTATGGTTCTAAAGCCCAATACGGTAATTGCTACGACCTGTACGGTGTTTTGAGAGGCCATTTGTGATTCAAAGTAATCTTCAACAAAATTACGGTTGTACAGCCCTGTAAGTACATCGTGTTGTGCTTGATAACGAATATGTTCTTCACGGCTCTTAATACTTGCCTGCATGCTGTCTACTGCATTCGCCAGTTCCGTGATCTCCTTCAACTTAGAGGGAGTTTCCAGCGTTGCACCATATTTTCCAGATGCGACTTTGTTAACCGCACGAACAAGGTTAGAAACAGGCTTACTTACATTTCGTGCCAGCAGCAATGATAAGCCAAGCGCAATCAGCATGGCGATGAAAGCAAAGGCAAGAATGGTAATTTGGATGCTGGTAAATGCGTCGAAAGACGCAGTAGTGTCAACTGCTAACGTAACGTTTACCGGCAAATGAATATCAGAAGAAATATTGGCTTCACGCTTAAAGTAGGTCAGTTCGTTTTTAAATGTTACGTCTAGCCATGAGGGATCATCCTCTTTTTCTAACAAATACTGTGCTACCGACGATTCAAGCGTAGTAATAATTACATTGTTAGTTTTAGGCTCAGAAACAATGATATCTGCATCTATTAGTGTTTTAAGCTCGCCTAATAGTGCATCGTCAAAGTCCACGCCAATAACCATGTAGTAGCGCAAGGTAGGAATTTCTACGCGATACAAATTGAGTTGTACAAGTCTGTCGTTAACAACAAAGAAGCCGCTGTCTTTGTCCTTTGCGACCAACGCTACGCTGCTGTCGAGCTGCTGCCCTGCCTCAAATATGTCGGAATGAGAAACGACTACGGTGTGATCTAGATTTACTAGCGCAATAATGTCTGTGTTTAATCGGCTTGCATAGCTCGTAAGTGCAGCCTCAATAGAAGGTAAATCTTGTGTCCCCACCGCACGTCTAAAATCAAATGAGCGAGACAACACATTTGACACACTTTTTATCACCTCTTGGCGATCTTCTACTACTTTGTCGAAGACTTTTTCAGCGAGAGCAATATCTTGGTCGATATTCTCGACCACAAACGAGTTCGCAGATTTCCACACTGCGCCAATTATTAGCAATGACGCAATAACAATACCCAACATAAGGGTTTGAAATAGGCTCTGACTAAGCGTTTTTTGCACTACTGTGTCTCATGTTTATTGGTGCTCTAAGGGGGTTAAGCAAAGATTATTAATCAGGATAGCTGATTCTTTTAAAATGGAACAGTAGTAACGTCCTGTATTTTCTGAATTTAAACGCTTTGTTACAATTTGCAATACGTTGATTGAGTGGCTAATTATGTGGACTTTACATCAAGTTCAAGATGATTGTGGTCAATACTTCAATGTGACTCGTATCCGTTCAGTTCACAACATTCCAATTTGGCTAGACATAAAAAAACCCGTTACTTTCGTAACGGGTTTATTATTTGGTGCGGAAAGCGGGACTTGAACCCGCACGAGCTATGCTCACCACCCCCTCAAGATGGCGTGTCTACCAATTCCACCACTTCCGCGAAAACTTTTGCGACCTTTTAGTCTGGGATATTTTCTTCGTCTGACTTAGGCACGTCAGAAGACTCAACCGCAGGAACATCAGATTCAGAAACACCTTCGATAACTGGAACATCCTGGTCAGCCGGAACTTCAACCGGAGTTTCAACCGCCGCAGGCACTTCTAAATTGTTCCATTCGTCTTCAGCACTCTCTCTATTCGCAGTCATAGCACCTAGCGTTAGGCTGATAAAAAAGAATAGGCCAGCTAGAATACCCGTAGTGCGAGTCATAAAGTTGCCAGACCCGGTTGAACCAAACACTGTATTTGAACCACCAGAACCGAAAGAAGCACCCATATCCGCGCCTTTGCCTTGTTGAATCAAAACAAACCCAATCAGCAATAGTGCAACCACTAAATATGCTACCAATAGCACTTCGTAAACCATAAATACCTCGTCAGTTTGCCGCTTGGCAAATTGAAATAAAATCTTCAGCTTTTAAGCTAGCGCCGCCAATTAAACCACCGTCAACGTCTTTTTGCGCAAACAGCGTTTTGGCGTTATCTGGCTTAACACTGCCTCCGTATAAAATACGAAGACCTTGTGCTAAGTCTGCGTTTACTTTTTCAAAGTATCCGCGAATAAATTCGTGTACTTCTTGTGCCTGTTCAGGACTTGCAGTTTTTCCCGTACCTATAGCCCATATTGGCTCATAGGCAATAACTGTTTTAGCTAACTCAGCAACAGTTAATACCTCAACAACGGCGTCCAACTGCGCAGCTACGAACGATTCAACGTTCCCCGCCTCGCGAATTTCAAGCGATTCACCCACACATATAATTGGAGTGATACCTTCGCTGACACATTTCTTCGCTTTCTGAGCAACTAAATAATTAGATTCGCCCTGGTCTTCACGACGCTCAGAGTGACCAACGATAGCGTATTCACATCCTGCTTCTTTCAGCATTGCTACTGATAATTCGCCAGTGTGAGCACCGTTATCTAAATGACTTACGTTTTGAGCACCAATGGCAAATGTAGATTTATCGAGCGCGTGTAAAAGAGTTGAAGGTGAGCAAACTACTACCTCTGCAACACTACTAACTTGAGAAAGTTTCTCGTTGAAGTCTGCCACGAGTGACATGCTTCCGTTCATTTTCCAATTGCCAGCCACAAATGGCTTTCTTACATTTTTACTCACAACGCAGACCTTAGCCCTGTCTTTTAAGCGGGCGTGATATTAACTATTTAATTGCTAAGTTACAAGTACAAAAACCGAAAATCGCTGCTACGCCAACTAATTGGCGAGATTACGAACAGTTTGTGCGATATGCTCAGCCCACTTCTCAGATTGTGTTTCGTCGTTAGACTCAACCATTACTCTGATAAGCGGTTCTGTACCACTTTTACGCAGCAATACCCTACCTGTTTTACCGAGTGCAGTTTCCGCTTCATCCTTTGACGCCTGAACATCAGCATGAGCTAAGTAATCAATATCTTTATTGGCGTAGCGAATATTAACTAAGGTTTGTGGGTACATTTCAAACCCACTGGCAAGGTCGTGCAAATCCATATGGGCACGCAACATAGCGGCAATAACTTGAAGACCTGCAACAATGCCGTCACCCGTTGAGCTCATGTTCAAATTAAGTACATGCCCCGAGTTCTCACCACCGATCGACCATCCTTTTTGCTGTAGCAATTCCATAACGTACCTGTCGCCTACGTTACTTCTTGCAAAAGGAACGCCCAACTTGCTCAACGCATTCTCTAAGCCAAGATTGCTCATAAGCGTTCCGACAACACCACCCTGCAAATTGCCGTTCTTTAACGCATCTCGCGCGATAATATAAACAATTTGGTCGCCGTCTAAAATATTTCCTAAATGGTCTACCATCATGATGCGATCGCCATCGCCGTCAAGCGCAAAACCAAGGTCAGCACCTGTTTCTTTCACTTTGGCAACGATCGCATCCATAGATGTAGCACCAACGCTGTCGTTGATATTTAAACCGTCTGGAGTTGTACCAAGCTCTATTACGGTTGCGCCTAGCTCACGTAATACATTAGGTGCGATGTGATAAGTAGCGCCATGTGCACAGTCAACCACTATTTTAAGACCAGTAAGGGACAAATCAGACGGGAACGTACCTTTACAAAACTCAATGTAGCGTCCTGCTGCATCGTCAATGCGATTAGCCTTACCTAGCTTGTCTGATGCAACGCACGTCATTGGGCGCTCAAGCATATCTTCGATAGCAAGCTCGATGTCGTCGTCTAATTTAAAACCTTGTGCAGAAAAGAATTTAATACCGTTGTCGTAAAACGGATTGTGAGACGCACTTATTACAATGCCAGCTTCAGAACGGAACGTTTTCGTTAAGTAAGCAATAGCAGGAGTTGGCATGGGCCCCAACAGGCCAATGTTAATACCGGCCGCTGAAAGCCCAGCCTCGAGAGCAGATTCAAGCATGTAGCCAGAAATACGTGTATCTTTACCAATTAACACTTTATTAGTGCCACGTCCTGCAAGCACTTTTCCTGCTGCCCAACCAAGTTTGGTCACAAATTCTGGGTTGATATCGCTTTCACCAACCTTGCCACGAATACCATCAGTACCAAAATACTTACGCTGAGTCATTATTATTCCTTATTTGATTGTGTTCAGCATCTTAACGATGTTTACCGCGTCGGCGGTCTCTTGCACATCGTGTACACGAATTATCTGTGCACCCATTTGTGCCACAATTGTAGCGAGGCTTATGCTTCCAGCCAAGCGTTCATCGACGTTTCTGTTAAGAAGATTACCAATCATAGACTTACGAGACATACCCACAAGCACTGGATAACCCAACGCCATTATATTCGGTAGATATTTTACTAGCGCATAATTGTGCTCTAGCGTTTTGCCAAATCCATAACCAGGGTCGAGTAAAATTCGACTTGAATCTATTCCTGCGTCTACGCAAGCGCTTACGCGATGCTCAAGAAACGTACTTACATCTTTTACCACATCATCATACGTGGGGTTTTGCTGCATGGTACGTGGCTGTCCCTGCATATGCATTAAACAAACAGGCACATCAGCTCGTGCAGCGGCCTCTAATGCGCCGTCGCCAGTTAGCGCCCGAACATCATTGATTAAGCCTGCACCTGCTGTTACCGCAGCCTTCATAACTTCTGCTTTGCTGGTGTCTATAGAAATAACGCAATCGCTTTGTTTAGCAAGTGCTTCAATAACCGGAATTGTTCTATCTAGTTCTTCTTGAAGGCTTACATCAGGAGCGCCAGGTCGCGTAGACTCCCCACCTATGTCAATAAAGGTAGCGCCCTGCTCCACCATTTTAAGCGCATGACTTACTGCTTGATTAACCGTGGCATGTTGGCCGCCGTCTGAGAACGAATCAGGGGTAACATTCAAAATACCCATCACTTGAGGTTCAGACAGAGAAATGAATTGGTTTTTAAACTGCATGTGTTGCTCACTACGTCGTTTTAGTTTTTCTATAGTGCTAATAAAAAACGCCAGCAGAACTGGCGTTTTTTCAACTTAAACATAAGCAGGTTTAGCTTGGGATATCGCCCGGCTTCCCTACAGATGGCTTATCAACACCATCATTTTTGATCTCACCTTCACGAACAGGCGCACCGCCGCTAGGTTTGTCACCGCCAGAAGGCTTACTGTCGTCCCAATCTGCCGGAGGGCGAACGTCAGTGCGATTCATAAGATCATCGATTTGCTTCGCATCGATGGTTTCGTACTTCATTAGTGCGTCTTTCATCGTGTGAAGAATATCGATGTTGTCTTCTAGGATCTTCTGAGCACGGTCGTAGTTACGGTCAATAAGAGATTTAATTTCCGCATCAATTGCACGCGCCGTATCATCAGACATGTTTGTTGCCTTAGACATAGACTTGCCTAAGAACACTTCACCTTCGTCTTCAGCGTAAAGCATTGGCCCCATCTTGCTAGATAAGCCCCACTGCGTCACCATCTTACGAGCAATTTCAGTAGCACGTTCAATGTCGTTTGATGCACCAGTAGTTACCTTATCGTCACCGTAGATAATGGCTTCGGCGATACGGCCACCGAACAAGCTAGAGATCATACTTTCTAGGTGCTGCTTAGAGTGACTAACGCGGTCTTGCTCAGGCAAGTACATAGTCACACCCAACGCTCTACCACGAGGAATGATAGATACTTTATATACTGGGTCATGCTCAGGCACTAGACGACCAACAATAGCGTGGCCCGCCTCATGATAAGCAGTCATTTCTTTTTCTGGCTCAGACATCACCATAGACTTACGCTCAGAGCCCATCATGATTTTGTCTTTTGCTTTCTCGAACTCTTCCATCGACACTAAGCGCTTGTTGCCACGAGCGGCGAATAGCGCAGCTTCGTTAACAAGGTTTGCCAAGTCTGCACCAGAGAAACCTGGCGTACCACGGGCAATAACCGATGGCTCTACATTATCAGCTACTGGTACTTTGCGAATGTGAACTTTAAGAATTTGCTCACGACCGCGAATGTCAGGAAGACCTACAACCACTTGACGGTCGAAACGACCTGGACGAAGTAACGCAGGGTCTAACACGTCTGGACGGTTTGTCGCCGCAATAACGATAATGCCTTCATGACCTTCAAAGCCGTCCATTTCAACCAGCATCTGGTTAAGGGTCTGCTCACGTTCATCGTGACCACCGCCTAATCCTGCACCACGTTGACGGCCAACTGCGTCTATCTCGTCAATGAAGATAATACATGGCGCCGCTTTCTTAGCTTGTTCAAACATGTCGCGCACTCGAGATGCACCCACACCAACGAACATTTCAACGAAGTCAGAGCCTGAGATTGTAAAGAATGGTACTTTTGCTTCACCCGCAATCGCTTTAGCTAGTAGCGTTTTACCTGTTCCCGGCGGCCCTACCATCAATACGCCTTTCGGAATTTTACCGCCAAGCTTTTGGAATTTAGAAGGGTCGCGCAAAAAGTCCACTAACTCAGAAACGTCTTCTTTAGCTTCATCACAGCCAGCAACATCAGCAAATGTCGTTTTAATTTGATCTTCACCAAGCAAGCGCGCTTTGCTTTTACCAAATGACATTGCACCACGGCCGCCACCGCCTTGCATTTGACGCATGAAGAAAATCCACACACCAATTAGCAACAGCATTGGGAACCAAGAAATGAATATAGACGTTAGAAGAGACTGCTCTTCTGGTGGCTCGCCATATACCCTTACGTCGTTTTTAACCAAGTCAGAAATTAACTTGTCATCGAAGTAAGGAACGAATGTTTGGAAAGCCTCGCCAGAACGCTTCGTACCGCGAATTTCGCCGCTATTGTTGATGCGAACTTCACGAATATTTCCCTGTTCTGCTTCTCTTAGGAACGTTGTATAGTCGGTTTGCGAACGAGCTGATTCACTAGGTGAAAAGCTCTGGAACACCGACATTAACACAACGGCGATGACTAACCATAAGATTAAATTTTTTGCCATATCGCTCAATGCTACTAACCTCTATAAATCGGAATTGCTCAGATATTCAACAACTTGCTTATCGAACAACCAGTACAACTCGCAACGAATAACGCTTATCACAAGCGTACTACACTTTATACCCACAAGCCACCAAATACACCTCACGAGACCGTGATCTCGACGAATCTGGCTTACGTGTTTTTATTGTGGTGAATGACTGTTTGAGTGCGTTCATGAACTCAACGAAGCCCTCACCTTGGAACACTTTAATTACAAATGCACCGCCCGGTTTTAAAACTTGATGACACATATCAAGCGCCAGTTCGCAAAGGTACATAGAGCGTGATTGGTCAACGGCGGCATTACCAGCCATATTTGGTGCCATATCCGACAACACTATATCTACGTTCTTTCCGCCAATTCTGTTCAATAGTGCATCCAAAACTGCGTCTTCTCTAAAGTCACCTTGTAAGAAGTCAACACCGACGATGGGATCCATGGGCAAAATGTCACATGCAATGACTTGGCCGTTATCGCCTACCTGCTGTGCAACAAATTGAGACCAGCCACCTGGAGCGGCACCTAGGTCGACAAGCGTCATACCAGGTTTAATAAGCTTATCTTTTTTCTGGATTTCTTCCAGTTTATAAATAGCGCGTGAACGCCAACCTTCCTTCTGTGCTTTTTGCACATAATGGTCGTTAACGTGTTCTTGAAGCCAGCGTTTACTACTGGCAGAGTGTTTCTTTTTTGTCATTCCAGCACAATGTCATTAGGATTGTAGAGAAGATGGCGTTAGAATACGTTATTTCAAGCATAAACTAACAGATTAATTGTAAGAATTATTACTTCATGAAACTTTCAAATAAACAGAAACAATTTCTAAAAGGCCTAGCGCACCCACTTAAGCCTGTTGTACAGCTAGGTGCAAACGGTCTTACAGAGGGCGTGGTAGCTGAAATTGATAACGCGCTTAACCATCACGAATTAATTAAAGTTAAGGTACCTACTGACGACCGTGAAGAAAAAGCGCTAATTATGGACGCTATTGTTCGCGAAACATCGTCTGTAAAGCTTCAGGTAATTGGCCACACGTTAATTATCTATCGTCAAAGCGAAGACTGTAAAATACAGTTGCCAAAATAACGCAACAGAAGGTGCCGATGCCCGTCGGCACCATAGTTTTTCTTCTTACTTCCCGTTAACATCACGTTAATAATAGTGAATAAACGGGAATATCATGACGTTAAATAACCTCACTGCCATAGTTACTGGAGGCTGTTCTGGCCTTGGGCACGCTACTGCCATTGCACTTCGCGAAGCAGGTGTGAATGTTAGTCTATTCGACCTTAACGAAGAAATGGGTGCACAGCGCGTTGAAGAACTAGGTAAAGACAATACGCTTTTTTCAAAAGTAGATGTGCGCGACGAAGCACAGGTTCAGAAAGCGATTGAAGCAACTTCAGCGAAATTTGGCGATATTGCACTTGTTGTGAATTGTGCGGGCATTGCCCCAGCAAAACGCCTTCTTGATCGCGAAGCAAACCCGGCCCCACTTGGTGATTTCCAAACCACCATTGATATCAATTTAGTAGGCAGTTTTAATGTTGCACGTTTAGTTGCAGCACAAATGGCGAAGCAATCGCCGCTAAACGACGAAGGTGAACGCGGCCTTATTATCAACACCGCTTCAGTGGCCGGTTATGAAGGCCAAATTGGGCAAACGGCTTATGCAGCCAGTAAAGGCGGGATCATTGGCCTTACGCTGCCTATGGCTCGCGATTTGGCACCACTGGGAATACGCGTTAATACTATCGCGCCTGGCGTGATGGGCACACCCATGTTGCTAGCAATGCCTGAAAAAGTACAAGATGCACTTTCTGCCAATGTACAGTTCCCAAAACGTCTGGGCTTACCAGAAGAATTTGGCAAACTCGTTATACATATGGCAAGTAACAGCTACCTCAACGGCGAGACAGTACGCCTAGACGGTGGTCTACGTATGCCACCTAAATAAACTAGGCGACTAAAAGTAAAAAAGGGAGCAGCTGCTCCCTTTTTCGTTTTTTACAGTAAATTACTCGTCGTCTCCGCCGTTAACAATTAATGCGATGTTGTATAAGCGATTTACCGCGTGATAATTGATGGAGTTTTTCGGGTATCGGCCTTTAGAGCTAATTTTTCCAGCCTCTTGCTCCATTAATATGGTAAGCGCGTCGTCCACTGTTTCAACCGTGTAAATATGGAATAGCCCTTTTTTAACCGCGTCTACAACTGTGGCGTCTAATACCAAGTTTATAGCGTTCGATTTAGGAATAATGACACCCTGTGTCCCAGTTAGCCCACGATGCTGACAAAGGTCAAAAAAGCCCTCAATTTTTTCATTCACCCCGCCAACGGCTTGCACTTCACCGTATTGGTTGATTGAGCCCGTGATAGCCAAGGTTTGTAGACAGGGAATTTCAGTAAGCGCTGATATAAGTGCTACCAATTCACCTAAAGACGCGCTATCTCCATCGATATGACCATATGACTGCTCTAGTGCAATATTCGCGGATAACGTTAGCGGGAAATGCTGTGCATATTTATTCCCTAAATAGCCGTTTAGCAGCATTACACCTTTAGAGTGAATAGGTTGCCCCAGTTCAACTTCGCGTTCTATGTCCACTACACCGCTAGCACCGGCAAATACGGTTGAGGTTATGCGCGCAGGTGTACCAAAAGCAGTGTCACCGATATCAAGAACTGTTAGGCCATTTACTGTACCCACCGCTTTATTTTCGGTGGTAATAAGCACATGGCCTTCTTTTATGTCGTTTAGCAATGCCTGGCTTACCCTACCCGTCCTGCGTTTTTTTGCATTCAGCGCAGTCTTTATATGCTCATGCTCTAAAATTGTGGCGTTAGATTTTTTGCAGAAGTAAAAGGCCTCGTTAACGAGTTCTATTACCTCAGCAAAATGTGCAGACAATTTCTCTTTATGTTCTGCCATTCGAAGTGAGTATTCCACCAAACGACACATGGCGTTTGTGGTAATGCTCTCAAGACCAAGCGAATAAACATGAGTTCGTACTTTGCCTACAAAATCAAAGAGCGCTTGCTTTGTGATAGGAATTTCTAAATCGAAATCGACAAGCACGCGAAATAACTCGTCAAATTCATCATCGTAATCTTGCAGGGTGTAATAGAGATCTCTTGAACCCAGCAGAATGATCTTTACATTTAAATCAACAGGTTGAGGGTTCAACGTAATATTATTAACCATGCCGACATCTTGCTGCGGCAAATCCATTCTCAGGCGTGTAGACTTAATGGCTAGTTTAAGTGTGTCCCATACAAATGGCTGTTCAATAAGCTGGTCAACATCTAATAATAAGTAGCCGCCATTAGCTCTATGCAGCGCACCAGGCTGAATCATTCGGTAATTTGTAAACACACTGCCGTGAATATTGGTGTATTCAATTTTGCCAAACAGGTTTTGATACGTTGGGTTTGGCTCATAAATAACCGGCGCCGAGTCATCTAATTTATTCGATACCAGCACATTGGGCAAAAGCTGCTCTTCAAGAAATATCTTCTTGTCGAAGTCGTCGGTTTTTTCTTCTTTTTGTTCTTCACTGTGAATAACCAAAATCGCTGTAACCAACGCCGTTTTGACTTGCTTTAGATACTTCATTACCCCAAGGTCTGAGGCGTATTTGTGCTCTAACACTTTTATAAGTGGTTTGATACCTTGTTCAGCAGTTGCTTTGTCTAACTCACGTAAGCGTTCAGAATTTTCTCGTTTCCACGCTGGTAAACTCAGCAAGCTCTCACTCAGACGGTTTTCAAGCTCATCAATAACCGTATAAAACCCCTGACGTTCTTGGTCATTGAGCGAAGCAAACTCATTATCACTTAACGGTTTGCCATTAACGATAGGAGAAAATGAAATTGAGCCTTCTTCTTCATACATTGCAACATCGTTAGCTTGAGCATAGCGCTCGACAGCCTCAATAGCTGCGTCGTATTTTTGTTCAAACTCCCGTGTAATGGACGCTCTTCGGCGCTGATAGCCTGGATTATCGAAGGCGATTGGCAGCGAATCAAGCACGTCATCAATTAAGCTTGCCATGTCTTTTTGAAAGGCTTTTCCACCACCAGGTGGAAAACGTAAAGCCACAGGCTCGCGCTCTTCGTCGAAATTGTTTATATAGCACCAGTCATCGGGTGCTGAAGACTGTGCAACTTGACGTTCTATATAATCTTTAACAAGTGAGAAACGACCTGTTGCAGGCTCACCCATTACATAAAGGTTATAGCCTTTGGTGTTTATTCCAAGGCCAAAAGTAAGTGCCTCTCGAGCACGTTCTTGTCCAATAAAGGTAGCGTTTAATGCTTCGTCATCTTTCAAAGCACTATTTATTGCTCTGCGATTTATGGTGGGTGTTAACGCGTCTACGTCAAGCGCGTACATGGTGGTGTCTACAGACATGCTTATCTATCGTTATTGCTTTGAAGTAAGTGAAACCCTTATTCGGATGAGTGTCAAACGCTTCTATGCAATAAACTGCGCTTTTCCTGTCAACCGTACAAGAAAACGTCACATTACATACAAGGTTCAAAAAAACTAACTGTGTGCGGTGCAAAGTCTTTGTTACTATCACTCAATGCAACGAACAATCATAAGAAGCACTTACGGATAAAAGATGGAAAAAGAAACGGTAAACCAAACAAGAGCATCATCGATTTTCAACAGTGTAGCGATGTTAATGATAGGCGTAGTTTTGAATTCGGTGGTGAGCACCAACGCAACAGCGAATGTTAACTTTGCCAATACCAATGGATTTTCAATAACCAATAGCAGTAACAGTAGTGCGCCAGTAGAAGCCGTTTACTCGCATTTTGTGCAACATATAGATATGTGGTGGCCCAAAGATCACACTTGGTGGAAAGGAACGCTTAGCATTGACGAAAAGGCTGGCGGTTGCTTCTGTGAAATCAGCGACAATAAAAGCGCTGCTCACATGCAAATTGCTTTTATAGAGCCCAACAAGAAAGTGGTTATGACTGGCGGCCTTGGCCCCCTTCAAGAGATGGGCGTACACGGCGCGCTAACGTGGCTGTTTACACCTACCGACAACGGCACGAAAGTAACCCTGACGTATCACGCATCCGGCCCTATACAGTTTAACGGAGTGTTAGCAAGTAACGAAGAAGCAGCAAACCTTGTTAACGTGGTTGATAAAGTTCAAGCTCAACAGTTAAACGCACTTACTACCTTTAGCAATGAAAACTAACGCTTTGAAAAAAATATCGCGGCAGTTAGGCTAAAGCGGTTACTTTTCAAGCAAGTGACAATAAAAATAGCACAAGACTGGCCTAAGCTATTGAGGCATAGCTTAGCGCTGGGTTATTCTATTGGGCTATATGCGTATTTTGTCGGAATATTGCCTTGTGAAAAATTCGCAAGGTGGCGCTTTAAATGCCAACAACCGACCTATAAATGATCAACTTTTAATGCGGAAGCCTACGTTTCATGGCCGATAATCAGTACAACCCGAAAGATATAGAGCAACGTGTTCAACAATACTGGGAAGATAATCAATCTTTCAAGGCAAACGATAATGAAGACAAAGAAAAGTTCTACTGTCTCTCAATGTTTCCTTACCCTAGTGGTCGACTCCATATGGGCCACGTTCGTAACTACACTATCGGTGATGTAATTAGCCGCTACCAGCGAATGCAGGGCAAAAACGTTATGCAGCCTATGGGCTGGGATGCTTTTGGTCTACCTGCTGAAAACGCTGCTATTAATAACAACACAGCGCCTGCCAAATGGACTTACTCAAACATCGACTACATGAAGTCGCAGCTACGCTCGTTAGGTTTCGGATACGACTGGAACCGTGAAGTAGCTACCTGTAAATCTGATTACTACCGTTGGGAACAGTGGTTCTTCACTCGCTTGTACGAAAAAGGCTTAGTTTACAAGAAAAACTCAACCGTAAACTGGGACCCGGTAGATCAAACTGTTCTAGCCAATGAACAAGTTATTGATGGCCGCGGCTGGCGCTCAGGTGCATTGGTTGAGCAAAAAGAAATTCCTCAGTGGTTTATCAAAATTACTGACTACGCGGAAGAGTTGTTAGGCGACCTTGAGCAATTAGAAGAGTGGCCTGATCAGGTTCGCGCTATGCAAGCGAACTGGATTGGTCGTTCTGAAGGTGTGGAGATCACCTTTGAAATGGCTACGTCAGTAAACGACATCTCAGATTTAACCGTTTACACCACTCGCCCAGACACATTCTACGGCGTTACCTACGTTGCCGTTGCTGCACAGCACCCGCTTGCAGAATTTGCCGCGAAGACTAACCCTGAGCTTGCTGCGTTTATCGAAGAATGCAAAAACACCAAAGTAGCGGAAGCAGAACTAGCGACTATGGAGAAGAAGGGTTGCGCAACAGGTTTTGAAGTTGTACACCCTCTTACAGGGCAAAAGCTACCAATTTGGGTAGCGAACTTTGTGTTGATGGATTACGGTTCAGGTGCAGTTATGGCCGTACCTGGCCACGACCAGCGTGACTGGGAATTTGCTACCAAATACAACCTTCCTATCCAGCAAGTAATTGCAGCAAAAGCAGGTGACGAAGATAACTGCGATTTAAGCACGTCTGCTTACACTGAAAAAGGTACCTTAATCAACTCAGATAAGTTCGATGGTGCAGACTTTGATGCAGCATTTAACGGCATTGCTGACGAACTAGAAGCAAAAGGTTGTGGTAAACGCAAAGTAAATTACCGCTTGCGTGATTGGGGTGTAAGCCGCCAGCGTTACTGGGGTGCTCCTATTCCAATGCTTAATTTGGAAAACGGTGAGTCGGTGCCGGTTCCAGCAGACCAACTACCGGTAGTACTGCCAGAAGACGTTGAAATGGATGGTGTTACCTCGCCAATTAAAGCCGACCCAGAGTGGGCAAAAACTACCTACAACGGCGAGCCTGCTCTTCGTGAAACTGATACTTTCGATACCTTTATGGAGTCGTCTTGGTATTACGCGCGATATGCGTGTGCCACAAACACTGATGCAATGTTAGACCCTACTGCAGCAAACTACTGGCTGCCTGTAGACCAATACATCGGTGGTATTGAGCACGCAATCTTGCACTTATTGTACTCTCGCTTCTTCCATAAGCTGCTTCGTGATGAAGGGCTTGTTGATTCAGACGAGCCATTTAAGCGTCTATTGTGTCAAGGGATGGTATTGGCTGATTCTTACTACCGCGAAGATGCATCGGGTAAGAAAACGTGGTTCTCACCAACAGAAGTAAGTACAGAGAAAGACGACAAAGGCCGTATTGTTAAAGCCTGGCTAACAGCGGATGGCGAGGAAGTTATTCACGGCGGCATGACTAAGATGTCTAAGTCGAAAAATAACGGTATCGACCCGCAAGAGGTTATTGATCAATACGGTGCCGATACAGTTCGCCTTTTCACTATGTTTGCTGCTCCACCAGAACAAACGCTTGAGTGGGTTGACTCTGGTGTTGAGGGTGCTAACAGATTCCTACGTCGTATCTGGAAACTCGTAACAGAACACGTAGAAAAAGGCGCACCAAGTGCACTTGATGCAAAAGCATTGACTAAAGACCAGCAAGCACTGCGTCGTGAAGTTCACAAAACCATTGAAAAAGTGTCTGACGACCTTGGCCGACGCCAAACGTTTAACACTGCAGTGGCAGCGATTATGGAACTTCTAAATCACCTTCAAAAAGCACCGCAAGAAAACGAGCAAGATATTGCGATTATGCGTGAAGCAGTAGAGTCAGTTCTATTGCTGCTTAACCCTATTACGCCACATATTGCTCACGAACTATGGAAAGTACTTGGTCACAACGAAGATATTGACGTTGCAGCTTGGCCACAAGCTGATAAAGCCGCATTAGTGGAAGATGAGAAGCTTATTATTGTTCAGGTTAACGGCAAGGTTCGTGCAAAAATGACCATTGCTGCTGACGCAACTAAAGAAGCTATTGAAGACGCAGCGAAAGCGCAGCCTAACGTGCAGCAGTTCATTGACGGTAAGACCATTCGCAAAGTGATTGTGGTCCCGGGCAAGCTAGTTAACATTGTTGCCAACTAGGAATCTAGGTATAAACGTGATGAAAAAGTACTTTCAATTCGCCGCGGTAATCGTTGGTGTACTGGCGCTTGCTGGCTGCGGCTTTCACTTGAGAAGTGGTCCTAGTCTGCCTGACAACATCAATACCGTAGCTATTGAAAGTGCACGGGCGCATGCACCATTGGCGCGTGCGCTCAAAACATCACTCAATGTTTATGGGCTTGATGCAGTTCCTACTGATACAAACGCAAAGAACGTAAACATCTACCTGCTACCTGAGAAGCTCGAAAGACAGCTTTTGTCAGTTTATCCGTCAGGACAAGTTGCAGAGTATGAACTTATTTACGTTGTGCGTTACCGTGTGCAATTTCCGGGTAAAGAAGCGCAAATGGCGCAATTCGAAGTAGTCAGAGACTACCAAGACGACCCAGATCAAGTATTAGCAAAGTCGCGTGAACTTGAGCTGATGCTTCATGAAATGCGAAATGAAGCTGCAGATATCATTGTGCGACGTCTGTCTAGTCAAGCCGTTGCCTCTGTCGATTTGCCATAGTTCGTATTCAATGCAGATTTATCCAAATCAATTCTCACGAGATATCAATAAAACACTGCGTTCTTGTTATCTTGTTTTCGGTGACGAACCTCAGCAAAAGTTTGATGTTATAGAGCAAATTCGCACTAAAGCAAAAGCAAACGGCTTTGAAGAGCGTACTCTGCTGGTTGCCGAATCTGGTTTTTCTTGGAACCAGCTAATTGAAGCAACGCAAAGCATGTCACTGTTCTCAAGCCAACAATTTATTGAGCTTGAACTGCCGACGGGAAAACCAGGCACCGAAGGCAGTAAGATGCTTCAGGAAGTGGCGGCTAATTTAAATCCTGACATATTACTGTTAGTACACGGTCCTAAAATTGGTAAAGATGTCCAGCGCGGCAAGTGGTTTAAAGTGCTTGACGAAGCAGGTGCATCTATACTGTGCTATCCACTTGAAGGCAAACAGTTAAGTGCATGGATAAACACACAGCTGCAAGCGCACCAACTAACTGTGTCGCCTGCTGGCGCTAAAATGATTGGCGACTTCTGCGAAGGCAATATGCTGGCAGCTAAGCAAGAAATTGATAAACTCGCCCTACTTTACCCGCAGCAGTCAATATCAGAAGCTCAGATAGAGCAAGCCATGGTAGACCAGTCTCGATATAACGTATTTCAACTGGTCGACGTTATGCTTAATGGCGAAAACACACGCTGTGTAAAAATGCTTTATCGTTTAGAAAGCGAAGGTTTAGAGCCCAACATTGTAATATGGGCGCTTATTCGCGAGTGGGAACAGCTGTGGAAACTTAAAACAGCCATTCAGAATCGAGAGCCTATTCAGTGGCAAAAGTTCGGGATTTGGCGAAACCGCCAAGGCTATTATCAAAATGCCCTAAACAGACTTAGCATTGAGCAGCTTGAAGACATTCAACAAGCTCTTGCGAAGGCTGACCATGCATTCAAACAAAATGTCATTGCTCGCCCATACATCGAACTTTGCCACCTTTGCATGATGTTTATGGGGTTGGACCTTCGTGCCGTTCCATTACTGGACGCATAGTTAATGAACACACATAAGCGCCCTTCGCTAACGGCTATTCTCGGTGGAACGTTCAACCCGCCTCATCAGGGTCACATTAACGCAGCGCTAAGTGCCGCTGATAAAATTGGCATCGAAACGGTCCAGCTAATGCCGTGCAAGTTGCCACCGCACAAGCAAGTCAGCTTATCAGAGGCCCACCGCGTTAATATGATAAAACTAAGTTGCAAGCAGAATTCACGATTATCACCGCAACTCATTGAACTATCGCTGCCCTCACCGTCTTATACAGTAAAAACACTGCGGGCTTTAAAGCAGGTTACCGATGATACAATCTGTTTTTTCATTGGCGCCGATTCACTGTATAATCTTGATCAATGGTACGAGTGGGAGCAGTTACTTTCCTATTGCCATCTCATAGTGATGAGGAGAGATAACGTAGACTTTACGCCAGGGCCAACGATTGAACGCTGGCTTGAAGAAAACGCTATCAGCAATCCAGACGAGCTTTATACTACCCCTAGTGGTGGTGTTTTACTTGTCGACACGCCGCTTTTCAATGTGTCATCAACTGACCTACGCAACATATTGTCAGCGCGTAGACACAGCAACGAAGATAGCGGCGAAAGCAGCCAAATATTAGCTCAGTGGCTTCCTGAGGGAGTGATTGAGTACATTGAAGCAAATCAGTTATATAAAAGTTAAGTAAGCGAGGAAACTCTTGGAGAGTACACAACTCAAACAGTTCGTTATTGATAAAATTGACGATATGAAAGCACGCGACGTAATCGAATTAGATGTACGTGGCAAATCTACTATTACAGATACAATGATTATCTGTTCTGGTAATTCAAAACGCCATGTATCGTCGATAGCCGAGAACGTTATGGTTGAAGCTAAGAACGCTGGACACGCGCCAAGCAGTGTAGAAGGCAAAGAAACCGGTGAATGGGTGCTGGTAGATTTTGGCGACATTATTTTGCACGTTATGCAAGATGAAACCCGTGACTTCTATCAACTTGAGAAACTCTGGTCTTAATCAGACTCTTGTTTGATATTGTGCAAAGCTGGCGTGTCATGCATTTATGTGCGCCGCCTTTTCACATGCAGTAAAGGACAAAAAAGTGCGTATACAAATTGTGGCGGTGGGTACAAAAATGCCCAGCTGGGTGAATACAGGGGTTGATGAGTTTATTCGTCGATTTCCAAGTGACATGCCCGTTAGCTTCACCGAAATTCCTGCAGGAAAACGCGGAAAAAACGCCGACATCAAACGCATTTTAGAGAAGGAAGGCGAGCAAATGCTTGCGGCCATTCCAAAGGGCAACCGCATAGTGACGCTTGAGGTCACTGGTAAACCGTGGGATACACCAACATTAGCGAAACAGTTAGATAACTGGAAAATGGACGGACGTGACGTAAGTTTACTTATTGGTGGTCCTGAAGGGCTTGCACCGGAATGTATTGCGGCCTCCGAGCAAAAATGGTCTCTTTCCGCCCTAACCTTACCGCACCCGCTTGTTCGTATTATTTTAACTGAAAGCCTTTATAGAGCCTGGTCTGTCACGCAGAACCACCCTTATCATCGAGAGTAGTATTTCACTGTAGCCATGCAAAGGAAGTCAATGCAACGAAAACGCCAAGCAATTCGCGACCACTCAGCCGAGGCAAATTTATTTGCCCGCAGAGCAACCATTGCTTTCGTTATTGTTGTGGCCATGCTTGGTATTGTGCTGAATAACCTCTACTCCCTTCAAGTAACGCAATACGACGCCTATCAAACTCGTTCAAACGGCAACCGTATCAAAGTGCTCCCCGTTGCGCCAAACCGCGGGCTTATATACGACAGAAACGGTATTCTATTAGCTGAAAACCGCCCAGTTTTCAGTTTGGAAATCGTTCCTGAGCAAGTTAAAAATATAGACGACACCCTAGCCGAACTAACGGCGTTAATGGGTATAACCGCAGATGAAATCGAGCGCTTTCAATCAACATTAAAAGGCACGCGACGATTTAAGCCGGTAGCGCTTCGGTCGCAGCTAAGTGAAGAAGAGGTTGCTCTATTCTCAGCAAGTAAACACAAATTCCCAGGAGTGCAAATTGAGGCTCGCCTTGCCAGGTATTACCCATACAAAGACACGCTCACGCACGCCCTAGGTTACGTTGCTCGAATTAACAAACGCGACTTACAGAAACTGGTAGAAGCCGGACAAGAAGATAACTACGCCGCAACGCATGACATTGGCAAGCTTGGTATCGAAAAGTACCACGAAGAGTTGTTACACGGCGAAGTGGGCTATCAACAGGTAGAGGTAAACAACCAAGGTCGCATTATTCGCGTTCTGAACGTTGAGCCACCCACGCCAGGTAAAGACATTGTTTTAAACCTTGATTTAGAACTTCAACTTGAAGCACAACGCATAATTGAAGGA
>ENA-OWNT01001232-OWNT01001232.1-seawater-metagenome-genome-assembly--contig:-NODE-1232-length-34430-cov-9.682852_pt1 | contig 34430 bp, 30 predicted proteins | sample MGYA00238136_ERZ651165 | MGnify/ENA primary metagenome ERZ651165 (study PRJEB26861, sample SAMN08777766) | seawater metagenome | isolation source: coastal seawater | place: USA: Florida | collected...
GCCAACGTCACCTGCGCCATCAACGTGCACTTGCCATTCGCGGGCAGAGAGAACCTGGCCGTGTTGCCCTGCACCACCGGCTTGGGTTCACCGGCGTACGCGACCTTCAAGTCGCTCGCTGGCACGTTGAAGCCAATCACAAAGTCGGAGACTGGCTGGCCAGACGTGTTGGAGCAGAAGACGGCGAGCATGAGCGCCTTCTCTTTCCGCCCCTTGATGTACGAGATGTACACCTGGTCATCGTTGCCAGCCAGGGCAGCTGTGGAAGCGGGCACTCGCGAGCCACCTGCCAGAGCGCGTGCAACGGACGGACTGGGCTGGATGTTGGCGTAGTCGAAGCCGCCACCACCGCCGCCGCCGCCGCCGCCGCCGCCGAGGAAGTCCAAGAAGTCATCACCGCCGCCGCCGCCGGATGCAGACGGGGCTGGTGCCGGAGCCGGGCTACCGAACATGTCGCCGAGGCCACCAGCAGCGGGGGCCGGGGCACGCTCGATCTTGCGGCGCACGAGTTTCCGGATCGTGCGCGTGGTCGCGGGCTTCGGCGCGGGAATGGGCGCACCGAAAAGCGCCGCGGCGTCAATTTCCTTCTGCGTGGGCTCCACGGCTGGCTCCGTGATGACTTCGTTGATCCAGACCTCCTCGTACTCGTCCTGCGGGGCCGAATCGTCGAATCCGCCGCTGTCCGTTGGAGCGGCGCCACTGTCACCGCCGCCGTAGTCACCGAGGCCGCCGAGGCCGTTGAAGTCGTCGTCGCCACCCGCCGCGTCGATGCCGCTGGCGGGGGCCGGTTCGGATGCCGACGCAGCCGCGGCAGCCGCGCTGTTGTTGCTGGTGCTGCCCATCTCCTCTCCCCAGCCGCCGTCGCCGCCGATGGCTCCGAAGTCGTCGTCGCCAAAGTCGTCGTCCATGCCGTCCATGTCTGCCCCCATGTCCTCGCCCATGCCTTCGTCGCCCATGCCCTCGTCGTCAATGCCGCCGCCCGTGTCCGACGGGTCGGGTTCGTAAGAGTCGCCGCCCATGTCGGTCGGGATCTCGGGCTTGGCGTAGGCCTCAAAGTTCAAGGCCGATTCCTCGCCGTGCGCTGCGCCTCCGAGCGCGAACGCGTCCAGGTCCACGCCGTCGTCGCGGTCCTCCGGGGCGACGTAGGGCTTCGCTCCGGCTGCGAGCTGCTCCTGGACGTAGCCGTCGAGGAAGGACAAGTTGGCGTCGACCTCGAGATCCTCGAGGGACGCGTCGACGGGGAACACGGCGGAGATCAGCCCCGGCTCTCGGAGCATGGTGCCGAACTCGTAGCAGCGCTGCATCAGGTCGGTGTCCGTGGAGCTGCCGTAGCGCTCGATGAGCGCCACGGTCGACGGCGGGCAGGTGCCCATCTGCGCGGTCAGCTTGATCAGCGCGGAGACGATGTACGACTTCGTGATGGCCGTCGAGTTGGGGCGGTCGGCCAGCTGGCAGAGCTTCTGGGCCATCTCGGGCAAGCGCTCCTCGCCCACCGTGTAGCCGTACTCCCCAATCACCCACGCCATGATTTGCTGCAGGGCGTCCGGGAGCACCGCCTTGTCGAACAGCGCGAGGAAGGTGGACACGGCGTTCCGGCGGATCTGCTCGTCGATCTCGTCCTCATCCTCGTCGCCGCTGCCCTCGGCGATGAGTTTGCGCAGGTTGTGGGCGGCCTTGGGCTCCACCAAGTCGCCGCCGATCTCGATGATGCTGGCCATGGTGTCGATGTACCACGCGGCGTCGGGGGCGAACCTCTCGGCCAGCTGCGTGAGCCGCTGAGCGAGCTCCTTGCGGAGGAACTGGTCCTTGGACTTCTTGAGGAACGCCTGCATCTTCGTGACCACGATCTTGACGTTCTTGGGGGTCGTCATGCGGTACAGCAGGTCCAGCGTGCGGCGCTGGATGGTCTCGTCGGGGTCTTCGAGGCAGTCGAGCACGATCATCTGGTGCGGGCCGGCGTACGACGGGTGGTCCTGCACGATCTGCGCGAGGGCGGTGACGCCGAAGTACTTCAGGTTGGGGTTGTCGCTGCCGATGAACCGCGAGATGGACGCGGCGGCGGTGTCGAGGAGCATCGCGTTCGGGTAGATGCGGATGATGGTGCGGATGCACTCGTACACGATGGCGTACCCGACGTTGATGCCGGAGTCGGCGCGCTTCATGACCTGGTGCAGCACCTCGTACATGTGCTCGGAGGTGCCCTGGTCGGCGCTGCCGAGGTAGCCCAGGATCTTCAGCAGGTTGATCTGGATCCACGGCGCGGGGATGCGGTGGTAGTCGAAGTCGCGCGGCAGGCGGTGCTCCGTGATTTGCTTCAGCACGGAGACGAACGAGGGCGCGAGGTCTCGGACGCTGGACGTGTCGTCCTTGGCCAGTTCGAGGAGGATCGGGAGCGACGAGGCCATAACGGAGGGGTCCTTGTCGCAGAGCGCCTTCCTAAAGAGTGCAATCTGGATGGCGGACAGCAGTATGGGAAAGAGAGTCAGCTAGCTGCGGTGCGGTGCGGTACGGTGCGGCGTGGTGAGCGAGCGAGCGAGCGAGCGAGCAAGAAAGCAAGCAAGCAAGGGCAGGGGCGCGCGGGGCAGACGGGCAGACGGGCAGACGGGGCAGACGGACGGACGACATACGTGATCGTTGACGCTCTCAGGCATGAGCTGCCAGAACCGCATGAGGGCCATGACCACCTTCTTGCGCACGATGGGTTGGTCGTGGTCCATGAGCTTGATGACGTGCTGCAGCAGCGCAGGAATCATCTCGGCGGTGACGACTTTGCAGAGGGCGGTGAGGGCGGCGCAGATGACGAGGATGTTGGAGTTGTCCATGTCGCGCTGCAGCTGGTTGACCATCATGAACCGGAACTCGTGCTCGGGGCTGAGGCACAGCGCCGCGCACAGGTACCCGGTGCGCTTGTGGATGATCAGGGAGGAGGCCGTCAGCTCGATGGCGCGGATGTAGCCGAAGGAGGCGTCGTGCCCGAGCATCTCGGCGTACACGATGCGGATGAGGAACTCCTTCATGCGCTTCTTGCTGAGGTGTCGGTTGGCCATGAGCACCTTCAGCTGGGCGACCTCGCTGTGGATGATGCGGTCTTCCTCCTGCTTCGACTTGGACTCGCCGATGGCCTTGACGAGCAGGTAAAAGTCCTTGGACAGGTGTGACCTGCGCAGGGCGGCGAAAGAAGGAGAGCAGGATGGGGTGAGAGGGAGGGACAAAGGCGGAGGGAGAGAGCGAGAGAGTGAGCGCGCGAGAGAGACGCGGAGGGGGACGCGGCGGACGAGTCCGGGGCCGGGGCTCAGCGTGAGCACCGGCACGGGGTCGAGGATGATCGCCTCGAGCTCTGGATCGGTGCGGAGCGAGCTGGGCGGGGCCACGGGGGCGCGTCGAGGGGCCGGAGTGGGCTGGGCGACGGGGGCCGGAGGCTCGGGGGGCGCCGCCACGGGAGTCGGCGTGGGCTCCGGTGCGGGCCGCGGCGGGGGAGGTGGTGCCGCGGCGGGTGGGGGCGGCGCAGGGGCGGCCACCGGCGGCGCAGGGACGGCCACCGGCGGCGGCTCCGGTGCCGTGACGGGCGGGGCAGGGGGGAGGGGAGTCGGAGGTGGCGGGGCGGGGGCAGCCGTGGGGGGGCGACGGCCCGCCGGCATGGTCTGGGTGGGCGCGTCTTCCTTGCCGAACGCCCGGATCGTCTGGGTCGCGAGCTCGGTGAACGCCTTCTCGTCCGGGCTGCTGGGGGGCGCCTGGCGCGGGGACCGGAAGGGGGTGGGGGTCGGGGCGTCCGTCGGCGCCTCTTCGCGAGGGACCGGCACCGGCTTCGCGCGCCGCGCCTGGGGGACGGACTTGCCGCCCTCGCCGCGGTCGTAGGTGAGGCGGAGGGCCACTGGCCCCAGATCGAGCTCGTCACCTTCGCGCAGGCGGATCTCGTCGATGGCGCGACCGGCGACGGTGAGCCGCCCGGTGCCGGCCAGGTTGCGAGCCCGCAGGTACTTGCCGCCAACCACTTCGACCACGAGGTGCTGCCCGGCGATCTTGGGGTGCTTGATGCGCAGGTCGACGCCCTCGGCCGAGCCGATCACGAGCTTCGACTTCTTGATCGGCACGAGCTTGAGCACTCCGCCGTTCCGGAGAATCTCGAACCCCGGAGTGACGACGGTTCGACCGCCCATGCTCATCGCCTCCACGCGCCAGCGGCGGATTGCCGCTCGATCCCGCATCCATGATACTTCCGCCCCCGCGCGGCCCACAACCGAGGGCCCGGACACCGGATGGAGGCTCCCCATGCCTTTGCTCACGGGTGCGATCAGCGCCCGCCGCTACAGCGTCGTCGTCGATCTGGACGAGGCGGGCTTCCGTGACCGCATCCTCGAGGGGTTGAGCGAGAACGCGTTCCGTGAGCCGCTCTCGGCCGCGAAGGGCGGCGAGAACTACGGCTGGGTGACCCTGGAGAACCTGTGCGACGTGGACTTCTCCACGAACAAGGTCCTCTTCAATCAGTACGCGTGCTTCTCGCTCCGGATCGACAACAAGCGGCTCCCGGGCAAGCTGGTGAAGGCGCTGCTGGACCTGCGGATCCGGGCCTGGCTCAAGGAGACGGGGCGCGAGCGGGTGCCGGGGCCGGTGAAGAAGGAGATGCTCGAGCAGATCGAGCTGGAGCTGTACCCGCGGCAGCTCCCCGCGGTGGCGGTGCACGACGTGTGCTGGGACATGCCGGGGAAAAAGGTCTGGATCTTCTCGACCTCGAACAAGGTGAACGAGCTCTTTCGCACGCTGTTCGCGAAGACGTTCCTCGCGGAGACGAGGCCCATCGGGCCGCTCCAGCTCATCGCGAACGCGCCGCGGTCCGCCGAGTGGGTCCCCGCGCTGGACCGCATCGGCTACGCCGACTACCGCCCGGACCGGCGCTCGGAGGCCACGTCGTGAGCGACATCGACATCGAGCATCGCGTCCCTCGTCCCCACCACCGCGCCGAGCTGCGCGCCGTGGAGGAGGTCGCCGACGGCGCCTACGAGCCCGCGGGGCCGGAGGACTGGATCCGCGACTCCTTCGACGTGCATCCGGGGGATCACCCCGCGTCGTTCTTCCTCGGCAAGGAGTTCCTGCTCTGGCTGTGGTGGATGAGCGAGAAGTCCTATGGGGCGGTCGAGGTCGACGCGATCGGGCCGGTGGAGTTCTGGATCGACGATCGGATCCAGTTCCGCACCGAGGGCGACCAGCCGCAGATCTCCGACCTGAAGGGCGGGCAGCCGTCCGCGACGCAGGAGGCCCGCTCGGCGATCCAGGCCGGAAAGATCGTGGAGTCCGCGCGCATCGGAATGCGGGTGGGGGAGCGGGAGTACGTGCTGGCGCTCAAGGGGGAGACCCTGGAGCTGGCGGGGCTCAAGCTGCCGACGGAGGTGCAGGACGGCCTCGACGAGCGGATCTACGAGCGCATGTTCCTGCTGGACGAGGTCCAGGGAATCCTGGATGCCCTCTTCTACCGCTTCGTCGACCTGCGCCTCGACCCCGAGTGGCAGCGCCAGACGCTGGAGCCGATGAAGGAGTGGGTCGCGGGGGAGTGACCGGGGCAGACGATGGTGGAGTCGGCGGGATTCGATCGCGCAGCGCCCGGAATCCGCCGACGGAACGATGGTGGAGTCGGCGGGATTCGAACCCACGACTTCTGGCTTCGGAGGCCAGCACTCTATCCAGCTGAGCTACGACTCCAGCGCATCGTCCGTGCCTCGCCGGGCGCGGGCGGCATCTATACACACCGCGTCTGAGCCGCGCAATCGCGCGCCCGCCACTCCGTGACAGGCATCCAGCCGCTCGATCAGAATTCGATGATCACGACGCCGCGGTCGCTCGTGGGCTCCTTGTCCCGGTCGTCGTCCCAGTGGGGGCGGGCGGGCTCTCGCGGCGGGCGGGGGATCTCGGCGCGGGGGCGTTGGAAGGAGTCCTTGCCCTCCTGGTCCCGTTTGATCTTCTCGATGATGTAGGCGTCCAGCATGCCCACTCCGCGTCCGTGTTGATCGGGCCCGGCTCCTGCGAGGCCCTCTCCCCGCTTGAAGAACTATAGACCTCCCGATCCACCCCGCAAAGGGAAGGCCGGTCCGAGCCAGAGCGCAGACCTAATCACTCTCATCGGTGGCGCAACCCAACGACTCCAGCACCGCTGCCTGTTCCGACTCTCCGAGACCCGCCGCCACGCTGAGCTTCAACGCCTCGACGCCCAGCGATCGGTACACGTCGATCGCGTCCCCGTCCCCCTGCAGCGCGCCCAGGTTTCGCCGCACCGTGTCCGCATCCCCGCGGGCGATCGGACCTGTCAGGGTTCCCGGCGCTGGCCCGCGCTCGAGGTTCGCGATCGTCCCCCGCACCAGGGGCCAGAGCAGCCGCCAGGCATCTTCGGCGCTGACTCCCGCCCGCTCCATCGCCCGCACTGCCGTGGCTTCGAGAGCCACCAGGCAGTTCGACGCGAGCACCGCCGCCGCGTGGTACGCCGCCCGCCCGTCCGCCGCGAGCTCCACGGCCGGGTGCCCGAGGCGCTCCGCCAGCACCCGGCCTCGCGCCACCGCGACCGGATCCCCCTGGAGCGCCACCGCGTACGGCGGGACCTCGGCTCCGTGGGTGCCGGCGAACGACTGGAGCGGATGCCAGCAGCCCGCGCGCCCGCGCCGGAGCCCGTCGAGCAACGTCACATCCGCCGCCCCCGACAGGTGCATCACCGCGACGTCCTCGTCCACGTCCAACGCCGCTGCGACGGCTGGGACCGCGCGGTCGTGGACGGCGAGCAGGACCACATCGGCGCCTCGCAGCAGCGGCGGAACCTCGCCTCCGAACGTGGCCACGGCCGCGATCTCCAGCGGGACGTCACGCGGCCCCCGGTTCCAGACCCCCACGAGCTCCACTCCCGCGGCGTGCGCGCACTCCACCGCCACCGCCGACCCAGCTCGCCCGAGCCCGACGATCCCGACGCGGAGCGCCTCCATCACGACTGCGGCTTGAGCCCGGTGTAGAGCAGCATCTGGCCCCCGTGGGCCGGGCTCGTGGGCAGTTCATGCCGCTCGAACCCCTCAGCGACCGCCTCGAGCGGCTCCCAGAACCGGCGCGTGATGTCCGCCCGCGCGGTCAGGTTCACCATCCGCCCCTGGAAGCTCAGCGTCTCGGCGTGCACGTCCACGATCACGCAGCGCCCGCCGGGCTCCAGCAGATTCCAGACGTTCGCGAACCCGCCCGCCATGTCCGGGAACGCCGTCATCCCCAGGAAGATGAGCAGCCGGTCCACCGAGCCCCCCGCGGGCTCCAGGTGCTCCTTCGTGACGGCGTCCACGCCCGCGTGCACGAGGTGCACCTGCGACCACCCGCCGGCGTCCGCCTTCTTCTGCGCCTTCTTCAGCATCCCCGACGAGATGTCCGCGCCCACGAGGACCCCGCCGTCGCCGAGCCGATCCACGACCGCGGCGAAGCACCCGCCGGTTCCGCACGGCACGTCCAGCACCCGCGAGCTCGACTCCAGCTGGAGCGCCTCGGCGGCGAGCCCTCGGTGTTCGGTGTAGTGCTTCTCGACGGAGGCGTCGTAGAAGGTGGAGAAGACGTCGTAGTAGCCCATGGAGAAGCCGTCCGATCCGGTAGGGTCCGGCGGTGTCCGCCGGGCTGGCTCAGGTCGAACGCTACATCAGTCCCCGGGCCCGGTCGGACATCGCCGACGCGATCGCGGAGGCTGGCGGAAACGAGGTCTTCTTCCTCGGCCGCCGGGACGAGCAGGGAGTCATCGACGAGGTCGAGGTCCACTGCCGAGGCCACGCGACCGCCGTCCCCGCGCTGCTGCAGATCGGCCGCTACGGCGAGGTCGTCCTCCACAACCACCCGTCGGGCAACCTGACCCCGTCCGATCCGGACCTGGGCCTCGCCTCCCACTACGGCCAGGAGGGAGTGGGCTTCTACATCGTCAGCAACGACGCGACCGCGGTGTACGTGGTCGTGGAGGCGCCGTCGGTCACGGTGCAGCAGACCGATCTGGAGGCGGTGGAGACGACGTTCGTCTCCGAGGGCGCGCTCCCCGCCATCCTGCCGGGCTACGAGCCCCGAGAGCAGCAGGTGGCCATGGCCCGCGCGGTGGCTCGGGCGCAGAACGAAGGGCGCATCCAGATCGTCGAGGCCGGGACCGGGACGGGCAAGTCCCTGGCCTACCTGCTCCCGTCGGCCATGCGGGCGCTGGCGAACGGCGAGCGGGTCGCGGTCTCCACCCGCACCATCCACCTCCAGCAGCAGCTCCTCCGCAAGGACGCCCCCATCGCCCGCAAGCTCTTCGGAGAGGACCTCTTCGTCTCTCTCCTGAAGGGCCGCGGCAACTACCTCTGCAAGCGAAAGCTCGAGCATCGCTTGAACTCTCTCGACGGCTCGGAGGAGCCCACCGAGCGGCAGGCGCTCCTCCAGATCGGCGAGTGGGCGGACGCAACCAGCGACGGCTCGCTGACCGACCTGCCCTTCGTCCCCGACCGGGACATCTGGGAGTCCGTCCAGAGCAACACCGAGCACACGCTGCGCGTCCGCTGTCCGCACTACGAGTCCTGCTTCTACTACGCGTCCCGGCGCGCGGCGGCCCGGTCCCAGCTGCTGCTCGTGAACCACAACCTGCTCCTCGCGGACCTCGCGCTGAAGTCCGAGGGCACAGGCGTGTCCCTCCTCCCCAGCTACGAGCACATCGTCCTCGACGAGGCGCACCACCTCGAGGACGTGGCCACCGACTTCGCGGGCAGCTCGGTCACGACCTTGGGCCTCCTGCGCCAGCTCGGACGCCTCCGCCCCAGCCGCGGTCGGCGCCGGGGCATCGCCATGAGCTTGATCATGGCGCTCGATGGGGTCGGGGAGTCCGACGAGGCCATCTTCTTGAGGCGGGAGCTCGAGGCGCTGCTGGATCGCACCGAGTCGGCCCGCGCCGAGGTGCGCCTCCAGATGGAGGAGGTGGCCATCGCGGTGCAGCGGGTCCTCGAGGGTCAGCCGGCGCTGCCACCCGAGGTGCGCATCGAGGACCGGGGCGCGGACGCGACGCTGTTCACCCACAGCGAGGTGCCGGAGGACCAGGGCCCGCCGCCGGACCGGACGACCTTCGACCGCCGGGAGCGCTCCGGGCAAGGGAACACCCTCCGGCTGGAGGACGACCTCGAGCAGACCGATCCCCGCTTCTTCGGCTTCCTGGTCAAGGCGACTTCGATGATGGCGAACGCGCTGACGGGGGTCGCCAAGGCGGCCGACGCCGTCTCGGGAACCTTCAAGGAGATGCCTGAGACCTGGCGGCACAAGTACCTGCAACACAACATGGATCTCGTCTCGGTGCAGCGTCGGATCGTGGACGGCGCGGCCGCCCTGACGGCGGTGCTCGCCCCCGACGACGACGTGGTCCGGTGGATCCAGCTGCACCGCAGCCGCAACGACGAGATCCGGGCGAGCTTCGTCGTCCGCCCGATCGAGGTGGGCCCCCTGGTGCGGCAGATCCTCGTGCCGAGCCAGTCCGTCGTCATGACCTCGGCGACGCTCTCGGTCGACGGCCGCTTCGACCACTTCCGAGGGCGCAACGGGCTGGAAGGGCCGGACGTGGAGCCCCGCGCCGACGAGCTCCAGATCGCCTCGCCCTTCGACTACGGCTCCCAGGTGCTCCTCGGCCTTCCGACGGACATCCCCGAGCCGGGTCGACCCGGGTACGAGGACTCGGTGGGCCACGCCGTCGCCGACGCGATCTCCGTCTGCCGGGGCCGGACCTTCGTGCTCTTCACGAGCTACGCCCAGCTGCGGCGGGTCGCCCAGCGGGTCGAGCACATCCTCGGCCCCGAGCTGCGCATCCTCAAGCAGGGCGACCTGCCGAGGGACCAGCTGCTGCGGGCCTTCGGGAGCGGTCGGGACACCGTGCTGTTCGGCACCGACTCGTTCTGGGAGGGGGTCGACGTCCGGGGCGACGCCCTGTCCTGCGTGATCCTTCCCCGGCTGCCCTTCCGGGTGCCGTCCGAGCCCGTGCAGGTTGCTCGCGCCCAGCGCATCGAGGAGCGGGGCGGCAACCCGTTCTCGGAGCTCAGCATCCCCCAGGCGGTGCTCAAGTTCCGACAGGGCTTCGGGCGCCTCATCCGGCACCGCGACGACCGGGGGATCGTCCTGGTGCTGGACAGCCGGATCACCACCCGCCGCTACGGCGGGCTGTTCCTCCGGTCGCTGCCTCGCGACCTCCGCCCCCGGCGGATGCCCATGGGTGACATCTTGAGGGAAATGCCCGACTTTCTCGTCGGTTGAGGTCTACTTCTTCTTGCTGTGCTTCACCTTGGGGAGCGCGACCTCGAGGTCCCAGTCCGGGTCCTGCTCCGGCGTGTGGCAGCGGGTGCAGATCGCCTCGATGACGCAGACGGGACAGCTGTCGCCGAGCCCCACGATGTTCTCCGTCCCACCCTTCGCGGCCACGTGCTGCTCGCCGGGGCCGTGGCAGGACTCGCAGCCCACGCCGTCGCGGTAGTAGTCGCCGACCTCCTTCGCCGGGGTCGTCTTCGCCACCGCGTGGCAGGACACGCAGGCCACGTCGTTCGCCGACTTCCGCTCCTTGAGGGTCTTGAGCGCCTGGCTGTGCGGATCCTTCGCGTGGGCCTTCATCTCCGCGGGGTGGCACTCCGCGCACGCGGAGTCGCCCAGGTTGCGGCCTTCGGGGAACGCGGTCAGGGGCCGCGGCGCCTTGCCGTCCACCAGGGCCTCGCGCCGCTCGCGGAACGCCACGGGGTCGAAGGCGTCGGGCATGAAGTGGTCGACGTGGGGCATCGCCCGGTCCGTCGAAAACCGCACCGAGTGCTCCGCGTCGTGGCAGGCGACGCAGCGCTCCACCGCCGGCCCGGGCTTGGCTGCCCCCGGCACGTGGGGCCCTCCGGCGCCGTGACATGCCTCGCACCCCACGTCGGCGAGGTAGCTGTGGTGCTCGCCCATCACGAACCCGCCGGAGTCCATCCCCGTCACGTGGCACTTCACGCACTCAGCCTTGTCCACGTCCTCGCGCTCGTAGAGCGTCCAGTACGCGATGGAGTGGTGGGTCAGGCCCCAGGACCGCAGCTCCTGCTCGTGGCAGCCGCCGCACGCGTTCGACCCGTGGAACTCACCGGCGCGGAAGGCTCCGAAGGGGTCCTTCCCGAGGACGGCTCGGGCGCGGATCTCGGCCAGCAGCGTCAGGCCCCCGGCCAGCGGCCGCCACTCTCCCAGCGTCTCGAACCCGCCGCCCTCCTTGGGGCGCACGAGGAACAGCTGGGGGGTGCTCGTCGCCTGGTTGTCGCGGGCGAAGCGGCGCGAATAATCCTTGTAGGAATCGAACGGTAGGCCGTATTCCTTCTTGAACTCCTTGAGCTCCGCGACGGAGTTCGAGCCCGAGCCGACGCCCACGAAGGTGACCTCGTCACCGAGGTTCTTCGCCAGCGCCGCCACTTCCGGGGCCACGTGCTGGCAGTGGGGGCACGAGGCCGAGTAGTAGAGGAAGAAGGTCAGGCCATCGACGAGGTTGAAGGCGTCGACGATGTCCCCGTCCGGCGACACCAGGGTCACGTCGAGGGCGGGCGCTGGGTACTGCCCCCCGCCCAGCACCACTCCGGCGTTCGCGGCGACGGCAGCGCCCTCGGGCCGATCGCCCCATGGCCCCTGTGTGGTGGCCCCCAGGGCGAGGAGCGCCAGAGCGCACATCCAGGCGAGTCGTCTCCCGGTCACTTCTGCCTCCGCAGGGCATGCAGGGCCGCGTCCAGCGCCACGATCCCGTGCTGGTTGTTGTCGATGCGGCAGTGGTTGTCGATGAGACCCATCCGGATGGCGCCGAGCGGCTCCTCCGGGTTCGGGAACGACCACGTCGTGTCCGGGGTGTAGGTCTGCTCGATCAGGTGGCGCGCTCCTTCGATGAGGGACCGCTCCCAGCGCCCGGCCGGGTCCCCGCGTCGCCAGGCGATGCGCGCGACACCCCCGATGGCCTCTCCCCGGGACGCGGCGCGCGTCGTCCGCGCGATCTCCATGTCCCGCCGGTAGGCGCCGCGGTAGTCCGGCTCGTGGAGCTCCTGGAAGGGTGGAACGAACTGCTCGGCGGTGTACTCGCGGCCCATGTCATAGGCCGCGTCGCGCCATGTGGTGTCGTCGGGGTCGAGGGCGTCGAGGCGGTCCAGGGCCTGCATCACCCAGTGGTCCGGGATCTGCCAGGGACGCTTCGCGTAGGCGATCTGGGCCCGGCCCACCGTCTTCGTCACCTCGAGGGCGCGGGGGTCCCCGGTGGCCTCGTGGTAGAGCACGAGGGCGAGCATGAGCTCGCCGGGGTAGTAGAGCGGCTGCTCCTTCATGGGCTCGCCCGACTGCATGTCGGACCAGCGGCGGAACACCCAGCCTCGGTCGTCCACCAGGTCCATGAGCGTCGCGGCGAGGCCGGCGATGATCGCGTCGTCACCGTCCTTGTAGAGCCGGGCCGCCAGGGCTGGGTCGCTGACCGAGTCTGGCGACGGGCGACCGAGGAACGACAGCAGCGTCAGCGCCTGGGCGCCGGTGTCGACCCGCGGCCCCCGGCGCTTCTGCTGGACGAAGGCCACGTGAGGCGCCCCGTCGTCGATCCCCGGAGGGACATCGAGCATCCCGTAGACCCGGTCGAGTGCCCGCACCCCCGCCTCGATGTACGCCTCCCGGCGCGCGGTCAGGGTGGGCTCCTTCGCGGCCAGCGCGGCGAGGTGGAACAGCCCGTAGACGGAGCCCGCGTGGCGCACCTCGTTGTAGCCCCGCCCGTGGTCGTCCCGGGTCGGGAAGTACTCGTAGTCGAAGCGACCGTCGTCTTCGACGGTGCCCAGCAGCCACTCTCCGGCCGCCTCCAGCGAGGCGAGCACCCGCTCTTCGTCGAGCTCGCCCTCGAACAGCACGTGGCCCCGGTGCAGCTCGACGGTCCGGGGCGCCGTCGGGTCCGGTTGCGCGAAGGAGTACGTGCGGAAGTTGGTCAGGGTGGCGCCCGCGGGCCAAGGGCCCTCCTTGCCGTCCTTGATCCCGGCGCGCTGCCGCAGCTGCGCCAGCGTCTTGACCCAGTTGTCGTACCTGAACCTCTTCTTCAGGTCTCGTGGGCTAAACCATCCATCCAGCATTGGATCTGCGGGGAGGACGATTCCCGCCTTGCCGTCCCGCTCGAGCCGGAAGCCGTCGATCCCCGTCTCCAGGTCGTACTGGGCGAAGCGCCACACGAAGTTGTCCCCCGCGATGCGCTCCCCGATAGTGTTGATCAGCCCGCGGAACCAGCGGCCTCCCAGACGTTGGCTCGGTCCTTCGAGGTCCACCTGGATGCGCACCGTCCGCAGGTCGACCCCGCGGTGGCGCTGTACGAGGGCGTCTCGAGCGCTGGTCGCTGCCGCGGTGAGCTGCTCGGCCAGCGAGCCCTCCGTCCCTGTTCCCCGCGTCCAACGCTTGCGCTTCACGGGAGCGAAGATGGTCACGTGGACGGGGTGGGGATGCGGCTCGCTGAGACGCCCCGTGGCCGTGGCTGCGTTCGCGCCGATCAGCGCCGCCCGCACCCGCGCGACCGCAGCGGTCCTCTCTTCGTCGCTCAGCGCCGCGGGCACCTCGTTCGCACGGAGCGGGTAGAGGAAGTCGTCCTTGATCTTCGGGCCGCCCAACTCGGAGAGTCGGCCGTAGCTCCCCAGGGTGATCACGGCGCAGAGGACCACGGTCACGACCGGCCAGGACGCGAGCCGGGGGAACAGCCGGCCCTTGAGGCGGACCGCGGTCCAGTCGGCCAGGAGCACTGGGAAGGGGATCAGCACCAACGACGTCCACTGATCCCAGCCCCGCAGGAAGGTGATCGCCACGGCGCCGTAGAGCACCGCCAACACTTCGGCGAGGGACACGGAGGCCCCCCGGAGGCGCCCCGTCGCCGCCGCCACCCCATCGGGGCGAGCCCGACCGAACCAGCGCTCGCTCCACAGGCGGCAGAACAGCAGCCACAGGACGCAGAGGAGGACGATGTCCAGCCGCCAGCGCGCCGCTCCGAGGATCGGGAGCAGGGCGAGGGCGCCCGCCGCGAGCCTCGGGTGCCGAAGGGCCTCTGCCGCGCCGATCGAGCTCATGATGGCTCCGTGGTGGGTCTGGGGACCGACGGGGCATCGGCCGACGCGCGCACCTGCTGCCGCTGCTCCGCGCGCAGGGCGCGTCGCTTCTCCCGGGCGGCGAGCCCTTCGGCGATCAGCGTCTCCATCGCATCCGTGCACCGGTCCCGGAAGGCGAGCAGCGCGTCCTCGTCGTGCTCTGCCTCCGGCGGCGGCGGCGGAATGGGCTCCCCCACCCAGTGGGTCAGCTTCGCTGGCTTCGGGACCGGCCCCAGGCCCCAGGCGAGGGGAAACGGCATCGAGCGGACCCCGAAGATGCGCTTGCCGAGCTCGAACATGTCGAAGGGCACCGTGTACAGGTCGTCGATGCCGATGCACGCGGCGGGGATGACCGGGACCTGGTGGCGGATCGCGACCCGAGCGAACCCCTTGCGCTGGCGCCAGTACAGCTCGTAGGCGTGGGCGGAGCTCTTGAAGCCCTCGGGAGCCCCACCGGGCATGACGATGACGAGGTTGTCGCGCTCGAGCAGCTCGGCGGCCATGTCCGGCCGACCGTCCACCGCGCCCCAGGCGAGGAACAGCTCGCGCATGACCGGCATCTTGAGGACGAGGTGGTCGGTCAGCGCCCGGGGCAGGCGCCCCATGGACCGGTAGATGGCGTCCCCGAGGAGCGGGCCGTCCACGGGGACGGGGCCGTGGTTCAGGGCGAGGAGCGCGCCGCCCGTGCGGGGGACGTTCTCCAGGCCGTGGGCCTCGTAGCGGTGGTAGGCCCGGAGGAACGCCATGAGCGGCGTCCAGCGATCGATGGACCGAGGATCCTGCAGATCGATGCGGTCCTCGTCGCCTCGTCGGAACAGCTTCACTCGCTCGCTCGCCTCCTGCCCGCGCGGGCGGGCCCCCGTCGCGGGGCGGCAGTATGCTCGATCCATGGGAGCTCGCGGTCTCCCCCAGGTGCACCGGCTCCTGGGGCGCCTCTATACGGACGCCGAGTGGGAGGCGCTCTGCAACCGCTGCGGCGACTGCTGCTACGAGTCCGTGTGGACGGACGTGGGCTGGGAGGACACGGGGCGGCCCTGCCCGCAGCTCGACGAGGACACGCGTCTCTGCGGCGCGTATGGAAAGCGCTTCGAGCTCGAGGCGGAGTGCATCCGGGTGACGCCTTCGGTTGTCCTCTCCGGAATGCTCCCAGAGTCATGCAGTTACCACGACGAACTTCGAGAGATTGTCGAAGAGGATGAGGAGCGGATGGCGCGGTCGCGGCACGGCCGGCGTCGCTGAGCCGTATCCTGCGGACAAGGAGTCCCCGATGGCCGACACCCCCAAGGACGAGACCCCCGACGAGCCCGCCCAGCTCCCCCCGCCGGAGAGCGAGGAGGAGCGGCGTCGGCGTGAGGGGATCAGCGATCTCGCCTCGCGCTTCATCCGCGCCGGGGCCGAAGCGGTCGTCAGCACGAGCGGGCGGATCCGGGAGCGTGGCGAGGAGTTCAAGCCCCGCGAGGTGCTGGCGGGGGCGGCGAAGGTGGCGGCGACGGGCAAGGACGAGGTGGTGACCCTCATCGCCAAGGAGGTCCGCAGCTACCTGGACAAGCTGGAGCTGGCGACGGAACTCGCCGACTTCGCTCGCGGACACGAGCTCGAGGTGAACGCGACCTTCCGCCTGAAGGCCATCGCGCCGGACCCGCCGGCTGAGGAGGAGTGAGCCCTACTTGCCCTTCGGCGGGGGCTTGAGACGCACGAGCACACCCTCTTCGCGGAGGATCTTGCGGACCGCCTCGGCGTCGAGGCCCTCCACGTTGCCGAGCACCTTCTCCAGGGACGCCACGACCTCGTCCGACCGCTCGATGGCGGCGCGCAGATCGTCCATCCCCGGCTCCAGCTCGGCCATGAGCGCCCGCAGCTCCGTCATCGCCTCAGGGGCCTGACTCGTCGCCGGCTCCAGGCTCGTCGCCATCCCGTCGGCCTTGGCGAGGAGTGCGTCCACCGAGTCGATGGTGGTCTCCAGGCGCCGCGCCGTCCCCCGCAGGTCCCGCACCAGGGCCGGGACCTCGGTCTTCAGGGTGGGGACGACCTCAGCGGCCTCGTTCAGCGTGTCGAGCAGCTGGTTCGCCTTCTCCAGCAGCGCAGGCGCCTCGTCCCCGGCGGCCTCGAGGACCTCCCCGGCCGCGGCCACGAGCTGAGCCACGTCTTCGGGCTTCACCTCGGCGAGGAGCGGCCCGATGGCGCGGAGCAGATCGTCCACGTCGATCGCCTTCGCCACGTTCGTGATCGCGCCGCCGTCGGCGAGCAGCGCCGCGTCCGGGCTGCCGGGCTTGAGCGCCACGTACTTCTCTCCGAGGAGGGACCGCGCGCGGATCTGGGCCCGGACGTCCTCTCGGACCTGGGCGCTCCGGTCGAGGACCAGGGTCACGACGGCCTTGTCGAAGTCGACCTCGAGCTTGCTCACGGCGCCGACCTTCACGCCGGCGACCTTGACCGCGGCGTCCGGGACGAGGCCGGCGGCGTCGTTGAAGGTCGCCGTGACGGTGACGGTGTCGCCGAGGGCCTTGAGCGCCCCCACCTGCACCGACATCCACGTGAAGACGAGGGCGGCGAGGAGGACGAGCCCTCCCACGAGCAGCTCGTTGCGGCGGGACGTCCGGCGACTCACGAGCTGACTCCAGGCAGGGGCGGCAGGTCCATGTTCCGCGCGAGGAACCGGCGGAGGACGGGCTCGTCGCTGCGGAGGATCTCGTCGGGGGTCCCATCAGCCACGAGGCGGCCGTTGTAGAGCATCGCGATCTTGTCGGCAACGGCGAAGGTCCCGACGATGTCGTGGCTGATCACCACGAAGGTGATGCCCAGCTCCTCCTTCATCCGGCTGATCAGGCCGTCGATCTCGTCGCTCGTCAGCGGATCGAGGCCCGAGTTCGGCTCGTCGAACATGACGATGTCGGGCTCGGTGATGATCGCCCGCGCCAGGCTCACCCGCTTGCGCATGCCGCCCGAGAGCGCCGAGGGGGCCCGATCCTCGATGCCCGGCAGCCCCACCTGCTCGAGCGACTCGGCGACCTTGTCCGCGATCTCGCCGGGGCTGAGCTTCGTGTGGCGGCGCAGGGGAAAGGCGATGTTGTCGCCCACGGTCATCGAGTCGAAGAGCGCCCCGTCCTGGAACATCATCCCGATGCGCTTGCGGATGCGCATGAGGTCCCGCTCGGGCGCGTCGGGGACGTTCGTGCCGGCCACCCACACGTCCCCCTCCTCGGGGATGAGCAGGCCGACGATCAGCTTCATGCACACGCTCTTGCCGGTCCCGGAGGGGCCGATGACGACGGTGGTGCGCCCCCGGGGGAAGTCGAGGGAGATCCCCTTGAGGATGTGCTTGTCCCCGAACGACTTCTTCACGTCCCGGAACGAGATCAGCGGCTCTCCGTCGGGGATCGCGTCGATGGGGCGGGCGGCGGAGAGATCAGCCATGGCTCAGCCGTACAGGATCGAGGTGAGGGCGAAGTTCAGCGTGATGATGACGATGCACATCGTGACGACGGCGCGGTTCGTGGCCTGGCCGACGCCCCGCGCCCCCCGCTCGGAGAAGAAGCCGAAGTAGCCGGACACGGTGGCGATGATGACCCCGAAGAACACCGACTTGAGCGTGGCCGCGAACAGGTCGTAGGCCGTCAGGTAGCCCACGAGGAACGACAGGTACTCGCCGGTGTCCACGCCGAGCTGGAGGACGGCCACGGCGAGGGAGGCGACCAGCGAGACGAAGATCGTGAAGACGGTCAGGGCGGGCAGGGTGAGCATCACCGCGAGGATCGAAGGCGCCACGAGCTCGCTGCGGGGGTCGATCGCCATGACCTCGATGGCGTCGATCTGCTCCTTGGTGCGCATCACGGCGAGCTGGGCGGCCATCTCGGTTCCGGCCTTGGCGGCGACCATCGTGGCGGCGAGCAGCGGGCAGACCTCCCGTACGCCGGCCAGGGCCACGAACATGCCCACGAGGTTGCCCGCGCCGAGCGTCGAGAACGCCGCGTAGCCCTGGATCGCGAGGTTGCTGCCCACGAACAGGGCCATCGTGAAGAGGACGGGGAAGCTGCGGATCCCGACCTTGTACGACTCGTCCATCACTCGGTCCCAGGGGACACCGTGGGTGACGGCCGACCTGACGCAGTCGCTCGCGAAGAGCGCGTAGGCGCCGACCTTGCTGATGCCGTCGACGATCACCCGCCCGTCCCCCCGAACATGAGCGAACTCAGCTGGTAGTTGAGGACGAGGATGAACATCACCGAGTAGACGACGGTGTCGTTCACGGCGCGGCCCACGCCCTCAGCGCCTCCGGTGGCGTTGTAGCCCCGCCAGGTACTGATCAGGCCGACGAGGAGGCCGAAGGCGGCGCCCTTGCCCGCGGACGCGGCGAGGTCGTACAGCCCGATGAGCTGAGCCATGTGGTGGACGAACACGCCGTGATCCTGGTCGTAGAGGACGACGGCCACGACGTAGCCGCCGGCGACCCCGAACGCGTTGGCCAGCGTCGTGAGCAGGGGGACCACGAGGACCATCGCGAGGACCCGGGGGACGACGTGCCAGCCGATGGGGTCCACCCCCATGACCGCGGTGGCGTCGAGCTCCTCCTTGATGCGCATCGCCCCGAGCTCGGCGGCGAAGGAGGCTCCGCCCTGGGCGGCCACGAGGACCGCGGCGAGGACGGGGGCGAGCTCGCGGATGATGACGAGGGACAGGAGCGAGCTGAGGAGGCGGTGGGCGCTGAAGAGGTCGAAGATCGCCATGCCCTGGACGCCGATCACGGCCCCGAAGGGGAAGATCGTCGCGCACACCGGGATGAAGCAGCGGGTGGTCAGCGTGCCGGCGTGCTCGAACAGCTCGGACACGGACCAGCTCCGGGACGGGATGGTCGTGACCACGCGGCCAGCGAAGCGACCGAAGCGGCCGAGCGTGTCGAGGGGGGTCGACAGCGCCGCGAAGAGCGTCGAGAGCAGCACGGCGCGCAGGGTACCCGGGCTGATAGACTTCGCGACCCCGCGCGGCAGGCGCCCGCGATCGGCCCCGGAGGCAGAGCGTGTACCGCAAGTTCAGCAGCTACATGATCTTCGGAGGCGCCGGCCTCGTGGGGATGGCGACGTGTCGCCGGATCGCCCGGGTCCTCGAGCCCCAGCGCATCGTTGTCTGCTCGCTGTTCCAGTCCGAGTCCGACGCCGCGGTCGAGGAGCTGCGCGCCGAGCACCCCGAGGTGGAGTGGGTGGCGGACTCGGGCAACCTCTTCGTGCCCACGGAGTTCGCGAGCCTGGGGCGCGGCGCGCTGCTCAGCGATCCGGCGAAGCGCGCGGCGATGCTCGCCTTCACCTTCGGCCCCATCGAGGACGCCTACGCCACGAACCACCTCGCGGTCCTCATCCGGCGCCACCAGCCGGACGCCATCGTCGACTGCGTGAACACGGCGACGGGCATCAGCTACCAGGACGTGTGGGAGTCCACGGCGACGCTCCAGCAGGAGCTCGAGTCGCTCCAGGGTTCCGGCGCGGGCGTGAGCGACGGCTTCGCCCAGGATCTGGAGACGGGGCTGCTCGCCCAGGCGATGCCCCAGATCATCCGCCACGTGCGCCTGCTGCACATGGCCACGAAGGAGGTGGGGACCGCCATCTACGTGAAGGTCGGGACGACCGGCACCGGCGGCATGGGGCTGAACATCCCGTACACCCACAGCGAGGACCGGCCGAGCAAGCAGCTGCTGGCGAAGAACGCGGTGGCGTTCAGCCACACGGGGCTGCTGTTCCTCCTGGCGCGGACGCCGGACGGTCCCGTGGTCAAGGAGGTGAAGCCCGGGGCGATGATCGGGTACCGCGCCGTCGAGGTGCGGACGATCACGGACCGCTCCGGGAGCCCGAAGCCCCTGTTCCGGCCCCAGGCGGTGGACAGCGCGGCCGAAGCGACCCTCGCGACGGTGCTGTCGCCGGACGGGTTCGAGCGCACGGGCGAGGACCTGCGCATGACGGTGGTGAACACCGGCGAGAACGGGCTCTTCGCCAAGGGGGAGTTCGCGGCGATCACGGCCCTGTCCCAGATGGAGTTCGTGACGCCCCAGGAGATCGCCCGGGCCATCGTGACCGAGCTGCAGGGCGGCTCCACGGGGTTCGACATCATCTCCGCGCTGGACAGCACGGTGATGGAGCCGAGCTACCGCGCCGGGCTGCTGCGCCACGTGGCGCTCAAGGATCTCACCTTCCAGGAGCGTGACGACGGGGTGCCGTCCATCGCGCTCGGGGATCTGGGGCCGCCGGAGCTGAGCAAGCTGCTCTTCGAGTCCTGGCTCATCGCGGATGCGTTCGGGGACGATCTCCTCGGGTCCGTGGTGGACGAGGACGGAGCCGATCGGAGCGCGGCCGACGTGGCCGACCGGATCGCGGGCCGGGTGCCGGACTCGCTGGTGGCGCGCCAGGCGATCTCCATCGGGATCCCGATCCTGCTGCCCGACGGGGAGACGTTCCTGCGGGGGCCCTCGATCAAGGTCCCGGAGATCAAGGGGCGCAAGAAGACGGCGCCGCTCACGGCGGAGGCCCTCGACGGCTGGGCGAAGCGGGGGTGGATCGACCTGCGTCCCTCGAACATGGAGCGCTGGCAGGGCCGCTTCCGCAGCATGGCGGGGGCCCGGCAGGAGCTGGCCCGCAAGGGCTCGGCGGCGGTGTCCCGGGAGACGTACCTGCCCGCCACGATGAAGATCGGCGACGTGGTCGCCTGGATCATGAACAACGAGATCGGCGGCTACCGCGTGAAGTAGACCGCGTCGGGGCGCGGCTGCGCGGCCCCTCGGAGAGTGTGATGAAGACCCTGTGTGCGACCCTGATGACCGCTGCCTTCCTGCTGCCTGCCTCGGCGTTCGGCGCCGACTTCGTGTGGGCCACCGGCGAGGTGAAGGCAACCCGCTGGATCGAGGCAGACACGAGTGAGGTCGGGACGGCCGACAGCGGGCAGCGCCTCGAGGTGCTCTACACCGAGGGCGAGCGCATCCGCGTGCGGGTGAAGGGCTCGACGTTCGGCTGGATCGACAAGGCGTCCACCACGGACGTGGATCCGAACCCCGCGGGCGGTCTGCCGGACCTGCCGGAGCTCAAGCTCGGCGCGGACGGGCAGTTCGAGCTCCCGTCGTCGCTCCAGCTGGGCGAGGGCGGTGGTCTGAAGCTCGACCTCGGCGGCGAGTAACCCCACAAAGCACCGGAGAGCGTGAGCGTGAGCGCGGACCGCTGCGACGTCGTCGTGGTCGGAGCCGGGCTCGCGGGCTTGCTCACGGCCGATCGGCTCCAGCGCGCGGGCGCCCAGGTGGTGCTCGTGGGGGCGGGGCCCTCGGCGACCGAGCGGAGCCTCGGCATCGCGGCCCTCGGGTGGCTCGACTCGCCGGCCCGCCTCGAGGCAGGGCTGGGGGAGGCGACGGCGCGGGGGCTGGTGGCATGGTCCGCGCTGGCGGTGGAGTCGCTGACGAAGACGGCGCTGGAGCTTGGCGTCGAGGCGAGCTGGAGCGGGAGTTGGCGGGTCGCGCTCGACGAGGGCGAAGCGGCCGAGTGGCGGCGCTCGGTCGAGCTGCTGCAGGCGTGGGGGTTGGCGACGGGCGCACGGCTCGCGTCGGAGGAAGAGCGAGCTGCGTTGGTGTCGGGAGCGGTGGAGGCCGCGCTGGTTCCCGGCGACGGGGTCGTGGACCTCGTGGGGCTCTGCGCGGCGCTGGAGGAGCGGTTCCGGGCGGCCGGTGGGCGTCGGATGCAGGGCGCCGCGGTCCTGGACGGCTGGGAGGGGGCGCCGTTCGCGCAGGTCGGAGACCGCCGAGTCCAGGCAGAGCTCGCGGTGGTCGCGGCGGGGGCGGGCTCACCCTCGGCGCATCCCTTCTTCGAGAAGACGACGTATCCGGTACGGCTCCAGAGCCAGCGCGTGAGCAGCGTGAGTGGGGGAGGGGAGCGCCCTGTGCTGGCTCGTCACCGCTTCGAGGCGTGGTGTCGGGACGGGGACGCGCTGGCGTTCGTGGGGTGTCGGTGGGCTGAGCAGCCGGAGATGGGCGCGGGGGTGACCGACGCTGAGACGATCTCCGAGGCCGTGGTGGCCAAACAGGACTGGTTCTTGAGTGATCGGCTCGGGGTCGGCGTGGGTGCTGAGCGCACCCGCACCGTCGGCATCGCGACGTACACCTGCGACGGGTTGCCCATGGTGGGACCGCTGCCGGGAGCCCCGAAGGTGATCGGGCTCGTGGGCTGGTCCGGTTGGGGGCTGTCCCTGGCGCCCCGGGCCGTGGACGAGGTCTGCGCGGCGATCCTCGGTGAGGACCCTCCCGACGGCGTGAGCACGCCGGGGTGGCTGTCGGCGCGGCGGATGGTGTGAGCTGGACGGTCGACCTGTTCGCCCGGGATGTGCGCTTCGCGGTGCTCGGGTCCGGCAGCCGCGGGAACTGCGCGGTGGTGTGGTCCGGAGGGACCGCTGTGCTCGTGGACTGCGGCCTGCCGGCGCGCCGCGTGCTCGCTGACCTGGAGCGGGTGGGTGTCGACGCAGGAACCGTCGCGGGGATCGTGCTGACGCACGAGCACGGAGACCACGTGGGGGGTGCGGAGGCGGTCGCGCGCAAGCTGGGGGTGCCGGTGTGGTGCTCGGACGGCACCCGGGTGGCGGTGCGGTTCCGGGACGAGCTGGAGGTGCGGCGCATCGTTGCCGGCGACACCGTTGTCATCGGCGCACTCTGCGTGGAGGCGTTCCGGGTCCCTCACGACGGGGCCGAGCCCCTGGGGTTCGTGGTCGGGGCCGGTGTGCACCGCGTGGGCTTCGCCACGGACATGGGCTCGGTGAAGCTCGGGGTGGTCCGCAAGCTGCGCACTTGCCGCGCGATCCTGCTCGAGTTCAACCACGACGAGCACATGCTCCGGTTCGGGGAGTACCCGCCGTCGCTCAAGGAGCGGGTCCTCTCCGACCTGGGGCACCTCTCGAACCGGCAGGCGGGGGAGCTGCTCGCGCGGCTGGCCGGCTCCCGGGTGGAGCACGTGGTCCTCGGGCACGTCTCCCACGAGAACAACCGGCGGGATCTGGTGCTTGGGGCGGCGCGGGCGGCCATGGAGGCTGGCGACTTCGAGGTCTCGCTGGCCATCGCGGAGCAGGACTCCCCCAGCGCAGTCATTCACCTCCACGACGGGGCGTGACCGGGCGCGCTCACGCCAGGGTCAGTCGGTGACTCACGCGCCGATCACCCGCTCACGCACCGCTCACGCGGGCTTGACGGCGGTCATGAACCCCACGATGGCCTTGGCCCCTACGTCGCGCTGACGCACATCCACGAAGCCGGCCCGGCGCATGGCCTCCGCCAGATCGTGCTTGCTGTAGATGTGGACCATCGGGGCTTTGCCGAGCCAGCGCATCACGGCGAGCATCGGGCGGTAGGGGACGAAGGACTCGCCGAGGACCACCGTCGAGGAGACGAAGGCGCCTCCGGGCTTGAGCAGCCGGAAGATGAGGGCGAGGGCGTCGTCGAGATCGGGCACGAGGTGGAGGATCGAGAACGCCATGGCCACGTCGAGGCTGGCGTCGTCGAAGGCGGTGAACGTGTCGTCGAAGGGGCCGACGTGGAAGGTCACGTTGTCGACGCCCTGGCTTGCGGTCTTGTCGCGCGCGATGCGGACCATCTCCGAGCTCAGGTCGAGGCCGTGCAGGTCGGCGCCGGTGTCCGCGAGGCGCAAGGAGAGGGACCCGGTGCCGCAGCCCACGTTGAGGACGGTGTGATCGGGGCGGAGCAGCTCACGGACGATGCCGATCTTGCGGTCGAAGGCGTCGGGGTCGGCTACGGGTTGGGCGGCGTACCTCTCAGCGAGGTTGTTCCAGAAGGCGGCGTCGACGGTCATGGGTTCTCCGGGCGCAGGTGATGCGCACCCGCGACGGCCAGGACGGTGCCGCCGCGGTTGCCTCCTACCCTACGGGTGACGCGCTGAAGACCCCTGGTGCGATTCCGGAACGGCCCGTCCCGTCCGTGGGCCAGCCGTCCCCCGCGAAGAGGGGCTGGAGCCGGGTGAAGGCCTCGACGATCTCGTTGCGGACGGCGCGGATCCGGGCGGTGGACCGCAGATCCGGGTGGTACAGGAGCCAGAGATCGCCCAGGTGGCGCCGGTCGGGGGTGGCGATGCGCTGGAGGCGAGGCTCGGAGTCGCCGACGTAGGTGGGCGCCATCACGATCCCGTGGCCGTCCAGCGCGGCCTGCATCAAGAGCTCGAAGGTGGAGAACGAGCCCCAGGTGGGGAGCTCGGGGAAGGGAGAGCTGGCGACCATCATGTCGAAGCCGGAGTCGATCTGGGGAGCCAGCCAGCGGGTGTCGGTGGCGCCGTGGGTGGGGTCGAGGCGGTCGGCGTGCTCGCAGGCGACGTAGGTGGAGACGACGAGGGGAGCGACGAGCTTGCCCACGAGGTGGTCCGCCGGCTCGGTGCCGGCGCCGTGGGCGCGGACCGCGATGTCGGCCTCGCGACGCGAGAGATCGGCCATGCGGAAGTCGACGGAGAACTGCAGGTCGATCGCCGGGTGGGCGACGCAGAAGGGGCGCAGCTCGCGAAGGAGGAGCCGGGCGATGTAGTTGTCGAAGGTGGTGAAGGTGACCGGCCCCTCGAGGCGCTCGTCGGCTCCGACCACGCCCCGTTCGATGGTGGCCATCTCGGCTTCGACGCGCTCGGCGCTGGGGAGCACACGCTGGCCGGCCTCGGTGAGGGAGTAGCCGTCCCGGTTCCGGTCGAAGAGGCGGGTCTGGAGGCGCTCCTCCAGGGCCTCGACGCGGCGCAGGACGGTGGAGTGGCTCGTCCCGAGGGATGTCCCCGCAGCCCGGACCGATCCGGCGCGGGCTAGGGCCAGGAAGTAGCGGACGTCGTCCCAGTCCATCAGAGGCAGGTCACGGGTCCGAGGGGCAGGGTCTGATCGACGGCGAAGCCCAGGGTGAGGTCGTCCAGGTGGCCCGTGCCGAAGTAGTGGTGGACCTCCTCGGCCGTGCCACCGACGTGGTTCAGGTTCCCGGGGCCGGTCTCGTAGCCCGCGGCGACGACGCAGGCGCGGCCGTTGGTGGGATCCCGGAGGATCATGCGAGTGCCGTCCGCCGGCCGGCTCGACCACATCATGTTCACGTACCAGCCTTCGTCCGGGTTGGGCAGCTTGCTGTAGTGGGCGGCCTGGCCGTAGCGGCTGTTCTCCTGGGGCGCCCAGGACTGGGTGCGGTGCAGGACGAAGCCAGTGGCGGCCTCGCTGGTGAGGTAGTGGTCCGGGATGCCCTCGGTGATGGACGACGGCCAGGGGCCCGAGCCGGCGGTGCCGTAGCCGTCGTCGACGGTGACGAGGTGCGCTTCGAGGACGATGGGGCCGGTGGCCGGCATGGGGAGGGGGGTCCCTCCGTCGTTGATGCGGTCGATGGCGTCGGCCTCCATGGAGCAGTCGACGAGCGGCGGCTCCCAGGCGGAGACGGCGAGGCGGTAGTCGCCGTCGTAGGCGGTGCCGGAGCCGTCCACCCAGGAGTCCGCGACGATGTACCAGGTGCCCGCGTCGAGATCGGCGGAGGCCTCCCAGTGGCCGCGGTCGACGCAGTCCGAGGGATCGAGGGAGCCGAGGATGTGCACGTCGATGTCCACGTCACCGGTCATGTCCCGCACGACGGCGGTCACGAAGGCCGGCTCCGCGAGGTCGAGGCGGTAGACGACCTCGGGGCCTGATTCGTCGGTGCCGGGCGCGCAGCCGTACGCGTCCCACTGGGAGGTGGCGCCGGTGGTGGTGTTGTCGTCGTAGAAGGGGTCGGCGTCGACGCAGATGAGGTCGTCGGGGCAGGGATCGACGGAGTCGTCGTCGTCGGCTGCGTCGTCGTCGTTGGCTGCGTCGTCGTCGTTGGCCGCGTCGTCGTCGTTGGCTGCGTCGTCGTCGTCACCCAGGGGCGGCGGAGTGACGGAGTCGTCGTCGTCGGGGGCGGACGTGGGGCAGGCGACGAGGGTCGCGAGGACGATGAGCGGGAGGAGGGGAGAGCGGGTGCGCACGGGCAGAGGGTACTGGGATGGGGTGGGGGAGGGTCGGGAACCGGGACCGGGAACCGGGAACCGGGGAAGGGAGGAAACCGGGAACCGGGAACCTGAAAGGGGGAAGGGGAGGAAAACCGGGAAGGGGACCGGGATTTGCGGGATTTGCAGGATTACCGGGATTGGGTTTCTGGGAAGGCTGCGGCGGAGGTCTTCGAGGAGGGGGAGAGAGCAGGTCGGTGAGTCTGTTGCTGCCTGGGAGCCTGGTCCCGACGCTTCCCCAGCCCCTCGACCTGCGCGGCCGGCCCTACCCGCCCGCCTCCCGCAAATCCCGAAAATCCCGCGAATCCCGGTCCCTGGTTCCCGGATTCCCGGTTCGGTCCAGGTACATAGGTCTCACTTCGGTCCAGGCACATAGGTCTCACTCGGGGCCATCGTCGACAAGGAGGTCGGCGATGCCCTGGAAGGAGACGTCCGCAGTGGACGAGAGAATGAAGTTCGTAGCCCTGTTCCAGAGCGGGGAGTTCACCGTGACGGAGCTCTGTGAGCGCTTCGGCGTGAGTCGTCGCGTCGGCCACAAGTGGCTTCGTAGGTACGAAGAGGAGGGCGTGCAGGGTCTCTTCGACCGGTCGCGAGCTCCGAGGAGCCGGCCTGGGAGGACAGCCCTGGATGCGGAGCAGCTCCTGATCGCCGCTCGCCTTGAGAGGCCGCATTGGGGGCCGAAGAAGCTGCTGCCATGGCTTCAGCGGCAGCACCCCGACGTGAAGCTGCCCAGCCGGAGCACCGCGCACGACATCCTCAAGCGTCACGGCCTCGTCCGGACTCGCAAGAGACGGCGCCGGACCGGGTCAGGGCCCACCGGACCGCTGCGGGCAGGCCAGCGCCCGGGGGAGGTCTGGTGCGCGGACTTCAAGGGGCAGTTCCGGCTTCGGAACGGACAGCTCTGCTACCCGCTGACCATTTCGGACCACCACTCCCGCTTCCTGATTCGCTGCGACGCGCTCTCGTCGACCGCGTCCGCGCCGTGCCTACGGGTCTTCGAGGACGCCTTCGAGGAGCATGGACTCCCCGAGGTCATCCGCACTGACAACGGGACCCCCTTCGCATCGACCGGCCTGGCGGGGCTCTCCCGTCTCTCCGCATGGTGGGTGCGGCTCGGCATCGAGCCCCAGCGCATCACTCCGGGGCACCCGCAGGAGAACGCGCGCCACGAGCGGATGCATCGGACGCTCAAGGACGAGACCACGCGCCCACCCGGACGCGACATGGGCCACCAGCAGGAGCTCTTCGACGCCTTCCAGCACGAGTACAACGTCGAGCGGCCTCATGAGGGCCTTGAAGGGGAGACGCCCGGGAGTCGCTACACGCCGTCGGACAGGCCTCTCCCAGAGGATTCCCACGACCCCGAGTATCCCGGTCACTTCGAGCTTCGCAGGGTGTCCAGGCGCGGCCGAACGAGCCTCTTCAAGCAGCCGGTCCACATCGGCGAGGCCTTCGCAGGACAACTCGTCGGGCTCGAGCCGATCGAGCACGACCGGTGGCGCATCCACTTCTTCGACTGGCATCTCGGTGTCTTCGATGAGAGCACCGGCCGCGTCGAGAGGTACGGCCCACGAAACAAGGTCCGACGACCACACCGACGGTCCGGCCCCCGAGCATCAGCCTCGAGGAGTCACGCCGAACACCCCGGCAGCCCACAAGGGCAGCCTCAACCCGAGACCGTGGGCCAGGACCGATGAGATGAAGTGAGACCTATGTGGTCGGACCGATGTGAGACCTATGTGGTCGCTTGCACACAGACAGACTCCCAGGACCTGCCCCACCCCCCACACCTCCTGAGCCAGACACCAGGACCTGCCCCACCCTGCGTCGCAGACCCCCACAACTCCTGAGCCAGACACCAGGACCTGCCCCACCCTGCGACGCAGACCCCCACAACTCCTGGCCTAGACACCAGGATCTGCCCCACCCTGCGACGCAGACCCCCACAGCTCCTGGGCCAGACCCGCCGGGCCGCCCCGCCGCACACCCCCTCCCACGCCCCCCCATCCTCCGCGACCACCCGCGCCCCGTCGCACAGGTCATCGCCCGCGCGCCCACTCCCTTTGCGCCTCCGCGCCACCCACCGCCGCGCCACCCCGACCCACTCCTCTTGCGCCTCCGCGCCACCCACCGCCGCGCCCCCACCCCGCCCCACCCCCACTGCGCCTCCGCGCCACCGCCGCAGCCCCCACCCCGACCAACTGACCCAATCACCAAAATGAGTCACCCCGTCTTGACTCACTGACCGAATCAACGTATTCAGTCACCATGACCGCCTGGACCCGCAAGCGCTTCGAAGACCTGCACGCGCAGTACGCCGTGCCGGACGCGGCGCTCACGGACAAGAAGGAGCAGAAGGGCCGGCGCATCCTGCGGGCCGCCACGGACCTCTTCGTCCGGCTCGGCTACCGCAAGACCTCCATCGACGACATCGCGCGCGCCGCCGGCGTCGGCAAGGGGACCGTCTACCTCTACTTCGAGACCAAGGCCGACCTGCTCATGCACTGCATCGTCCTCGAGAAGGCCGAGCCCGGCATGCGCCTCATGGCCGAGATGGCGACCATGCGGGTCCCCGCGCAGATCCTCCACTACACCCTGCGCAACGCCTTCGCGATGGCGCACGACATGCCCCTGCTCTCCCGCCTCACCCAGGGCGACCACGAGCTGAACCTCGTCCTCGACGAGATGGGCGTCGAGACCAAGAACTTCCTGCGCTCCAGCCAGATCGAGCACTTCCGCATGCTCCTCGGCCCCGTCGCCACCGTGAGCGACGCCGCGCTCGACCAGGTCGCGCTCGCGCTCCTCACCCTCGTGCGCGCCACCTTCGCCATCGCCGACGAGGTCGACCCCGTGGGCATGGACCGCGAGACCCACGCCGACATCATGGGCGACATCCTCACCGCCGGGGTCCTCCACGCCGTCGGCGCTCAGCTCGACGCCGCCCCCCGCGACGACGACGCTCCCGCCAACGACGGCCCGGCCTCGGCCCCCCGCCCCTTCGGCGACGACGCCCCGGCCAACGACGGCCCGGACGACGAGGACGACGCGTGATGCGCGGGCTCCACGGGTCGCCGGGCACCTCGCCCGCCCACCGCCCCCGCCCCGCGCTCGCCCCGCTCCTCCTCACCCTCCTCGCCCTCACCCTCCTCCCGTCCCTCGCCCACGCCCGCGCCTCCGCCGGGGGCTTCGTGGAGGTCCGGTTCGCCGCGACCCCCGGCGTGGATGGCACCTGGTGGCAGACCGTCGAGCGCTTCCGCCCCCGCTTCGAGGCGAAAATCGCCGACCGCGTCTCGCTGTACACCGAGGTGGAGATGGCGCTGGCTCAGGGCCGCAACCCCATCCTCGAGTTCCAGCGGATCCTCGACGAGTCCGACTTCGGCCCGCTGCTCGAGGCCGCGGGCAACGAGTGGCCGACGAAGCGGAACGAGGTCCTGCAGATCGACGGCCCCCAGGACATGTTCTGGGTCGAGCGTCTCTACCTCGACATCTACCTGCCGAAGGTCGACCTGCGCATCGGTCGTCAGGCCCTGTTCTGGGGCTCCGCGATCATGCTCAACCCCACCGACCCGTTCCCGCAGCTGCTCATCGCCGAGCCCTGGCGCCCCCGCCAGGGAACCAACGCCGCGCGCGCCACCGTGGCCCTCGGCGACAAGCACGACTTCACCGGGGTCATCGCCGCATCCGACGCCTTCGACGCCTTCCGCGCCGCCGGCCGGCTGCGCCTGCGCTTCCCGTGGGCCGACATGGCCGTGGTCGCTGCCTTCCGCGGGGACGACAACGACGCGATCCTCGGCGTGGATCTTCGCGGCACCCTCGGCGTGGGTTGGTGGGTGGAGGCCGCGCTGCACATCGACGAGACGGTCCACGAGGAGATCGCCATCGGGATCGACTACAGCTTCCCGCTGTTCGACTCCTTCATCGTCACCGCGCAGTACTACCGGAACGGGCGCGGCGCCGGTCCGAAGGACGAGCCCGCCCCCGGCGGCTCCCTGGGCCAGCTCGCCGGCGCCCTCGACCTCGGCGACAGCCCCCTCGCCCAGGCCTTCACCCCCGACGACGCGGCCACCGAGGCCCCGGAACCCGAGACCTTCCCCGCGCTGCTCCAGGGCCGCGACTACTTCCTCCTGAGCCTGGCAGCGGCCTTCGCCCCCGAGGTCTCCGCGTCGTTCTTCGCGCTCCAGAACCTGTCCGACGGCACCGGGTTCATCGTCCCGTCCGTGACGGTGAGCCCCACCGGCTGGCTGTCGCTCGCCCTGAACGCCCAGATCCCCTACCGACTCTGGGGCGACGGCGGCGAGTTCAAGCCGGCAAAGGACGACCTCGTGCTCTCCACCGAGATTCCCGTGCTGGGGACCTACGAGGCGGACTTCTCGCCCCTCGTCCCCCCCGCGACCATCACTTTCTGGACGCGCGTCAACTTCTGACGGCGTCCCAACCCCGGAGGCCATCGTGCCCATCTGTGAAGTGAAGAACGTCACCAAGACCTACGGCGAGGGAGTCGCCCAGGTCCACGCGGTGAACGACGTCAGCCTGGTCATCGACAACGGCGAGTTCACCGCCTTCGTCGGCCCGTCCGGGTCCGGCAAGACCACGCTGCTCAACCAGATCGGCTGCCTCGACCGACCCACCGGCGGGCAGGTGCTCATCGACGGAGTCTCGACGGACAACCTCGGCGACAAGGCCCTGTCCGTCCTCCGCGCCGACAAGATCGGCTTCATCTTCCAGTCGTTCAACCTCATCCCGGTCCTGACCGCGCTCGAGAACGTGGAGCTCGCGCTCCAGCTCAGCGGCACCGGCGGCGGGCGGGAGAAGGCCGCGAAGCTGCTCGCGGACGTCGGCCTCGCGGGCATGGAAGACCGGCGCCCGAACCAGCTCTCGGGCGGCCAGCAGCAGCGCGTCGCGGTGGCCCGGGCCCTGGTCAAGGAGCCGTCGCTCATCATCGCCGACGAGCCCACGGCGAACCTCGACTCCGAGTCCGGCGAGAACGCCTTGCAGCTCATGAAGGACCTCAACGAGCGCCTCGGCGTCACCTTCCTGTTCTCGACCCACGACCAGCTCGTGATGGACCACGCCAAGCGCATCGTCGTCCTCAAGGACGGCAAGGTCGTCGAAGACAAGGTCGGCGCCGGCGCGGCGACCGGGGCGGTCTGAGATGTTCCTCTTCCGCCTCGCGCTCAAGAACCTGCTGCGGTCGAAGCGCCGCACGCTCCTCGCGTCGGCCGCGGTCGTCGTGGGGATCTTCTACCTCGTGGTGGGGCAGGCGTTCATCGGCGGCTTCGAGGAGTCCATCATCCGTGGCGCCACCGACGCGACCCTCGGCCACGTCGCGCTCCAGCCCAAGGACTACCCCGACGAGCCCCTGACCTTCCCCCTGGACGAGCTGCTCGCTCCCGACGAGGCCACGCTCTCCTGGCTGAACGAGCAGAAGGCGTGGACGTCGCGCCTGAACTTCCAGGTGACCCTGGTCCACGAAGGCGAGTCGCTCCGGGCCCAGGGCATCGCCTTCGACCCGGCCACCGACAGCAAGGTCTTCAGCCGAGCCACCTGGACGTCGGACGGCGAGGAGCCCAAGACGGCCGCCGACGGGATCTTCGTCGGCCACATGCTCGCGAAGAACCTCGAGCTGGAGAAGGGCCAGAGCGTGGTCCTGCAGGTCCGCACGGAGGCTGGCGCGATCAACGCGATGCCCGTCCCCGTCGCCGGGATCCTGTCCAGCGGCAACCCCATGCTGGACGCGATGGCGATCTTCCTCACGAAGGACCTCGCCAAGGAGCTCGTGCGCACCGAAGGGGTCAACGCGATCAACGTGCTGCTCTCTGACCGCGACGACGTGGACGAAGCGGTCGCAGAGCTCGCCCCCATCGCGGAGACCGCCGGGATGGACATCATCACCTGGGTCGAGGAGACCGCCGAGCTCCTCGCGCTCCAGCAGCTCCGCCGCACGATGCTCAACGTGCTGGTGGGGATGCTGCTGCTCATGAGCTCGATGGCCATCGCCAACACCATCCTCATGGCTGCACACGAGCGCGTCCGGGAGATCGGCACCCTGCGGGCCATGGGCCTCAGCCGCCGCGGCGTCCTCGGACTCTTCCTCGCGGAGGGCTCGCTCATGGGCGCCGTCGCGGGGCTGGCCGGCGCGGCACCCGGGGCCTTCATCGCCTGGAAGTACTCCATCGAGCCGATCGACTTCGGGAAGCTCATGGAAGACCAGGCCCAGGCGGGCGCGGCGATCTCGTTCTCCTCCTTCGTCTACACCGAGTTCAGCGTCCCGATCGTGGTCGTCCCCCTCGTCATCTCCTTCTTCGTCGCGCTCGTCGCGTCGATCTACCCCGCGATCACCGCCTCGGCGATGGAGCCCGCGGACGCCGTGAGGGCCGAATGATGAACACATCCCTGGTGCGCCTCGCAGCGCTCAACGCCACCCGCAAGCCCGCCCGCACCCTGCTCACCGCAGGGATGGTCGTCGCGGCCGTCGCCCTCCTCATCATCTCCATGTCCTGGCTCGACGGGATCTGGGGGACGATGCTCGGCGGCTCGACGGACATGATTGGCCACGTGGAGGTCGCCCAGTCCGCCTGGGCCGACAACGCCGGGGAGCCCTGGAACGCCACCAGCGAGCCCCTGGTCATCGAGGTCTGCCCCGTGAACGACTGAAGGCTGGGGGGCACCAGGGTCACAGAGGAAGTGCCCCGTCGCGATCGGGCCGCTACACTGAGGGGCACTGGAGGGAGCCTTGCGTCGAGCCATCATCGCCATCGCGCTGCTGGGGTGCTCCGACTACGAGCTCAACCCCGACGATCCGAGCGAGGACGAGGTCCCCGAGGACACGGATCCCGGCAAGCAGGACGGCGACACCGAGCTGCCCGACGGCGTGGCCTACGGCGGGGTCCAGGGCGCCATCTGCGCCGACAGCGAGTCCGGCTGGGAGGGCCTCGACGTGCTGGTCGAGCACGAGCACGGGGTGGCCCGCACCACCACCGACGCCGACGGCTTCTTCCAGCTGACCGAGCTGCCCGTGGGCGAGCACGTGCTCGTGGCCACCGGCCCCGACTACCTGCAGCAGATCCCCATCCTCATCAGCGAGAACGAGGTCATCAGCCTGCAGAGCGACGAGTGTGACGCCGACTGCGACATCCCCGTCCCCTGCGTGGGCCTGGCCGAGGCCATCGATCGCGACGCGGCGTGGATCATGCTGGTCGACGAGGGCATCGAGGTCGCCAACACCAGCGACGACCTGGACATCTGCATCCGCCAGCAAGAGATCGATCGGGATCTCCTGCTCGGTCAGCAACGCTAGTCGAGATACACTGGCGGGGCGGCGATGGCCGCGCCCCCGGATGCGATGAGCAAAGGCGACCAAACCAGACAGGCAATCCTGCGAACCGCCGTCGACCTCTCGAGCGAGGTCGGCCTGGAGGCTCTCAGCATCGGGCTTCTCGCCAAGGGCGCGGGCATGTCGCGGCCGGCGCTTTATCTGCATTTCAAGAATAAGGATGCGATCTTCCGGGCGCTGGTGGCCGCCTATTACGGCAATGCAGCAGCGGGGGTGCGTGCCGCCCTGGCGGAACCGGGGCCGCTGCCGGAGCGGCTGATGGCGGCCTTTGAAGGCCAGGCCGGGGAGGCGGTGGAAATGATGATGGCCTCGCCGCACGGAATGGAGCTGTTCGAGGTCACCAAGAATGTGGCCGGCGAGGAGATCGGGGCGGGCGAGGCCGCCCTGAGCGGGATCTACGCAGACTGGCTGCAGCAGCAGGCCGTGGCCGGCAATGCCGTGCTGAGAGGCGACGCCGCAGAGGTCGCCCAGACCATCTGCGCCTCCCTGAAGGGCATCAAGCAGACTGCTGCTGACTACACGGCCTATCAGGCCGGGCTGCGCCAGCTGGCAGCCCTGTTCGGCGCCGGGCAGCCCGACCTTGGTCATGCCGGTGCGCACCGGAACGTTGCCGCCGATGAAGGCCGCCCGTCCGGCAGTGCAGCTTTGCTGGGCGTAATAATCCGTGAAGGCGACGCCCTCGTCGGCAATGCGGTCGATGTTGGGTGTTTGGTATCCCATCATGCCACGGTTGTTGTGGCTGATGTTCCAGGTTCCGATATCATCGCCCCAGATGACGAGGATATTCGGCTTTTCGGTCTCTTGGGCGGATGCTGTTTGGGGAAAAGCGGCTATCGCCGCCACAAGCCCCATGACCGCCACGCCCAGGCGTGGCAGGAATTGCAAATGGCTCATGAAAAACTCCCGTCCCTATGGCAGGCTCGGACACCACTCAGGATTGAGCTCCTTTATTGCAACCCCTTCTGGCGGCCACAAACTAACCTTAGGTCATTTTCATGTCACGGCAAGGAATTTTTCTATTTTTCAATATCT
>ENA-OWNT01001235-OWNT01001235.1-seawater-metagenome-genome-assembly--contig:-NODE-1235-length-34372-cov-5.455693_pt1 | contig 34372 bp, 30 predicted proteins | sample MGYA00238136_ERZ651165 | MGnify/ENA primary metagenome ERZ651165 (study PRJEB26861, sample SAMN08777766) | seawater metagenome | isolation source: coastal seawater | place: USA: Florida | collected...
ATACACTTGTCGTCGCACTCACAAATTATGTTGCCCTCCATAGCAATTCTGGAGAAATTGCACGCTACTATGTTGAGCTCACCTATGAAATGCGGATGGAAGAAGCACAGGAAGACCTTGTTATTGCACGCGGATTAGCCAATGACCTGAACACAAAGATACGTCCTAAAAACAAGAAATTCGATGCGGGCTTCCTCATTGATAGAGTCGTATCTGATGTTCAGCGAGATGACTATACCGCCGCAAGACTATGTTTGCAGCGTCATGCTGGCAAAATCAGAAAACAGGTGCAGAAAATACTCAAAAAAGCAAAGTAGCCGATTCTAAAATGCACTAACTAGTTTTCTTCAATCTCATTCACATCAATGTGAGGGAAGTCCTTATCAGTGTCGATGGGATCACCACAGGGCTTCTCCACAAATGTAACTTCGGATTCTTTTATCAACTCTAAATCTGGAACTACTTCCTGCCAATGATCAGGATATTTGGGTCCTGGCACATAGGGATTTTTTTTCCCCACGAAACGGTCACTATCCACAACAACACGATACACAATTGGGAATGCATCGGTAAGACGGTCAGCGGCATCAACATGATCGACAACTTTGTCGTAGGTTGCTTTATCGCCTTTCTTCTTGAAAATTTCGCGATAAGCAACAATCTTTAATGTTTTTTGATGACTGATCCACCGATCAACTGTTTCACGTTGTTGTTTGCGATAGTCTTCAGCTCCGCCCGATGCGTAATCATCAAACCAGATTTTCATCATTGGATATTTGTCTTCTGTCAGTAAGGCTCTGTCCTTCAATTCATCTTTTTCATCAAATAATTTAATGCATTCGGTTTCTGTTAGAGACATTACTTCGCACCAGAGTTCCCGCAAATACTTTGGATGGGATGTCGGGTGGTTGTTTGTTGCGTCGTATACATCAGCAACGTATACGAAGTGTTTATTATCATAGAACTTTAGGGCGATGTCGCGTGCAAGGCGCGATTGGGTACAATAGTATGGCGGTTGTTTTTCCTCTGGCATCACAAATTCTATCTCTTAGGTGTATAATTAGTATTTTAGAAATTCGATGTTAAATTATACTACTTTTCCTAAAAAAATACGTTGGCAAATATTACAAACAATAGTGTCGACTGATATAGCTTCTGCACAACAAATAGGCGTTATATTTATGTGGTTTTACTAAATCAGAACGCTATAAAAACGCAAAATTATTCAGAAATAATATGCTATCGACCGCCTATATTATGACAATACATTCCATATTATAGGTTGAGCAGCTAAAAGGTCAAATTGTAAAAAGGAAAAGGTATAGTATTTAAAAACAAATGTTCTTATGGGGTGACCCATGATCTTTGATGAAATTCGTGAGCTTGCATTATCTTTTCCCGACATAGAAGAAAGCATCACTTTTGGTAGTCCGTCGTTTAAATTAATGAAGCGGCTATTTTTTATAATACCCCGCATTACGAAGGTTTTGGCTCGATTCTCTTACGCATCGACAAAATTACGCCGGATGAATTCCGCGAACATTTCGAATCTGCCTGGCTGAGTTATGCGCCGCAAAAATTGGTCAGGGCGTATCAGGCAATGATAGGGAGAGACAAAAACAGATTCATCTCTCCCATAGTGCTTAATCGTTTACGGGGGCGAGGTCTGCGCCACGAACTGCCAGCAGCACACAATTATCGTAGCGTTGCCAGATGGGAGCGACTTCTCTATATCCGGCATCGCTCATAGCGCCTTCATGCACCGCACGAATCGGATTGCTGAAATCACGTTGTCGGCTGGCGAAGCGTTTATCGCGCTCTTCTAACATAGCACCATAGGTTTCAGGGTCATGGTTTAAGAGTTGTTCGCGGAATTTTGCCCACCATGTCGCGTAATCATCTCCGCCTTGCTCTTCGAATACCTGCTGATGACGCTTGCCTTTGATTGAATCGCTTAGCTGACGGAATGTTGTCATGTGGGGCAAAAACATCATATGGTCGCCATTCATGATGACGCCGCCTTCGGATTGTAATGCGCCAAGTTGCAGATAGACACGCACTAAATCCGATGCCGGAAGCCAGTGCAGGGCAGTTGTTGTCAGGACAGCATCAATCTTTTGTGTTTTGAGCCAGTCGAGTGGTTTTGACTCATCAACTGACCAATCAGGATGACTCAAATTCACATCCAGCCATTGCAAACGATCTGGAAAATCCCATGTTTGTTTGCCGATTTCCATTAATACCGGGTCGAGATCAGCCGCAATACATCTTGCACGCGGAAAATGTTCCAGAATACGACCGCTAATTGACCCCGTTCCACAGGCGAGGTCGAGTACAGTAAAATCATCTTCGAAAAGGATGTCCAGTGTATCAATCATCACCTGAAAACGTTCTTCCCGCGCAGGTAGATAACGGGTTTGCTGACTATCCCAGCTTTGCATAATTGATTGCCAATCGAGCATAATGTTTAATCTCCTGATGCTTGTTCAATAGATGATTGCTATCATACAGACTGGCGACAAAATACAGGCATCATTTATAGGAAACTGCGGATACAAATACGAAAAAAATTTCCTGAGAGGAAAATAATGACGTTCAAGGCACGATTGAAACAGATTTTGCGCGAGAGAAATGTCACACCGGATGATCTCTCGGTTCAACTCAAATATTCGAGAAGCAATATCAGCAAGTGGATGAACGGGCGACTCCCGACCACGCAAACGCTGATGGAATTATGTGAGTTTCTGGATGTCAGCGCGGATTGGCTTTTATGGGGAGATGCGAAAAGTAGCAAGTCTGCTCAGTCAACGGGCACGCCACAATGGGAAACAGTCGATACCACATTTTCGATGGCATCCGGCTCATTCGGAGACTTTATTGACTCCGCACAATCACTATTTTTTACATCGGTTTGGTTGACCAGAGCATTTGACGCCAGTAACCCGGCACTGCATCAACTGGTACAGTCCGGTTGCAAAATGCGATTTGTATTTCCGCAATTAGACATCACATTGAAAAATTTTTATGATACCAATGGCAAAGAAACACTGGAACAGAGTGAACGTAAAAAGCTCAATATTTTGAGTAGTCTCTATCTCATCAAAGAGTGGGGCAGAGGGTGCTCTGTCGAATTACGCTTGAGTTTGGCACGTCCGGTTAACAATGTTCTGGCTGTCGATTATCATCTGGAAACAGGAAAAATACTGTATATTCCTTATTTATTCGGTGATTTTGAGATGGGGATGCGTCCGGGATATGTCATTGAGCGGGAAAAACACCCGGACTGGTATGCGACTTTTTATCAGCGTTATATTGTCACGATGTGGGAGGATGCCCTTGCAGTTGATGACATTGACAGTCTGATTGAAGCGGTCAAAGACTATCGGTGATCATGCGTTGTAGACCGTCGCTGCAAATATTCTCAGACACCGGACAATAAATTGTCCGGCTCCAGAAAACACATGGAATGAATTCCATTCTGGTAATGTTGATTCGCCTGAACAGGTCTCCATGAATTCGATTTATCGAATGAGATTTCGACAGGCGTTGAATTGATTCAATGCCTTAAGCGCCGGAATCGCGTTCGTTTTGCCAGTTTGTAAGAATTGAACGAGCTGATTTCGTATCAGGATGACTCACTTTTTCACCAAGTTCAACACTTTTAGACATGTAATTGATGGATTCATCAATTTTACCTTGCTGATGATAGGTAACCGCGATATTTGCTAAACAAGCAAATTCATTGAATCTATCTCCGATCTGTTGAATAATGTTAAGGGCTTGATAGAGATATCCCAGTGCCTTTTGCCAGTCATCTATTGTGGAATAGACATGACCAATATTGTTGAGTGTGGTGGCTTCGCCGGATTTGTCACCAACCTGTTGATAAATCGGAAGTGCCTGATTGTAGAAGTGGAGCGCCTGTTGTTTGTCACCTAGAGCAGAATAGACGGCACCAATGTTGCTGAGCGTAGTGGCTTCACCGGATATATCGCCGACCCGTCGATGGATAGGGAGAGCTTGATTGTAGAAATGGAGCGCCTGTTGTTTGTCACCTAATGCGGAATAGATAAGCCCTATATTATTGAGGATGCTGGCTTCACCGGATATATCGCCGACTTGTCGCCGCAGTGACAGTGCCTGACTGTAGAAATCGAGTGCCTGTTGTTTGTCACCTAATGCGGAATAGACGTCACCAATATTGTTGAGTGTGTTGGCTTCACCGGATATATCGCCGACATTTTTATGCATCGGTAGGGCTTGATTGTAGAAGTTAAGTGCCTGTTGTTTGTTGCCAAATTCATTATAGACTATACCAATGTTACTGAGGGTGATGGCTTCGCCTGACTTGTCGCCTACTTCTCTCCTAATCGGGAGTGCTTGGTTGTAGAAGTCAAGCGCCTGTTCTTTTTTACCCAATGCATCATATACACTACCGATATTATCGAGCGTTTTGGCTTCCATCACTTTATTTCCTGCATTTTTATGCATTGGTAGGGCTTGATTGTAGAAATCAAGAGCCTGTTGTTTGTTACCTAAATCATTATAGACACTACCAATGTTATTGAGAGTGATAGCTTCGCCTGACTTGTCTCCGATCTCTCGCCTAATCAGTAGTGCTTGGTTGTAGAAGTCAAGCGCCTGTTCTTTTTTACCCAATGCATCATATACATGTCCGATATTATTGAAAATGGAGCCTTTGCCAGATATGTCACCAACCTGTTGCAGGAATAAAAGAGCTTGAGTGAAGAAGTTAAGAGCCTGTTCTTTGCCACTTAATGCGTTATAGACCACTCCAAGTGCATTCAAAAATACTGCCTGTCGATGTATATCGTTTTTTTCTTGCGCCAGTTTAAAGCCCATTTCGAGCCAGTGGCGGCGGTACGTTTCCATCCGGCGGATGACATAGTTTTTAGTATTTAAGGCAAATTTATAGGCGATCTCACTCAGTATTTTATCAGATTGATAGCTTTTTGTTAGAGTATCGCCTACATAGATAACATGCGGGATGACCTCATCCAGTTTGTGCCATTCTTCGGGCTTATCTTTTTTGAATTCTTCAGCTCTTTCAGTAATATATTTCAGGTAAAAATGATAATTTGCTTCATATTCATTCTCATGCTTGAGCAATGCCAGTGCATAATTACGTAACACCGAATGTTGTATATAAATTCCGGCTTTACCAAAGGTAAGCAGTGCCATATTCTGTAAAGTATCAAGATTATCTTCTGTGATGCTATCATCTTCATCAGCATAGAGTGCTTGCATCAATTCATATGTAAATGGGGCATTCGGAGCAAGCACTCCTAGGACACGAAAGCGGTGTTTCTCATCCTCAGTCAATTCTTCATAACTAATTGCCAGAGAAATCTCAAGACTTTCACTTTTGGCATCACCTTCAAGTTCTAAATCAGAAAAAGGGTTGTCCGTTATTCTTTTTTTTTGCAATCTTTGTAATAAACGGGGGGCATAATCCTCTCCCTTATTGAACAATTGTGCAGAAGCCAATTCTACAGCTAAAGTATAGCCATCCAATAATTCAATAATTTGGCGCTCTACTATGTAATACGGGCGATTTGTACCACTAACACGTCCAAGCCGCGCATCAAAGAGCCGTAACCCTTCTTCGACAGTCAATTTATCAACTTCCGCCGACATAGCCGTGAGTTGGGTTACTAAATCCTGCTGCCGGGTCGTGATGAGTATACGGGTAAAATTGCCCTGAACACGGAAGGCATCAGCATGGTCTTTTTCCCATACATCATCTAGTACAAAGAGTACACGCTTATTAGATAATAAGGCTTGCAAGCGTGCGAGTCCTTTTTCTGGCGAAAGATATTCTTTCGGGTCATCGCCAAAAATTTTGCCAATATTAGCTTGCTGGAAGGTGATGTCAGGATTTTTACCGAGTTGTACCCAGAAAATGCCATCGGGGAAATAACGTCGTGTTGCACATCGTTCCGAGAAAGCATTTGCTACTGTCGTTTTACCGATGCCACCCATGCCATGTAAGGCACTTACCTGTTGTTTGCTGGTGACAACGACCGGTTGTCTGGAATCAATCAGCACCCTGTTTTCGAGTTCGCCCATGATGTTATCGCGTTCGATATACCATGCGGGCAGGGCAGGTCGAGAGCCGTGAATATCCCCTAATGGCGCGGCGTCTTCCTCTAAATGACGTAATAAATGATCGAATGCTTTTTCGAAATTAGCATCGTCTCTGAAATCGGGCGCGTCCAGTTGTGATAGGGCAGCCGGGATATTTTCATAGTCATCCGCCCGTAAAATCAGATGCACGGGTTTACAAATACTCAGTGCGTACTTAAATTCTGCTTTGACATAGGGAGAATTGTAAGCCTCTATGCTCCCGACCAGTATCAGACGGTCATGTGCTGCCACTGCATCGCGAATTTCCTGTAAGAAAGACAATTGTCGCTGGGGCATGGATTGCATATCCCACCAGACATCATAGCCTGCTGCTTTGAGCCGCTTATAGAGTTTTTCGACAAAACCGTCTTTGTTGTCCTCGCGTTTATAAGAGAGGAAGATTTTCTGAGCCATGTGCCTTTTCCTGAGAGTCAGCCGGAACTACCTTAATGATAGTCACAAGCTCTCTTCAGCGCAAAGGAAAGGGTCGGGGATAAGCAGGAATACAAAAAGAGACACTGATGGGTTAGTGTCTCCAAGAATAAGGGTAGATTTGAAGGGAGAACGAATCTAATCCACTTATTTCTTACCAAATAAACCGCTAATTGTGCCCATGATGCCGTTATCGCCACTTTCAGCGACTTCGCCTGTGTTCAGGAAATTTTCAATCTGTCCGGCAATGGGTTCAGGGAATTTGTCTTTTAACATGCCGAGAACAATTTGAATTGCCTGGCGTGCGATTGTTTCATCTAAACCGAGTTCGTCAACTAACTTCTGTACTAATTGTTCCATGTGCTATCCATCCTGTTTGTTTATGTTTGACTATGACATAACAATAGCAGAGCGGGAAACAGGGCACATCATCCACCTGGCTAGTCTGGATGGTTAGATTCAGTTATTGATTGCCCGTAGTGTGATAATCGGAATTTCCGGGCGACAATTGAAACGAATGGGTAGATGTACTGTACCGACACCGCGAGAAACATAGAGCTGCAATCCATTGGCAACATCGAAAATCCCATCCTGATAACGGTGTCCGTGTTCGGGTCCATAGAGTGTTCCGATAATGGGAAATTGTACCTGTCCACCATGTGTATGACCGGAGAATTGCGCTTCAAAACGATTGGTCGCCGCAGCAACATCAGCAAAATCGGGTTCGTGAGCTAAAAGAATCGCAGGAGCATCATCCGGTAATTTTTCCAGAAGTATATCCAGTCTAGCCTGTTTTGCAGAAACATCGTCGATCCCTGCCAGGTAAAAATGTGCGCCATCACGTGTGATTCGCATACAGTCATTGGCGAGTTCATGAATACCAACATCATTTAAGACGCTACGGACTTTATCCGCGCCGGAGAGATAATCGTGATTGCCCATTACAGCGACAACACCATCGGGGGCATCGAATTCTGAGAGGGCATCGCGCAAATCATTGGTGACATACTCGACTTCATAGGACACAAAATCGCCTGTGATGACTATTAAATCCGGGTTTTGCTCTTTTACTTTTCCGGCAATTTTGATGAGATGCTCACGGGTCATCGAGCTATCCATATGAATGTCGCTAATCTGTGCGATGCGATAGCCATCAAAGGCAGGGTCTAAACCGTGAATGTGAATTTCGGGTTCACTGATTTCGTACCAGCGGCTTTCGATGAGGACAGCGTAGGTTAGGATAGGTAAAATCGCGACTATGACAAATCCGATAATCGGTAGCAGCATAGAACTCTCTTTCTCTTATATCATTCTATGCTTATATTATTATGTTTAAATAAAATAAAGCTGTATTTCGTGCAAGAATTGTCTTAGAGGAATTCTCAGCTTTTCAGACTTAGCACAGTGATTTCAGGGCGGCAATTCAGGCGCAGGGGTAATCCGACTGTGCCGACCCCGCGTGTCACATAGACCTGTAAATCATTGTCGATGCGATAGTAGCCGGAGAGATATTTTTTGCCGATTTCCGGTTTATAGAGGATGCCAACCACAGGGAAAACAAGCTGTCCGCCGTGTGTGTGACCGGAGAGTTGCAGCGCAAAGCGACCTGTTTCTGCGGCGAGATCAGCGAAATCGGGTTCATGTGCCAGTAAAATCGCAGGGGCATCATCGGGCATTTTTGTGGTGAGCGCATCTAAATCAGGTTCGCCGTAACAGGCATCATCGACACCCGCGAGATAGAAATGCGCGTTTTCCCTCTCGATACGCACAGCAATATTGGTCAATTCCTGTATGTTGATGTCACGCAAAATCCGGCGCAGGTCATCGGTATTATGTATATAATCATGATTGCCCAACACAGCGAAAACCCCGTCCGGCGCGGATAATTGGCTCAGGGCATCCCACAATTCAGGTTGAATATTGCGTGGATTCCATGTGACAAAATCGCCTGTGACGACAATCATATCGGCATTTTGCTGATTCACTATGGCGACAACTTCTGCTATCCATTCCGCTGTTGTGCCACCATCCATATGAATATCGCTGATATGGACAATACGGTAGCCATCGAATTCAGGCGCTAAGTCTGTGATGTGAATATCAGGTTGTGTGATGTCATAATTGCGTGCTTCGCGATAACTATGAATCAGCACGGGCAGACCGATGAACGTGAATAGCAATGTCAGGAGTCCGATGAGTAGTAGCATGGTGTTGTCTCAGTGATTGTTGGATAAGTGTTCATCAGGATAAATGGAAAAAAGTAACGGGTAAAGGCAGTAACGGGTGACGGGGTAAATCGTAGCTTTGGAGACAGAGGCTAAAGCCATCCGTCTCAATTTTGTCGGGCGCTAAAGCGCACTTTTTAGTTTAATGCCATCCAATTATTCGCACATAAATACTATTGATTCCTTCGCTGGTTTCCAATAATTCAGGCGATAAATTGATGACTCTGTTACTGTATACATCCCATAGAATAATTTGTGTATAGTCAGTATCGCGTGCAATAAATGTAAACCAGTTGTCGTTTGACCAACGCCCCAGATCAAATCGTAGGGCAGAGCCGCAATAAACCTGTATGATGAAGTCATCGGGATTAAACAATACAACAGCTTCATGGTTGATTGAATCGCTGAGGTCAAAATATCCGCCGATACCTATAAACGCAATAGACTGATTATTGGAATCCGGGATACCACCACCCCGCAAAACCCCGTTATCATTGTACTGATAAGACTGAACACTCCCATCCAGTGAGGAGATAAGAATATTTCCATTGTTATAGGTGTGGATAATCCGGTTATCCTGCGACCATGCCGCGCTGCCAAATTCATAGGCTGTCCCGCTAATCAGGCTTATGCCATCTCTATCAACAACTTCCCATAAAATGTCTTCGACTCTCGTATTACTTTGTGTCGTGTAGTACATGTAATTACCATCAGGGCTAAGTCGTGTTTCTCCATCAGGGTAGGCTAAGTCAATTCCTGGTAATTCCCATTGAAAAGAAGTTATTGATTCGTCAGCAATATCGACCTCTAATAATATGATGTTCTCTGTCGTTGAGGTGAGTGTGAAAGTTGTGTCACTAATCCAGTGAACACGTTTGACATAACGATTTTCATTCACCCATTCTGGAATTTCCAACGGGGTAATTTCATAGGTTTCTGTATCAATCAAGAATATCTCACTGAACGTAGCACCATAATAATCATAAGAGAGATTTCTAACGACATAATCCGTGTCACTTCTAAGCGCCACAATGGTTTTCCCATCAGGGCTTATGGACAGCAAATCTTCAACAATCAGATTTACAGGTATTTGAAATGTCCCTTCGGAATTTGCATACCAGAGTTGGAGTTGAAGTTCTCCATCCTGTGAAGGAAGCGTATAAAAAAGACCTTGTTCAGAATCTAAACCGGACAAAGGAATTTCATCAGGACAAACTGTTTCCAGAATAACATCCTGCGTATTATTTTGAGCTTGCACCTCAGAAAATGTTAACGCAATCAACACTATAAGGAGAGGTTCTAATCTCATTCAGTGCTCATTCCTCTATTGTCGGGCGTTTGGGAGAGAAGAGGCGCAGGATAGCAAGCGTATCGCGGACATCGCTGGCGAGACGCATGTGCCCGTTGACCATCGCGGAACGGATGCTCAGATAGTTGGTGAACACACTAAAAAAGATATGCGGACTCTCGAAGAAGAGGTCATATTCACCGCCTTCGATTGCGCCGGAATCAGATGAGCCACCATCGGGCGCAACAATGATATGCCAGTCGCCACCACCATCCCCCTGAATATGAAAATTGATGGATTGTGCTTCATCGGGACCCATATCCTGCCAGTATGACATGCTCCATTGTTGCAGATAGTAGCCGATGACCCGATTCGTTAATTCATCGTCAAAATCTGTCCAGAGCGGGTCGCGTTTCAGTGGCACGATGACCTGTGCGCCGTGAACGATTCCCGCGTGCGAGAGTTGCCAGTGTAGATAGTCGATTGCTCTGGCAGGGCGGTTGAAATTGGGGACATGCGAGGTCTGCTCCACATTATCTTCTGTAATCATCGCGACTTTATCATGTGCGATACGAATCTCCTGCAAAAATTGCACAATCAAGCCATTGGGCGCAACTTTCGTCAGGCGTTCGATTTCACGGTCATTCCAGTCTCCAATTTTTCCGCGTTCAGAGAAATCTTTCACATTGATTGCTTCGTTTCGTAGTGCTGCATCTGCTGCTTTGTTGAATGTCTGAGCAATGGATAACACATGTGCGAGGGCTTGATGCAGTGTCCAGTCTTTGTCACGATTGCCTGTTTTGAGATCCCATGCGGTGTCGGGAACTTTTTTCCAGAAATTGCTCATCAATGTGCTAAAGTCTTTGAGGTCTTGCTGTGTTTGCTCGAACATATTCGTCCTTTAAAAATTAGTATTTTGCACTTGCGGACGAGACAGGTCTCGTCCCTACATATAATCTCGATTATACCGGATAACAAAAAAGGAGTGCCGTGTTGACACTCCTCCGTGTATTTGATGCGATGTGCGACTTAGAATCCGCCGAGCAGTGCTTCGACAGGGATTTCTGTTGCGCCTTCCGGCAGTACAATTTCGTCTACCGCGTTGACATCGCTACGGATGAATTCGGTCAGGACAGAAATGGTCATTGAACCTTCTTCTTGATCGCCGCTCAGTGCTGCAATCGGAGCAATATCCAGATTGATGTTTGCTTCGACGACAACAGCCATCCCGATACCTGTTTCAGGGTCGATTTTTTCAGTCACGGTGATGGTTGAACCGACTAATGCTTCTGCGAGTGCCGCGCTAAATTCTTCTTCACTTACTTCGTCTTCTGGCAGACCACTTTCAACAGCGCTTGCATATGCCTGTGCTGCAATTGCTTCTACCTGCATAGCGGCTTCGAGGTCAATGCTGGTTACATAAACAACCACATCTACACCGTCAACTGTTTCATCGTCTAAACGTTCAACACTTACGAATGCGCCCAGGTCTTCCATGCTCATATCTGATGCATCGAAGCTGCTTTCAAAGCTCGCCAGAGTTTCTTCATCGAAGCCAGTTTCGATTACGATGTTACCATTTTCATCGAAAATTTCAGATGGGTCAAAGTCGAAATCGCCGCCGCCACTCATACCTTCGAATTCTGCGAAGAAGTCACCGAGAACAACCTGTGATAGAGGTACTTCAATGAAGTCAAAGAGGTCTACGCCGTAAACGCCTTCGAGTGATGGGTCAAATGCCTGGAAGGGGGTGAAGTCGATATAGCCAACACCATCAACCAGCCATACGTTGAAAGGTCCGATGGGTGGAACGCCAGCTTCCGGCGGGAAATCGTAATCCAGTGAGAGTTCAGCATCAAAGCTACCCACCGTATTGCGTGCCAGGTTTAAAAATGTGCGTGCGCTCACATCGAGAATCGGGGTATTGTTGAATTCATCAACTGCTGTTTCAACTGCATCAGCATCAATGGTATATGCGCCATTCACGAAGATACCGAAAGCGAGTTCATCCTGTTCATCGGGGAAATCAACTTCGATATTTGTCGAAACATTGAGTTCAAAAGCGCTTGACAGCGGGAATTCTGCGGATTCAGCTAATTCGTAGTACAATGCACAGTCTTCTTCACCAAGACCGAAGCAATAATCGTCTTCCTGTGCGTAGCCTGTGGTTGCAATACCCAGCAAGAGTGTCAGCGCGAGAGCCAGCACAACGGAACGGATAAGGTTTTTCATATGTTCGTTCTCCCTAATTAGATCGTTTGTAAATAGACTTCGATGTCCACTTGTACAATATATCACAAACAGCAACGAGAATTACCCCAGATATTGGGGGGATTAAGCTGCAACTTTTAGTTTAATCACACGTATGAAACATTCAAGGTTTTTTGCGATATATTGTGAGATCACAATATCGACCCTATTTAAGCAGGGCAGGTGATTTCACGGGGAGAGTGTAGGATGCCCGTGTTGGAATTGTACTAAATGCCTGTGAGCATCCCGTTAAGAGATAGCCATTTACGTCTGTACGGCGGGTGGGAGAGCCGGGGCAGTCCCCTGGGACATGGCTTCTACATAAGGAATGACACCGAATATTATAACAGCTACCACTAACAGCACAAGTAGAATAACAATCAGTAAACGCAACACACGGGCTTTACCTGCCGGGTGATTATCCGTTTCGATTGCTATTTCATCATCATAGTCGTATTCATAGTCATCATGAGGATAATCGTCGTAAACGTCTTCTTCATGTTCATATTGATAACTATCATACTCATCATACACAGGCGCTGCGTAGGTCGTTGTTTCGTTATAGGTATCGGTCATTGTGCTATTTCAAACATGCTGGAACGGTTAATTTCTGGTTATGATTGTCATTTTAGCACGACTTGACCGGTTTAAGCATTGTTTTTCGTTAAGAAATCGGGGCGAGTCTCAAAGCGTCGGGTATCCGTATGAATCACATGCTATAATTAGAACAGATAATCGCATAAGAGGTTAACATGAACCGGACAGATCGACTCGTCGGAATATTGATGCAATTACAACGCCATAAACAACGCCGCGCAGAAGATTTAGCCAGCAAATTTGAAGTGAGTGTGCGGACGATTTATCGTGATATTCAGGCACTTTGCGAGACCGGAGTTCCGATCATTGCGATGACAGGGCAGGGCTATTCTTTGCCGGATGAGTTTTTCTTGCCGCCTGTTAACTTCACAATTGAAGAAGCCTTCATGCTAATTCTCGGGACAGATTTTATGGCACAGAATTTTGACGAGCATTATGAAGCAATTGCGCGTACTGCTACCGAAAAGATACAGACTGTTCTCCCTGAAAAATATCATGACGAGGTGGTTTATCTCCAGAAGAATATCGCAGTCTATTCCTCTGATTCACCTGATTCAGAGCGCAACTTTAAACTCAAGCAAATTCGCCAGGCGATGATACAAACGCGCCGTATCCGCATGACTTACACAACACGTTTTTCATCGGATGGTAGGCAATCAGCTACCGTGCGGGACATCGACCCCTATAGTCTGGCGCAATATGACAACAAATGGTATTTGCTGGCGTATTGTCATCTACGCGAAGAAATGCGTGTTTTTAGATTGAGCCGCATTGATGACCTGCAAATCATTCCGGTTCAGTTTGAACGTCCGGCACAAATCACGCGGCAATGGGTGCGTCCTGATTCTGCACGGACGGTGATTATTCGTGTGCTGGCACAACATGATATTGCACGCTGGATACAGGAATCGCCTTCATTTTTCATAGATACAATGGAAGAAACCGTTGATGGACTGTTGATTACGCTGCGTGTGGAACATGAACGCGAGGTAATGTCATGGATACAAAGTTACGGGTCGAAAATCGAAGTGCTTGAACCGGAACATGTCCGCGAAGCCATTCTTGAGGATGCAAAACGGCTGCTCGAACAATACGAAAAAGTCAAAATTCCTTACTGACAGGACGGTGTCAGTAGCCCTGTTTTATGATGGGACTATCTACGTAGATGACCGATATTTCTCAAGCATTCAAGGAGACAAAACATGGCTACAGCACTCGAAATCGTCAACAAATTTTCACAGACACATGATCGTTCTTTACTGGCGGATGATTTCAGATTCATCGGACCGGTTGACCAGGTAGAAGGCATTGATGCGTTCATGAAACTGAATGCAGAATTCTTCCCGACGGTCAAAGATGTGCGGATGCTGCAACAATTCGAGAATGGCGATAATGCCTGCTCAATCTACGAAATGGATCTCATGATGCCGGGTGGCGACATCCTCACATTGAAGGTGGCTGATTGGGCAGTGATCGAAAATGGCAAGCTCAAAGAACAGCGCATCTACTATGATGCCCGTGAATATGCTGCCGCAGTGCAACAACAGGCATAAATTCATTACCTCAGTCATATCCGGGAGGGTCGTTCTGGCTCTCCCATCACCATGATAATCCTACGTTTTATGTTGTCCTCTATGAAAATAGATGCCCTGTCGGAACAATAGCTCTGTTATCTGCAAAATTCCGGGGCTGAAAATGCTGAAACGACTCTTCATCCGCACACTGCAAACATTCTTCATTATTCTGATTGTACTCATTTTGATTATTGCCGGAGTAACAGTCTGGTATTTTAATCGACCGCTACCTGCAACGATTGAGAATCAGCAAATTTTCTCCGGCGTAACATATTCACGGATTGTCGATGACAGTGTGCCCCTTATCATTCACAGGATTGCAATTGATTTATCTAACCCGGATATTCGATTTTTTACGACTCCCGCCGATGATATTGCCGGATTCGACTATGCCGCACGGACAACATCGGAGTTTTTAGAGGAATTCGATTTACAGGTTGCGATTAACGGTGATTTTTTCGACCCCTGGCATTCCTATTCTCCGTTTGATTACTATCCGCATTCAGGGGATGGCGTTAATGCGCGGGGATTGACGATAAGTGAAGGGATCATTGCAGCAGAAGGTTATGCACCGGATGCCAGTTCAACACTCTATATCACGGCTGACAATCAGGTGTCGTTTACATTTCCCGATGCCCGTGTCGGGACGGCAATCAGCGGTAATGTGATGGTGGTCGAAAATGGGGTTTACGCTATCACGGAACGGAACGCATTTCTCGATAATCGACATCCGCGCACCGCAATCGCACTTGATGAAACAGGCGAAACACTCTTTCTCTTTGTGGTTGATGGTCGCCAGCCGAATTACAGTGAAGGGGCGACGATGTCGGAATTCGCGGAGATTATCATCAATAACGGCGGTTATATGGCTCTCAATCTTGATGGTGGCGGGTCAACATCACTGGTCAGGGCGGGGGAGAATGGTAATCCGGTCTTGTTGAATTCGGCTATCCATACCAGAATCCCATTCAGAGAACGACCAATTGCGAATCATTTCGGGATTTATGTTCAACAATGAACTCGCATATTGAATTATAAAGCCAAACCCCTCCCATGAATCCCCACTGCACTCGCTGCGCTCCCTGGTAGAGAGGGGACTACGAAAGCTCCTTTGCCTGGTTGTGAGGAATGAAGGTTATGGGGAAAGAGTGAGGGATAACTAAGGAAAAGCTATGTCCGAACAGGAAAAACAGGCAGCGATTGCAAAACTGCAAGCACAGGGATGCCGTCGCTGGATGACATTATTGATTATCGCTCCGGTGTTTATCTGTGCGATACTGACATTGATTGCGCCGATGATTCAGAATAATCTGGCGCGTCGGGAAGCCAATGAACTCTGTCAGAGCTTGCCGCAACAATTTGAGGCAGTACATCAAGATACGATCTGGCAGATTGATGGTTTCACAGGTGAAGCGCTGATTACGGTTGACACGATAGGGCAGATGGTGCTTTTCGGAGAGACCACGCTAGAAACCCCTGTCACACGCCGCGATAACTTCCCTGCGATTTTGCATCCTGATGGCAATTATTCTATTTATGCTGAATATCGCCCATCGTATAGCACGCGATTTTTCATCTGTGATAATAATGAAGCGCTCGGGGCATTCACCGCAGACGAAACTGCCGGAGATATGGCATTCAACCCGGATGGCACAGTGTTCGCTATATCCGAAGGGCGACAGGGGCAAATCCGTATTTTTGATGCGGTGGCAATCGAAGAAATTAGAAAAATCGACATTCACGGGACTGCAAGTGGCTATCGTCATATTGATTCGCTGGCATTTCATCCTACAGAGCCACTTCTATTTTTCACCTCTGAGGATGAGTTGTTTGTCTATGAGACAGCTAATTTCACTGAGTTATTGTGGCAGCCTATTTTTGAGACACAGGCACATGAAATCGGATTTAATGCCGATGGGTCACTCTTTTTCATGAGTAGTCATCTGACAGATGCGACGACCTATGTATGGGGTGTGCGGGACAACTGAGGTGGTCATCAATCGGGTTTCTATTTGCGCTTTGATTTTTCAATTAAGCCTTGTGATTTCTCGAAATAAATCCGGGCAGATAACCATCCCCATGTGACAAAGACAAGGGGCAAAGGAAGAAATAGCACTTTGAAATTAAAGAGGAATGGAATGAACAGCACCACCACACCGACTGATGCTATCGAGAGCAAACCCGTGAAAATTGACAGTCCCTCATGCTCATTTCTGAGGAGTTTTTCTTTTGCCCGACGCAGCGTGAAGTTCATCACCCATGTCGATGCCAGTGTTGCGATCACGCCGATAGCGATCAGGTAAATCTGTACAACGCCCGCGAATAATTCCCAGGTGTCGTCGGTTTGTATTGTGCGTATGAAGTCACTGTATAAGACATTGCACAGCACAAACCAGATGAGTCCTGATACGACCAGATTGTACCCTGTATTTGCGATATTCCTGTAATTGCGCGTATTCATGATTGATTTGCCTCTATGTAAACGTCTATAGTGAGTATCGTGGCAAGTGTGTTTCAGCCAAAGAAACCATCCACAGTGATTATTTTCTGAAAAAGTAGTCACTCCCATTAAGCAAAACAGGTCTCCCGAATTGAAAGACCTGTCATGAAAATGTTTAGGACTTACGCAGTTGATTTGATATTCGGCGGGATATGCTGATCCCTCCCTACCATTTTTCGCTCAAGTGCATAATGTCTATGCTATTGTTTTCAGGGATTAATTCTCGACAGTAATCGCAATCTGGAAGCGGTCGCCACTGTCGGTTTGCAAGCGTACTCCGGTCTGATAATCGCACAAACCAATCCCGGGAATATAATGTCCGGCAGGTAAAAATGCCAGCGCAATCACGACTTTACGCCAGCCTGTGCCTTTCGAATCAGATTTGTTTGCCTGTGTGTCGCGGGAAATTTGTGTGACATCGCTCTGTGGCACGGATTGTATAAGAGATTTCGTCCCTGGATTGTGTTTATGTTTCAAAATCAGGTTGTTCTAATGTCTATAGATAGACCTGAGAAGATAAGTTATTGGTCGTGGCTCTATGGTGAAAAATCGTTTTTCTCAGTATCATCGAGCGTAAATTGATCGGTGAAATGATAGTGAGACATGAGCATGACAGTCTATGATGCAATTATGATCGGCGGCGGTGTGATGGGATGCGCGACTGCCTATCACCTTCTGAAAAATGACCCCGCACTGAAAGTCGCCATTATTGAAAAAGACCCGAGCTACAAACATTCATCGACTGTCTTATCGGATGGTAATCATCGCATTCAGTTCAATGTCAAAGAGAATATCCAGATTTCACAATATGGTTTTGAGATGCTGGAAAACTTTGCGGAACTCATGGCAGTTGGCGACAAAAAGCCCGATATTGATTTTCGTAAACAGGGCAATCTCTTCCTGACCGATGATGCGGGAGTCGAATTCACAAAAAATGGCATGACACTCCAGCAAAGCCTCGGTTGTGAGGTCGAATGGCTCTCTCCTGATGCGATTGCGGAACGTTTCGAATTCATTGATAAGACCTCGATTTCCGGCGGCACATATAGCCCGAACGATGGCACAATGGATCCACAGGCGGTTTTGCTTGGCTACAAAGACAAAGCAGTTGACCTGGGTGCAACCTATATCGTCGATGAAGTCATAGATGTGCTTGTCAATGGTGAGCGGGTGACAGGCGTGAAATTATCGGATGGCACAGTGTTGAATAGTCAATTTCTGGTGAATAGTTCCGGTGCATGGGGCAAAAAATTCGCAGAGCAAGCCGGTTTTCACCTGCCGATGAAAGCCATTAAACGCCATGTTTTCCATATCGAGACCCACATCACCCCCCCAAATACTGTTCCTTTGACCGTTTTTCCCTCCGGCTTGTATCTGATTCACGAGGGCGGTAATCATTTTCTCTGTGGTAAATCGCTGGATGTTGACCCCGAAGGCTTTGATTTCACCTTCAATCGACAATTATTCACCGATTATTTCTGGGAAGATTTAGTCAATCACATGCCTGCAATGGAACAACTCAAAGTCGCCGGAGGATGGGCTGGCTTATATGCTGTCAATACCTTCGATCACAATGCGATTCTCGGAGAAATCCCCGCGATGAAAGGCTTTTTACTCGCTAATGGATTCTCGGGACATGGTTTCCAGCAATGTCATGCGGTCGGGCGTTATCTGGCGGAACGCATTCTCGGGATAGATGTGTCGCTGGATTTGTCGATTTTCTCGCCGGAACGCATTCTCAACAACACGCCTGTACTCGAAAATCCGCATAAAATTGTGTAACGGGCAAATAATAGCGAGGTCGGATATACTGGTTCATGTAATATGACGAGGGGATATACATGGAAAATAATATTCAGACTTTATTGGAAAGCCCGTTCCCGGATGAACGCAAACAGGGCGTTCGATTACTGGTTAAATCCGGTGATCCGAATACCCTGAGTATCCTATCTAACTTGATAAAAGGGGAGACAGACCCCGATGTGCGGGCGTACATACGAAAAGCCGGGGTTGCGGTCAAGAAACGTACCGGGGAATCCTCTGCCCTCAGCAATCCCGTACCGGAAACCCGCGTACCTGTCGATTATCAACAGATGGATTATGAGCAACAATCATCGGCTGACTATCAACAGATGTACAAGCAAAAAAATACGGCAGACATCAAGAAAGTGTCTCTGTTGCGGGCAATTATTGATCTTGTCATCTACGCAGTGGTTGCGGGTGCTTTACTGATGCTGGTGAATACATTCCTGCTGAATACGCTCGGGGATAATCTGGCAAGTATCTCGGAATTGGCAATTGCCGAACAGGACTTACCCTATGACGAGACGATGCAAGATTTCTGGAATGACTATGCAGAATTGCAGGAGCTCGGGGTCTGGTACACGATTAATTATGTTCCTTATGTGGTCGTGAGCAGCCTCATATTCTACATTATCTACACCGGAATCATTCATATCATTGCACGGTTGCTGTTCAAAGGGCGTGGTACATATGCGGGTATGGTGCATCATTCCTTTGCGCCGATGCTGGTTGGACTGGTCACAATCTATTTATTTATAGCGTTTATCATGTTCATGATGATTTCTTACCTGGAGTACTCGATCATCACTGAAGATTCTTCACCATACGAAGCTGCATTTTCATTGGTGATGCTCTTCATCCCGGTCTATTTTATAGTATTTTCAATCTGGCTGGCTTTTTCTGTCCGCAAGAGTAATGCTTTTGGCTTTGCGAGTGGCTGTGGCTCAATTTTCATTGCTTATATCCTGTGGTCTGTGGTGGGGTGCGGGGTAGGGTATCAGATAATTGCGAATGCCATCACCTATGCAATTGAGAATGCCCCGACACCCTTGCCAATCGAAGGATTTATTTTGCCTTTCCTGTAAACGTAAAAATACCCGGGACATCATCCCATTGGTTGGTGTTCCTATGTTTATCCGGTAAACAGTGCCGGGCGCTGTGGTCTGTTGAGTCTCAAAAACCTGTCACTAGAGGCTAAAGCCGTCTAGCTGTCAAAAGTCGGTGACTAAAGTCAACTCTAAAAGCCTTCTCCTGAGTTGTTAAGTCGTGCTTGAAAATTTCCTTTGCATCACTGCGTTTCTTAGTGTCTTTGGGACTTTGTGTCAAAATTTTTAGTGTGAAATTATGCTGAATCGACTATAACAGTAGTCAAAAGCATAAGAATTTCATCTAACACCTGATCCCTATCCCCTATATCCTATGGAATAATAGCGCTGAAATAGTCATGGGGATCATTCATCATTTTCAAAGGGGCGACCCACAGTCAGGGCGCTTACTAAATCTGTCCCGAGTGAGCGATACTTATCATCAGGTTTCGTATTCAGTGCATCTAGTGTCTTACTAAAGAAGCTCCGTGCCGCTGCTGCAAGCGTAATGTCCAGAATGGCTTCATCCGACAATCCGAATGATTTCAGATGGTCTACATCGGATTGTGTGATGCTTCCTGCGTTTTCAATCACTTTTTCGGCAAATTCCATCACTGCGACCTCTTCCTCTGTAAGATTGGCATCATGATAGTCGCGTGCGATTGCTGCAAGTTGTTCCTCATCCACATCACTATTATTTAACAGGACATCACCATGAGCTAGCATACAATAGGTACATTCTAATTTACGCGCTGCAGCCAGTGTTACAAGTTCGTATCGGCGCAGTCGCATATGCTTACGAATTGCCCCTAGCAATGTCCCCCAAGCCTCATAGACTTCGGGTCGATGGCTAAATGCACGCAGGTAATTAGGAACATAGCCCATTTTATCCTGAGCCGCTTCATACAATTCTTTTGTTTGACCGCTTGCTACACCCTCTGAAATGGTTTTAAGGAATGACATCTACACCCTCTTCCAAGTTATATTACGATAAAGATATTATGCTTCAACTGATTTTTTCATGCAACAGGCTGAGACTACTTTGAAATCAAAGCCGTGCTATGGAATAATAGCGGTGAAATAGTCATGGATTGAGAATTCCCTTATGCGCCTGAAACCAGAAATTATGAGTCCGGCTGGATATTTCCCGCAGGTACACGCGGCGATTGAAGCCGGAGCAAACGCGGTCTATTTTGGACTGAATCACTTTAGTGCCCGTGCCAAAGTCGGATTTACGCTCGAAGAATTGCCCGATTTAATGAAAACCCTGCATGGACGGGGTGTCAAAGGCTATGTGACCTTCAATACACTTGTCTTTGAGAATGAACTGCGTGCGGCAGTGCGAACCATCGAAGCGATTGCGAAAGCCAATGCTGACTCTGTGATTGTGCAGGATGTCGGGATTGCTCAACTGGTGCGTGAGATTGCGCCGGAACTCGATATTCATGGTAGTACACAGATGAGTATCACGGGTGCAGAAGGGGTGCATCTGGCACAACGTTTCGGTGTTGACCGTGTTGTGCTGGCGCGTGAACTCTCTTTGAAAGAAATCCGTGCGATTCGCGAAGCAACCGACTGTGAATTAGAGATTTTTGTGCATGGTGCGCTCTGTGTGTCGTATTCGGGACAGTGTTTTTCCTCGGAAGCGTGGGGCGGACGCAGTGCCAATCGTGGACAATGCGCTCAAGCCTGTCGCTTGCCGTATGACTTGATTGTTGATGATGAATTGATGCCTCTCGGAGACAAACGTTATTTGCTCTCACCGGGGGATTTATACGCGCTCAAGCAAATTCCTGAAATTGTCGATATTGGCATTCATACCCTCAAAATCGAAGGACGTTATAAAGATGCTGATTATGTCGCACTGACCACCAATGCCTATCGCAGAGCCGTCGATGCCGCATGGGAAAATTTGCCCGACCCCGTTACTAAAGCCGACGAAATTCAGCTTGAACAGGTTTACTCGCGTGGCAACGGGGCGTATTTCATCAGTGGAACGAATCATCAGACAGTGGTGGATGGACGCGCACCCCGTCATCGCGGCGTACTGGTCGGACAGGTAAAGAGTGTCAAAGATGATTATGTGATTATCGAAGCAACAGAAATCGAAAATGTTGCTCCTCTAAAACCCGGTGATGGACTGGTTTTCGATGCGGCAGATTGGCGTAGTCCCGAAATCGAGGAAGAGGGCGGACGGCTCTATGAACTCAAGCAGGTCGGCGATTTGCTGGAATTGCGCTTCGGTAATAATGACATTGACTTTACACGCATCCGAAAAGGCGACCTTGTGTGGCGTTCGCATGATGTTGAAACAGCGAAAGCCGCAAAACCCTTCGTTCAGGCAAATAATCCGCTTGCGAAACAGCCTGTCAATGTGCATGTGATTGCTCATGAAGGACAAACACTTCACCTGACATGGCAAGTCGGGAAATTAGAATGCCCTGTCGAAAGTGAAGATGTCTTAGGACAGGCAAACAATCGTGAATTGACTCATGATTATTTAGAGAAACAACTCGGGCGACTCGGCAATACCCCTTATGAATTGCACACCGTGACAACGGATATTTCCGGTGAGCCATTTATCCCCAATTCACTGTTGAATCGACTGCGACGGACTGCCGTTGAACAATTACAGTCGATGCAAAGCAATCCCGCAGCAATCACCACACATTCACCGGATGCTGTGCTGGATGAGGCATTGAGCGCTATCGAAAAAGAGAACAATTCTCCGGCAGACGATACAGTTGCCTTGCATTTACTGGTTCGCACACCGGAACAACTCGACGCGGCTATCGAATTTAAGCCCGCCAGCATCACCCTCGATTATCTTGAATTGTATGGCTTGCGGTCTTCTGTCGATAAGGTAAAAGCAGCCGGAATCCATGTGCGGGTTGCCAGTCCACGCATTCTCAAGCCACAGGAAGAGCGTATTGTCAATTTTTTACTGCGGCTCGATTGTGAATTACTGGTGCGTTCCGGTGGTCTGATTGAAGCCTTACAGGGGCAGCATCAACATGCGCTTACCGGGGATTTTAGTTTGAACATTGCCAATCAACTCTCGGCAAAGACATTTTTTGACCTTGGCGTGACGACGATTACACCAACACATGACCTCAATGCAGCGCAAATTTGCCAGCTTGCGGAAGATGTCGGGGCGCATCGTTGCGAGGTGATTGCTTATCAGCATTTGCCTGTTTTCCACACTGAACACTGTGTTTTCTGTCGCTTCATGTCGGACGGGACGAGTTATGAAGATTGTGGTCAACCCTGTGAGAAGCATCGGGTCAGTTTGCGGGATGTCAAAGGGCGTGAACACCCCGTGATGGCAGATGTTGGTTGCCGGAATACGGTTTTCGGGGCAGAAGCCCAGGTCGCCAGCAAGCATCTCGAAAATATGATGGACAGTGGTATCCGTAATTTCCGTTTGGAATTTGTGCATGAAACAGCACGGGATGTTCGGCGGGTTGTGTCTGCGTTTCAGGATTATTTTGCGGAGAGCATCACACTGGCACAGTTAGATGAACGTCTGGCGAAGGTCGCGCCACAGGGGTCAACAGAAGGCTCACTGATTATCTCGCCGGATGATATTCCGATTGCGGGGGTATTGTAATAATCGGCTGAGTCCTGTTTCTTTACCCGAATTTTTGCCACGAAATCACGAAGGACACGAAGAAAAGGGATAAGGAGCGCATTCGCAGGGTGAGCGTAGGATGCTGGATAGTAAGCTGTTTGCTACAATCAGGGTATATTTTTTGAGGAAGAAAGCCATGAAACAACTTGCTTTGCTACTCATCCTGATAATGTCACTCTTTTTAGGGACTGCTGTCCATGCACAGGATGAACAAACGCCCTATGATATCGCACTTGCACGCATCCTTGAGGCAGAGGCAACGGGGGCAACCAGTCTCGAATTGGGTTATCTCGGTTTAAATCAAATTCCACCGGAGATTAGAAATCTAACTGACTTGCAAGACTTATACCTCGGTTCTAATCCACTGAATACCTTGCCATCTGAAATCGGGAATCTTAGCAATTTACAAAATTTGTTTCTTGACAATAACAATCTGAGCAGTCTACCGCCTGAAATTGGTAATATGACTAGTCTGAGAAATTTATCTCTTGGCGGCAATAATTTGACCACTTTGCCATCTGAAATTGGTAATCTGACCAATCTGACTGTCCTCAATCTTGGTGCTAATAACCTGAACAGTTTGCCTCCAGAAATCAGCTATCTGACCAACCTGCACACTCTGTATCTAAATGACAATAACCTGAGCAGTCTGCCTCCTGAAATTAGCAACCTGCACACACTGTATCTTAGTAGCAACAACCTGAGCAGTCTACCGTCCGAAATTGGCAATCTGAACAATCTCAACAGTCTGTCTCTTGATTATAATAACCTGAGTAGCCTTCCACATGAAATTGGTAATCTGACCAATCTGAGAGATTTATCTCTTAGTGGCAACAATTTGACCACTTTACCCCCTGAAATTGGCAACCTGACCAACTTGAGGGGGTTGTATCTTCATGACAACAACCTGAACAGTGTACCCCCTGAAATCGGTAATCTTGGCAATTTGCTACACCTGCATCTTTATGAAAATGACCTGCACAATCTGCCAGATAGTATTGGCGAACTAGAGGCATTAATTTACCTTCGCATATTTGATAATCCACTTACTTTACTTCCCGAAGAGATTCGCATGGCAGATACAGCGACAATTCAAGCCTATTTACGCAATCGGGCGGCATGGCATTTTAAACGCATGGTGATGGGCATTGTATCGGCTATCGGGGTGTTATCCGTGTTCATTCTGGTGTTGAGAGTGCGCTATCATCAGGTGCGCGGGAAATCCAAACGCAAGCGGGAGGACATTACAGTATCATAGAAAATCAAATGTGGGATTGTATTCTTTTGCTATATTCAGGGTAATTTGATGAGGAAGAGTTCCATGCGACGGATAACAGCACTGCTATTTTTGACCATAGCACTCATGATGGGGACTGCTGTTCATGCACAGGGGGAACAAACGCCTTATGAGATCGCGCTGGCACGCATTCTTGAGGCAGAGGCTACGGGGGCAACAGAATTAAATTTGACATTTTTGCACTTAACAGATTTGCCGCCTGAAATCGGCAATCTGACCAATCTGATATTGCCTATTCCCCTAAAGTAATCTCATACAATGGTCTTCATAAATTGGGTACTTGACATACATTGGTGTATCTGAAGCGCATTGAAGTTTTACTCAATGAAATTACATTGAGTATTGACAGCTTTGAACCTAGAGGTGATTTACGAATTCCTAGACCGACCTTAGATTTGGACTAATAAGGAGACCATATGACATTAAAACACGGACTTATTATGTGTAATTGGTGTAAGCATATACACCTCAATAAAAAATATAATGTGCCAAAAGGTTCATGTGATGCTTTTCCAGATGGCATACCTGAGGATATTCGTAATAGCGAATTCGACCATCGACAGCCACACGAAGGTGATGATGGGATTCAATTTGAGAAACAGGAGAACCCCGATTCATATCCTTCTTTTCTTCAACACAATCGCCCATATCGCGATTTGGATGTACTACTTCAAATGCAATTTGATGCTATAAATGAAGAAGACTGGAGCTATGGTCCCGAACGTTATCCGGGTCTGATAAAGACGGAAGAGTAAAAATGCGAGATTATACAGGCTGATGAGAACTCTCTTACCTCCCTCCCCGAAGAAATTCGCACCGCAGACACAGCCACGATTCAAGCCTATTTACGCAATCGGGCGGCATGGCACTTGAAACGGATGGTGATGGGTATTGCATTGGCTATCGGATTGTTATTCGTTTTCATTCTGGCGTTACGATTCCGCTATCGTCAGGTGCGCGGGAAATCGAAACGCAAGCGGGAGGACGTTGCAGAGGTATAAGTGCCTCATTTATGTTTCGCCGGATGGTATTCCGATTGTAGGGGTAGGGGCAGACCGGCGGTCTGCCCTTACAGTGTTCGATTGTTGAAATTATGACTCCAATAAAGCGAGTTCTTCGGCTGTCATATCGAGGGAGGGTTCGACGGTTTGTGTTTCTTCTTCCTGAATACCCAGTCGATTACGAATCTGTGCGAGACGGGAACTTGCACGGGTTTCGCGGGTGGCATCTTCTAATGTGCCGTCCATTGTATCCATTGCAACTTCGAATTTTGCATCGGCTTTGTCACGCTGTTGTTTGATGTCCTCTGCGATGGCTTCGACCGAGGTTGTGCCGGAGGAAATCATACGCGCCGACTTAATCAGTTTATCCGCAGACATGGCTTTAATGTCAGCTTCGAACTTGATTGCTTTCAGTAATTCAATCTGATTCCGCAGTGAAATGATGCGTCCCTGCATTTTGGCTTCGGCTTTCTGGAGAGCGGTATTCACACGGATAGCTGATTCACGCGCCTGATTGAAGACCTGCAATTTTTCTTCGTTACCGACTAAATCTTCTGCCAGATTTTCCGCCAGATAATCGTTACCGGGGTCAGTATCGGTGAGGATTGCTTCGATTTCAGATTCAATGCGGTCAATCAAATCCTGTGTTTCGATGACTTTGCGGGTAGCTGTTTTCAAGTTGCCGAGCGCTGCTGCACGGTCGCCTTGCATTTCTGCTAAAGCATCTTCGTGTTCACGCAAATATTGGTTGAGTGTTTTGATAGGGTCTTTCTTGAGGGCTTTATCAATCAAATCATGAAAATTCGCCATCAAGAGGGTTCTCACTTTTTGCATTAGAGTTGCCATGTATCGTACTCCCTGTGTTTGTCTCTAAAAAATCAATGATTATGTTCATAAGAATAGCAGAGATGCGCCATTTGTAAGAGCGTTTCTGCTATCAATTACGTGAGAGGGCAGGGTCTTGTTGTACCCGGGTTATCTCAGGGCGTATCCGTGACAATGCCATCGACTCCCAATCTCTCTAAAAGCGATGTCAGCAATGGATGATTGACCGTCCATACCCAGATTGCGTTTCCGGCACGATGCTGACGATAAATCTGTGTCGGGTCAATCAGAACGCTTGACCAGTGTACCGATACGATATGATGATTACGGGGCGTACCGGTACTCCATAACCATAAACTACCTGTTTCCACGTCCGGCGCAGCCTGTTCCAATGATTCCAGCCAGGTGTGGTCGAAAGAGATAACAATCACATTCCCGTAGCCGGATGTTTCATCCAGTATGGATATGAGCTCATTGGCTAATTGCGGATACAATTCCGGGTTTTTAACTTCCACAATCAGGGTGATATTATGTTGAATAGCAAGTTCAAGGGCATCGCGGAACAGGGGGACAGCCTCGCCTGTAAATTCCCCGGAAAAATAACTTCCTGCATCCAGTTGTTGAATATCCTCAAGCGATAAATCCCGCACCCGTCCTGTTCCATCGGTTGTGCGATCAACAGTGGTATCATGCATGAGGATGAGATAATTATCCCCTGTCTGCTGAATATCAATTTCTACATACTGGATACCCCGATTGACTGCTTCGCGGATCGCACCCAGGGTGTTTTCGGGAGCAACGTCACTTGCCCCGCGATGGGCGATGGTTATTGCAGGGTTAATCGCCGGAGACCGGAATAACAGATGCAATACGATACATAAACCCGGAAAAAGGAGCATTCCCTGTAAAATTCGTTTCAAGCGTTTCATGAGATTTTGTGCTCCTTTATGGTGTCCAGAAAGCGATCAAGTGCAAATAAAATCCCTCCGGCGGCGCTGCCTGTGTCGAGAAAACCATCAATATCATCCAGCAGCCATGATAATGCGCCCGGATCACCGAAAGCAAGCTGGTAAGTTACGAATTCGCCGATTTGTACGAACAATGCCTGTTGTGTCTCCTGATGACTGCGTTCACGAATATCAGCTATCAATTGTCCATCCACTTTTTCAAGGGACTCTAAATAATCATCTACAGCACTCTGGGCTTTGCCTCTCAATCGCCCCAGAGAACGAACGATAATTTTACGAAGATCATCATCGGGGCTTTGCATATAGGGCGTGAAATGTTCCAGAATACTGGAATAATTGATAAATGTGATGCGCGGGTCACCGAATCCATTGAGAATATGTTCTGTGAAGGGCTTATTTGCATCTCTCAGATACCGCACGATCAAATCAACCGGACGGGTGGCATTACCTTCAACACGATTCCAGACCTGGGCATACCACACCAGAGGATGATATTGGTAATTCCCTTTTTCAAGGGGCAGGATACCCCATTCACTATCGCGCCCATCATAATATTGTTCAATCATCTTCCGGTAGTCATCCAGCCAGCGACGCTCTATTGTATCGCGGTGCATCAGAATACGACGCCAGGTGGCAATCATCGACACAAAACGGGCGTCTTTGTACTGACCGTCATGATTGATAATGCCATTAATGACTTCCAGTGCCTTATCCGGTTCATGAACACCATGGGCGACAAGCGCAAACTCTGATGCAATGTAACCGAGCGAGCCACTGAAATTTTGAACATGTTCTTCAACCGATACCTCATCCAATAGATTGCCCTGTTCGCGGCTGAAGTAGAGCGCGATTTTGCGAAAGGCAGAATTATTGGCGTATTCCGGTGTAAATAGATTGCTGATTTCCAGCGAAGTCACCGTTGTATGGACAGTCGTATCGGGCTGCTCTTTATTCACCTCCAGGCGCTCTTGAATTAAATCAAGGATAAAACCACTCAAAAATCTTTTGACAGGTTTCCAGATTGCCGGAAGCGGTAAAACACTGTGCATGAGTAAGGCACGCTGAACAGTTTCGATTAACAGATTCGACAGTATACCGGTATAGTGATCCTCTTCTGTGTGAGTGCGATTCTGATACTCATAGAGCAATAAGACCATAATATCAATGATTGCAGACCTTACTCTTCCGATACGCGGCAGACCGAATAGGCTTGTGTTTGAGACCATATGACGAATATTTCTGATGCCCTGATTTTCATGCCCTCTATTCCGGTTCTGGAGATAACGATAATAATTGACTACACCGCCAATATCCCTGACCCGTTTATCTTTATGCTGCATTGCCTGCTGAATAATGTCATCATTACCGCATCTCAGGGCGCATTTGACTGCTATTTCGCGTGCTGTATACGGGGATTCTTCTCCATCATCTGTTTCCATGCGGGGAACGGGTTTATCGAGCCAGTCCTGCAAAAATTGACTCGCCTCTTCCTTTTGTTGCCTGTGATATTCATCCCAGATATTCAGCATCAGACGTTCATATTGCAGGTTACGGGGCTGCGTTTCAATCCAGCCGGGAGTTTCCTTTAATATATTGTATAATGCCTGTTCTTCCTCTGCTTCCTTCATATGATGGGGCAGGTGCGTGTAAAGATAATCCATATTCGGAAAGTCAATTTTTTGTTCCTGCAACACTTCTGTCCAGGATTGTTCCGGTGTTTTGACCAGTGACAGAAATTTACTTTGCGTTTCCTTTAATCCTAAATTTGCGTCTTTCTTGAGCATATGACGGGTGTACTCATGTAAGAGGTCGTGCATGGTCAGTGTTCGTGAATTGGCATGAACATCAATCAGACCGAGTTGTTGCAGTGCTCCCTGAAATTGGATGCAATCATTCTTATCCAATGCTGGATTGAGTTTGAGCCAGAATTTTTCCACAATCGGATAGGGGATGAAAACATCTTCCGCGAATATCCCGAGACAGTAGTAAAGCCAGCGTCGTTCTGTCCTGATGTGGTCAACACTGACCTGAAAGCAAGCCCCCAATGACTCATTGGCGAAACTGGTCGTGAGAAGATTTTCCTCATAATATTGCACCCATGTCTCAGCATCCATATCCTGTAGTGTGAATCCGATAATCTTCAATCCTAAGGGGAGATAGTCTATCTTTCGCGCAATATCTTTATATAAGGGGTCAGATCCGGTCTTACCACTCCATTTCCCGATCAGTTCAATTGCCTGATCTTCTATCATACCACCTAATTTATAAGCATGACCCGATTGTTTTGCGATATGTTCATTGCGGGTGGTGAAAATAATATGTCCATTTGATCCGATGACATTAAATGCCTGGACTTCCTCGATATTCCAGACATCATCCAGCACAATTAAACAGCGCTTATCAGATAGATGCTGCATCAGTTGTGTTTTACAACTGTGTACATCGCCCATGTAGTTATCACGACTATCATTCAGGGATGCCCCGAGATCACTCATACGCTGAGTCAGGTTCACATTCTGCCCGATCGGTATCCAGTAAATTCCATCGGGGAAGGTTCTTCTGACATCACAGTCGCGGATCAGAGATTGTGCCATGACGGATTTACCCGTTCCACCGAATCCCCAGATACCCACAATAGCAGAGTCTCCCGAGTAACTCTCATCCAGATCAGTAATTGCGAGACTCTTTAGATCATAGAGCGCTTGCGGACGTTCAACCTTTTTTCTCTCATCCCATTCCAGGCTGATACCATATATATCTCCCTGAACAGGTTCATCCAGGATAAAGTCAACCACCCGGTCAAGTTTTGATTTTTCAATCGTTTCTCCACTCAGTTGTGGCGCATGGAGTTTCGCCAGTTGAGGATGCTGGCTTAATATTTCATATTCGCCCCGATGCAACACAGGAATAATAGTCTTGCACCTTTCAAGCGCATACTTCCATTCCTTTGTTACATATTCGGATACCATTGAATCAGGGCTGACAATCAACAGCAGGCGATTGCTGTCATCGAGGGCTTCCTGGATATTTTTGTCAAACGAACGACCATCGCTCGACAATTTTATAAGATCCAACCATACAGCAAGATTATAGACTTCTTTAAGCTGCGTGTAGAGATATTCTACAAATTTTTTATCTTTACGGGAGTAAGAGATAAAGACATCATACTTCGCCATAATACGTATCGCCTGTTATTGGAATGTGCTAATGATATTACGGGAAGTCTATCTAAAAGTTGAGTGTAAAGCAAAGCCTTGCAGCCGCCGGGGTAGGTTTCAATATTAATGAATCATAGGTATTTTCACGGGTGTCGTAATGCCGGGGGTATAATTTGCGTCCGGTAGGTGTATCTATCAATGAGAGGCGTATCGTAATGAGTGAACCCGTTAAAAATAACACACGTCCCTTCGAGATTGGCGTGTATTCCTTTGTCGAATTGACCGAAGACCCGCAAACCGGAGAAAAAATCAGTCCGACAGAACGCATTCAAAATTTGCTGGAAGAAATCGAGCTTGCCGATCAGGTCGGGCTGGATGTATATGCACTCGGTGAGCATCATCGTGAAGAATATGTGTCATCAGCGCCGGATGTGTTGCTATCCGCCGCCGCCGCACGCACGAAGAATATTCGCCTGGGTAGCGCTGTGACTGTTCTCAGTTCGGATGACCCCGTGCGCGTGTTTCAGCGTTTTTCTACATTGGATTTAGTCTCGCGGGGTCGGGCGGAAATCATGGCAGGACGCGGCTCATTCATTGAGTCATTTCCCTTGTTTGGCTATGACCTGAATCACTACAATGAACTATTCAGCGAAAAACTCGATTTGCTGATTGAATTGCGGGATAACGAGCGTGTGACATGGCAGGGTAGACATCGCGCCAGCATTAATGATTTGCCGATTTATCCCCGTCCACATCAGGAGAAATTGCCCCTATGGGTTGCTGTCGGCGGCACACCGGAATCCGTAATTCGTGCAGCAACACGCGGTCTACCGATGGCACTGGCGATTATTGGTGGGATGCCGGAACGTTTTGCTCAATTTACAGAATTGTATCGCCGCGCAGCAGGTCAGGCAGGACTTGACCCTGAAACGATTCCACTGAGCATCAATTCACATGGATTCATTGCCGATACGAAACAGGAAGCACTGGATTTATCGTATCCGGCAGCGAAAAAAGTCATGGATAAAATCGGACGTGAACGGGGATGGTCTCCGATGCGACGTGAACAATATGATGCCGCAGCCGAATTGCGGGGAGCGAATTTCGTGGGCAGTCCCGATGAAATTATCGAGAAAATCCTGTTCCAGCATGAGATTTTCAAACATCAACGATTCATGATTCAGTTGAGTGTCGGGTCGATGCCACATGACAAAATGTTGCACGCGATTGAATTGCTCGGGACAAAAGTTGCGCCTGTGGTTCGTAAAGAGATCGCCAGCCGTGTCGGGACAGCCCAACCGGAAAGTTAAGTTCAAGACAATGGGCATGAGAAAGTTTCATGCCCTGAAATCTTTATTCAGTAATGTAAGAAATAGTCTTTATCGCTTGATAGACGAATGGCAAAATCGACAGGACAAGGATGCCTATCCAGAATAATAAGCGTTGATAATGACGCGACTGTTTGCGCTTTTCACCCCGGTATGCCATTGTTCCCATAGCAATTGTTCCAATAAACAGCGCTATTATGTATATCGACCCGAAGATTGACCCGAAGAAATAAAGAAGTGTGCCGCTTGATTCGCGCCAGGGATTGCTTGAGTCGTTTTCCAGTTCACTCACTGACCATTCTCGATAACCATAATAGTAGAGATGCACTTCTTCATAATAGAATCGATCTTCCGGTGAGGAATAGCGCCCCTGATTGAGTTGATAGGGCACTCCGGCTTCTGCTTCCAGACGATTGAGTAGTAATTTTGCTTCGATACCCGCGCTGACAACCCACACCCCGATAATAATCAGCAGGGTGTAGAATCCGATCACTAACTTACGTTCTGCTACATCCATAGTGAGATCTCCTGTTGAATTTACTAATCTAAAAAGTATGAAATGACAACGATGGACTGATGAAGGAAGGGAATAGTGAGCAAAACGAATACGCCTGACCAGAACAGCCTGCGAATATTATGACGGGATTGTTTGTGCTTATTTCCTCTATAAGCCATGATCCCGATACCTGTTGTTGTCAGCAATAATGCTCCGATATAGACATATCCGATGAACGTACCAAATATATACAGAATATTCCCGCGTGCAGCCCGTAATCTCAACCCCGGTGTGTAGGTGACATTTTGCCAGTCCGACATCTGACGATAGCCCGCATAATAAAAATGAATCTCTTCATTATAAAAACGGGACTCTTCTGAATAAAATCGCCCCTGCCGGACTTCATAGGGTTCGCCAATTCTGGCTTCGAGTCGATTCAATAAAATATGTGCTTCCATACCGGAACCGACAACAAATAAGCCAACGATGACCATTAGCGTGTAGAATCCGATGAATAGCGTGCGCTCTACTGTATCCATAATTGTATCCTGTGTATATTGCCCCATTAATTGCAGTATAACAGATCAATGTTAAGAGCAGGTATACACTATTGCATCATAGAAATTTCGTCAGGTTATTTTTGCTCACGATTTTCTGGCGGGTTCAATTGAAACCAGCTTACCACTTTTCGGGGCATAATAAGCGCGATAGACCGCATTTTCGTTAAGCAGGGAGTGCAACCATTTATCGCTAAATTCACGTTCCCCGATGAAAAATACCCTGCGGATTTTGCCACCTTTCATTTTTGTTTTTATAGAGGGGCGTCCTACAATAGACTCGACCACCCCTGCATCAGCATCTTTACTCATGATGCGAACACTCATGACGGCAAATAATCCCAGAAGAACAACCGAAATTGTTTGGAGCATAATAAATTGCCCCAAATCATTGGCGGCAAACCACAGAATCGGTATAAAAATTACGATGAGACCCACGCAAAAGTAAGCCCCGTTACGACCACCTTTGCGGAGTAAATCTTTTTGTTTGTCGCTCAATTCTCCTCTGCGATTCTGTGCGAGGTCGTCCATATCGAATCTCAATCTTGCGACGATTTGCTGTCCTTTAGAACTCATTAATACATTCTCCTATTTGTTTGACTAACGATTGTAATTATAAGCAACAATACTTGAATTAAAGTGTTAACTTTCTATCATTTAGATGCTAGCAGAAAGTAAATTCTCGCAACATCATCCGATTGGTTGATAAATGAAGGTGAGTTTTGTTTAAGCATGAAGGTGTTTGGAAGATAGCCAGTAAACAGAGGCGGGTATATGCAATGTTGAAACGGAAGAGATACTCAATCCATTGACCTGAATACATTATATGATAGCTTGAATATTGTTCTAATATAGTTTGAATTAATACGCCCGGAACAAATCTAGTAGTAATCACCAGGCAGATTTTTTACTTTGCACTACACTGTTCTTTGAAGTTCTTACACAATTTACACATATAAAGGGGATAGAACTTGCGGAACATAAAAAAGAAACGTGAACGTGGTATGGGACTGACGATATTTCTGGTGATTCAAATTATCATTTGTATTTTGGGTATCGGGGCTGTATTTTTCCTCTTGCCATCAACGGCTGAATATGAAAGCATCACAGGAGAATCCGCATTGGGACTTCAGCTAACATTATTTGCCAGTGCAATAATTCTGTTGTTTGCGGTTGTGTTTTCAGCGGGTGTTTGGAGATGGCGAATCTG